>Ga0224558_1002684_pt1 | contig 15900 bp, 18 predicted proteins | sample 714S32024metaG_FD_180682 | JGI IMG/M metagenome (GOLD analysis project Ga0224558, IMG submission 180682) | Peat soil microbial communities from Stordalen Mire, Sweden - 717 S3 20-24 | ecosystem: Environmental > Terrestrial > Soil > Wetlands > Peat | place: Sweden: Norrbotten County, Stordalen... | reverse complement strand
GAAATGGGCCGACAAGAGGGCCAGATTCGCAGCCAGCAGGAATCCGTACTGGCGGTCCTGGAAACCCGCTTTGGCGAAATTCCCTATTCGCTCCGGGAAGCCGTCACCGCCATGGACGATTTAGCCCGGCTCAAGCAATGGCTTCGTTTGGCCATTCAATTGGCCAGCCTCGCGGAGTTTGAGACGCGCAGGCACAAGCGGTGAATTCCTGACCTCCGCCTTTTGGCCCTTGAAGGCTGAAAACTGACGGGCCGGAAGCTGGCCATGACCGGACGCAAGCTGATCCAGTGGCTCAAGGCACAAGGCGCTAAACCGCTTGACCCAGTTGCCCGCAAACGACTGGCTGCTGCTGGCCACCTCGGCCTGCCCGACGAATCTGACCTCTGACCTCCGATTTCTGATTTCAGCCTTTCAGCCTTTCAGCTTTTCAGCTTTTCAGCTTTTGACTTGGTGATTTCAGCCTGTCAGCATGTCAGCGTTTGCCCGTTTGAGTTTCAGCCTGTCTGCTTTCCAAGCGGTGCAAAGGGAGCTTGCCGGAACGGCAGGGCGGCTTTACTATCAATAAATGAAAGTGCTCGCAGAAATTGCCAAAGACGCTTTGGAACTGCCTCCAGTTCAGCGCTTAACACTCGCTCGTGTCCTTCTGGATTTGACTGAGGACAACCGCGACTTTTCTCCCGAAGCCGAAGCGGCCTGGGAACAGGAAATCTGCCACCGCATGGAGGCCGTCAAAACCGGGATTGCCCGTTCGAGGCCTTTTGATGTAATCTTCGCCGACCTCGACCAGCGTTACCCTTGAGAATCGAAATCCTCGAAGAGGCGGAGAGGGAACTCGACGAAGCCATTGCCTACTACGAAGAGATCGAGCCTGGGCTGGGCGTTCGTCTCAAGGCAGAAGCCCGCGAGATTATCCAATGGATTCTTCTCAACCCGGAACTGCCGCGGCCACGAAGTAAGGGATATCGCCGGGTCAATCTGAAGATTTTCCCCTACTACATTGCCTATTTCATTTGGTCTGAAACAGTCTGGATCGTCGCTACCGCACACAGCAAGAAACGTCCTGAATACTGGATTCGCAGAAAGAGCCATATTCCTGACCTCTGATTTCAGCATTTCAGCCTTTCAGTTTGTCAGCTTTTGCTCTGGTAATTTCAGCTTTTCAGCGTTTGCCCGTTTGAGTTTCAGCGTTTCAGCTTCTGACTTGGTGATTTCAGCATGTCAGCATTTCAGCTTTTCAGCGTTTGCCCGTTTGAGTTTCAGCATGTCAGCATTTCAGCTTTTCAGCTTTTGCCTGGACGCCTTTCAGCATGTCAGCTTTTCAGCTTTTCAGCGTTTGCCCGTTTGAGTTTCAGCTTTTCAGCGTTTGGTTTGGTGCTCTCAACCCTCAACTCCCAAACCCTCAACCACCCCCGGTCCGTGGTCTCGTAGTCCCATAGCCAGTAGTCCGTGGTCGCGTAGTCAGTGGTCTTGTTGTGCCTAGCCAGTGGTCCTGCAGTCTTGTTGTCAGCAGCCTCCTCTTCGCTCCGGGACCTTAGACTGCGGACTTGTCGCGCCGGACCGAGGCATTGGCAAGCCTTGACTTGATTTGCCATGCGGATAAATTGACACCATGAAAGCAGTGACGATCAATATCTCGCTCAACCCTGATTTGGCGGATTTCGCCCGCGCCGACTCGGAGGCGGGGGCCTTCGACAGCATGAGCGAATATATGCGGGAGCTCATACGGCGTCGGCGCGAGGCAAGAATCGCTGAGGACGTGGCAACTCTGGAAAAGGCAATTGCGGGAGCGCCCGCCGGGGACCCCTCAGAAGCGGAATTGCGGCAGATCTACGCTGTGGCGAAAAAGGGCCGCAAGAAATGAGAGTGGTCTTCGACGCCGGAGTCGTTTTCTCCGGCGCGGGGTGGCGTGGTGAAGCCCACCTGTGCCTGGCAGCCTTGGCGCGGCGGCGTGTGCTCGCTTTCGCTACCGCACAAACCATCGAGGAACTGCGGCGCGTGGTGGATCAAATCGGCTTCAAGGCTCGGCACTCGCCACACACCATCCTCGATTGGTATTACGGCGCAGTCAAAATGGTTTCCCCCGCTCCCTTGGGCAAGCAGCGTAGCCGCGATGCGAAGGACGACCCTTACCTTGCGTGTGCTCTGGGGGCGTCGGCGGGCCTTGTCATTTCGCGGGACCAGGACCTGCTGGTGTTGGGCAAACCCTTCGGCGTTGAAATCATCACGCCCAGGCAAATGCTGGCGCGGCTGGCCAAAGCTGTCTGATGCGGGCGCGATGCCTTGGCCGGGTTTGCGCCCAAAACCATCAACCACCCCCGGTCCGTATTCCCCTTTCAGCATGTCAGCATTTCAGCTTTTCAGCGTTTGCCCGTTTGAGTTTCAGTTTTTCAGCGTTTGGTTTGGTGCTTTCAGCTTTTGACCTGTTGATAACGGAGCCTAAACGACCCAAGCTTGGGCTAACCCCTGCTGTTGAAGCTCAAAGCCAGTTCCCGCGCCGAAGCCGTGGCCAAATACCTGAACCCGCCTCCGGGAAATCTTGGCGCAAATCGAGCCGCAGTGGATCCGCTATTCCCGCTATACCGCATTACTGCGCAAACTGGTCAGTTTCGAGCAGTCCCTCGACCACCGTTGCGATTGTGCAAATCTGAATCCTTATAACCATGAACATTAACATCGTTAGACCCTTCATGCCCGACTTGGCGGAGATTGCCGAAGATTTTGAGAACTGCCTGAAAACCGGGCTCGTGACCAACAACTCGCCGCATGTCCGCAAATTCGAGGAAGATCTGCAGTCGTTCTTTGGCTGTGCCATCAAACCGTCGGTGAACTGCAATGGCGAGATGGCGCTGTATCATCTCATCCAGGCATGGAAACACAAGATGGGCTGCGGGCCGCATGATTCCTTCGAGGTGCTGGTGCCTTCATTCACGTTCTCCGGGACGATCAACGCCATCGTCACCAATAACCTTAAGCCGGTTTTCTGTGATGTGGATGAAGGTCTTGTGCTCGATTTGAACAAGATAGCGGTTGATTCATCCGATGTGAAGATGATCCTGCCCGTGGGCGCCTACGGCAATCTGGTAGATTTGGAAACAGTCGGAGCGCTCGCAGCCGCTCACAAGCTGGTGGTGATTCTCGACAATGCCCCTGCCTTTGGCTCGAAGTTCAGGGGCAAATTCCCGTGCGCGTATGGCTTCAGCGAGATGATCAGTTTCCACGCGACGAAGATTTTTAGCTCGATGGAAGGCGGCGCAAACATCGTGAACGATCCGGAAATCGCCGACTACCTGCTGCGACTGCGTGACTTCGGCCAGTACGAGAAAACACGAGGTGATGTGGATATACCCGGGCTGAACTCGAAGATGACTGAAGTGTGCTCGCTCGTCGGCCGGCGCAACCTGGAGAAGGTGCGCATCATCCTCTCTAACCGTGCGAAGAACGCAGCGCGCTACATCGAGTTCTTCGGCAAACTGGAATTGAAAGGTCTGCTGCGCCAGATGAAGGTGAGCCGTCACGTGACTTGCCCTTATCTCTATTTCCCCATCATCCTCAACGAAGCGGCGACGGCGTTTGTGAATTACATGCAGACGAAGGGTATCGCCGTGCGACGCTATTACACGGCGACCCATGATTTGAAATTCTATCGCGGGAAGTATCGGCGGCAGGATCTGTCCTTCACGGAATCAATCAAGGACAACATCGTCTCGCTCCCGCTGCACACCGTGATGAACGATGAGGAGCTTGACTACTTGTTCGGCGCCGTGCAGGCCTATTTCGTCAAACACTGAAGCTCGATCCCGCAATACTCTCATTATGAACATCCTGGTCACCGGCGGGGCCGGCTATCTCGGCTCCGTGCTGGTTCCCAAACTTCTCGTGCGCGGGCACAAGGTTCGCTTACTGGACATCGGCTACTTCGGCGTGGAACGCATCCGCGCGATGCGGCCCGCCGTGGAAATCGTGCGCGATGACATTCGCCATGTGCTCGCAGACAAAACGGCGCTCGACGCGCTCCTGAACAGTATTGACGTGGTCGTGCATCTCGCCGCCATCTCGAATGATCCCAGCGCGGAGTTGAATCCACGGCTCACAGAGGAAGTCAATTTTGAAGCCTCGCGCGATCTGGCAAGGGCCTGCAAAGAACGCGGCATCCGCTTCATTTTCTCATCGTCTTGCTCTGTCTATGGCGAAGCTCCGGGCGAAGTGGATGAGGATGGCCAGACGAACCCGCTCACGGTGTATGCGAAGTCAAAGATCGAGACCGATGCTTTCCTGCTCAGCATCGCGGACAAGAACTGGCGTCCGGCCATCTTGCGTAATGGCACACTCTTCGGCCTTTCCCCGCGCATGAGATTCGATCTCGTGATCAACATCTTCAGCTACTGCTCTACCCTCTACAACGAGGTGCGGGTCTTCGGCGACGGCCAGCAGTGGCGGCCATTCCTGCACGTGGCAGACTGCGCGCGGGCGTTCGTCTATTTTGTGGAAAACCCGAACCACAAGCACCTCATTTGCAACATCGCGCACGAGAACTTCCGCGTTGTGGATCTGATCAGCGTCTTTCAGAAGATCAATCCAAAGTGCGTGCCGGTCTATGTAAAGGTCGCTAACCCCGACAATCGCAATTATCATGTGTCCGTTGCCCGCATGAAGGAGGAAGGAATTCGCCCCATTGTCAGCGTCACCACCGGCGCGGAAGAGATCGTCGAAGCGATTGTCACGGGACAAATCGCCGACCCGGAAGCGATTTACTATCGCAATGCGAAGTGGCTGAAGGAACTGACTGAAATCGGCAACCGCGACCACAGCGATCTCATGAAGATGATGGACATAATTGCTTCATCAAAAGAGGTTCGCTGACATGGGCTGTCCGCTGATCATCATCGGCGCGGGAGGACATGGCGCAGAAATCGCAGCGTATGCGCTTGAGATGGGGCTGCCGCTCGTTGGCGTTATTGATGATGGCAAGCCCAAAGGGGCATGGCAGAGGTCGCAGATCATCGGCGGCATGAATGACTTGCCCGCATTCTGCCAGGGCCGCTCTGAGGTTCATTTCATCACTGCCTTTGGGAGCAACGATTTGAGAAGAAAGATCGTTTTCAAAATTGCGGGCTTGGGCTTGAGCAACCTGAAACCGTTCACCTTGCAGCACAGGTCGGCCTGGACAGGAGTTGACGTTCAAATTGGCGAAGGCACGTTACTGTCGCCGAATGTGGTTGCCACCACGCGTGTGCGCATTGGACGCCACGTTATTCTGAATCTGAACTCATCCGTCTCACACGATTGCCAGATAGGCGATTTCGTCAACATTAATCCCGCCGCGACGGTGTGCGGTTTTGTGACGGTGGGCGATGGCTCGTTCATCGGCGCCGGCGCGGTGGTAAAGGACAGAATCAAAATCGGACGCGGCGTGACCGTAGGCGCGGGGGCAGTTGTCATTCGCGACTTGCCGGATGGCGCGACCGCTGTCGGTGTTCCCGCGCGCGTGATCAAACAGAATCCCGCCGATTGGGTTGGCGCATGAGCAACGGAAAACCACCGATCGTTTCGTATGTCACTTCAATTGCACCGTACTTTCATTTGTCAGCCGAATGTCTCTAACGAGTAAGAAAACCTCGCCGCTGCCTTTTCGGCCTCTATTCTGGAGCCTCCTCGAGAGAATCGGCGCTTTGGGCATTCAGGTGCTTGTCGGCATCGTGCTGGCCAGAATTCTGTCACCCAAAGAATTCGGCCTCCTGGCAATGGTGTCAGTCTTCATTGCCGTCGGCACGCTGTTGACGGACAGCGGTTTTGGAACTGCGCTGCTCCGCCTGGTTAGTCCGACTCCAGAGCAATGTGCTTCGGTGTTCTACTTCAACCTGGCGGTCAGCGTATTCTGTGCCGCGATACTGTGTGCGGCATCCGGCGCCATCGCGGCGTTCTTCCGGACGCCGGAGTTGCGCCTCCTCGTGTGCGCGATGTCCCTCGCCCTGGTCTTCAACTCCCTTGGCCTGGTGCAGACCGTAATGCTGACCCGGCTGCTGAACTTCAGGGACCAAGCGCGCGCGACGGTGCCTGCGGCAGCCATCAGCGGCGTGGTGGCGGTCTTTCTTGCGTGGGTCGGGTGGGACGCCTGGGCATTGGCCGTGCAAACCCTGCTGTCCAGCCTCCTGCGGAGCATTCTCCTATGGCGGCTCAATTCCTGGCGGCCTCAGACCGGGTTTTCGCTCTCAGCCATGCGGGGATTGTTCGGTTTTAGTTGCCGTCTGCTGGCGTCGTTCGGTCTCGACATGGCATTCATTCAGGTGTACCCGCTAATCATTGGGCGGCTCTACGAAGCCCGCCAGCTCGGTCTGTATAACCTGGCCCAGCAATTCCAGCAACTGCCCGTCGCGGTTGTCACCAGCGTGTATTCCCGGGTGAACTTCCCAATGATGAGCGAAGCGCAGGAGATCGCCAGTCGGCTGGTCCAGGTGTTTCGGCACGCGCTCCAATTCCTCTCGGCTGCCATCATGCTGATCATGTGCTGTCTGTTTGTGAGCGCGGAGGATGTCGTCGTGCTGTTGGTCGGTCCCCAGTGGCGCGATTGTGTTCCGTACTTAAGGATTATGTGCCTTCTTGGGCTTCTGCTCCCGCTTCATACGATTAACCTGGATCTATTGAGGGTAAAGGGCCGCGGCGACCTGTGTTTGCGCGTGGAAATCATCAAGAAAGCACTGGGCGCGGCGGCGTTGCTGGTGACTTGGCCCTTTGGCGTTAAGGCGCTTCTGTGGGGGCAGGTTGCGGTCAGCCTCGTGGCCTTGGTGGTGAACAGCTATTATACCGGCCACTTGGTTGATTATGGTTTCGGGCGGCAAATGCGCGACTTGGGAGGTACGTTCGGCGCGGGCGCTCTGGCGGCTGCCGCGGGCTGGGGCCTCAGGAACTCGGTTGTCGCTCCGCCCTGGGTTCTCGTTGGCCTCGGCTCTGCCGTGACGGGCGTCCTCTTCGTTTTGCTGCTGGCCATGTTTAACCGGGCGGGTTTTCATATCTGCCGCGAGACGCTTTACGTAAGCGAATTACTGATTAGGTTGCGGCGCAAATGCAGTCCCGCCATATAAGCCACTGGTTTGACAAGTGATTATGCAGGGCACGCCATTGTTCTGAGTCTGCGGCCTTGCCTATGACCACTGGGCATACATAACATTGGCGACGGGTAAATGAAGTCACATGCTGAATACTTTTCTAAAACTACTTATTCCTGCTCCATTGCGTCGAAGACTTCGGGCAGGCCACCACCTCCTCCTCTTGCCCTGGGGGCGACGCTTCGGTTCGTATTACTGCCCGGTTTGCCAGACACGGTTATGCGGATTCCAGCCGCTGTCTTCCTATTATACCAAGAACTGGCAATCTCACGGGTGGAGTATTGATGCACTTGAGCCGGAAACCCTCAACATGGTACAACAGACTTGCCCTCAATGCGGCGCCGCTGATCGTAGCCGTCTTTACGCCCTTTATCTTCGAGAACGATTGGCCGGTTCGCCCTCTGACTTCAAACTAATAGATTTCGCCCCTTGTCCAGCGCTCCGGCTATGGATTAAGCATACGTTTCAAATTTCCTACCGCACCGCAGACCTCTTGAGGGAAGACGTTGATGACCGCCTCGACCTGATTGACATGGCAATCTATCCGACCGCATCGGTCGATGCCTTCATCTGTTCGCATGTGCTGGAACACATTCCAAATGATAGCAAAGCCATGCATGAGTTATTTCGTATTCTTAAGCCTGGTGGCTGGGGCATACTAATGGTGCCTATCTTCTTACGGCAGGATGAAATATTCGAAGACCCAACCAAGGCGACGACGGAGGCGGACCGCTGGCGCTATTTCGGGCAAGGCGACCATGTACGATTGTACAGCAAACAGGGTTTTATCGATCGAGTCAACGCCGCCGGGTTGAAGATTCGGCAATTCGGAGCCTTGCACTTCGGCGAGGACACATTCCGTCGATGCGGATTAACACGTAACAGCGTGCTCTATGTTGTCGAGAAAGTTGTATAGAATAAGTTCTGCCAGCGGGGCTGGTGCAGGGCGCGCCATTGTTCTGAGTCTGCGGCCGTCCCTATGAGCGATTATATTTCTCACGAAGACATGATGAGGATCCCGGCAACGGAGGTTAGTAATCCGTCCAAAATTGCCGCTGAACCTGTAGTCAGTGTTATCATGATGACGTATAACCATGAACCCTACATAGCCCAAGCCATCGAAGGGGTGATCACGCAACAGTGCGATTTCCCCATCGAGTTATTGATCGGCGAGGATTGTTCGACAGATCGAACCCGGGACATTTGCTTTGAATACCAACAGCGTTACCCAGAACTCATACGGCTGCTCATCGCCGAAACGAATGTCGGCATGCACAAAAACATGTTCCGACTCCTTGGTCGCAGCAAGGGACGATACATTGCTTTTTGTGAAGGTGACGACTATTGGTGCGACGAGTGCAAGTTACAGAAGCAGGTTGCGTTTCTTGAAGCGAATCGCGACCACGCTTTATGCATCCATAACGCCCAGGTAATCTATCAAGACGCCGACACGAAGCCGCACTCGTTCAGCCGCAAACTGCCGCTCACACTGAGCGCGGCCGAGATCATCGAACACGATTGGCTGATTCCCACAGCAAGCATGGTCTTCCGCAGAACGGTAATTACTCGATTTCCTGAGGAATTCTGCACCTTTCCCAGCGGCGACTTGGCCTTAAGTATTTTGGCTGCGGCAGAAGGCAACGTCCATTGCTTCACGGAGTGCATGTCGGTCTATCGGAAGCATCAGGGCGGAGACCACTATACGCTCAGTATAAATCTTCAACAGCGCCTCATTTACTGGGAGCGTGTGAATGCGATGCTTCACTCCCTAGATCGTACCCTGAAGGGGGAGTTTCGGCAATCGTTTCAAAGGCGGATTAATCAGAACCGCCGGCGCATGGACTACCTGCAATTGAGAAATACACTGCAGTTTTCTCCACGACTGATCTGGAGCACTATTGTCTATTTACATTATCGAAGTTGTATGAAGCGCCGTCTGCATAGGACGTAACCGATCAGGATATCGTCTTATGGCGCTCGGGTTTGGGGAGGTTTGGGGTGATCTCTCCAGGTGTGCTGTGGTGACTCCCTCAGAAGGCGCTAATGGCTGAGTCTGCCACGCACTTAAACAATCTCGGAGACAAAATATCTGGAGTTGGAGGGCGCTCCATTTGGGGGGGCGACCTCGGGATACCGGTTGGAGATCAGTTCGAGGGGCAGATAGATGCCGCGCCTGATATGTCATTTGCACCCCATTCGCGAATAGAATCAGCGGGTCAATCCTCTGCTCAACCTACCAACATGATAACACTACCCCAAGTTTTGCGGATTGCTGCCGACGCTTTTGAGGACATTCCGACGCTTTTCTTCAAGTTGCGAAATCGAAGCCTGGTTTCCTTCAATTTGTGCCGAGCGCTCAAAGATTTTGCGGTCTCCGGACGAGGACGGAATGTGTCCACTATTCTCGATGTTGGTGCAAACGAGGGGCAGTTCGCGTGCATGGCCCGCTATTGCTGGCCGCGGTCTCAGATTTGCAGTTTCGAACCTGACGAAAGAGCGGTCCAAAAATACCTTGCCGTTCACGGAACGGACGCTAGAACAAGCATCCGCACTTGTGCATTGAGTGAGGCTGATGGCGCCATGGAACTTCGATTGGCGAAGGTCAGCGCGCAGAACTCGTTTCTTGTTGAGCCAGGCATTGCTATGGAAGGAATTCGCAAAGTTCCTGTGCATCGACTTGATGATCTCGTTAAAACGCTGCCTCCTGCTGGCACAATGTTGAAGGTGGATGTCCAAGGCTTTGAAGCTCAAGTTCTCCGTGGATCTGTCCGCTTGCTCCCGAGAATAAGTTGGATTCTTTTGGAAGTTTCGCTCATGAACATGTACCAGGGGGGATCTAGCGTCGAAGATATCTGGGGGTTTGTTCGTTCACACGGGTTTATTTATTGTGCGGTGTTGGATCAATACCGCCTGCCCAGGACACGCGTAGTAGCGCAGATGGATGTCCTCTTTGGCCGCCCTTAGGACCAGAATTGAGACATGGGATTGACCTAATTTTACGCGCGTTGAACGGTTTATATAGTTAGGGATGCATTGTCACCATGTGGTACCTACTGCCTATACCATTTTTCGCTTTGCTGCTTGCGCTCAGTGTGGCAAAAAACCGGCAAGAGCCTTTTTGTCCGCAGAACGTGCTTTGCGCTATTTACTTCGCGATTTCTTTTGGGGCCATTTTAGTCCATTCCGATGACTTTGAGAACTCGTACGATCAGGGTTTCATTCGCAATTCTGTTGTCGCCTTCATTCTATTGCTGATGGTGTCTTTGCTGCCATGCATCTTCATCCGCAGGCCGGATACTTCCGTTCTTTACGAGTACTCAGAACGGGTAAAACCCGCTCTTTTCGTGCTGGCCATTTTGGGAATTTATGGGTTTGTTTTCTTCCTCCCGTATTCCTTTAATAGCTTGTTTGTGAACGCCTATGTTTTGCGCGAGTTAAAGCAGGCTACCATTTTCGAGGCATCACCGCTGTTAACTATTGCGTTTATCCCTTCAACGTTCTTTGCCTTATATGGTCTATTGCTATTATCACCGCTCGCGAGCCGCACGGGCTGGTTCATTAAAACAGGACTCACCGGAGGTTTTGCCAGCTATGCGTTAAGTAGCTTAGGCCACAAGGGCCGCGACTTCGTAGTGCAGTATCTCCTTTTAGCCGTGTTTTATTACTGGTTGTACGGAAGCACATGGAGTAAGAAGCGGAAACGGACGCTTTTTGCATCCAGTTTGGTCGCGGTCTTACTCGGGTCTGGTGTGTTTATTAAGACGACCATCGAGAGATTCGGAGAGCAAGGTACACAATTGGGCTATGTTACGGGGACGGTGGCTTACGCGGGCCAACAAGTCTACATTTTTGTAGAAACGGTGGCAGAGGAAGATTTTACGTCTGATTATCCAAGTGTCCTGTTCCCGTTGTACTATTGGGCTGTGGGAGGGGAGACGGTGCATACAGAGGTGTACCTTGCCAGCCGAACACAACGGTATCAATGGTACTTTGGCACATTCCTCGCGAGCTTTTTTCAGATTGGTGGATGGTTCGGATTAACTACCTTTGTGGTCGTGTTTACCCTGCTGTTCGCTGGGGCGTTTCGCGTGTTACTCGCAACGAGGAAGGTGCTGGCCTACATTCTCCTACTTCTGCTGTACTACCAGTTCATGTTCCAAGGTGCTTTCTATTGGGCTATGTTTGGGCGTGCATGGAATGTCTACGTGTGTGTCATGGTTCTCGGGGTCCTTATGGTTGCCTTGACCGTCGATATTCCTAGTGGCCGCCGGCGTCGCCTGAGCAAGCCCCGACTGGCAGGTGCTGCGACGCAGGGCGTTGCGTGGCGGAAGGAGGCTTAAACGCAGCCTTCAAGGCCGTGGCAGCCTAATCCATTCGTGACAAGGCGCTCTGAGGTTTAAGCAGGCGAGCCGATTCCACGGTTGGGTTTGCCTTATCCAGCAACATTATGACGAGGAAACGACGTGAATAATTGTCCGGATAGCAACTTGCTCGGACGGTCGCCTCCTTGCGTCAGTATCATTACTGTGACCTACAATGCCGCCAGATGGCTCGAACAATCGTGCGAAAGTGTTGTCAACCAGAGTTACGGGAGTTTGCAATATATTATTATAGACGGCGGATCAACAGATGCCACTGTTAGCATCATAAATGCGTATAGCGGCAAAGTGGCGCACTTTGTTTCTGAGCCCGACAAAGGAATTTATGACGCCATGAACAAAGGCCTAAGACTTGCTACCGGAGAGTGGTTATATTTCTTGGGGGCGGATGATATGCTTGCCAGCCCTGATATCATAGAAGCGATATTCCGGGCGGATCTTAGGCCCTACTCGCTGGTTATAGGAGATATCGTTGCGATGGAAAGCGGCAAGCGGTATGTGTCCAAGTACGATTGGAGATTGTTATTCAAAAACACTCTTAGTCACCAGGGTGCGTTTTACAGAAGGTCCTTGTTCGAAGGTTTTTTATATGATGCAAACAGCAAAGTATCTGCAGACTATGAGCTCAATTTGAAGGCTTACCTCGAAAAGCGTAAGGTTAGAAAAGTCATTCAGGTGATCGCTAAATGTGGAAATCATGGGGTTTCAAGGCAAATATTGTTTGTTGGTTATCTGGAGGAAATGAAAATAAGAAATAAATACGTAGTTTGGCCGTTCGCAGGTGTACTCAATTTTCTTACTCTCGCGAGGTTCGCTCTAAGAAGAGCTTTGCGGCTTGCCGTTCAAGCGCTAAAACCGTTTAGAAATTAGCGGAGTGTGAAGGCAATGTGTTAGTTGCACGGCGGTGTCAAAAAGCCACCCATGCCGTGTAACATCTGACAGATGGGTGCGCTACCCTGGGGTTGCGAAAGACAAGGGTTTTGCCAGAAGCTCCTCACAAACTGGTTCAAATGGGTGGGCGGCTGTTAGCTCAAGCCTTTGATCAAAGTGGCGCAGATGATCAGAAGCTACATGGAGAATCTGCTGGCCAGTTTGCAGCCTTCAAGATTGTCACCTTGCCGCGCCTGTGCGTGTATCGCCCCCTTCGCGTAATCTGGGAAAACACACTTCTCAAGCAGAGTGTCAAATAAGAAACGGTTGATGTACTTCATTCACTGGGATATATTTGCGCGCGATTTGAGGTCTGTCGTCATGTTATAACGGTGCTTGATATAGTTCATTATATCTTTCCTGAGGAGATCGCCCGGTTGCAATTGCAAGCGTGGAAGGCTTTATTCCCTCCGTCGTTGAGACGGGCTACCGAAATTATCACAATATCGCGCAACGTGTCCAAGGAACTGATCCAACTATTCCCGTATATTGAAGCGAAAGTCAATGTAGTCTATTTGGGAGTTGACCAGAGGACTTTGTTTCCTAGGTGTAAGGAAGCAGCGCCGCCGGACATAGCTGGTGGCCTGGGAGGGTACATTCTGTCAGTTTGTTCGGCGAGCAAGCGCAAGAACCTGACTGTATTACTCAAAGCATTCAAACAACTGAGGTGTCAACATTTAGGATTGAGGTTGGTGTTGGCGCGAAACACCATGAAACATACCCAGAGTCTGAGGAGCCAACTGGCAGACCTTGGATTGAATGGTGTGGTAGAGTTCACAGGGCGGGTCGGCGAAGCACAGTTGGTGGGGCTTTATCAGAAGGCGACTGCGTTCGTCTTCGCGTCTTTGTATGAAGGCTTTGGACTTCCCTCGCTTGAGGCTATGGCTTGTGGCTGTCCTATTGTTGCATCAAACGCGTCAGCAATCCCTGAGGTCGTCGGCGATGGGGCGATTCTTTTCGATCCCCAGGACCCGGATGATTTGGCCAGAAGCTTGCTTGAAGTCCTTGGCTCTGGATCACTTAGAAGCGCTTTGTCGGTCCGCGGGTTTGCCAACTTTGAGGGCTTCAGTTGGCGAGAAACCGCGCATAAGACCGCAGCAATCTACAGTCGTTGCTGCGGTCATTTAAATAGTAGATGTTCGGCATGAACAACGACGAGGCATTAGTAATTGCTCCTTTCATTGATTTCGAAGCGGACGGCAACAGGCATCTTCGCGTTGCCCGACAGTTAGCCACCATTTGCCACGTGACGGTAGTCACGACGAGCTGGGACCACCTGCGAAAGCGAGTGCGCCCAGACGGAACGCCAGACTGGGCCAAAAGGGTCATTCTCGTGAAGGTGGCACCTTACCACAGAAATATCGGACCTCGGCGCGCCTTCTCACACGCCGTGTTCGCGGCGAAAACCGCAAGCATTGTCAGAGCGGCAGTAGGTGAGTGCCGGATTATGTATGCTAGCGCTCCGCTGAGCAGCGCCGCTGTTACGGCCTTCCGTTTGGGGGCGCACTGTCGTAAAATTCTGGATGTAGTAGATATTTGGCCAGATACTCTCCCGTTTCCCCAGTCTTTCAGAACCGCGCTGTATCCTTTGATGTTTCTTTGGAAGCGGTCTTTCGTCCAAGCTGCCCGGGGTGCTGACACAATTCTCACAGTATCAGAGTCCTTCCGAGAGCAGACGGAAAAGGTTCTTTTACAGCGTGGCCCGAACTTGCACCGAGTTTACTTGGGCCAGAACAAGCTCCGCAGATTGCCTCAGAATCCCAAACGTCCTCTCACTATCGCCCTAGTGGGCAATCTAGGCAAACTGTGCGATCTCGAAATACTACTGGCAGCAGCATCCTCGGACTCTCTTCGCGGGAGAATTCATTTGGTGATAGTGGGCAGGGGTGACAAGAAAGAATGGCTAAAGTCACGCCTGGGTGAACTCCAGATCTCTTTTGAGATGCATGAGCCTATCTATTCAAACGTGGGATTGTCCGCAATTCTCAGCGGGTGCAATATTGGCTTTAATGGGTATGTGAACACGACGGCCTCGTTTTCCTACAAGGCTATCATGTACCTGGCGGCGGGTCTCCCGATCGTTAACTCCATGGGGGGCGACTTAAAGAAACTGGTCGAGTGCCAAGGCATTGGCGTCAACTTTCGCTCACAGGACGTTGGAAGCTTGATCGGAGGTCTGGCGAAACTGGACGCAGCGACGTTGCTGCAACTATCGAAGAACTCCGAGCAGTTCTTCGATAAGGAGCTCGAAGCGTCCGTGGTGGATAACAAACTTAGGAGCATACTTTTAAGAGAATATAACTTGGCAAGTGGGTGCGGGCAGCGTTTATCCACCGCAGGGTTCTAAGGCCCTGGCCAAAGCTGCCGAAACTCCGGCTTCCATGCCGGAGGGCGCGCAGTTTACCTTGGGAGTGTGTGGGCGGCAGCTCTACAACACACATCGGTCGGGAGTTTCGGAAGAACGACCAGTGCTCGTGTGAGGCGTGCGGGAAGACCGGATGGGCAAGGGGCAGTAAATGAGGGGTATAAGTTATAAACAGGATTCGGCCGGCGCTAGTTTCTCGGTCAGTTGAGTCAGTTTGTTCGGTCTGCTCACTGATTGCTTGCCGGCGTTACTACTATACAGTGTTTCACCGTTATGGAACTCGGAATTGCTGGAAAGAACGTATTGATAACCGGAGCGAGTAAGGGGCTTGGGCGAGCGCTCGCCCTGGGCTTTGCGGCTGAAGGTTGTAGAATTGGCGCGGTAGGGCGGAATGAGTCCAGGCTAAAGGGACTAGTGGAAGACATCGGCGGCCCAGAGATGGGACATCGGTACTGCGTGGCCGACTTGATGCAAGCAGGAGCCCCGACCCTGAGCAGTGACGAACTTGAATGTGCGATGGGGCCTTTTGAAATTGTCGTCCACAATGTGGGCGGGCCGCTTGATGTTTATGATGCGTTGGCGCCCGTGGAAGCCTGGCGAAATGTCTGGGACTTTAACGTGGGAATCGCGACCGAGATCAATGCGCGATGTATACCGAAGATGATTGCCAAACACTGGGGCCGGGTTATCCACATTGGTTCGGCCTCCGGAAAGCACATTCGTGGGCGGCCGGCGTATGCCGTGGCCAAGGCGTGCCTTATGGCCTACACGGAAGCTCTGGGGCGTTCGACTGCCAGGGATGGAGTCGTTGTATCCGCGGTACTCCCTGGGGCATTTTGGTATCCGGGCAGCTACTGGGATAGCGAGTTGAGAGCGAATCCCAAAAAGGCCGAAGAGTTCTTCAGGTTTCACCAGGCGATTGGACGATTCGCGGAGCTCGATGAAATAGTCGCCTTTGTATTGCTGCTTGCGTCAAAGCACGCGAGTTTCGCCGCAGGCGCAGTGGTTCCGGTGGATGGTGGGGCAGGAGGGCTACTATAGATTAAATGACATATGGTTGAGGATATTCAAGCGGTGTCGCAGCGCGCGAATGGTACGGGTGCCGACCTTAAGCGGTTGTTTG
>Ga0224558_1002683_pt1 | contig 15904 bp, 12 predicted proteins | sample 714S32024metaG_FD_180682 | JGI IMG/M metagenome (GOLD analysis project Ga0224558, IMG submission 180682) | Peat soil microbial communities from Stordalen Mire, Sweden - 717 S3 20-24 | ecosystem: Environmental > Terrestrial > Soil > Wetlands > Peat | place: Sweden: Norrbotten County, Stordalen... | reverse complement strand
AGGTTGCGTTCCGCGAGGCGAGCGCCTCACTTCTGACGCCTCGCTGGGGCGGCAATAGAAAGCCGCGAGTTACCATTTCCATTCCCTGCCGTCGAACGCATTCCGCTTGACGGAGCCGAGCAGGAGTTCGTCGTGAACCGCTGACCCGGCGGCGCGGAAAATCTTGTCCCAATTCTGCCGAGGTGGTTCCGAGCCCCTCTTAATCTTGGGCAAAGAAACGAAGGCCCAGGACTTTGCCTGGGCCTCCGTGGACAAAGCTTTCGTGATTTTTCTACGGCCAGCGCTTGGCCGCATCTTCCCATCCGGCAGCGCGCGGCGGAGCGTTGACCGCCTGGGCGGCAATCGGAGCGGGAATGCGAATCGGCTGCTGCTGCGCCGCAACTGAGGTCAGTGCCGGTTTGGACGCCTCGGCGACCACCTCTTTTTCTTCGGAAAGCAATGGGGCCGCGACGCGCAAGGCCTCTACCTCTTTTTCCAATCGCGCTAGTTCAAGCTCTTTCTGTCTTAAAACCTCGTAAACGTTTTTCATGCTCAGCACCTTTTTGTAACGCGGAGAACGTCAACGGCAGAGTATGAGTTTTCGGCGCGTTTTGTCAAGAAAGATGGACCTCTCATGCCAATAAAAAAACCGTTGAGCATTGTGCCGCCGCGCCCTGGACCAGCGAACAACGTGAGGTCAGCGAAAAAGAACGATAGCAACTAGCACGCCAAGGATCAGGACAATGATCACCAGCAGATTCACGTGGTCAGACAGCCATGATTCCTTAACCGGGGTAGCATTGGCGAGAAAGGGTGGCAAGGGCTCATCCGTCGCGGCCGCTGATTCCGCTGGCTGCGGACTCACCGGTTCACTCAGGACTGGGGTCTGCCCGACTCTGTCGTCCTTTTTCCTTTCGCAATCGAGACAAAGGGATCTCCCTTCGGATACCGGGAATCCGCAGGATGCGCATTTCTGAACGCGGAGCATCGAGTCAGGAAGCTGGGCGGATTCCGCGGTTTCAATTCCCCGATTTGTTTCGAGCGGCGGCACGGATTCCACAGGCAATTGGCAGGTATGGAATTGGGAAAGCTCAGCGAAGGCGACGACATCTTTGGCTTCAGCATTCGTGGACAATGGAATCGATACCGCCGGGATGTTCTGCGGTGGTTGCGGTACTGTCGCGACCGATAAAGCGGGGACAATTGAAGCCGAGGTCCTCCCTGCTTGCTTCCCCTGCTCCTGTTTCGCAAGCGGGAGAGGCACTGCTCCATGGCGCTGTTCGGCTAGATCCAGCGCCGTTAGGGTAAGGTCAGCCATGCGTTCAAGCGCGATCAGATCGCGTTCCTCGAAAGCGTAAGCGTGGTCGGAGAAAAGCTCGAACAGTCCGCGCACCTCGCCACTTTGCCGCAGCAGCGGCAAGACCACGATCGAGGCGATGCCGAGCGCCCGGCAAGCTTCAAGGTTCACGCGCGGATCGGCCTCTGCATTGTCGCAACGCAGCAACTGACGTCGTGTGATGCTTTCGCCGGTCAGCCCGGACCGTACCTGCAACCGGGCGCCGATCGAGGGGGCGCAGGAACCGGCGCTGGCCCGGCAAACCATCTCGCCGCCCTGCGGCAAGGCGAGCGCGGTTCCAGTGGCGCCTGTGATGTATTGCGCCCGCTCGACCAAAAGCTGGAGTGCGGCGTCGAGTTCAGGTTCTTCCAAGCCGCGGCTTAGGTTGGCATCAGTTGGCAGACCTGACGGCGCCCGCGCTGCAGCAGCGGCTTCACCCGGCACGCTGCCGCTCGAAGGGAAATCGTCGGGTTGGGGGAAGCCCGGCATGCGATTATGCGCTCTTTGGTTTGCCGCAAGGGTCACGCGGACAGACGGACCAAAACCTGCGGCTCACACGAAGATTGCTGACCAGAGTCTCGCCTTGGAGGCTCTGGCTGTCAAGAGCCAGCGGGTGCTTCGTGGGTATCTGAAGTTATGCCGAGGCGTCGTCTTTGTGACGCAGCCACTCAATAAACATCTGCTCGCGCGGCTTGTCGTAGGCCATGAGCAAGTGGCGAATGCTGCGTCCGCTGACGAAGTGGCAAACTTCTTCTGCAAGATTTTTGGCGTGGTCGCCGGCGCGCTCGAGGGATTGCGTCATGAAGATGACTTGCAGACTGGCGCGGCGTTCGACATTTTCAGGGTTCTCGAGGTGGCGGAGAAAGATCAGATTGCGGAGGCGATCCATCTCGGCATCGGCGCGCAGAACTTCGATCGCCTTCTTGACGTCGCGTTGCGAGAACGACTGGCCCACGTCGGCCAGCATCTTTTCGAGAATGGTCGCCATCTGGGTCAGTTCGCGTGCGTCCTGCGGATCAATCCGGGCTCCCGTGGCCTGGGCGCTGGTCGCAAAACTCAACAGCAGATCGCCGATGCGCTCCAGCCCGATCATCAGCTTCATGCAGGCGAGCAACTGCCCAGTTTCGGCTTCGGGCACGCGCGTGATGGTGGAAGTCACGCCCGAGTCCACTTCGACATCGATGGCGTCGAGATCCTTTTCGCATTGGCGAATCGCATCCAGTCGGGACATCGAACCGGTGGCAATTCCTTCGGCGGCGATGGCAGCGGCCTGCCGCGCCAGCTCGCACGCTTCGACCGTCCGCTTAACCAGGTCAGGGTACGACGGCTCCGCCGCTGGCTTCTTCACGCTGGCTGTACTCATGGGCAAAATCAACCTGCTTGATTGGATGCCGCATCCGCACCGGTAGACGCGAGCGGCATCAATCCAGAGTTTGGCACACACTTCCAGCAAAAGTGTAGTTCCTCGCGTCCCGGGGCAGGTTACAACGCGATAAATTTATGGTTGGCGAAATGGAAGACCCAAGCAATAGGGCAGTTTCTGGAAACCGTTCGATGCATGGTTATGAATCCCTGTTGAGCGGCCAGGGCCCCATCGCGGAGGGTAAGTATTACCATTGTTATCTCGCCTAAGCCGCCCAAGAGCCGCACAATGTTGCCATGGGATTGGGTGTTCTTTTTCTCGGGTTTCTCCAGCGCGTCGCCGTAGGAGCAGGCACGGTATTGGCCGTGTTTCTCGTCATTCGGCTCGGATTGCGCCGGCGTTCGCCGATTGCCGTCAGTCGCCGAATAACCCACTAGCTTTCGCCGCCGGCGTCGCTCCCGACGCGCGTTTCGCTGCCGACGGGTTAGCATCCGCATTCCCACCCGCTCCGTTTGACTCACTTCGCTGCCGCGTGAGATAGTTGCCTGCTCCGATCACCGCAACTGACTGTAAACACAAATAATATTGGAGTCTGTTGCTCCCAAATGGTCCGCCTTATTCCTAAAGATAACAGCTTCTTCGCCATGTTCTCGGCCATGTCCGACAACCTCATCGCCGGGGCTCGAACGCTGGTCGATCTCTTCGCCAATTACCGCGATGTCGGAAGCAAAATCGACGCGATTCACCGCATCGAGCGCGAGGGCGATGAAATGACGCATGCCATCCTGACCAAACTCAACCAGACGTTCATCACACCTTTCGACCGGGAAGACATTCACGAGTTGGCCTCAAAGCTCGATGATGTCCTCGACTTCATCAATGCTTCCGGCGCTCGCATCGAGATGTACCGAATCACGACTCCGCCGGCCGCTGCCGGAGAACTGGCCGTGATCATCCTGAAGCAATGCCACGAATTGCAGCAGGCGGTATCTCTGATGCAGAAGAATGGCAATATCCTGGGACATTGTGTGGAGATCAACCGTCTGGAGAACGAAGCCGACCAAGTGTCCCAGCAGGCCATCGCCACCCTGTTTGAACACGAAAAGGACCCGATCAACCTCATCAAGATCAAGGAGTTGCTGGAATGCCTCGAGCGGGCAACTGACAAGGCGGAAGACGTCGCCAACGTATTGGAAACGGTCGTTCTGAAAAGCACGTGATGCTCAATAACTTACCCAAACAGGAAACCTGGTGAAGACTGATCTGATTCTGCTGATCATCACAGTACTGGTCGCGCTGATCTTCGATTTCCTGAACGGATTTCACGACGCCGCCAACAGCATTGCCACGGTCGTTTCGACGCGGGTCTTGTCTCCTAAACTCGCTGTGTTGTGGGCGGCATTCTTCAATTTTGTGGCGGCATTTCTTCTCGGGACGGCCGTCGCCAAGATGATCGGCGGCGGCATGATCCACGTCGAATCTGTGACCCAATATGTCGTGATCACGGGACTCTTCGGCGCCATCGTCTGGGATTTGCTGACGTGGTGGTGGGGCCTGCCCACTTCGTCTTCCCATGCCTTAATCGGAGGCTACGCCGGCGCGGCGGTGATGCGATCCGGGTGGCACGTGATTATTGCCGAGGGCTGGTACAAAACCCTGATCTTCATTGTGGTGGCACCAATCATGGGACTCGTCCTGGGCTTCACCTTCATGGTTGCCGTCTATTGGCTTCTGCAAAATAAAGCGCCACGACGAATCGATGCCTGGTTTCGCAAGCTGCAACTGCTCTCGGCGGCAGCCTACAGCCTTGGCCACGGCGGCAACGATGCGCAGAAGACCATGGGAATCGTGGCGTCCGCCTTATATGGAGCGCATTATTTGAGCTCGAAGGAACTGGCCGGCAACTGGGGAAAATTTCACTGGCCCATCATTCTGGCGGCGCATTTGTCGATCGCTCTGGGAACGTACTTTGGCGGCTGGCGAATCGTTCACACCATGGGATCGCGCATCACCAAACTCAGGCCCGTGGGAGGCTTCTGCGCCGAAGCCGCGGGAGCGATCACCCTGTTCTCCACCGCGCTCGCCGGAATTCCCGTAAGCACCACGCACACCATCACCGGAGCGATCGTCGGAGTCGGGGCCGTCAATCGGCTCTCGGCCGTGCGCTGGGGAGTAGCGCGGCGCATCGTGTGGGCCTGGGTTCTGACCATCCCAGCGGCAGCCCTGGTCGCCGCAGCAGCGTTCTGGCTGGTGCGGTTGATTCACCCGGGAGCTTAAATTGCCAGGCTGCGAACGGGAAGGGCACGACTTCAGTCGTGCCGATTCTGGGGGGTGGCGGGGTTGCCGATTTTCCGCCAATTGACTTCACGATGAGCCTTCCACCGGTCCCGCCTTCATTGACTTGCCAGCGCTGGGACCCTAAGATTTCAGCTCAGTGATTGCCCAGACCATCTCGCATTACCGCATCGTCGAGAAGCTAGGTGGCGGCGGGATGGGTGTTGTTTATAAGGCCGAAGATCTCAAACTCGGCCGTTTTGTCGCTCTCAAATTCCTGCCTGACGATGTCGCAAAAGACCCCTTGGCCCTGAGCCGATTCGAACGCGAAGCAAAAGCCGCCTCTGCCCTGAACCACCCCAACATCTGTACCATCCACGAGATTGACGACGAGCACGGCCAGAGCTTCATCGCCATGGAGTTCCTCGACGGCGTGACGCTGAAGCACCGCATCGCTGGAAAGCCGATGGAGTTGGAAACTGCGCTGTCCATCGCTATCGAGGTCGCCGACGCACTCGATGCCGCCCATGAACGAGGCATCGTCCACCGCGACATCAAGCCGGCCAATGTTTTTGTCATGAAGCGGGGCCACGCCAAGATTCTCGACTTCGGCTTAGCCAAAGTGTCCCCCTCAACGGGTTCTGCTCCCGAAGGCGCAACTGCAACCGTGCCTTCCGCTTTGCCGGGCGAAGAAAACCTCACCAGTCCCGGTTCCATGCTGGGCACTGTCTCCTACATGTCACCCGAGCAAATCCGTGGGCGCGAATTGGATCCGCGCACCGATCTCTTCTCGTTCGGCGCTACGCTATACGAAATGATGACCGGCATGCTCCCGTTTCGCGGCCAGAGTTCAGGCGACATTGTGGATGCCATTCTGCATAAGGCCCCGGTCGCCCCCGTGCGTCTCAATCCGGAAGTCCCTGCCGAACTCGAGCGAATCATCCTTAAGGCGCTCGAGAAGGATCGCGACTTGCGCTATCAGCACGCTTCGGAGATGCGCGCCGATTTGAAACGGCTGAGGCGCGAAACCGACTCCGGCCGCTCGCTCCAGGAGAGTTCCGGCCCGGCCTCGACCGCCTCGGCTTCTGCTCTCGCGTCTTCTCCGGCTTCCCCGCTGACCACATCGTCGTCAAGTGCTGTGCTGTTGGCGGAAGCCCGCCGGCACCGGGGCAAGCTGGCTGTAGCAGTCGTCGCCCTGCTGGCGCTTCTTGCCGCGGCAGGCTTCGGCGTCTACAAATTCCTCAGTCACGGCGCCCCGTCGTTCGACGTCCGTAATCTTCTGATCCGTCCTCTTACCGAGGACGGCCGGGTCACCAACTTCGCCGCCATTTCCGCCGACGGCAGGCTGCTGGCCTACGGCAAACGCGAAGGCGAACGGAGCCTGCGCGTGAAACAGATCGCGACCGGCAGCGAGGTCACGGTCGTGCCCCCGGAAAAGGGATTCTTTACTTTTGGCATCCGCAGCGCCAGCAGCGGCGGCGCAGTTTTTTCCCCGGACGGAAATTACCTCTACTACATGCATGCGAACCCGGTCACTGATATCGCCAATCTCTATAGCTTGCCCTCCCTTGGAGGCGTTGCCAAGCAGATCGCCACTGATGTCATGAGCGCACCCGCGGTTTCGCCGGACGGCAAACGCATCGCGTACTGGCGCCCCGATCATGCCGGCCGGGCCGAAACCACGCTGCTTATTGCCGCCGCCGATGGCAGCGGCGAGCAGACCGTTTTTCAGCGGTCCGGCCTGGGCCAAATGTTCGTCACCAATCCTTCATGGTCGGCGCAGCGCAATCTCATCGCTATCGGCACTTTTGATACTGCGAAGAATAGGATCACATCCATTCTTGTCGTTACTCCGGATGGCAAGTTGGTCAAGACCTTCCCGCTGCCCTCTCTGCTCATCTCGGTCGCCTGGATGCCGGATGCCTCCGGTCTCCTCTACATCGCCGGCGAAAAATCGGCCGGCCTCCGCGGGCAGATCTGGTTTCAGCCCTACGGTGGCGGCGACCCGGTCCGCGTGACCAATGACTTAAGCCAGTATGTTTCCCTCAGCGTTGCTTCCGATGGGAAGTCCTTCGTCACGGCTCAAGAGCGGCCCGCCGTCACCATTTTTGTGAGCGATTCCCCGGCGGTCCTCAATGACAAGATCAAGTGGAAATTCGCCGCCGTCTCAGACGAACAGACCGCCGTGTGGGATGTATCCTGGACCGCGACCGGCAAGCTCTTGGAACGAGATGACGCATTCCATACTTACATTGCCTCGGCCGATGGAAGCCATCGCGTCCGGTTGCTCGAAAACGACAACGTGAATTTCGACTCTAGAGCTTGCGGGCTGGGCGAAAACGTCATCATCAGCCGCGTTCTCGAAGACAATAACCCCAATCTTTGGCTCTTCAATCTGCAAACCGGCGCCTTGCGGCAAGTCACCTTCGGCGGCGACGTGGAGAAGGGTTCCTGCACCCCAGACGGCAAGTGGCTGGTCTATAACGACGAGGTTAAGGAGGCCGGTGGTCAGACTGTCGGCTACATCTTTAAGCTTTCGCTGGAGGGAGACAAACCGATTGAACTCGCCCGCGACACTTTATTTTCGCCTACGCTTTCCCCAGACGGGACGACCGTGCTCTACGGACGGGCAGAAGGCAAAGGGGCCAGTGCGAAGCCAAAGCTTATTCTGCAGCGCCTCAGCGACGGCGCCGTCATCAAGGAACTTGACGCACCCGGAACTTACAATGCCGACAATCTTGGATGGGCGCCGGACGGCAAGGGCATCACGTTTGTTCAGAATACGACGGGCGAGGTGCGCAACCTGTACATGCTCCCCTTGAATGGCGGCGCACCCATGCAATTAACCCATTTCGATTCCGAACCCGGACTGATGGCCGGCTACGCCTGGTCACGTGACGGCAAAAAGCTCGCCCTCACCCGCGGCCGGTACAACGATACCGACGCAGTCATGTTTAGCGGCTTCCGATGAATCACAGTTGTATTCACGAGTGTCGGCAGCTTAAAGTGCGAGAATCGCGCGCGCGGTCCGCTGCTGGATCGGACGTATCGGTAATCGGTTTCGCCACGAAACCTCGTCCAACGAAAAAGCAAGAGAACCCACTTCACTCCAACCGGCCTTCTCATGGAAAGCGATCGCGCTCAGAACCCAGACCGCCCCGTTTGGATTCCGCCCGAATGACGGCCAACTCGGAAACTCCCCCTTCATCTAGCGCCTATGCCGACTCCGCCTCCGAAGCCGGCAGCGTGAACAAAAAAGCCGAGCCGTGGTTCAGGTCGCTTTCGGCGCGAATGGTGCCGCGGTGCGCCAGAACAATGTGCTTGGCGATCGCGAGGCCCAGCCCGGTTCCCCCGGACTCGCGGGAGCGAGCTTTGTCGACCCGGTAAAAACGCTCGAACAGCCGAGGCAAGTGCTCGGAGGAGATACCGGGCCCGAGATCGCGAACAGAAAATTCGACACCGTTCTCCGCCGGCCGCGCGCCGAGAACAATCTTTTTTCCCGATGCCGCGTATTTCAACCCATTCTCAATGAGGTTGGAAAAGATCTGATGCATGGCCTCGCGATCCGCATCCACGTGCGCATCGGGAACGGCGTTTTCGACCACCAGTTCGACACCATAAGAGCGGGCCATTTCGATGAAGCTTTCCAGGGCATCCTGCAGAAGTTCCTCGGTGCTGACCCTTTGAATCGTGAACCGTTGTTCGCCCGATTCGACGCGTGCCAGGGTCAGCAGATCTTCCGTGAGGCGCGACATGCGGGCGGAGTTTTTACGGATGATCTCAAGAAATTCCCGCACATGATTGTCGGCCAGCGGGCTGTCGAGCAGCGTTTCGGTATATCCCTGAATGGAAGTGAGCGGGGTGCGCAGCTCGTGCGAAACGTTGGCGATGAAATCGCGCCGCGTTTTTTCCATGCGCTCGGTTTCGGTCAGGTCGCGAAGCACGGCGACAGCGCCACCTCCGGGCATAGGCGCCGCAGTGACATCGAAGATGCGCCCGGAGGTAATTGTGTTCGAGCGCGCCGTTGTAACGACGTGGTCGCGTGCCGCTTCCTGAACGGCGGTTAGAAAATCCGGGTCCCGCACACTCTCGATCAGTGGCGCATCCAGCCGGGGCGGCCGAAGCAGAATACGGTTCATGCGGCGATTCGCCCACTGCACTCGTCCATCGGGTCCGACGGCGATGACGGCGTCCTGCATGCTGTTGAGCAGGGTCTCAAGCTCATTCTGGCTGGTTTGCAGGCGATCGAAGCTCTCTTCGACGCGGCGCGCCGTCTTGTCGAGCGCGCCAGCAACCTGGCCGATTTCGTCCGTCGCAGAGGACGCGATTCTGGCAGTCAGGTCACCGGACGCGACGCGTTCGGCGAAACGCACAATCCGCTGCAGACGCCATCCCACATATTGCGATGCTGCGGCAGCAATAAGAATTGCGATAACAAGAGCAGTGAGCGAACCCCAGAACAAAGCCCGGGCCAGCGGACGGTCGGTAATCTCGATCTCGGGCAAGGGATAGGCGAGGCGAACAGCGCCTCCGGAGATGGGCGCAGCGACGTACAGGAACGGGACTCCTAGCGTGTGGCTGTTGCGCTCCTCAAACCCGACGTGACCGCCGAGGGCAGCGGCAAATTCCTTGCGGGTCGCGTGGTTCTCCATCGTGCCGGGATCGGCTTCGGAGTCGGCTAGTACCTTGCCCGTGGGATCGATGACGGTAGCGCGAGCGCCGGCGGCCTGGCCCTCCTGCGAGGTAATATCGGCAAGGCTGTGCTGCCGGTCGTTCTCCACGCGATACGCAAACATCTGGACCTTCTGCGTGAGATCGCGTTCGATCTGCTGGCGCAGAGTGCGCTCCCAGACGTTGTGGACAGTCCATAGCAGTGTGATCGCGGTGACCGCAATCACGACCAGAAACACCAGCATCAACTTGAAGAAGATGCGACTTCTCAACGAGGAACCTCGAAGCGGTAACCGGCGCCCCGAACCGTTTTCAGGTAGTGCGGGTTTTCCGGATCTGGCTCGATTTTTTCACGAATGCGGCGGACATAAACGTCAACCGAGCGCGGCGTAACGTAGGCCGTGTCGCGCCAGACCGAATCGAGCAACTGGTCGCGCGTGAACACGCGTCCGGCGTGCCGCATGAAGTAATCAAGCAGGCGGAATTCGGTCGCCGTCGTCGGCACCTGCTTCCCGCGAACGGTCAGGGTCATGGCTGCCGGATCAATGTGAACGTCTTCTATCTTTGTCGGCAATGGAGGCAACGGACGCTCGAAACGCCGCATCACCGCCTTGACGCGAGCGACCAGCTCGCGCGGACTGAAAGGCTTGGGGATGTAATCATCCGCGCCCAGCTCCAGGCCCAGAATCCGATCGGCCTCGCCGCTCTTGGCGGTGAGAAAGATCACCGGAACTGGCGCCAGCGAGACCGATTGCCGAATCTGGCGGCAAAGTTCAAGTCCGTCTTTTCCGGGCACCATGATATCGAGCAGAAACAGCGACGGCCGTTGCCGCTCCGCGTCGGAAACAACGATGTTGCCTGTCGCATAGAGCCGCACATTGAAGTTGGCGCTTTCCAGATGATGCCGCACCAGGCGGGAAATATCGGGATCGTCTTCCACTACGAAGATCGTGGGTTTCACGGCAACCATTGTAGCCCTGAAATGTAACAGTTCTGTAACAACAGCTGTGAGGCGTGAGCTACGAGCTCTGCGTTTCGAGCTCGCTGCGGCGTGCGAGAACCGGCAGTTTAAGCGAACGCTCCACCTTCTGCGCGAAACCTCGGCTCTTGCAAAGCGTCAAGCTCGCGGCTCAAGACTCGTAGCTCGAAGCTCGCCGCTAGCCCAACGCCATTCCAGCCTCCGCCGAGAAATCCATCGCGACAAACTGGCGGCGCACGAACTTCGGGAATGCGGCAGCGGCAATCATGGCCGCGTTGTCGGTCGAAAGCTTGCGCGATGGGAAAAAGACTGGCAAGCCCTGTATCTCGGCTTCGCGATGAAAGGTGGCTCGCAACTCCTGGTTTGCCGCCACACCACCGCTGACGAACAGAGTGCCGACATCATATTCCCGCGCCGCGGCCAGCGTCTTTGTCGCCAGATCGGTGACCATCGTGCGCTGAAAGGACGCGACCAGATTGAGTGTTTGCCGGTCGCAGAGACGAAGATAGTCTTCGAGCGTTGGCTGACGTTTCGCGCCAATCAGTTCGGTAAGCGCCTGACGGTGCGCTTCGATGGTCGGCGCCATACGCTCGGTTTCAACGTAGCGCAAGACTGCCGTTTTGATCCCGCTGTAGGAGAAATCAAAGTGAGGTCGAGCCTCTTCGGGCGACGCTTCGAGCCCCGAACGCTCACGTTTCTGCCGCTCACTTCTCTGGCGATCCTCCTTCTGGCGGTCGTTGCGGTCGCGATGCTTGATCTGGGCAGTCTGGAACTTGACCGCGTGCGGATCGCCGTGGGGCGCGAGGCGGTCGATGATCGGACCTCCTGGATAGCCGAGACCGAGCAGCTTGGCGACCTTGTCGAAGGCCTCGCCGGCGGCATCGTCGCGCGTATGGCCGATATTCTCGTAGGTCCACAAGTTCTCCTCGGCCTGCGCGAGATAGAGATGCGTGTGTCCTCCGGAAACTACCAACGCGAGCACCGGAAACTGCAGATCGACATTTCCGGTCTGGCGCTGCTCGAGCAGCACAGCATGCACGTGGCCTTCGAGGTGGTTGACGGCGATAAGGGGCTTGTCGAGCGCGAACGACAGCGCTTTGGCGAAGCTGATGCCGACCAGCAAAGCTCCGGCTAGACCAGGACCTTGTGTAACGGCGATGGCGTCGACAGACTCGTAGGATTGTCCCGCATCGGCCAGCGCCTGACGAACCACCGGAACCATCGCGCGCAAGTGCTCGCGCGAGGCGAGTTCGGGAACGATTCCACCATAGGGCTGATGCGTGGCGATCTGCGACGCAACTACGTTCGAGAGGATTTGCTGGCCTGAGCGCACGACCGCAGCGCCTGTCTCGTCGCAGGAGCTTTCGATGCCGAGGATGGTTGCGTCGGGCATAATAGCTTCGGGCTGCGAGCTTCGAGCTTCGAGGCTTGATCCGCCAACCGAAGCTTCAGTGTAGACGATCAGGAACTGTTGTCGGAGCGATCGGCTGGAGCGCCTACGAACGAGCATCGAATCATGCTGGCATTGTGATCACCGCCAAACAACACGCTGCTGAAATCGTCCGCGAGCTGCGCGCGCGCGGACATCAGGCCTACTTTGCTGGCGGATGCGTGCGCGACTTGCTGCTCGGCCGTGAAGCAGCCGACTATGACGTGGCTACCGATGCGACTCCGCACGAGGTCATGCAGATATTTCCGCAGACGTTTGCGGTGGGAGCGCAGTTTGGCGTGGTGCTTGTGCCGATGAGCGAGGAGATGGATCGGAAGGACAAAGTACCCTCGCAAACCTCTTCCCATACGAGTTCCGAGACCGGCGGTTCTCAGATGGACGACAACGCGGCTCGATCCAAGAGCACTGTCGAGGTCGCGACGTTTCGCTCGGACGTCGGATATTCCGATGGTCGTCATCCTGACGAAGTGCGTTTCAGCAAGTCTCCGCGCGAGGATGTCGAGCGGCGCGATTTCACGATCAATGGCATGATGCTTGATCCGGCGACGAACGAAGTGCTCGACTTTGTCGGCGGCCGCGCGGACCTTGCGGCTGGAATCGTCCGAGCAATCGGCGATCCGGAGCGGCGTTTCTCCGAGGACAAGCTGCGCATGCTGCGCGCAGTCCGCTTTGCTGCGCGTTTTGGCTACGAGATCGATCCTGCCACATTCGCGGCAATCCAGCGCCTCGCGCCGCAGATTCACCAGGTTTCGCAGGAGCGCGTGCGCGAAGAGCTGACCAGGATGCTCACCGAAGGCCGCGCGCAGCGCGCGTTTCAGCTGCTCGATGAAACTGGTCTGCTTGAGCAAGTGCTTCCGGAAATTTCGAGGATGAAGGGAGTGGAGCAACCTCCGCACTATCATCCTGAAGGCGATGTGTTCGTGCACACGCTGCTGCTGCTCGCGAAACTTTCGGCTGGCAGCTCCGGTTCTATTTCAAAGACGCTCGCCTGGGGAGCGCTGCTGCACGATGTCGGCAAGCCTCCTACGTTTCGCGTTGCGCCGGACCGCATTCGCTTCGATGGCCACGTGGAAATCGGCGTGAAGATGGCGGCCGAAATTTGCCGTCGGCTGCGCTTTTCCAACGGCGATACCGATCAGATTCTGGCTCTCGTCGACAATCACATGCGTTTTGGCGATGTGCTGCGCATGAAGGAATCCACGCTGAAAAAATTTCTCCGCCTGCCCGAATTCGAGGAGCACATGGAGCTGCATCGCATCGATTGCCTTTCCAGCCATGGGCTGCTCGATGCCTACGACTATGCGCGGGAAAAGTTGCACTCTCTGCCGCCGGAAGCGATCCGTCCAACGCCGCTCGTCACGGGCCGCGACCTGATCGAAGCGGGATACGAGCCCGGCTCCCTCTTCAAAGAAATTCTCTCGGCGGTCGAGGACGCGCAGCTGGAAGGCCGCCTCACCTCCCGCGCCGCCGCGATGGACTTTGTGCGGCGCGAGTTCCCTGCGTAGGCTTGCTCCCGCTCTGGGGCGCGAGGGTTGCTTTGAAACATCCTCAAAATCTTCTCCGCCAAAGGGATCAAGTCCGCCAGCCGGTTTGGCTCCGGCAATGAAAGTCAATCTGGGACGAATCACTTCGAGGAAGGTGCGGATGTCTTCTGCCGCTCGGCGAGAATTTCCTGCAAGCGTTCCTTCTCGATGGCGACCCCGGCGCGGGCCGCTTGGGCCATCTTTTGTGCCAGTTCTGGTAGTGGGGCAGGCCCGTTACCCGATTCTTGCTTATCCGCCGGTTTGTGTTTCGAGAAGAGACTGAGCTTCTTTGTTCGCCGCCGCAAAATCCTTAGAAACGCGAGCTACGCGTTCACGGATGGCGCTTGCCTGGCCGGGATGCCCTTGCTGGTCGAGCGCGCTGGCGATGAGAAGAAAGCCGACATCGGTGGGCTGGATGGCCATGGCGCGGAAATACTGGCGGAGGGCTTCGTCGAAATCGCCGTTCTTTTGCGCGACCAGGCCGAGCCCAACGATGGGCATGGGCTGGTCGGGCGCGAGCGCGCTGGACGTCTCGAAGCATTGCTTAGCCTGGGCCAAATCGCCGAGTTGGCGATAGACGGAGCCCATATTGCCATAAGCGTCGGCGCGCAGAATGGGTTGGGCCGCATGCTGGGCTACGACCTGATAGTGCTCGATGGCTGCCCGCAGATTTCCGCGCGCATGCTCGTAGGCGCCGAGGCCGAGATTGGCAGACAAGTCGCCGGGCAGGATCGCCATGGCGGCTCGGAAATGCACCACGGCCTCGTCGGGGCGACCTTCGTCTGACAAATAAAAACCCAGCATGTCATGAGCGACGGAGTTGTTCTCAGTGAGCGCCAGCGTGTGCGTCCAGATGGACTCGCTATCGCGCCAGTAGCCAAGCTGCCGATAAGTGAGACCGCCGAGCATGAGCAAAACGGCAAAGGCGGGGACGGCTAGCCATGGGGCGGGAACGCGATGATCTTTCGCCCAATCGGCGGCCAGCCAGGTCAATATCAAGAACAGCCCGAGGAATGGGAGGTAGGCAAAGTGGTCGGGCATGGCCTGAGCTCCGACGCGCACCAAGCCGATCATGGGGACGAGCGCGCCCAGGAACCAGAGCCAACCGACGGCAAGATAGCGCCGCCGGTGCGGACGCAAGACGCCAGCCGTGATGCCGGTCAGCAGCAGTGCGGCGGCGGCTACTCTCCATAAGGGGTAGAGCTGAGAGGGTTGCGGGTAGAGCAGCACCAGGTTTGTGGGCCAGAAGGCTTTGCCCAGATAGTGAGCGTAGGAGATGAGGGCAGTCTCCAAGCGCAGGAGCGGGCCAGCCTGGGCAATCGTTATAACCGCGCCGCCCGCCTTTTGAGATTTCATGGTGACGACGGCGATGGCGGCGGAGAGCGCGAGCAGCGGAATTTTTTCGAGGACGAGCCATCCCAGCGAAGCTCGCGGGAGCGCGCCTCCACTCAAGGCGCGAGCCTCGGCGGCGGAAGGCCCGGTCGCGGGCAGGCCGTCGGCGGGCGCTCCGCCCAGGCGATGGAGCGGCCAGTAGTCGAACAACAAAAACAGAAACGGCAGGGTGACGATCTGCGACTTGCTGAGCAGGCCCATCGTAAACAAGAGCGCGACCAGCGCATAGCGGGTGAGCCTGGGCTGGCGGACATATGCGACGTAGGCGTGCAGCGCGAGCAGGCAGAAAAACATGCTGAGGACGTTCTTGCGCTCGGCCGCCCAGGCTACGGATTCGACATTGATGGGATGCAGCGCAAAGAGAGCGGCGACGAACAGGCTACGCCATGGGAATCCAGTGGCGGTTTGGAGCAGCAAAAAAAGAAGAACCGCGTTGGCCGCGTGCAGCAGAACGTTGACTTCATGGTGAGCGGCGGGGTCGAGGCCGAAGAGCTGGCAATCCAGCGCATGGGTGAGCCAGGTCAGCGGGTGGTAATGGGCGCCCTCGAAGGTGGTGAAGGCCCATTTCACCATCGGTGCAGTGAGGCCCGCTTTTATATGCGGGTTGGTAGTGATGTAAGTGCCGTCGTCAAAGTTGAGGAAGCCGTTGTGCGCAACAGGGCTGTAGGCGATAACCACGACGGCGATTAGCAGCAGCGCCATCGGGAGCGTGCGCTTCCCAGGCGAGAGAAACAGCCCGGACCGAGGGGCTCGCGGTTCTGCGGGCTGTTTTGCAATGGCTGCTACGGCAGGCGCACTCATGGATAAAACTATTTTCAACCAGCGAAGGAGGGTTCGGCGACAAGGAACCGAGCGGACGGGTGCCTTTGGTCACGACCTGGGCGGCGGTGTGGAACATGCCGGTGCCGCACCGAGAACGGTTTAGTCAGACGCCAGG
>Ga0224558_1002681_pt1 | contig 15906 bp, 15 predicted proteins | sample 714S32024metaG_FD_180682 | JGI IMG/M metagenome (GOLD analysis project Ga0224558, IMG submission 180682) | Peat soil microbial communities from Stordalen Mire, Sweden - 717 S3 20-24 | ecosystem: Environmental > Terrestrial > Soil > Wetlands > Peat | place: Sweden: Norrbotten County, Stordalen... | reverse complement strand
CGATATGGAATCGGAATCACTGTCCGATATCAATCGGAACAGGTGTCCGCTTTGAATTGGAATGACTGTCCGATATGAATCGGAATGGGTGTCCGACAACCGTCGGAATATGCATCGTAGCGAGCAACCGGAAGATCAGCATGTTTGCACAGCGATACGGTGGGTCGCCAGCGTCTCCACCGCTCTTCATGAAACCCGGAATCGAGCACGCTGCCCAAAAGCCCGATTACCACTGTTTGTCGCGTAGCCATAGCATTAAAGCGTCAGACTTAGCATATCGACTAGTGTAGTGCATGGCGAGAACAAAGGTGTGGCCCCGGGTTATTGAGAATAAATGGGCCGATTCCCTCATGATTTCGAGGGTTTTGGCGTGGTGTCTGGTCGCAACAGCCAGTTGGCACGATTCATGTGATAGGGAGTCTCGCTTGTTGAATCAAACCAGCAGCCGGCTGGAAGTATTCCGGTCCGGTTCTGCGCATTGGGATTCGGCAAGAGGAACGGTCTAACCAACCGCTGGGCTCGAAACCCATCATACGGTTGGCCCCCGGCAACCGGCGTGCAAACGCAACCGGGAAACGGCCTGCGGGTGGACGCAAGTACACCCCCGCCGTCAGCGGTGGTTGCCGGGTGTCAGCCAATAATTAGAAAGCGAATGAATATGAACACGGATGTGCTCTTGATGAACTGGAATATGAACTCGAACGAACCGGTCAAGGTGCGCGGCTTCCGCCACAAGTTTGCTGTGCGCGAGTTTGAATGCGGATTGCTCTACCGGCACGGCAAGTTCCAGGTCCGGCTTGAGGCTGGGCGGCATGTCCGCTGGGGATTTGGTTACGCCCTTACCACGGTAGACCTCCGCAAGCAGACCTTCCCGGTCGCCGGCCAGGAAGTGTTGAGCGGCGACAATGTCGGTCTCAAGGTCAGTGTGGCGGTGACGGTCCAAGTGGCCGATCCGCTCAAGGCAATGCACGAAGTGCAAGACTGGCGTGGGCATCTTTACAGCACGGTGCAGATCGCATTGCGCGCCCTCGTTGCGGCTCAGCCTGTTGAAGCGTTGCTTGTTCAACGGCTCGATGTCGGGAAGCAGCTCCTGGCAGCCGTGCAACCGGAAGCGGGAAAGATTGGTATTGCCGTCCAAGCCGTCGAGGTGAAGGACGTCATGTTCCCGGGCGACTTGAAGAAGGCCTTCGCTGAGGTGCTGAAGGCGAAGCAGGAAGGCCAGGCCGCGTTAGAGCGGGCGCGGGGGGAAAGCGCCGCGTTGCGCAACCTTGCGAATGCTGCGCGATTGTTGGAAAGCAATCCGGCGTTGCAAAACTTGCGCTTGATCCAGTCGATCAGTGCCGCCGGCAACACGCTGGTGATGGGTTTGCCGACGGGCTTTGTCCCGCTGAATGCGGGTAAGGCCGGAACCAATGGGCCTGACGCCAAGGGGATTGAGACGGGGGAGCCGTGATGGATGCGGGAGCAGGCAAATGGGCCTGCTCCCACGTGACTCGCAGTGACAAATCAAGCAGACTTCGCATTTAGTATGAACACGAAAGATTTGATTCGGTTGGGTGTGCCGCCGGGCGAGCCGTCGCGGCGTGGAATGGAGTATATCGCCCGTTACATCCTGAAAGGACTCGACAAAGCGAGCCTTGCCGAAGATGTGGCAGCGGTGGTACGCGATCCGGGCTCCTTTGCTGATGACGAGTTGCGCGGCGAGTTCGCCAAGGCGTTGACTCGCTGCGCTCGGACCATCCGTGAAGCCCCTGCCGCATGGCGCCAGTGGGGGGAGGGGTTGGAGCCGGAGGCTATCAACCAAATGGGCCGTGCCTGTCAATTGCCGGTGGCAGTGTCGGGCGCCCTCATGCCGGATGCTCACGTGGGTTACGGCCTGCCGATCGGCGGTGTTTTGGCCACGGACAACACCGTCATTCCCTATGCCGTGGGCGTGGATATTGCCTGCCGCATGAAACTCACGGTGCTGGACTTGCCGTTGCGCGAATTGGATCGGCAGCGCGAGCAATTGATCAAAGCCATCGAAGTCGAGACGCGCTTCGGGGTGGGGTCCACGTTCAAGCAACGCCGCGAGCATGAAGTGCTCGAGGCAGATTGGTCCGTAAGTCCGGTAACCAAGCAGAACAAGGATCGGGCGTGGTCGCAACTCGGTACCAGCGGAAGCGGAAATCACTTCGTCGAGTTTGGTGTGTTCACCAACGAGAACGCGGTCGAGGGATTACCGCCCGGTGAATACGTGGCGTTATTGAGCCACAGCGGCAGCCGTGGAACCGGGGCAGCGGTGTGTGATTACTACAGCAAGCTCGCCATGGCTCAGCATCCGAACCTCGCCAAGGAGCACAAACATCTGGCGTGGTTGTCGCTCGACTCTGAAGATGGCCAAGAATACTGGGCGGCGATGGAATTGATGGGCCGTTACGCGGCGGCGAATCACTCGTTGATTCACCGGCACCTGGCCCAGCACCTCCGTGTCAAAGTGCTGCTGGATGTCGAAAATCATCACAACTTCGCTTGGAAGGAGCGTCACGTGATCGATGGCGTGGAACGCGAGGTGGTGGTACATCGCAAAGGTGCTACGCCGGCGGGGGTGGGCGTGCTCGGGGTTATTCCCGGCTCAATGGCCACGCCGGGATTCCTCGTGCGAGGCAAAGGCAACGAGGCTTCGCTGAAATCGGCATCCCACGGTGCAGGCCGTGTCATGAGCCGGACGAAGGCGATGGAGACCTTCGAGTGGGAGAAAGTGAACCGCATTTTGAAGGATCGCGGTGTAAAGCTCATCTCGGCGGGACTCGATGAAGTGCCCGGGGTGTATAAGGACATTCACCAAGTCATGGCCGCACAGGCGGACCTCGTAGAGGTGCTTGGCCGGTTTGATCCGAAGCTGGTCAAGATGTCGCCGCACGGTGAGCGTCCGGAAGATTGAGGCGGGTGGGGAGCCAGTGCTGACTTTCGTCAGCACTGGGTTCTCCACCACACTGGGATCAGAAGATGATTACAATTGATGGATCACAAGGCGAAGGCGGCGGGCAGATTCTGCGGACGTCACTGGCATTGTCGTTGGTAACTGGACAGCCCTTCCGGCTCGAACAGATTCGGGCCGGACGCCAAAAACCCGGTTTGCTCCGTCAGCACCTGACGGCCGTGGAAGCCGCGAAGACTGTTGCGGCCGCCGAAGTCATCGGGGCGGCGCTTGGGTCGCAAACACTTGAGATTCGACCGGGTGCGGTGACCCCGGGCAACTATCGCTTTGCCGTGGGAACCGCGGGCAGCGCAACGCTGGTTCTTCAGACGATCCTGCCTCCGCTCCTGACCGCGAACGGAACCAGCACTCTGACATTGGAGGGCGGCACGCACAATCCGTTTGCGCCGCCGTTCGATTTTCTTGCGCATTGCTTCGTGCCGCTGATTCGCCGGATGGGGCCCACCATTGAACTGGAACTCCATCGACCTGGATTCTTTCCTGCGGGTGGCGGCAAATTTCACGCGCGCATCGAGCCGGTGAAACGGTTGGAACGCTTTGATTTGCTGGAGCGCGGGCATATTCGCGTGCGACAAGCCCGAGCCATAATCTCAAAGCTTCCTGCACAAGTCGCTGACCGGGAACTGGCGGTAGTCCGAGAACAACTCGCCTGGCGAGAGGATGAATGCAGCGTGCACGCAGTGGAAAACCCGGTTGGTCCGGGCAATGCGCTACTATTGGAGATGGAGGCCGAGCACATCACGGCGGTTTTCACCAGCTTTGGCGAACGTGGGCGGTCCGCAGAAGAAGTGGCTCGCGCAGCAGCCGAGGCGGCGAGTTCGTGGCTGAGCGCGGAGGTGCCAGTGGATGAACATTTGGCCGATCAACTCCTGCTCCCCATGGCTTTAGCCGGCGGCGGTTCCTTCCGCACGGTCAAGCCATCGCTCCACTCGACGACCAATGCCACAATCATTCAGCGATTTCTGCCGGTGGAAATCCGCTTTGAACAGGAGACTGCAATTGTTTGGCTCGTTGTGGTAACCGGCAAATGAACGTGTATTTCCAGTACGCGTCGGAACTGACATACTTTCGCCCAGGCAAACCACGAGATAACTGAAATGTTGCTTACAATTACCACCACTCACCAACCCGCAACCGACCTTGGGTACCTGCTGCGCAAGAATCCGGCGCGAGTGCAATCGTTCGAGCAAAGCTTCGGCGTGGCGCATGTGTTTTATCCTGAAGCGACTGCCGACCGTTGCACGGCTGCGCTCCTTTTGGAGGTAGACCCCATAGGTCTGGTGCGGAATCGGCGCGGCCCGGCTGGCGAAGGACGCTCGCTTGAACATTACGTCAATGATCGTCCCTACGTGGCATCTTCGTTCCTCAGCGTGGTCATCGCAGATGTCTTCAGCAGTGCAATGTCCGGAAAGAGCAAGGAGCGCCCAGAACTTGCGGGTGCAGCCATCGAACTGAAAGCAACCCTTTCCGTTGTTCCTTGTCGCGGGGGGGAAGAGTTCCTTCGACGCTTGTTCGAACCGTTGGGTTACACGGTTACGGCGAAAAAATATCCGCTTGATGACAAATTCGCCGAGTGGGGCGACAGCCAATATTTCAACGTGACGCTCGAAGGCAGATTGCGCCTCCACCAATTGCTGACCCATCTTTATGTCCTGATCCCAGTGCTCGACAACGACAAGCACTACTGGGTAGGCGACGACGAAGTGGATAAATTGCTCCGCCACGGTGAAGGCTGGCTCGCCACCCATCCGGAGCGTGACACAATCGCCACCCGTTACCTCAAACACCGTCGGAGTCTGATCAACGATGCCCTCGCGCAGTTGGTGGACTCAGAGGACCCCTCAGTCGACGAGACGCAGGATTGTTACGCGCAGGAAGAAGCGAAAGTCGAGGAACGCATCAGCCTGAACGAACAACGACTAGGTTCAGTGCTCGCGGCACTCAAGAACAGCGGCTCACGGCGTGTTCTCGATCTTGGCTGCGGCGAAGGCAAACTGCTGCAGGTTCTGCTCAAGGAGCGGCAGTTCGAGGAAGTCGTCGGCATGGATGTCTCCTATCGCGCTCTGGAAATCGCCAAAGCCAGGCTCAACCTGGATCGCCTACCCGAGATGCAACGCCGGCGTGTCCAGTTGCTGCACGGTTCACTGATGTACCGAGATAAGCGCTTGGCAGGATTCGACGCGGCGGCCGTCGTGGAAGTCATCGAGCATCTCGATCCCCCGCGTTTGGCTGCATTCGAGCGCGTGTTGTTCGAGTGCGCTCGACCAGCTACCGTCGTGCTCACTACACCAAACGTGGAATACAATGTGAAGTGGGAAACCCTTCCCGCCGGCAATCTCCGGCATAAGGATCACAGGTTCGAGTGGACTCGGGCTGAATTCCAATCATGGGCCGACGGCATCGCCGGGCGACATGGCTACAAAGTGCGCTTTCTTCCGGTCGGGCCGGAGGATTCTGTGGTCGGTTCGCCGACTCAGTTGGGTGTCTTTGAAAGGAATCAGAAATGACATCTCACATCCCGTCACCGCGGCTGGTGGAAGTCATCCAGGAACTTTACAGAGCTTTCAAACCTTATCAGGTGCGACGCCATCCTGAAGGTTGTCCATGCTGCGTGAGCGACGCTGACAGGAGCCGGTTGTTTTCGAAGCCGCTGACTAAACTTTCCGAGGACGATCTAGGGCGTTTCGCCTGGAAGGCGCTCACGACTTGGGGAACCGTGGAAGACTTGAAGCACTTCCTTCCACGGCTGCTTGAGTTGGTCGCAATGGATGAATGTGCGCCGTTTGAGAGAGAGATGCTCTTCGGCAAGTTGCGGCTTGGGGCCTGGACGGCGTGGCCGCAGAATGAACGCGAGCCCGTCGAGAACTATCTGGACGCCGTATGGAAGGACTGCCTGGCATCCGAAGCCGGGGGCGTTTGGATAGATGAATTGTTGTGTGGATTTGGAAATGCAGTGGATGATTTGAGCCCCTTCCTCAAAGTCTGGACTGCTTGTCGAGTTGGCACAGGTTACTCCCACCTTGTTACGTTCATTGATTGGAATTCAGCGACCCTCTTGAAGCGAAGGCATCTGACGAATTCGTTCTGGTCCAGCGCGGATGCGCAGATGTCTCAGGTAGTTGATTGGCTCGCAAACCCAGAGACTATTCGCGTTCTCGAAGAAATCTTTGCAGAGAACGCGAATGACACGTTCTCCGGCGAGTTGGCCACAGCAGTCGACCGCCTATCTGATCTCCAGCAGACGCTTGGGATGAACTGATTTTAAAGTAATGCAAATAACGATTCCCGAACTCTCTCTCGTCGTAATGGTCGGCGCTTCCGGTTCCGGCAAGTCCAGTTTCGCGCGAAAGCATTTCAAGCCGACGGAGATCCTTTCCTCTGACTATTGCCGCGGCCTGGTTTCGGATGACGAAAACTGCCAAGCCGCGACAAATGATGCCTTTGAGGTGCTGCATTTCATCGCCGCCAAGCGTCTTGCAGCGGGCAAACTCGTCGTGGTGGATGCCACCAATGTTCAATCAGAATCGCGCAAACCACTAGTTGAGCTGGCGCGGGAATTTCACTGCCTGCCAGTGGCCATTGTCTTGAACCTGCCGGAGCGTTTGTGCCACGACCGCAACAAGGGCCGGGCCGATCGGGACTTCGGCCCGCACGTTATCCGACAGCAAACTCAACAGCTTAAGCGTTCACTTCGAGGGCTGGAGCGTGAGGGTTTCCGCCATGTGTTTATTCTCGATTCCGCTGAAAACGTAGATGACGCTACGATTGAACGTCAACCCCTGTGGAATAATCGGAAGCATGAGCACGGACCGTTCGACATCATCGGCGACGTTCACGGTTGCTTCGATGAATTGACCGAGTTGCTCGGCAAATTGGGCTATGCCGAGCAACCCGGCGGAGCATGGAGCCATGAAGTCGGGCGCAAGCTCCTTTTCCTGGGGGATCTGGTTGATCGCGGCCCCAAAAGTCCGGAAGTCGTCCGCCTGGTGATGGAATCGGTCAACGCCGGAACAGCGCTGTGCGTGCCCGGCAACCACGACATGAAGTTCATGCGTAAGATCTGGGGCAAGGACGTCCAAATCACGCATGGCCTGGCGGAATCGCTCGCGCAGTTTGAGGCTTACGAACAGTACTACCGTGGCTTCAGCCGGGTTGCGGCGGATTTTGTCCACAAGCTTGTCAGCCACTACGTCCTCGATGATGGAAAACTCGTCGTTGCGCACGCGGGCATGAAGGAATCCATGCAAGGACGCGGGTCAGGCAAGGTCCGGGACTTCGCCCTTTACGGAGAAACAACAGGCGAAACCGACGAGTTTGGCCTGCCGGTTCGCTACAACTGGGCGGCCGAGTATCGTGGTCAGGCCGTAATGGTCTATGGCCATACGCCGGTCCCTGAGCCTGAATGGCTTAATCGGACCATAAATATTGATACCGGCTGCGTCTTCGGCGGGAAATTGACTGCGTTGCGCTATCCGGAGAAGGAATTGGTTTCGATCCCGGCCAAACAAACCTACGCCCAATCCGCTAAGCCGTTTCTGGCCGAGGAGGCGAAAGCTCCCTCTCTCTCGGCCCAACAGCAACATGACGATTTGCTCGATATGGACGATGTCCTGGGCAAGCGTATCATCTCAACCCGACTTCACCACAACATCACCATCCGCGAAGAGAACGCCATCGCAGCGCTGGAAGTGATGAGTCGCTTTGCGGCGAATCCAAAATGGTTGGTTTATCTGCCACCGACGATGTCGCCATCCGAAACGACAAAGGAGCCCGGATTGTTGGAGCATCCAACCGAGGCCTTCGCGTATTATCGGCACGAGGGGGTGCCCACAGTCGTGTGCGAACAAAAACACATGGGCTCGCGCGCTGTGGTAATCGTGTGTCGGGGCGAAGAAGTAGCGCGAAAACGCTTCGGCGTCATCGGTGATGGTGCGGGCATTTGTTATACCCGAACCGGCAGGCGGTTCTTCGACGATCGCAGGCTTGAGGCGCAGATGCTCAACACCATCCGCACAGCTCTCGACAAGACTGAATTCTGGGAGGAGTTCAAGACCGATTGGGTGTGCTTGGATTGCGAATTAATGCCATGGTCCGCGAAAGCACAAGCCCTGTTGAAGGAGCAATACGCTGCGGTGGGCGCGGCTGCCGGGGCTGCATTGGACCAGGTTGTTGGCATACTCGAACAGGCAGCGGGTAACGGCGTCGAGGTGACGGCACTGCTCGATCGGCACCACGATCGCCGGGCCATGGCGCACCAATACGTCCGCGCGTATCAGCAGTATTGCTGGCCCGTGAACGACGTAAACGATTTGAAGCTCGCGCCATTTCACGTTCTGGCCACGGAAGGGAAGGTCCACGCAGACAAGCCGCATGACTGGCACATGGAAACGATTCGCCGGATTTGCGAAGCATCCCACGCCGTCGATCATGGCCACGACGATTTATTGCTAGCCACCCCTTATCGAATTGTTGACGTCACCGACCCTGCCAGCCAAGCGGCGGGCATCCAGTGGTGGGAGGAACTAACCGGGGCGGGCGGCGAAGGCATGGTGGTCAAGCCGCTCGACTTTGTCGTCAAAGGTCGCCGAGGCTTGGCCCAGCCTGCCGTGAAGTGCCGAGGACGCGAATATTTGCGGATTATTTACGGCCCCGAATACACCGCGACCAAGAACCTTGATCGGTTACGGTCCAGAGGTTTGTCCGCCAAACGGTCGCTTGCGTCGCGTGAGTTCGCGTTGGGCATTGAGGGGCTGGAACGATTTGTCCGCCAGGAACCATTGCGTCGCGTTCATGAGTGCGTCTTCGGCGTGCTAGCGCTGGAGAGTGAGCCAGTCGATCCACGACTGTGAGGACCATTTTGATACCCGACAGCTTGAAAGGCGCGGCATAAGCGGCACAACTGGCGTAGGGGAGCATTGTGTGGCGCGCAGATTACTGGCATTGTCGCTGGGCGATTGGAAATATCAGATGTCCCATCAACCGAATAATATTTTCGCTGGCACACAGGTGGTTTCGCTCGTGGAAGTGCGCGGGACGAATCATTCGCTGGTGCATCCACGCGGCGCCGTGGGCGTGGTCACGCGGACGCCAGCCGTGGAAGGAGAAGCCTTTCTCGTCCGATTTCCCGACGGTTTCGAGAAATCGCTGCAGCGATCGCAAATCGAGGTGTTGAAGCATTTTAAGGATCGGCTTGGCGATGGCTCGCAATCGGCAGAATTCGACCTGGAGTCTTTCATTATTTACCGTTGCGTCGTCGGTTCGCGTGCGTATGGGCTGGACAACGACGAATCAGACACCGACCGGCGGGGTATCTACCTCGCGCCTGCCGAACTGCAATGGTCGCTCTTCGGTGCACCGGAACAATTCGAGGACAACGCTACTCAAAGCTGCTATTGGGAATTGCAGAAGTTCCTCACCATGGCGCTCAAGGCGAATCCGAACATCTTGGAATGCCTTTACTCGCCGATGGTGGAAAAGGTGACACCCCTGGGAGCAGAGTTGATCTCCGCCCGCCAGGGCTTCCTAAGCCAGATGATTTTCCAGACTTTCAACGGCTACGCCATGTCGCAGTTCAAGAAGATCGAACAAGACATCCGCAACCATGGGGAGGTACGATGGAAACACGCCATGCATCTGCTGCGGTTGCTGATGACTGGCGCAGCCACTCTACGCGAAGCGCGCGTACCTGTACGCGTCGAAGGGCATCGCGAACGCTTGCTGGCCATCAAGCGTGCCGAAATGCCGTGGGCAGAAGTGGACGCATGGCGCAAAGAATTGCACCAAGATTTCGAGCGGGCCCTTGCCGAAACCAAGCTGCCTGAACGCCCGGACTACGAAGCGGCGAATCGTTTCCTCATCAAGGCGCGGCAGGAAATAGCAATTCAGGAACGACAGTGACCACAGATCCACGCCTCCACAGAATCGTCGCAAAGCAGCCTTATCCACTGTTGTTTGCCACCATTAGCGGAGCCCACCTTTATGGGTTCCCGTCCCCCGACTCGGATTTTGATCTGCGCGGGGCGCATGTGCTGTCGCTGGATAAAGTCGTTGGGCTGGAGGCACGCGATGAAACTGTCCAGGACTCGAGCATCATCGAAGGGTTGGAGATGGACATCGTGAGCCATGACGTGAGGAAGTTTTTCAAGCTGCTGCTCAAGAAAAACGGTTACGTATTGGAACAGCTTTTCTCGCCGCTCATCGTTCACACCACGCCGGGGCACGCGGAATTGAAGAACCTTGCGCGCGGCTGCATTACCAAGCATCACTCGCATCACTACTTCGGGTTTGCCGAGACGCAATGGAAACTGTTCCTCAAGGAATCGCCGCACCGGGCGAAGCCATTACTATACGTCTATCGCGTGCTGCTCACCGGTATTCACCTGATGCGCACCGGCGAAGTGGAGGCAAACCTGGTCACGCTGAACCAGGAGTTCCAATTGCCCTACATTGCCGAACTGGTTGCGCGGAAGCTGGCAGGTCCGGAGAAATCCAAACTGGATGAAGCCGGCACCGCCTTCCACGAATCCGAGTATCAGCGACTGCGCGTCGCACTGCAGGCAGCGCATGACGCCAGCACATTACCTGAGTTGCCAAGTGACGAAACGAGGGAGGCGTTGAATAATTTACTGGTACGTGTGCGTTTGAAAACATCTTGGAGCAGGGCGGCATGAACTTGCCCGATGAACTGACGTGCCTCTTGCGCGAAGTGCCGTCTCTTTCCCGGGCTTACCTTGTCGGCGGTTGTGTTCGGGATTCCCTGCTGGGCATCGCCCACAAGGATTTTGATCTCGAAGTTTACGGGGTGGGTTACGAAGTTCTGGCGCGGGCCTTGAGTGCGCACGGCCGGGTGGATCTGGTCGGGAAGTCGTTTGGCGTAATCAAGTTCACGGGTCAGAGCGGTGGGCAATGGGACTTCAGCCTGCCGCGCCGGGATTCGAAGATATCCACCGGGCATAAGGGGTTTGAGGTCGAATTCGAGCCGGAGATTGAACCGCGGGTTGCGGCCAGTCGCCGGGATTTTACAATCAACTCCCTGATGTTTGATCCGCGCACGGGCGAATACCTCGATTTTTTCGGCGGCCGGGATGATTTACAGAAAGGTGTGCTGCGGCACACGAGCTCTGCTTTCATCGAAGATCCATTGCGCGTGCTGCGGGCGATGCAGTTTGCGGCCCGCTTCGATCTGTCCTCCGCACCGGAGACGGTCGAGTTGTGCCGTTCCATCACGCACACCTTTCCCGAATTGGCAGTCGAGCGTGTGGGTATGGAGTGGTTCAAGTGGGCTGTGGCGGGGAAGCGGCCGTCGGCCGGGCTGCGTTTGCTGAAAGACACCGGCTGGTTGCGCCATTTCCCAGAAATCGCGGCCTTGGATGGGACACCGCAGGACCCGGAGTGGCATCCAGAGGGCGACGTGTTCACGCACACTTGCCACTGCTGCGACGCATTGGCGGATCTGCCCGACTGGCGTGGAGCGGACGAAACGACCCGCCGGGTCGTCATGTTTGCCGTGCTGGCCCACGACTTCGCCAAGCCTCAGACTACCCAGGAGGTGGAGCGTGAGGGACGAAAGCGCATCGTCTCACCGGGCCACGAGGAGATGGGCGGGCCATTGGCGGAAGCTTTTCTAACGCGGATCGATGCACCAGACGAAATCAAGGAGCGGGTGGTGCCGTTGGTAAATCATCACCTTGCGCATTTGCAGCAGGTCAGTGATCGAGCGGTTCGGCGGCTTGCGAACTATCTGCAGCCCGCGACGATTGCGGAACTCTGTCTCGTAATGACGGCGGATCATTTTGGGCGGCCACCCAAACCGCGGCTCATTCACGAGGGCGTGTTAGAATTGCGGGCAAAAGCGGAAGAATTGCGCCTGCGTGATTCAGCACCCAAACCGTTATTGCAGGGGCGCCATTTAATTACGCGGGGCATGGAGCCGGGCAAGCACTTTGGCACGCTGCTCGATGAGGCATTCGAAGCACAACTGGATGGCAGGTTCACTGACCTCGATGGGGCGCTGAACTGGCTGGACGGACGCAACTAATTCTTTATGAGCTTCATTATCGTCGATGTCGAATCCGACGGGCCAATTCCAGCGGAGTTCTCGATAGTGTGTTTCGGCGCGGTCCTTTTCGACGAGCACCTGGAACAATCCTTTTACGGGAAGACCCGCCCCATCTCTGATCGGTTTGTCCCTGAGGCGCTGGCGGTCAGTGGATTCTCACGCGAGCAACACCTTGGGTTCGATGATCCGAAATCAGTTATGGAATCCTTCGCGGCCTGGCTGGACCAACACGCCAAAGGCCGGCCGGTCTTTGTCTCGGACAATGTCGCGTTCGATTGGCAGTTCATCAATTACTACTTCCATCGTTTTCTTGGTCGAAACCCATTCGGATTCTCCGGCCGAAGAATCGGCGATCTTTATGCCGGACTGGTCAAAGATGCGCATAAGGCGACCGAGTGGAAAAAGTACCGCGTCACCCAACACACTCACAATCCCGTGGACGACGCTCGAGGTAATGCCGAGGCGTTGAGAAGGTTCAAGGAATTAGGCCTGAAGATCTAGGGTTGTGTCAAATGAGCGAAACGCACGAAAACCTAAAAACCATCCGGTTCGAGGGGGAGATGCTGCCCAAGTGGGCTCAGCTTTTGGATTTGGCAGCTCGATTATGCCCGATTCCGCAGGAAACGCGAAGTTGGTTCTCTAGATTCACGAGATCGTCGGGCGTAGATGATGCACGAACGGTGGTCGCCCAAAGCGAGATTCTCAGAAGCGCCATTCAAGAAAACAAGAATGCCATCATCGCTGAACTCCAGAAGAATCCCCACGACGGCCAGCCATTGCTCGTAGTGGGAGCTTGGCATTATGCCTTGGACACCATGATCCAACAGGCCTCAGCTAGAAAAACCTGCTCGTGGCAGGTGGAGGGAGTGGATGATGCCGGGGAAGAGGATTTCGGAAATGGCGATATCACCCTGAGACGCGTATGAAAACGGCTTCGGTTAAATGGAAAGCGCCCAACTCACCCGAAACTTCAACCGAAAAAATCACTCGCGAGGAAGCCCTCCGGAGAATAGATGCGCTTGTTGCCCAGCTGGAGGCCGGCTGGAAGCGGGATGGACTGGAATGGGCCTTGGATGTCCTGGGGTTGCTTCGAGGCTTCACCGCAGAGGCACGCAAGAGCAAACCTGACCGGGAGCGGTTACTAATGCTCCAGTCCGGAATTCGCGCGTCCATTGGGAGATACAAATTCCTAAAGGGCATTGATTTTGTTTTGGAGTGGGCCGACGCCGTCACAAGGGAGACAGCGAACAACAAATCCAACCTGGAAGACGCATGAGCCCTATCCTTGCCGACGCGATTGATATCCCCTTCGTCTTCGGACTCGGCCTTGCCGTCTTGATTCCGCTAATGGCGTTCGAGATTTTTGCCGAGGCTTTCATCCTGCGCTCCGTCTGGCGCCTCCCTTTCGGCCATTTGTGCCGATTTACGCTGTTTGCCAATTTGTGGTCGCTGATTGCCGGGATCCCAACGAAAATATTGAATTCTTGGCTTTACAGCTTCCTCTTGCCGGAAGACTTGCCGGGGTTTTTCGCGCGCTATTCCGTCGCGGTGGGTATTGGGACGTTGGTCTATTTTGGGATCACAATCGCAATTGAAGGGGTATACGCATTCCGGTGGCTTCGGAGGAACCAACATGCGATCGCTCGGAGTGCCGTCTGGAAAGGCATTTTGGCCGCAAACCTCGCCACATACGCGGTGCTGGCGCCGCTGCACTATTTCGCCACGCGCCCGATGCATCAAGTCCACGAGTTCACGCAGAACACCCTCTGGACAAAACACTGTCGTTGGCAAAAACGTTATCGGATTAGGCCGAGCAGGGGACGCGGGTCTTCCGAGCGGGAGTTGTCCGATCCAGTAACGGGGGACCCTCTGGCGAGGGAGCCGAACGGATGTTCGCCAGCCGCATCGAGTCAACGCGGTCTACACCGCCGGTCGAGCCCGAGGTATTCGATCCGTAAGTGGCAACAATCGCGACTTCAGGCCGCCAGGCGTTCGTAGCGATGGTGCAGGCCGCCCACTTGGGGGAGCGCGATGATCTTGCCCGCCTCCGGACCCTGCACTGGTCGTGGTTCCGGGGCATCTTTGTCCAAGCCCAAATGGGTCCGACTGCGGTGGTAATATTCGAAGTAGGATTTGAGTAAGCGGTGCAAGTGAGCTTGATTGAGCACGATAACGTGGTCCAAACACTCGCGGCGGATCGAGCCCATCAACCGTTCGACGTAAGGCGACTGCCAGGGTGAGCGAGAGGCGATCCGGACTTCCTCCAGACCCAAAGCCTCGGCGCGGCGTTGGAAGAGCGGGCCGTAAATGCTGTCACGGTCGCGCAGCAGGTACTTCGGGGGCGACGTGAAAGGGAAGGCTTCCCGGAGTTGTTGAGCCGTCCAAGCCGCCGAAGGGGCCGCTACGACATTGAAGTGCAGAACGCGGCGGCGATGATGCGACAGGACAATCAAGACGTACAGGAGGTGAAAGTTGAGGGTGGGGACGATCAGGAAGTCGACCGACACCATGCTGCCGAGGTGATTGCGGAGGAAAGTCGTCCAGTTCTGGGATGGGGGCCGGCGGACATGCGGGATCATGTACTTGGCGACGGTGCGTTGGGCAACGGCCAAGCCAAGCTTAAGGAGTTCACCGTGAATGCGGGGAGCCCCCCAGAGCGGATTGGCGCGACTCATTTGGCCGATCAGGCGGATGGTGTCTGGGGCGATGGTCTTCCGGCCGGATTTGTGAGAACCGCTTTTCCATCGCCAGAAGAGCCGAAAGCCCGCGCGATGCCACTGAAGGACGGTGCTGGGTTGAACCAAGCACAGCCGACTCTTCCATCCGCCCCATGCTTGCGAGAGCCAGGCCCAAAGGACCCGGTCCAGCGGCGTCAGACGTGGTCGCTTGGAGCTCCGGCTCAACACGAGCAGTTGGTGTCGCAAGGCCAGCATCTCGAGGAGCATGCTCCGGCGGGATTTCAGTCCGCCAACGGCCAGGTGAAGCGCGAGGGTCAGCCAACGAATCATGCCGCCGAGGATTCCGGGAAATACCGCAGAAGCCCAGTGTTTTCGCCCAGATGAGATTTTTGCCAGTGACACCCGGTCGAGTAGAGCGGAAGCGCGACCGGTTTAGACCAATGGCTTCCTGTGTTTCGACCCTTTCGAGCATTGTGGCAAATGGCCATCAGGTCTTGCCCACGTTTCCTCCGCCCTCTCTTATCATTCCGTACGGCGGGTTTTCCCCAGTACGGCTGGAAGCCAGCCTGGTCATCCTGCGCCCTTCCGCAACCGTCCCCGGCTGCGTTTGATGCAGGACCTGCGGTCCTTTCCGTTTCTGGCTCAGTGTCCAGGCGTCTCGAACCACGGCTGTGCCCACAGGCCCTTGGCTCAGCACGGTTTATCATCTCCGTGCCTGCAAACGCTACTACGGCCTGATCCGCCAGTCTGACGAACTCCGTCCAGCTTGGGCCTTGTTGGCTTACTCTGGCCGGTCTTTGCCCTTGCGGGCTGTTCGCCTCACCTTCCCTTCTTTGCTTTGTCATACTGTCCATACATGCCGCGACCTCTACCCCGTCGGCTGACCGAGTTCGTTTGATGGCTCATCCCTCAGTCATGCGAGCCTTTACCCTTCCTATCCGGGTTCGGCGGCTCCGAGAGACCCTCCTCACTGGCTTCAGAGAAGGAAGCAATTTCGGGGCGGCAGTCTTCTCGTAATGTTGCGGCCTGCATGTTTGCTAGAGCGGCTGACCAGTCCCCGCCAGCGGCTTGGCGCCGCTGACAGGCCCGCCCGTTTACGGCAGAGCTTGCCCCGACCAAGGTCTCCCTCAGCCAGGGTCTGCTATCACTACTCGGCCCAACCATCACTTGCCGAGGCAGGACTTGCACCT
>Ga0224558_1002679_pt1 | contig 15909 bp, 12 predicted proteins | sample 714S32024metaG_FD_180682 | JGI IMG/M metagenome (GOLD analysis project Ga0224558, IMG submission 180682) | Peat soil microbial communities from Stordalen Mire, Sweden - 717 S3 20-24 | ecosystem: Environmental > Terrestrial > Soil > Wetlands > Peat | place: Sweden: Norrbotten County, Stordalen... | reverse complement strand
TACCTCGTCGGCCCGCGGGTCAACCTCACCCGAGCGACGCTCCAGAAGCTCAACCTCGCGACGGTGAACCTGACCGGGGCGAACCTGACCGGGGCGAACCTGAGTAGTGCCGATTTGAACAGCGCCAGCTTGAGTGGGGCGAATCTGAGTGGCGCCAACCTGACCGGCGCCGACCTCCAGAGTTCGACTGCGAACAAGACAGTCTTCAAGTCGGCCAACTTGACCAGTGCCAACATCGCGCACGCCTCGTTTCGTAGCGCCAGCTTCGTTGGCAGCGTGCTGAAGTACGTCTCTGATCGGCCGCTGTCCACATCCAAGACCGCATACAGCGAAACCCGTCTCGGGGCCAGCACAGCGACAGAGTCCGGAGTCGACCTGAGCAACGCTGATCTCATCCACGCCAACTTGACCGGGGCGGATCTGCAAAACGCCCTAATGGACGGGAGCAGCCTGACCGGGGCGAACCTCACCCAGGTCGACTGGCAGGGAGCCGATCTGACCGGACTGGACCTGGCGGGAGCAATCCTCGCCACCGTCGACCTGAGCGACGTCACCCTCACCAACGCGAATCTCATTGGTGCTGACCTCGCAGGTGTCACGCTGACCGGGTCCACCGACATCGATGTCCAGTGGACCGGTGCCAACCTCGCCGGCGCCTCCCTCGACAATGCCACGATCACCGGATCGAACTTCACGGCCGCCAACCTTGGAGGGGCCTCGTTCAAGGGCACAATCTCGGGCGGCTTGGTAGGCAAGCCCTCGAACCTGACGGACGGTTATGTCATCGTTGGTGGCTACCTCATCGGGCCCGGTGTCGACCTGACCGACGCCAACCTGACCGACGCCAACCTGACCGACGCCAACCTGACCGATGCCAATCTGACCGATGCGACCGTCGTCGGAGTCAATGTGAGTGGCGCAAATGGCACTGGAGTAATTCCGACGCCCGTCGCGAACAACGACTCCTATACGACAACCGGCCACCAGACACCATTCGCCTTCGACGCCGCGAACGGACTCCTGGCGAATGACATTGCTCTCGCGCCTACCGTCACCTCATACACGCAACCGGGCAACGGCACTGTGACGGTAAACGCGGACGGTTCCTTCAGCTACACCCCCACCCCAGGCTGCGCTAGCAGCAGCGACTCATTCACCTATACCATGTCCGACCTGTTCGGCCGAACGTCAACGGCCACCGCGAGCCTCACCGATCCGCTCATGGGATGCGTGCTCGGCACGTACCCCGTTGGTTCGTACCCCTGGGGAATCACCTTCGACGGGAGCCACATCTGGGTGACGAACAGGGACGGCAACTCGGTGACCGAGCTGGACGCCTCGAACGGCCATTGGGTCCAGACGCTCTCGAGCAGCTCCTACGCGTTCAACGGGCCCTACGGCATCGCCTTCGACGGGACCCACATCTGGGTGGCGAACGGCAACAGCGGCACGGTGACCGAGCTGAACGCCTCTGACGGTTCGCTGGTAGGTACCTATCCCGTCGGTCAAGGAGCCGAGGGCGTCACCTTCGACGGCTCCCACATCTGGGTGGCGAACGGCGCCAACGGCACGGTGACCGAGCTGAACGCCTCTGACGGTTCGCTGGTAGGCACGTACCCCGTTGGTTCGCACCCCGAGGGAATAACCTTCGACGGGAGCCACATCTGGGTGGCGAACTCCGGCGACAACACCGTGACCGAGCTGAACGCCTCTGACGGTTCGCTGGTGGGTACCTATCCTGTCGGTGACGAGCCCTGGGGAATCACCTTCGACGGCTCCCACATCTGGGTAGCGAACGGCGGCAACTCGGTGACCGAGCTGAACGCCTCTGACGGTTCGCTGGTAGGTACCTATCCCGTCGGTCAAGGAGCCGAGGGCGTCACCTTCGACGGGACCCACATCTGGGTGGCGAACGACGGCGGCGACTCGGTGACCGAGCTGAACGCCTCTGACGGTTCGCTGGTGGGTACCTATCCCGTCGGGAGCGACCCGGGTGCCATCACCTTCGACGGGACCCACATCTGGGTGGCGAACCAGATAGACAACACTGTGACCGAGATCGACGATCCGCAGAGCTAAAGCAGCGAAACTCTCGTTCCTTCGTACGTCGTCCTCTGCGCCCGCCGTCCCGTCCGGGTGGCACCTGAATTCCACCCAGCGCTCGTCGGCCTTCTGCGGCGCTCCGGCAATCACCAGCGATGGCGACAGACACGGCCCCCTGTGCGCCCGTGTACGCCCCGACGACACGGCTGGGCCGGGTTACCTCCCCAGCGGCCATCGCGCCGCCACGTGAGTGAACGTGGGGTTCACCGGGCGCGGCCGGCGCCGACGGTGGGCACTGTGAGCGGCGGGCGAGGGACCAGGGGCAGGCGACCCCGGACCGGGAGCCGAGCACATCCGGACCAGCCCCACACCCTCACTACCAGGCACTTTGTACCGCGTGTCCGCGCTTTGGGCAGTTTCGCGGCCCCGTCCCCCTCTTTCCCCACTTCGTGATGTCGCGCTAGGTGGATGAAGGGGAGATCAGGGGACGAAACGGCACGCCCGAGATCCGGGGTGGAACGGGTCCCTGGTGGGGCGGGGTGTGAGCGGATCGGCCGGCTCCGCGTGCCGCTCGGTGCCCGACGCTGGCCGCACAGCCGCCCACGTTCGCCCACGCGGCGGCGTAGGGGGCGGGTGGTGTCGTTGTGTGGGCGGATCGCACACGGGCGAACCGGGCGGCGTCGTTGGCTGGCGGCAGGTAGGTACCAGGTGGTGCGTTCAGGGGCGAGGCGGGGAGGACAGCGCCCACCGGCGACCGGCGGGCGGGCACATCGTCCTCACGTTCGCCCACGCGGCGGCGAGACGGCTGGGCGGTAGTGGGGGGGCCGGGGCGACCATTGATGGAAGTGCCCAGCGGGGCTCGACGGCCCCACTGACACCCTCGCGAGGATTTGAGAGGCTCCTGGGCCAAATGCGTCCTGGGCGCAAGCCCGCTCACTCGACAGCAGTCAACCGCGACTACGAGGCCCTCCGCATCGACATGCAAATCCTTTTCGACGACCTCGCCGTCACCACAGAGGCCGCATAGACAACGATTTTTCGATGAAAGGCGCCAAGCGCCTAGATGGAAACCCCCTTATCTGGAAAAGCAGATTGGCAACCGTCGAGCGCCGGGGCTGCCGAGCATCACGTCGAGACCTCCGGCACCCGACCCTTGAGCTGGGTGCGAGCTGTCAGCACCTGGAGTCGGTACTCCGACAACATCAGCTCCGTCAGCTCTTCGATCGAGGTATCCCGGACGATCTTGTCGAGGGTCACCTTGCCGTCCTGGAGCACGTTGACCCGATCGCACAGCTCGAACAGGTGTGCGTAGTTGTGGTCGATGACAATCATCGACGTGTCGCCGCTAGCCGAGAGCTCATGCACGAGATCGATTATGAGGGCCGACTCCTTGGCGCCCATAGCCGCGAGCGGCTCGTCAAGCAGCAGGACCTTCCCGACCTCAAGGGTTGCGCGCGCCACTGCGATCGCCTGGCGCTGGCCGCCCGAGAGCTGCTCGACCTCCGCCTCGACACTGGGCACGTTAACGTTCATCTGGTGGAGGTGCTGACGAGCTAACTCGCGCATCTTGCGCCTCCTGACGAAGCCGAGCCGCCCGCCGAAAGTCTGCTCCCGGTTAAGGAAGAGGTTCTGGTAGACGGTGAGCTGCGGCACGAGCGCAAGGTCCTGGTAGAGCGCCTCTATCCCGTGGCGGCGAGCCTCGCGGACCGAGTGGAACTCGACGTCCTTGCCGTCAAGGATGATCCGGCCCGAGTCCGGGCGCAGGAAGCCGCAGAGGATCTTGACGAAGGTCGACTTCCCAGCGCCATTGTCCCCGACGAGCCCGAGCACCTCGCCCTGCTTCAGATGGATGTCGACGCCGCGCAGCACGACAACCGCTCCGAACCGCTTCGTGATCCCCTCGGTCCGTAGCACGACCTTGCCCTGCTCGACGTCATCCGCGGCGGCGAGCGGCCTGGGGTCAGTCATCGCCCGCTCCTGGATGATCCCAGAACGCCGAGCCGGGAATTGAGTGCCATCGCGGCGAGAATCACGAGGCCCAGCATCAGCGTGAACATGTTCGCACTCACGCCGATGAGTTCGAAGCCATCGTTGAGGACGCCTAGCACGCAAGCGCCGAGAAAAGCGCCGATTATCGTACCGCGGCCACCGGTGAGAGCGGTCCCGCCGATCACTGCAGCCGAGATGGCACTGAACATCATTGACGACCCCGGCGAGGCCGGGTCGAGGCTCTCGACCCGGATCGAATCAAGGATCCCGATGAACCCGGCCCCAAGCGCGACAATCACGAAACACCAGATCTTGACCCGACTCGCCGGGATGCCGGCCTCCGAGGCGCCGAGCTTGTTACCGCCCGTCGCCGTGACGTGCCACCCGAAGCGGGCCGCCTTCAGGAGCACGTGGAGCACCACCACGATGCCGAGCGCCCAGAACATCTCCGCCCAGTTCGACATCCCAAAGATCTGGCCGAACCGCCCCGTTGTGCCAACCATGCTGACCTGCTCGTCGTTCGAGACGATGAGCACGATCCCAAGCATGGCGTAGTACGTGCCGAGCGTGGTCACGAACGACGGCACGTTGAACAGGATGGTGAACAGGCCGTTGAACGCGCCGACCGCGGCACAGCAGAGCAAGGAGATCGTGATCGCCCAGCCGATGGGGATGCCATCCTGCTGTAGCCAAAGGGTGATCCACGCTGACATGAGGAAGGTCTGCCCGGCCGACAAGTCGATCTCACCGAGGGTGAGCAGCAGCACCTCACCCGACCCAATAACCGCGACCGGCGCAACGTACTGCCCAATGGTGACGATGTTGTCGTACGTAAGGAATTCGCCGTTCTTCACCGCGAAGAAAACAATGAGCACTACGAGAACCGCGAAGATCGTCACCTCGCGATGCACAATGAAAAACTGCCCAAGAGGTCTGGTCCAGTCCTGTCGTGCTCTGGAGGGCACGACAGGACTGGCATCGGGGAGAGAACCCTGCGACGATCCCTCGGTGACCACCGCCTTATTCTATTCTTCCGTGCTCAGACTGCGATGGAGCTCGGCGGCGGGTAGGCCGTCTCCTTCGAGCTGCTGCCCTCCCAACGCGTGGAGTGAGCGGTGTACGGACCGACGTTCGACTTGGTGATGAAGCCGAGACCGGTGTCGGTGTCACACGGCTTCATCAGCCCCGCGGAGATCTGGTACAGGAACAGCTGGAGCGTCGGGATGAAGCCCTGCATATAGGACTGCTGATCGATCGAGAACAACAGGTGGCCCGATTTGATCGCCGTGAGAACGTTTGGGCTGACGTCCCATGCGGAGCCGCCCACCTTACCCTTCAGGTTGTACTTCGAGATGCAGGTCGCGATACCGATCCCGTCGACGTTGCCCGTCCCGTAGAGGAACTTCACGTGCTTGTGGCCGATGTACCACGCCTCAACCTTAGCGATCTCCTCGGTGAGCAGTCCGGTGGCGCTGCCCGCGACCGTCTGCGTCTGCAGCCCCGCGGCCTTAAGGACCGGGAGGGCACCGTTAATCCGAGGCTGGAGGTCCCCAGCCCCTGGCGTCGCGATGACCATCCCGACGAGGCCGCCCTTCGGCACGACCTTGACGATACGTTCGGCCGCTGCTGCGCCCGCAAGGGTGTTGCTCTGGCCAATGTAGGCCATCCGGTTGTTGGTTGGCTCGTCCGCGTTGTACGAGACGACGGGTATGCCGAGGCCGAGCGCGGTGTCAACCAGGGGGTTGAAGGCGGTCGGGGAGATAAGCGCGCAGGCGATGCCCTTCACCCTCGCGTCAATAGCGACGTCAAATGCCGCCACCATCTCGGAGACGACGGAGTCCGTCGAACCGACCCAGTGGGCCGTCGGTATGCCGAGGATGTTGCAGGCATCCGCGATCCCGTACCGGCAGCCGACAAAGAACGAGTCGGTCGTGACGTGGTTCACGAAGGTGAACTGGTACTTCGGGTGCGAGGCGAAGAGGGGATGCCCCTCGTCGTGGAACGTCTGGGCGCTCGCGCCACGCTCGGTGAGGATGCCAGTGAGACCCCCGGCGAATGGGATAGCGCCCGCCGTCATACCTGCCATGCGCAGGAAACGACGCCTGGAGACCTCGTACTCTTTCGGGTCAACTTCTTGCTGCTCGTCTTTTGCCATATTAGTGACCTCCTTGTCCAGTGTCCTGGAAATAACAACTCATCGTCCGTACACCAAAAATAGAGCATCGCTACATGCTGGCTGTTCCAGCGTGCCGACTTCATGGCGCCTTTCCCGCACCAACCTCGACTCGACGTCGCGAACCGACACAAAAATGAACTTAGTCCTATGTTAAGAGGCTGTCAAGATGTAGGCGTCCTGTCATGACAGGAGTTCGGCATGTTGAGATTCAGCTGGCGCGATCCGGGCCCACTTCGTCCGGCCGGTCACGGAGGGGGAGGGGGAAATCCCAGTTGGCAGTGGTCGGGAGCTTCGACGACGAACGGACATCGGCGGAGCTTGACCCACTGCCGTCGGGTACCTGGGGACCGTCCCTTGGCGCAACCCCGCTTGGGGATCGACCTCAACGAGCCGAGTTAGCGCTGCCCAAGTCGACATGTGCGGTGTGAACTTCCCGGCCCTCACCTGGCTGGCGTAGGACTTCGAGAGCCCGGTCGCCTCGACAATCTCCGAAAGCTTGACTGACGTCAGTCTTGGCAGGATCTCCCGCCGGAACAGCTCCGGGTCGTGGACGGTCCCGGGATTGGCCTTGTCCCACTCAGAGAGCGCCCGGTGTGGGCGATGACGTCGCCCGTCTCGCTTGGCCGTTGCACGAGCCGACAGAGCTGCCGGTAGATGAGGCGCGCCAAGGTACAGAACAACGCCCTTGCACCCGCGCCGGTCGACGGGAACGCCGCGCCCGATTCGGCAGGGCTCGGTGTGGGGTCGTCGTCGCGCGAAAGAAGGCGTAGACAGCCTCGCCGCCGAGTGCAGGTCGGATCATTCCCCGCTGAGCTTCATGGCCTCACGCCCGAGGCGATCGCAGCAGGGGCGGCAGAGCCAGTAGCCCGTGAACAGTTCCACTATGGCCGGTGCGCCGCAGAGGCGGCACCGTTCGAGGTCGGCCTGCAACTCGACGACGGCGGAGTCGATCGCGAGCCGCCGCTCGATCTCAGCCCCCAACGCGTTCGCCATCGGCGGCGTTGCCCAGGCCGAGCAGTGTGGTACGCGCAATCATCTCGGCTGACCGGCCCTTCCGACGATTTCGGTCCGTGTTCGGTAGGTCCCGTTCGACGAGCGGAAAGCCGTCTGCCTCCGACTTCCTCTCAGACGAGCCTGCCTACGGACCGTCGGCGCTGAGCCCCTCGCGACCGTCCTTGTCACGGGCCAGGATCGCCGTCGCCTCGGCCTCGACGGCTGCGGCGTCGGCCGCGGCGTGGGCCGCGTCGAGGCGGGCCAGGTGCTCCTTGATCTCGCGGTCGAAGTCCGACTTGCTCTGCAAGCGCTCGTCCTGCACGTCGAGGTGGAGCGGCGCGTAGAGCCCGAGCATCCGGCACCGCTGGTCACAGACGCGGAGCACCGTCGCCGCCGCCTTTGTGTCGCCGCGCATGGTGGCTTCCCAGTTCGCCCGCTGCACCTCTGCCAGGATGACGAGCTGCTCGGCGGCGTAACGGGCATACGCCTCAACCCGGGCCCGCGCCCACTCGGCCCGGACGGCCTTCGCGTCGAGTAGGACGGTTTTACGGTTGACGCCCACGGTCGCGGCGATGCTGTTGGTCGTGGCACCGGCGATGAGCAGGATCGCCACCTTGCGGCGACGCTCGTCGCGCTCGGCGGGCGGCGCTCGCTTAGCCATACTTTCTGGTCCATCTCTGGTCCATCACAGGCGACTTGGCTCGGGTAGGGGCCTCTGGTCGCAGATACTCCCGTCGCCATCCTCCCAGCCTGCTCCTGTTGCGCGCACAGTGCCGTCGGGTTCGCGCGGCGGGGGTGTCCTCGTGACACTCGCTGGTCGTCGTGGTCATGGCGCAACCGTGAAGTCGATTGCCTCGCCATCCCCGCGTCTCGGCACGATTCCCGTGTGCTCCTGGTAGCGACGGCAGGTTACGTCGACGTAGCGGGGGTCGATATCGCACAGGTAGGCGACTCGCCCGGTCTGCTCGCAGGCGATGAGGGTCGAGCCGGAGCCTCCGAAGGGGTCGAGCACGGCTCCTCCTGGCCGCGAGGAGTTTTGGAGACAGCGCTCGATGAGCGCGACCGGCTTCATCGTCGGGTGCTCTTCGGAGCGTCTCGGCCGCGGGCAGTCGATCACCGAGACCTGCGAGTGGTCGCCGAACCAGCGAGTGCCGGCGTGCAGGCCGCGACCTGGACGACCCGGGCCGGGCAGGTAGCCGTAGAGGAGCGGCTCGTGGATGTAGTGGTAGTCAGAGTGGCCGAGCACCATCTGGTCCTTGCGCCAGACGATCTCCTGGTGATAGCGCCAGCCCGCCTCGGCGACTGCCTTGAGGAAGACCGCGAACAATGGTCCTGCCGGGGCCGCCATGTAGAACGGGCTGGACGGCTTGAGGACCCCTGTTGCGGATGCCATGAAACGGCGCAGCAGCTCGGGCAGGTCTGCAGCCCCGTCGTTTTCGATGGTGAGCGCCCGCTTGGTCTTGCCGACGTAATCCACCCCATAAGGCGGGTCGGTCCAGAGGATCGAAGCCTTGGCACTGCCCATGAGCCGCTCGACATCGGCCGGCACGGTCGAGTCGCCGCATAGCACCCGATGCGGCCCGAGCAGCCACAGGTCGCCGGGCTTCGTCCTGGCCGGTGCGGACTCAGGCACGTCGTCGGGGTCGGTCAGGCCGAGCTTCGGCGCACCGTTCAGCAGCGCCAGCAGGTCGTCGGCGCTGTAGGAGGCGGCCGCCAGCAGGTCGGCGTCGTGGCTGATCGACTCGATCATCTTGGCGAGCAGCACGTCGTCGTAGACCCCGAGATCCGCGGTGCGGTTGACAGCCAGCGCGTAGGCATCGGCCTCGGCAACTGTGCCCGCGCGGACCCGGCCGGTCTTGGCGTCTTTCACCTTGAACGGTGAGACGGCGATCTGATCCCACCCGAGTTGCCACGCGGCCTTGAGCTGGTGGTTCCCGTCGATGACGACGGTCTTCTGGCCACGGCGCTGGACGACGACCGGCTTCTGCTGTCCGAAGGCGGCGTAGCTGCGAGCCACGGCGTCGACGTCGCCCTTGCGCGGATTGCCTGGCAGCTCGTCCAGCGTGGTGATATCGACCGCCAGGTGTTCCAACTCAGGAGCGATCACGTCGCACCCACCAGGCGGCGGTGCCGGCCCACGATCTCCGGTGCCTTCTCGAGCTGTGCAGGAGTGAGCCCGAGTGCTTGGTTGCCCAGCACGGCGCGCATGATCGACGCCCACAGGTGGCCCTGCCGCTCGGAGAGGCGCACCTCGCGTTCGCGGAGCCCGAGCCTGACCATCTCGATGGCGAGGCTCTTCAAGTGTTTGCGCCCTTCCATGAGGCTCTGGACGGCGACGTTCAGCCTGGCCCCGCGCCGGATCGTGGCGTGGCGCGACGGTCTGGGACTCGAACCCGGCGAACTCGTCCTGGCTCAGCGCCGAGATGTCCTCGGGCAACTCCGGGAGCGGGCGCGAACTGGTAGATGATGCGGTGGCTGGGCGTGCGGCACATTAAAGCCTCCAACAGGTCGTTGTGACACGTGGGTTCACCGCCGGCTTATAGCCGTCGACTCCCCGGGTCTAGGCCCGGAGGCAGCACCGATTGCTCGGATGTACCGAACGGTAAGGGGTTCGCCAGCGGTTGTCAACTACCGTGGGCGCCGACCTGCGAGATCGGTCTCGTCTTCATCTGCCACTCGGAGCTGGCGCGGTTGTGGCGTCGCGGAAGTGGCGAGGTGGACGAAGGTGGCTAGTCGTGCGTCGGTCAAATGAACTGGCGGCAGCCCCCACAGGGTGGACAAATCTCGTGCCGAGCCGAAGGTGCTCGGGGAGAAATATCCGTCGTTACGCGTCCGCGACGTGGCTGAAGACGCACCCAGCGCGGCGCACAGATGATTCGATCGGCGGCGGCGGCGGGCCTCGCGTCGCGCCCAGCGGTACGACCTCAAGCACACCGGCGTTGCGCTGATGCCTGCGGCGGGAGTCGATCCCTCCGAGATCGCACGCCGCGGGTCATTCGAGCGTCTCCTTCACCTACGACCGCTACGGGCATCTCTTCCCCGAGGTCGACGTCGGAGCGGCGGCGAAGCTCGAAGCCCTCCGCAACTTCGGCCTACATACTGGCGCCGAATCCTATTGACCGCAGGTATACACACAGCGTATGCTCGCGAGTATGAGTGTTCCTATGGCCCTCCTCGGGCTCCTCGATCGCGAACCGAGCCACGGCTACGACCTGAAGCGCGACTACGACGCCTACTTCGGCCGCGGCAGACCCCTTCCCTTTGGCCAGGTGTATGCCACCCTCGCCCGTCTCGCGAGGGACGGAAAGGCCATCGCCGGCGAGGCTGAGCCCGGAGCCGGTCCTGATCGCAAGCGCTACACGATCACCGAGACCGGGAAGAGCGAGGTCGAGATGTGGCTCGCCGAGCCGATCCCGCCCGAGCCACACCTCCAGACCGACCTCTTCGTGAAGGTCGTCCTCTCGCTCATGCTCGGCCGCCCCGCCGAGGAGTACCTCGACATCCAGCGCGCCGCGCACCTCCGGCGGATGCGCGAGCTCACCGAGCTCAAGCAACGAGGCAACCTCGTCGACGCCCTACTCGCCGACCACGGCCTCTTCCACTTGGAGGCCGACCTGCGCTGGATCGACCTCACCGCGGCGCGACTCACGGCACTCGCGAAGGAAGTGGCGTCGTGAGCGGGGCGAAGGGTTTCTCCGCGGTCCAGGTCGGAGGCGTGATCATCGAGGCGCGAGACCTCGTGCTTTCTTTCGGCGAAACCCCAGCGCTTCGTGGGGCGAGCGTTTCGGTGAAACGAGGCGAAGTCGTCGCCGTGATGGGCCCGAGCGGTTCGGGCAAGTCGACCCTGCTCCACTGCCTGGCAGGCATCCTCGTTCCGGATTCCGGCGAGGTCCACTTCGACGGCCAGCGCCTCGACACCATACGGGAGGCCGAGCGCTCCAGGCTGCGGCGTGATCGCTTCGGCTTTGTGTTCCAGTTCGGCCAGCTCGTGCCGGAGCTGACCGCCGAGGAGAATGTCGCGCTGCCGCTGTTGCTCGGTGGAGCACGTCGCGAAGAGGCCTTGCACGGCGCGCGGGCTTGGTTCGAACGGCTCGAGCTCGATGGCTTGGAACGACATCGCACTGGTGAGATGTCCGGCGGGCAGGCGCAGCGCGTCGCGCTGGCACGTGGCCTTGTCGCAAAACCCGACGTGCTGTTTGCGGACGAGCCGACTGGCTCACTCGACTCGCTCACTGGCGAGCTCGTTATGGGCCTGTTGACGCGCACCGCGCGTGAGGAAGGGACGACCGTCGTCCTCGTGACCCACGAGCCCCGGGTCGCCGCGTATGCGGACCGCGAGGTGATCGTGCGCGATGGCAAAGTCACCTCGGTCGAAGGCGCGTTACGGTGATCCGCCTCGGTCTTCGCTTGACCTTGGGAAGTGGACGTGAAGCCGCGCTGCGCGTCCTCGTCACCGCGGCTGCTGTCGCCCTCGGCGTCGGGATGTTGCTGGCCTGCCTGGCCGGAGCCAACGGTCTGCACGCTCAGACTGACCGTGGTGCGTGGCTCGATACCTCGGCGCAGGCGGTAGCACCGACCTCGACATCTGGCCGGCTGTGGTGGCTGACGAGCACCGACGAGTTCAGCAACCAGGAGATTGATCGCGTCGACATTGCCGCCTCCGGACCGAACGCTCCGGTCCCGCCGGGGATTCCGCACCTACCGGGACCGGGTGAGTACTACGCCTCGCCTGCCCTCACGACGCTCCTTCGGTCCGAACCGGCGAATGAGCTGCGTGACCGGTATCCGGCGCACCAGATCGGGACCATCGGCGCAGCGGCGCTTCCGTCACCGAACTCGCTGATCATCGTCATCGGCCACACAGCCCGCCAGCTCTCCCAGGCACCTGGTGCGGTCGAGGTCGGAGCCATCCAAAGCACGCCAGCCAGCTGCTACGCCTGCCAGAACACCACCGGGAGCGGGCCCGTTCTGCAGTTCATTCTGGCCGGCGGAGCCGTCGCGCTCTTGCTGCCGATACTGATCTTGATCGCGACCGCGAGCCGGCTATCGGCCGCGCGGCGCGAGGAGCGCTTTGCCGCGATGCGACTAGTCGGCGCCACGCCGCGTCAGATTTCGGCGGTCTCCGCGGTGGAGGCGGCGGTCGCCGCGGTCGCGGGCGTCGCAGCCGGCTTCGCGCTCTTCTTCGTCTTCCGACCGTTGCTCTACCACGTGCCGTTCACCGGAGCGCCGTTCGCCCAAGGCGACCTCTCACTGCAGTGGATCGACATCGCGCTCGCTGTGATCGGCGTCCCGGTCGCGGCGGTCGTGTCCGCGCGCCTCGCGCTTCGCAGGGTCCAGATATCGCCGCTCGGCGTGAGTCGACGAGCGTCGTCCCGCCCACCGCGGATCGTACGGATCATCCCGCTACTCGCCGGCATCGCCGTGCTCGCGTACTTCGACGCGGTCGGCAAGCCAGGCAGCAATGGCAGCCAGATTCTCGAGCTGCTCGTGGGCTTCGTGCTCCTTATCGTGGGGCTGGTTCTCGCCGGACCGTGGTTCACGACCGCGGGTTCTCGGCTCATGGCGAAGCGGGCCAATCGCCCCGCCACGCTCATCGCCGGCCGCCGGCTCCTCGACAATCCGAAGGCCGCCTTCCGGTTCATCAGTGGGCTCGTTATCGCCCTCTTTGTTGCGAGCGCCATGATCGGGGCGCTCAGCTCGATTGCGGCCGCCACCAGCAGCTCCAGCGGAGGAAGCGCGGGGAGAGACACGCTTTCCGAACTGTTCTGTAGCTTCTATATGTCGAACTGTCCCGCCTCCGCCGAGGTTTCTTCCGTCCCCGGCCAGGTGCTTGACGAACTCCGCTCGACGCCCGGAGTGCGCGCCGTGACGGTTGTCCATCAGAACCCAACCCAAGCGCAGCTGGGGACTTCCTTTGGGGTCGTCGCGTGCGACCAGCTGGCGAAGACACCCGCGATCGGCAAGTGCGCTCCGGGAGCGACGGAGGCGAGTATCGGCTACTTCCTTTCGAACCTCCTCGGGCACAACTCGAACGCGTCGTCAACGGTCTGGCCGTCCGCGCACCTGTCGGCGGCGGACGTCGCGAGACTCCCCGTTGATGCAGTCGTCGTCGCTACGAACGGGTCGTCCGGCTCGCTCGAACGGGCACGGACCACACTGGAACGGGCCTTTCCCTTCCAGGGAGCGCCGGTCGCAGTCGATGCGCTCGATCCGTCGACCGCGCGCCTCCTCACGATGATCCAGGACATGACCGACGTGATCATCGTGGCGAGCCTCATCATCGCCGCCTGCAGTCTCGCCGTGACCATCGCCGCCGGGTTGGGCGAGCGGAAGCGCCCGTTCAGCTTGCTCCGGCTCACCGGTGTCCCCACCTCGCTCTTGCATCGTGTCGTCGCGCTGGAGAGTGCGCTGCCGCTCTTTCTCGTCGCCGCAGTGTCGATCGTGGTCGGCCTCGTGTCGGCTGCCCTCTACCTCCACTCCCAGGTCGGCATCGCGTTCAGCATCCCGGGAATCGCGTACTGGGCAACCGTTCTCGGCGGACTCGCCGCTTCACTTGCGATCATCACCGCGACGTTCCCGATCCTCGACCGGATGACGGGACCTGAGGTCGCCCGGAACGAGTGATTGCACCGCACCGCGTCGGTGTCAGCACCGCGACCGTCAGTATTAGGCACGTATAAGGCACGCCGGGAACGGTCCGCCTCCCGGCTCTACAGAGAGGTCAGCTCACGGCATGCATCGTTCCCCGCAAAGGGGCACATCGGGCAGCACACCTGATGCACAAGGCGGATCGCGTTGCGACAGAACGCCGGTCAGGTCGCACTCCGGGCATCGAGAGCGCGCGCAAATATTCGGCGATCGGCGCTCATGTTCCGGGGCTCGAGAACCTCACAGTCGATCTGGCGCGGCCCAGCCTCTTGATCGGGGCGTCGTTCGGGACGACGTTCTGGTCACCGCTGCCCCAGCCGCTTACAGGGCTGATCCACGAACTTGGCCGTCTGCTCGGAGGGCAATCTCTCTTTTGCGGAGCTGAGATGTTCATCGCGTCGCAGTCTGTGTAACCTCCAGCCGATTGCCGGGAGGGTTTCTGAACTCGTCAGAGCTTCTCCGTAGGGGATGGTTCGGTGTTCGGGTCCCTCAGCGCACACCTTGTGATGTCGGGAGAGAGGGGGGAGGCCAGCAAACCGGGCCAAAGACCCCGGACAGCAGCAGCCGCACCCACCCCCCAGCCACCCGAGAGCGCGGCCCGGCGGAGGCCGGCACGGGGCGAGAGGCCCCAGAAAACGGGGCAAAGGGCAGAAGGCAGGGACGACGAGCCGAGCACCGGGGCACCGAGCAGGAGGCCGGCCCCAGGGGCACGGAGGACGGGGCAGAGCACCGGGCACGGGCAGACCCACGAACCCACCCACCCACCCGGGACCCCGGCAGGACGACGGGAGGGGCCCGCAGTTAGGGCGGACTGGCCAGAGGCCGGCCGGCGGCGCACAGGCCGCCCACGTTCGCCCACGTGGCGGCGTGACTGGCTGGTGGTGGGTCAGGTGACAACGGGGGGCTATGGGGCGGTGAGTGGGACTATGGGTGGGCCGTACGTGCCTAGCGAGGCGAGGAACTTGAGGTGTGCACGCGAACCGTCCTGCTCCCACCAGGCGGCGAGCTGGCGGCGGGCGCAGAAGCGAACGGCTGGGAGCCAGAGCGCGGCGTTGACCCGTGCCCGCACTCGCGCCGGGAAGGCCGCGTCGAGCAGGGGCTCGATGTCCTCCCAGCGCCGTGCCCAGGCCAGGCGGGCGATCGTCGGGAGCCGGCGGAGGAGGGCCGGGCGGGCGGTCGAGGTCAGGTCCGGGAGATGGCCGAGGGCGCTCGCCACCCCGGAGGCGAGTATCCTCGGCCAGGAGTAGAAGCGGCGCATCGCCTCGAGGACACCGAGCTGGAGCTCGAGGGCGGTCATTTGGGCCGGAGCTGTGACGACGTACTGCCCGTCGAAGAGCGACCAGTCCTCGCTCAGCAGGCGGCCCTCGGCGGCGATCCGGTCCCACAGCCTCGTGCCGGGAGCCGGGGTCTCGACCATCAGCTGGAAGATCTCGATGCCGAGCCGGCGGGCGAAATCGGCGGTCGCCGTAGCGCTGGCGGCGGTGTCGGTGTCGAGCCCGGCGACGAACATGCCGTGCACCGCGATGTCGTGGTCGTGGAAGGCGCCGACCGACTGCTCGACCGCAGCGACGCTCTGGCGCTTGCCGATCTGGGCGAGCCCCTCGTCGCTGATCGCCTCGATGCCGATCATCACCATCTGGCAGCCCGATTGGCGCATGAGAGTGAGGAACTCATGGTCGACCTCCGGGCGGGAGAGCGAGCACAAGGCGGCATCGGCGCGAACCTGCGCGGACCATATAGGTGTGAGGTCGGCATCGCGCATCGAACGCAGCAGCTCGGTCGTGCGGGCCTTGTTGACCACGAAGTTGTCGTCATAGAAGAAGACCCGCTCGGCGGCGAGGCCCTCGAGCTCGGCGAGGACCTGGTCGGTGCGTCGGTGGCGGACGGCCCGGGAGAACATCGCGATCACAGAGCAGAACTCGCAGTCGAAGGGACAGCCCCATTGGGTCATGAGCGGCTTGGTGGTCATCCGGCGATGGCCCTCGATGAGGCTCAAGTCGGGGATCGGCAGCCGCTCGAACTCCTCCTGGGTGCAGCGTGGCCGGGCGGGGTTGTGGTGG
>Ga0224558_1002675_pt1 | contig 15930 bp, 15 predicted proteins | sample 714S32024metaG_FD_180682 | JGI IMG/M metagenome (GOLD analysis project Ga0224558, IMG submission 180682) | Peat soil microbial communities from Stordalen Mire, Sweden - 717 S3 20-24 | ecosystem: Environmental > Terrestrial > Soil > Wetlands > Peat | place: Sweden: Norrbotten County, Stordalen... | reverse complement strand
AATCCGGACGCCGCCGCCTCCGCTGGCGCCGGTGTCCGCCGCGGCATTTCGAGTACAGTCACTTCTCACTCATATCGTACGCGATCTTGGTCGAAACCTTCGCGCGCGTGAAGCCGCTGTTCACCATGGAGATCGACATGTTGCGCGCATAGAAGAACACCGCCCGGATATGGAACTCGCCGCCGTAGCTGACCGGGAACCATAGCCCGTCATCGAACTTTTCATAGGTCACCGTGAAGCCGAGGCCTTTGATATCGGTGCCCAGCAGCACCTTCACGGCCATCGGGATATGCACGGCGAATTTGGTCGAGACCATCACCGGCTGGCATTCCGCGGCGTCGATCAGCGCTTCCCCTTTCCAGTCGGCGTCCTCTGTGTGCGGCTTGGGACGAAAGCTGACGCGGTAAATCTGCCGGCCGCGATAGACCTCCTGGCCTTCGAGCGTGAAGATGTACTTGGCCTGCTCCTTGGCGGTGAGGGGGAACATATCGTGGGCGAGTCCATCCTTGGAATCCTTGTCGCCGGTCATGTCGTTGACCATGTCCCGCATGAGATCGCCGTCGATATCCAGATCCTTGATTTCCTTGCCCGGCTGGTCATAGGAGACGAACTGGCCGCCGCGGTCGACCTTGCCCTCGAAGTGCGTCAGTTTCTTGTCGATGCCGGCGGAAGTGGGGGTGACCAGGTACTCCAGCTTTTCCTCGCGCGTCAGCTTGCCGCTGGTGCGATGGAAGCGCGCCAGGACTTTCTGATTGTAGACGTACGCGCGCCGCATATCCTGGGCGCGGGCCTGGTTATCGGCCACGCGAGCCATGATCTGGTCGACCGTCGGCTCTTCGGCCATCGCCGGCAGGATCGCAAGCGAGAAGAGGATGATAGGCAGGGCGCTCACACAAGTAATACGCACCAGGGGGTTGGAACGAATGCAGAGATTTCGTGGGGCAGGCTCTCAGCCTGCAGCGGCCTCTCAGGCCGCCTTGCCCTCCACCCGCAGGTCGTGGACCAGCGGTACGGCTCGGCCGATACGTTCTTCCGCACTCCGAGACGCGCCGTTTACATACTCCTGACGCCTTCCTAACACCCCCCTGACCCCAAATCTGCCATACTAACCCCTGGAGCATTCTCTGCCGCCCTCCGGCCACGTATGCCGCTGGTAACCTGGACCAGTCTTTGCCAGCTCTCGGTCTTCCTACTCTTGCTGCTGGCGATCACGAAGCCGCTAGGCTCGTACATGGCGAGCGTTTTCGAAGGAAACCGCACTTTCCTTTCGAAACCCCTGCTGCCCCTGGAACGCCTCATCTACCGCCTAGGCGGCGTGCACCCGGAAAAGGAACAGACCTGGAGAACGTACGCCGGATGCTTCCTGGCATTCGGCCTAGCGAATTTCGCGTTCTTCTACGTCCTGCTGCGCTGCGAGCGTTACCTGCCCGGCCATCCCGCCGCCGCCACGCCCCTCACGCCGGACCTGGCCTTCAACACCGCCGTCAGCTTCCTCTCCAACACAAGCTGGCAAGCCTACTCCGGCGAGACTACGCTCAGCTACCTCGCGCAAATGGTGGGAGTCGCCGTCCAAAGCTTCACCTCGGCGGCCGCGGGGATGGCCGTGGCCATGGCGCTTATCCGCGCCTTTGTCCGCGAGCGGTCCGCCCGCCTCGGCAATTTCTGGGTGGACCTGACGCGCGCGGTCCTCTACATCCTGTTGCCGCTCTCGCTGCCCGCCGCGCTGATTCTCTGCTCGCTAGGCGTCCTGCAAACGTTCCATCCCTACCGCCAGATCGCCACCCTGGAAGGCGCCCGGCAGACGATTGCGCTCGGACCGGTCGCTTCGCAGGAGCCCATCAAGCTGCTCAGCTCGGATGGCGGCGGCTTCTTCAACGCCAACTCGGCGCATCCCTTCGAGAACCCGTCGCCCGTCGCGAATCTGCTCGAGATGCTTCTGGTTCTGGCCATCCCGGCTGCCTTCACATACACCTTCGGACAGGCGGTCAATGATCGCCGCCAGGGCTGGACGCTCTTCGCCGTGATGTTCCTGCTCTTCGCCGGCGGCAGCCTCGTCGCCACGGCCAGTGAGCAGCAGGGCAATCCCGCGCTCGGCCGCCTCGGGATCGATGGCGGCAATATGGAGGGCAAGGAAGTCCGCTTCGGAGTCGCGGGGTCCGCGCTGTTCTCGGTGGTCAGCACGGCCTCCAGCGACGGCGCAGTGAACAGCGCCCACGATAGCTTCACGCCGCTGGCCGGACTGGTTCAACTGCTGAACCTGAAAACTGGCGAAGTGATATTTGGCGGGACGGGCTCGGGCATCCTGTCGATGCTCCTGACGGTGCTGTTGGCCGTCTTCATTGCGGGGCTGATGGTGGGCCGGTCGCCGGAATATCTGGGTAAGCGCATCGAAGCCAAAGATATCAAGATGGTGATGCTGGCGCTGGTGGTGGCGGCTGCGGCCAACCTGGTCATTTCGTGCGCAACTTTCCTTGTCCACTTTCCGGCGCACTCCTATTGGAATCCTCCTGGCGCGCTGGTGGCCAATCTGGGCAACGCCGGTCCCCACGGATTGAGCGAGATTCTTTACGCCAACTCGAGCGCGGTCGGGACCAATGGGAGCGCCATGGCCGGTCTGAACGCCAACACGCCATTTTTCAACTTGACGCTGGGCCTTGAAATGTTGATCGGACGCTTTCTGGTGATTGTTCCGGCGTTGGCCCTGGCTGGAAATCTGGCGCGCAAGAAGCGCGTGCCAGTGACCATCGGGACCATGCCGACGCACGGCGTTCTGTTCGCGGTTCTGCTCACCGGGACTATCTTCATTGTCACGGCGCTGACCTTCTTTCCGGCGCTCTCGCTGGGGCCGATCGCCGAGCACTTCCTGATGCATTCCGGCGTGCTGTTCCGTTAAAGCCAAAACCCTTGTGGGGCAGGCTCTCAGCCCGCCCGTTGCCGTCAGCGCCATACCAACCCAGTACGCGTCCGAATGACACAGGCTCCCCACCGCAAACGCCATGGTTTCTGAAAGATGCCGCGGCCCCGCAAGTGCTCGGTCTCGCCCTATGACGCGAAAACTGTATATCTGCCTGGTTCTGCTCATCGCGGCCGCCTCTGTCGCCTCGGCCCAGACCCTGCTCGGCGTGGATTATTCCGAGCCGATCCCCTTTTCCGTAGTCTTGGAGTATGGGCTAGCTTTGGCGGCGGGCACAGACGCGCAAGGGTCCGTTTACCTGCTGGCGAATGGCTTTGCCGGTTACCAGGCGACTGCCGCGAACTACTTCATCACGAAACTGACCCCCGCCGGGGATCAGATCGTTTACCAAAACGCACTTCCATTTCAGGCGACCGGCATGGCGGTCGACCCGGCGGGAAACGTGTACCTGGCCGGGAGCAATTCTGTCGAGAAGTTGGGCACGGACGGCAAAACCGTGATTTACACCACAACGATTGCGCCCGACGCAGTGGTGGCCGGCATCGCGGTCGACGCCAGCGGACGCGCCTATGTCACCGGCGGGACCGCTACCGGCGATCTGCCTGCCACCCCCGGCGCGCTCCAGCAAACGCCTCCCTCCGGAGACCAGGCGGATGCCTTTGTAGTGCGCCTGAAGCCGGATGGCGCAATCGACTACGCCACTTACCTGGGCGGCGCCAGCCAAGGTGCGGGCGTGGCGATCGCGGTGGATGCCGCAGGCTCCGCATTCGTCACCGGATACGCCAATTCGGCGGATTTTTCCACCACGCCCGGATGCTACCTGCCGGCCTCCGCCATCCCCAACTTCAACAACGCTCCGTTCCTCGCGCGCCTGTCGGCGGACGGTTCGTCTCTGATCTACTCGACATTCACGGACCAACAAATCGACTTTCCGGTCAGCCTGGCGGTGGATTCCTCCGACAGCGCGGTGGTGTCCCGTGCGGCTGGCTTGTGGACGGTTGTGATGCGCTTCAATCCCCAGGGAACCGCGCTTGTGTTCTCGAAGCGGCTGCCTGCAGCGTCCCCCGACGCGCTGGCCGTGGATGCGGCGGGCAACAGCTACGTCTTGTTATCCGCTCAGGCCAACTTCCCGGTGAAGAATAACCTGGCGATATGCGGGGCCAATGGTACGGCCGTGCTGGCCGTGTTCGACGCCGGCGGAGACCTTTTGCAAGCGACTTACGTTGCGGGGTCTCAAGGTCAAGCGGCGTTGGCCCTTGCCTCCGGACCCGTTGCTTACGTGTTTGGCCTGCCCGACGCGACTTACACGCCGACGCGGCAGTTCGCAGGCTCATCCAGCGGCCTGTGGTTCCTGGCGCGCTATTCGGCCAACGCCCAAACACAGCCGGTCGAACTCGCCTGCATGGGCAATGGTGGCAGCTACGACAGCACGGGAATCACTGGCGGCGAGATCGTCAGCTTGTTCGGCGAAGGAATTGGGCCGGCTGCCGGCACCCTGCCTCAAGTGGATCTGCAGACCGGATTCCCCAAGCAACTGGCCAACGTCGTCGTAACCTTCAACGGCACGCCCGGACCGCTTCTGTACGTGCAGAACAACCAGATCAATGCCATCGCGCCGTGGTCGCTCCCCACCGGCCAGACCGTGCAGATCTGTGTCACCTATAACGGCAACACGACCAATTGCCTCGCTCGGCCCGTCCTCGGTTTTCATCCTGGGGTCTTTACTACGGATGGCACTTACGCGGCGGCCCTGAACCAGGATGGAACGCCCAACACGGCGGCCAACCCCGCGCCGGTTGGATCCACGGTTTCGATTTTCGCCACGGGGCTCGGCGCCGTCACGCCGCCCGAAGCCGACGGCGCGATCGTTGGAACACCGTTACCGGCTGACGTTCTGCCGGCTGAGGTGTATTGGCTGGGATCCGACCTTTTCGTTGGACTGATTGTCTTCCAGCTTGACGTGACCTATGCGGGACCGGCGCCCTTCGAGGTGGCTGGGGCCAGTCAGATCAACTTTGTGGTCGAGGGCAGCAATATATTCAGTCTCCAGGTTGGACCGCCGAGCATCGGAATGCTGATCCAGCCCGGCGGGAGCAGGCCCCTTCCAGGTGCATGTGGCGCCGCAACAGTAGCGCGCTCCATCCGCAACTGGGCGTCATCTTTCCGGCGCGGTTCCATTCTTCAGCTATTCTTAAGCTACTGAAAATAAAAGGTTTAGCACACTCAACCCCACCATCCTCAAGAAACCTCGTGCTACCCTGATATCGGGTGAGCCACGCGGTCCGCAACTCTCCGAAGGCAGGCGGGCGGTCCAGCTTCAAGGGAAACTTTATGTAAAGTACGTAATCATCACAAACTAATAACGTTATTAGCCAATTTCCGGCCAACGGGGTTGTTCGGCAGATTTTTATTTTGCGCTCAAAACACGGCTTAAGCCCGCCCCCCCACTGTCCCACATGCGCTAGAATCACAATATCCGGGCCTGCTGCGCCACTCGATAGCAGGTCCGAATATCCCCATGCCGATCGCCTCCACAAGCCGCGCCGAAGAGTTTCGAGAGCAGCTCGCACGCCGCGCCATGGTGGCCGATGGCGCCATGGGCACCATGCTCTATTCGCGCGGTGTATTCATCAACCGCTGCTTCGATGAACTGAACCTCTCCGCGCCCGACATGGTGCGGCAGATCCACCAGGAGTACGTGAAGGCCGGCGCCGAGATTCTGGAAACCAACACGTTCGGCGCCAATCGCATGCGCCTGGCGGCGTTCGGATTAGCCGAGAAACTGCGCGCCATCAACCAGGCGGGCGTGCGGCTGGCGCGCGAGGCGGCGCGCGAGAACGCCTTCGTGGCAGGCGCCGTCGGTCCGCTGGGCGCGCACATCGAGCCGCTGGGTCCTACTTCGTTCGCCGAAGCGCGGGCCATCTTCCGCGAGCAGGTGGAAGTGCTGCTGGAGGCCGGCGTGGACCTGCTGGTGCTGGAAACGTTCGGCAATCTGGACGAAATGCGCGAAGCGGTCTTCGCCGCGCGCGAAGCCGCCGGGCCGGACATGACCATCGTGGCGCAGGTCACCATCGACGATAACGGCAATCTTCCCGAAGGCACCGAAACGGAAGTATTCACGCGGCGCCTCGACGAGTGGCCGGCCGATGTGATCGGCGTCAATTGCTCGGTGGGTCCCAAGACCACGCTCGAAACCGTCGAGCGCATGATGGCGTACACCTCCAAGCCGATCAGCGCCATGCCCAATGCGGGCGTACCGGTGCGGGTGGAGGGCCGCAATCTTTATCTGAGCTCGCCGGAATACATGGCGCAATACGCGCGGCGGATGCTCTGGGCCGGCGTGCGCATCGTGGGCGGATGCTGCGGCACCACGCCCGAGCACATCAAGCTGATCCACGCCGAGGCGCGCTCGCTGCAGCCCATACAAAAGAAACTGGGCGTGACGGTGGAGGAGCCCAAGGCCAAAGCGCAGGCCATGCCCAAGGTGGCCGTCGCTGAAAAATCGCAACTGGGCGCCAAACTGGCCGCCGGAAAGTTCGTGGCGTTTGTGGAGATTCTGCCGCCGCGCGGGGTGGACGCCTCGAAGGAAATCGCGGGCGCCAAGCTGTGCGCCGCCCAGGGCATCGATTGCATCAACGTGCCGGACGGGCCGCGGGCCAGCGCGCGCATGAGCTCGCAGGTCACCTGTCAGCTTATTCAGCGGGAGGCGGGGATCGAGGCGGTGAACCATTTCTGCTGCCGCGACCGCAACATTCTGAGTATCCAGTCCGAACTGTTGGGCGCGCATTGCGCGGGCGTCCGCAACCTGATCTGCATTACCGGCGATCCGCCGCGCATGGGCAGCTACCCGGATGCCACGGCGGTGTTCGACGTGGACGCCATCGGCTTGGTGAACATCGCCAACAATCTGAACCATGGCCTGGATATCGGCGGCAATGCCATGGGATCGCAGACGGCGCTGCTCATCGGCGTGGGCGTGAATCCGGGCGCGCCGAACATGGAGGAAGAGATCCGGCGCTTCGAGTGGAAGGTGCAGGCGGGCGCGGAGTACGTGGTCACGCAGCCGGTCTTCGATTTGGCTTTGCTCGAACAGTTTCTGAAGCGCACCGAACACGTGAAGATCCCGGTGATCTGCGGCATCTGGCCGCTGACCAGTTTTCGCAACGCCGAATTCATGGTGAACGAGCTGCGCGTGCCGGTACCGGAGAATTACATGGAGCGCATGCGGCAGGTGGACAATGCCGAGAAGTCGCGCGAGGAAGGCGTGGCCATTGCGCGGGAGATGGTTGCGCGGGTGCGCGGCATGGTGCAAGGCGTGCAGTTGAGCGCTCCTTTCGGGCGTTACCAGATGGCTATCGATGTGGCGGAAGCGATTGGGCCGCGCTAGGAGTCGCGGGGCGTATGGCAACTGATCTTGTGGAAGTGGACGCGGAAGAGCCGCAGGCGGAAGCGATCGAACGCGCCGCCGCCGCCATTCGCCGCGGCAAGGTGGTGGCTATCCCCACCGACGCGCTGTACACGCTGGTGGCCGATCCGTTCAACCTGCGCGCCGTGGCCGGCGTGTTCCGGGCCAAGGGGCGCGAAATTCACCGCTCGCTGCCGCTGCTGGTGGCGGACGTGATCGCGGCCGAGGATCTGGCTTCGGAGTTGAACAACCGGTTCTTCATCCTGGCGCGGCGCTTCTGGCCGGGACCGCTGACCATCATCGTGCCGGCATCGGCACGCGTGCCTCTGAAGGTCACGGGGAACACCGGGCGGCTGGCGGTGCGGCAACCGCGCGCGAAGATCGCCAACGCTCTCATCGCGGCCTTGAACCAGCCGCTGATCTCGACCAGCGCGAACATCTCCGGATCGCCGACCTGCCGCAGCGGCATAGACGTTTTCGGCACCATGGACGGCCGCGTGGACCTGGTGCTGGACGGCGGGACGTGCTCCGGCGCGGGCGCTACCACGGTGGATATCACGGAGCCGTACTGGAAGATCATCCGCGAAGGCGCCATCGAAGAGAAAGAGATCGCCGAGGCGCTGCAGGCCACGTAGGGCTGGGTCTCACACCTGGCTATCAGCTTTCACTCAGCTCCGTCGCTTTCTCCAAATCATCCGGAACGGCTTCGTCGGTGCGGCCCTGTCTCTTCCGGTAACGTCGATTTGGTCGTTGGATTGACGAAGCTCAAGCGTGCCTTGGCTTGGCCCTTTCGCATAGCGATACGGCGCGGACACTTGGCCGGTACCTTCAGCGATGGTTATTGTTCCCGCCCATTCCGTATCGCCGCGGCTGTTTACAGCCGCAATGCTAAGATCCCCGCGGGCCGTGGCTGTGATATTAAGAATGCCTCCGGTCGGCTGTAGCGGCACTGCACAGTATTCGTCATAGCTGCCAATTAGCTGCGCGGCGGCGCTGTTGTAATCATTTCGGCGGACTAAAACCGTGCAGAGAATCCGCACGCCGTCCGGAAGCGGCAGGCCAGGCCACTTAAGCTTCATCTGCTCCGAGTTGTACTTCACGAATGCATCATTCGCGGATTTTGTCGCTACGACGAGGTGAATTGGGTACTCATGGTTGCCGGCATTGAATTCCCTCCCCCCGACGGTCGCCGTGGCTTTCCATTCCTTCCCGCTGACCACGACCTGCGGGTGATAACGTCCTCCGTCGCCCTGCACCCCGAGCCAGGGCGTGAGGCCAGCCGGAACGTTGTCGATTGTTCCGACCACGGCGGGGTTACGACCGACATAGTCGTTGCGCCTCGGCGTTCGTATCTCCCCCCTCATATTAGAAATCCTGCGTTGGCGGAGTTCAAAGCCTTTCAAACTTGAGATCACCTGCTGCGCCATTGCAGCAATACGTCTACCGAATGCTGGCGAGTCGATTGGCTCAAAACGAAGATCGCGCAGGTCCATGTACTTTCGGCCCATTATTAACTTAGCAAGCTCGTCGCCAGGGCGCTCGACGGGAATCCAGTATACAGGCAGGATCAGTTCCTCGTCGAGAAGCTTCTCCTCTCGCCTCCTGAACGTCTCGACCTCGATTCTGCAGGCGGAGCTTGTGAAGAATGTCGGCGTCATGACCGGAATCAGGAAGACTGTCTCGAGTAGACTGTCGAGAATCTTCTGCTGCCACTGCGCGCCCCACTTAAGGTCAATAGTGTCCTGAAAAATGTTGAAGTCAGAGCCAAGTTGCGCCTTGACTTCGCTCTGTAGCCGTTGCCGGAGGTCGCTGAGCTTGCCCTTGGGGTGTTCGTCGTCGGAGCGTGCGTAGCTCCAAAATGCCTCTGGATTTCTGTCGGCCAATCGGGAAACCTCGTTCCGCCTAGAGGTTCCGAACCCGCCGGAAATGCGCCACGTGAGGCGGTACGAGCCCGAAACCTACTAGATCCTGGTCTATTGCGGCTACGTTTAGTTTACCGCACGGCGCCAGTCGGGACGGCGTTGGTCATAGCAAAATAAGAAAGAAAAAGTTGCTGAGAATCGGGTGCGCGGTACGTTCCCACCAGCCCCTGGCAGAGGGACATGTTCCGACGCGACCAACGCCAGCCAGACATTAATATCAGGGAAGCTCAATGAAGTCATGGATCTGTTCGTTGCTAAGATCGATGCGACGGCCGGCAGGAGGAATCAGCGGCGGATCGAGACGGAGCCTTCTTCGCGGCTGGGCTGGCCCAGCCTCGTCTACGGCGTGCTCGATGCCCAGCAGGATCAACTCGCGGGCCGAGCAACCTCGGCGGGCAGCGGCTTCGTGTAGGCGCCGGTGCAGATTGCGCGGCAAATCTATACTGGTGCGGACCGAATCCGGATGCACAAGAGAATTATGGCGCTCCGACTTCGGCAAGTCAACCGCGCGACCAGACGGATCGTCCTGTAAGGTGGCGCTTAAGTCCCAAAAAGTTGCATATCGGCGTCGTTAAACCCCAAAAACTCGCTTTGACGGCATCTGGAAGCGCGCTACTACCCGATTTCTCCGCGATGCCCGAAGTCGCGGCATTATCGTCGCGGACGCGGCGCTGCCGTGACGCGGGCCGAAAAGTGATAGCGTAGACCTCGGGAGTCCCCCATGGTCATTGCATCGCAATTGCGCGCCGGAATGGCGGTTCGTTTCGAGGGCCAGCCGTATAAAGTGGTGGCCTGCGAGTATCGCCCCGGACAAGGCAGGATGGGCGGCGCGGCGCATGCGCGCCTGAAGAACCTGGAGACCGGAACGTATTGGGAACACAGCTTCCGCGCCGAGCTGAAACTGGAAACCCTTCCCGTCGAAAAACATTCTCTGGAGTTCCTGTATTCCGATGCCGATCACTGCTACTTCATGGACCCGGACACCTATGAGCAACTCGCCATTCCCATGGCCGTTGCGGGACAGCAGGCCAAGTTTCTGGAACCCCAGATGAAGCTGCCGGTGGAATTCGTCGAGGAGCGGCCGGTCAGCGTGCTGTTTCCCGACGTTCTGGAGGTGCGCATTGCCGAGACCGCGCCTCCGGCTCACGCGCAGGCGGACAGCGCGTGGAAGCCCGCGCGGCTGGAGAACGGCGTCGAAATCATGGCGCCGCAGTTCATCAAGTCGGGCGATCTGATCCGGCTGGACGTGGAGAATCTGAAGTATGTCGACCGCGCGAAAGGCACAGGCCACTGATCGGCGGCTGTCAGGATAAAGACCCGGCTGCAAGCAGGCCCGACCGCTCCAGCAGCGCATTCGGGTCCGGGTCGCGCCCCATAAACTTCCGGTACAGCTCGGCGGGATCTTCGCTATCGCCGCGCGCCAGGATCGCGTCGCGGAACTCCGCGCCGGTTTCCGGGCTGAAAATCCCTTGCGCGCGGAAGCGGGTGAAGGCGTCCGCATCCAGCACCTCGGCCCACTTGTAGGAGTAATAGCCGGCGCCGTAGCCCACCGGGCTGGCGAACAGGTGCGTGAACGCCGCCACAAAGGCGTGGTCCGGGGGCAGGGGCGCGGGCGAATACTGCTGCAGGATACCGCGCGCGTATTCGATCGCGCCTCCATCGCGCGCGGGATCGTAATCGATGTGCAACGCCAGGTCCACGAAGCCGAAGCCGAGTTGCCGCATCTGGGCGTTGGCGCTGCGGAAATTGCGGGCGCGCAGCATCTTTTCGAACAGGCCGCCGGGGATCGGCTCGCCGGTCTGGTAGTGGCGCGCGAACAGGTCCAGCGGCTCGCGCTCCCAGGTCCAGTTCTCCATGATCTGCGAAGGCAACTCCACGAAATCCCAAGCCACGCTGGTGCCCGCCAGGCTGCGGATTTCCACGCGGCTTAACAGGTGATGCAGCAGGTGCCCGAACTCGTGGAAGATGGTGGTCACTTCCTGGTGCGTCAGCAACGCGGGCCGGTCCGCGAGCGGCGGCGTCAGGTTGCCGCAGATCAGGCCCAGGTGGGGCTTGAAGCCCCCGTTTGAGTCGACGCTCGCCGGGTAGCCGGTGATCAGCGCATCCATCCACGCGCCGCCGCGCTTGTTCTCGCGCGGATACCAGTCCGCGTAAAACCCGCCGATGAAGCCGCCGTCGCGATCGTGCACGGCGTAAGAGCGCACCTGCGGGTCCCACACGGGAACGCCGGGTTCCTCGCTCACCCGAATGCCATAGAGGCGATGCACGGTCTCGAAGAGTCCCGCCGCCACGCGCTCGAGCGGGAAATACGGACGCAGTTCCTCTTCGTCGAAATCGTAGAGCGCGGCGCGCTGCTTTTCGGCGTAGTAGGAAACGTCCCAGGGCTGTAGCTCCGGGACCTCCGGACCCTCCACGCTGCGCCGGAATTCCAACAGTTCGCGGTTCTCGCGCGCGAATTGCGCCTCGGTCTTGCGCTTCAGGTCTTTCAGGAATTCCTCGGCGCGCTCACCCGTGTGGGCCATGCGATCGTGCAGCACCAGGTCCGCAAAATTGCGGAAACCCAGCAGTTCGGCTTTGGCGCGGCGCAATTCCAGGATGCGGCTCAGCAAGTGACGGTTGTCGTGCTCGCCCTGGCTGGCCCGGATGGCGTAAGCGCGATACATCTTCTGGCGGATTGCGGCGTCATCCAGGTACATCATGACGGGCATGTAGCTGGGCGCTTGCAAAGTGAATCGCCAGCCCGCCAGACCCTTGTGTTCGGCGCTGGCGCGCGCCGCGGCCACAGCCGATGGCGGCAGTCCGGCCAGCCCGGCTTCATCCGCGACTAGCACTTCGAAGGCGTTGGTCGAGTCCAGGACATTCTGCGAGAACTTGGTGGTCACGGTGGCCAGCTCGATATCGATGGCTTCCAGGCGGGCCTTGCCCTCCGGATCGAGGTCCGCGCCGTGCCGCCTGAAACTGTCGATGGTCTTGGTGAGAAAGCGGCGTCGCGTGCCAGCCAGCGCGCGTGCCTCATCGGTTGCCGCGAACGATCGGATGGCCTGCCACAGCCCGGCATTGAGCGGAATCCCGGAATAGAACGCGCTGACCTCCGGCTGCACGGCGTTGTACACCTCGCGCAATTCCGGGTAGGTGGCCACGGATTCCAGGTGCCGCACCACTGCCATGGCCTCATCCAGCGGCTCGGTGGCGGCGTCGAGTGCCATCAAGGTGTTATCGAAAGTGCGCGGTTCGGGATCGGCCGCCAGCCGGTCGATGCGTTGGCGCGCGTCGCGGAGCAGCCCGGCTACGGCCGGCTGGACATGTTCGGCGCGGATCTGGTCGAAGGGGATTCTAAAGGACAGGTTCAGCAGCGGATTGGCAGTGGCTGTATCGGACATTTTCAACTAGAGATTAACAGGAGTCGGCTCGTCGCTGGGTGCGCGATGTGGCATAATCGACAATGCAGCCCGCAAAAGATGCATTCAGAACCCGATAGCGCGCATCCGTTGAGCCTCTACGCGCTGGTGATCTACCTTCCAGAACCGCTGGGCGGCTTTCTGGACGATTTGCGGCTGGAGCTGGTGCCCGGTTGCAATCCGCACGCGCATATCAGCGTGCTTCCGCCGCGGCCGCTGCCAGTGGCTCCGGAGGCCGTCATTGAAGAGGCCCGCGCGATCGTGGGCGGTTTCGCACCATTCGACATCGAGTTGGGCCGGATTGAGAAATTCGACGTCACCGATGTCATCTACATCAGCGTGGAGGGCGGCACCGAGCAGTTGCGCCAGATGCACCGTAGCTTGAATCGGGGCGCGCTGGCTTTGGACGAGCCCTTCCCGTTTCACCCCCATGTCACTCTGGCGCAGGAGTGCGACGTGGGCCAGGTGGAAGCGCTGCTGTCGGTGGCCTCCCGCCGTTGGAGCGAATTTCCCGGACCGCGGCGGTTTCGCGTCGAGAAGGCCGTGTTCGTACGCAACACGCGCGGGAACGAGTGGATCGACTTGGCCAACGGGCCGTTGGGCGCGACGCCGTCGGGCCATGTGGGTTAGTTGCGCATGCCTCCAACCGAAGATCCGCGCGTTTACCTGGCCGCCGAGCGCACCTTTCTCGCGTGGATCCGAACCGGCCTTGCGCTGATGGGCTTCGGCTTCGTGGTAGCGCGCTTTGGCTTGTTCCTGCGCGAAGTTGAATTCAGCCAGCACCAGGTCGATCTCCATTCCGGGAGATTCACGCTGTGGGTCGGCACTGCCCTGATCCTGGTCGGCGTGATCGTGAACTTGTTCTCCGCTCTGCACCATGTCCGCTTCGTGCGCGCCGTGAGGAGCGGCGTAGAGGTTGTGGACCGGCCAGTGACCATGGCGGTGGCGATTGCGCTGATTCTGGCGGTTACCGGGGTGGCGATGACGGTTTACCTGGTATTCGTGCGATGACCCGGCGCGGCGTGCTGGCTTCGCTGCTCCTTAGCCAGTTGCGCGCGTCCCGCAAACGCATCGTGCTGGTGAGCGGAGACGACGAGTACCGCTCCGAAGAAGGGTTGCCGCAGTTGGCGAAAATCCTGTCCACGCGGCATGGATTCGACTGCACCGTACTCTATGCCATCGATCCGGCCGATGGCGCCATCAAGCCGGACCTGCACACCAACATTCCCGGCCTGGAAGCGCTGGATTCCGCCGACCTGATGGTGATGCTGCTGCGCTTCCGCGATCTGCCCGACCGGCAGATGAAACACATTGTGGATTATGTGGAGTCCGGTCGCCCTATCATTGGTCTGCGCACCGCCACGCACGCCTTCGATCTGAAGAGCAGCCCGACCTACGCGCGGTACAGTTGGAAAAGCAAGGAATGGAGCGGCGGCTTCGGACGCCAGGTGCTGGGCGAGACCTGGATCGATCACCACGGGCGGCATGGCACCCAGAGTACGCGCGGTATTCTGGCGAAGGGCGCGGAAGATCATCCCATCTTGCGCGGCATTCGGGACGGCGATATCTGGGGACCGACCGATGTCTACGAAGTGCGCCTGCCGTTGGGCGGCGACAGCCGTCCGCTGGTGCTCGGCGAGGTGCTGGAGGGCATGCACGCGGACGATCCTCCCGTGCGGGGGAAGCCGAACGATCCGATGCTGCCGATCGCCTGGGTGAAGACGTATACCGGCGCGCAAGGGAAGACCGCGCGCGTCTTCACCACCACCATGGGCGCCTCGCAGGATCTGCTGAACGAGGGCGTCCGCCGCATGATCGTGAATGCCTGCTATTGGGCGCTCGGCATGGAGGCGCGCATTCCGGCCAGGAGCGACGTGGACCTTGTGGGCGAATATCATCCGCTGCCGTTCGGTTTTGGCGGATATCGGAAGGGCGTGAAGCCACCGGCGGCACAGTGAGATACACTTGGGCCAGAGGTGTATCATGTATTGTCCTCAATGCGGGGTTGAGTACCGCGAGGGTTTCACCGAATGCTCAGACTGCCAGGTTGCGCTGGTAGCGGCAGCGCCTCCGCCGGAGCCGCCCAGCCAGTTCGACCCGGCGATCGGCCTGGTGGTGGTGCTGGAGACGAACGACGGCATCCGGCTTGCCATGGCGAAGGGCTTGTTGGAGGACGCCGGAATTCCTTTCTTCGCGCTGGGCCAAATCACGACGCTGGTCACGGACGTGGATGGATTTCTGCGCAAGTGGGTCCGGGTGCAAGTGCCGCGTGACCGGGAGGCGGAAGCGCGGGAACTTCTGGAGGAACTGGAGCAACCGGACGCCAGCGTACAGGACGAGGGCGAGGAGGGGGCGGGCGCGGCCAGCGAGAGCGCCTAGGACGCGATCAACGGCGCCGGCGGTTCCACCAGAAGGCTGCCAGCGCTACGAAGAAGACCCCGGCAAAGATGCTGTCCGCGGGGCGGCCGATCACGAACACGAGGATCAGGACAGCGGCCGCCATGGTACACGCGAGCAGCGCCAGACCGGCCGTGGCTGTCCAGGGGATCAACACGAGGACGCCGCCCAGTACTTCCACCACGCCGGTGAAATAGCGGAACCATTGCCCGGCTCCGATCTGCTGAAATAGCTTGACCCACGGAGAGCCAGGATCCGACTGGAATTTCTCCGCTCCGAAAAGCACAAACGCCACCGCGATGCCGCCGCGCAGGACCCAATCGCCGAGTGCGTTGCGGGGCTCGCCCAAGTTTGCCTGTTCGAACATGGATTATTTGGACACCAGAATGAGCGGATCGGTTCCCGGCGAGAATCGGGCGGCGTTTGCGGCCGGTGGCCGTAAAGGTAAACTGATACCGGGGGTGGTGTGTATGGCAGTTCCCAGCCGGTTTCAATCCGAGACGCTCCGGTATTTTTGGGACCGCTACATTGGGGAAGATCCGGAACGCATTGCCGAGTATGAGCGGGCCGCCGCGGATGTCGATATCGCCCGGGCAATCTATGACATGCGCACACAAGCGGGGCTCACGCAGCGGTAATTGGCCAAGAAGGCCGGCACCACAGCCTCGGTAATCTGCCGAGCCGAGGATGCCGATTACGAGGGTCAATCGCTGGCGATGCTGGGGCGGATCGCGCAAGCGCTTGGCAAACCGGCGACGCGGCGGAAGCCCCGCCGGATATCGTAGGACGTGGTCTCGCAAGTGAACGCTATACTGAAAGCTGAGAAGCTCAATGGGTGCGTTGCGCGAGGTGGAAGATCTGCTGCCGCCCCTGACACGGGTGGAAAAGGCTTAG
>Ga0224558_1002674_pt1 | contig 15932 bp, 12 predicted proteins | sample 714S32024metaG_FD_180682 | JGI IMG/M metagenome (GOLD analysis project Ga0224558, IMG submission 180682) | Peat soil microbial communities from Stordalen Mire, Sweden - 717 S3 20-24 | ecosystem: Environmental > Terrestrial > Soil > Wetlands > Peat | place: Sweden: Norrbotten County, Stordalen... | reverse complement strand
GCCGTCAATTCTAACGCGCGCGCCTCCGGGGGGAAGGCAAAACGCCGTTGTATCCGTCCGGCAGCGGGTATGGATTCTAACGCGCGCGCCTCCGGGGGGAAGGCAAAACCACCAGGCTCAAGCCGACGCGACGACAGATATTCTAACGCGCGCGCCTCCGGGGGGAAGGCAAAACAGTACCGTTAGCGCGTGCAAGCCGTCTGATATTCTAACGCGCGCGCCTCTGGGGGAGAGCCAAACCGGAATCGTGCAGCCGCATGCTGCGCAGGGAAGCCATTGCGACCACGCTGGCATCCAGAACAACCGAAATCACTTCCGGGCCTTCCGATTCCTGGCCCGCAATTCAGCGCGCGCTTCACGTTTGGCGGCCAGAATGAGGGTTTCCTCTTCCGGCGAGGTGTCCCGCTCCCAGGCGCCTTTGTGGTCCTTCTCAAGGGCCGTCACGTCGGCTTTGATGCAACGGTCCAGCCACTCGCGCAACGCCTGGCGCACCACCTCGCTGGCCGAAACGTATTGTCCCGACTCTACCTCCTGGGTTACCTGGGCCAACTGCTCTTTGCTGAGACTCACATTTAGCGTTGCGTTTGCCATACACCGTCATATTACCCCGTTCGCCAGGAATTGGCAGGAAATGGCTGGAGGGCATTCCAGCATCGAGCTGCCCCCAGAGGCCGGCAACCCGCCCCTTCAATCCTCCGCAAACAGATACTCCAAATCCGCCTTGGACAGGCTGCGCGCGAAGCCCTCCTCCCCGAGCACGTCCGCGATCGTCTGCGCCTTGCTCTGCTGCAGCTCCCAAATCTTCTCCTCCACGGTGCCGGGCGAAATCAAACGGTAGGCGTTCACCGTCTGGGTCTGCCCGATGCGATGCGAGCGATCAATCGCCTGCGCCTCCACGGCCGGATTCCACCACGGATCATACAGCACCACATAACTCGCCGTCGTGAGGTTCAAGCCGGTGCCCGCCGCGCGCAGGCTCAGCAGGAAGACCGCTGGGTTGGGGTCGTTCTGGAACGTGCTGACCACCTCCTGCCGGTCCTTGGTCTGGCCGGTGAGGATATGGGTGGGAATCTGGTGATGGCGGCATTCCTCCTCCAACAAGAGCAGCATCTGCACGAACTGGCTGAACACCAGCACCTTCTGTCCCTCGGCGACCAGCGAATCCAGCAGCTCGAACAAGGTCTCCGTCTTGCCGGAAACGGTGTCGCTGCCCACGAGTTTCGGGTGACAGCAAATCTGACGCAGTCGCGTCAGGGCCGCCAGGACATGAATCTTGCTCTGGTTGAGGCCTTTCTCGGCCACCGTCTTCATCACCTGCTCGCGGCTGCGGCGTAGCTCAGCCAGGTAAAGCTTTCGCTGTTCGTCCCCGAGCTGGCAGTCGCGGCGCTGCTCGATGCGCTCGGGCAAATCCTTCGCCACATGCCTCTTCATTCGGCGTAGCAGCAGCGGGCGCAGCTTTGCCGACAAGTGCCGCCGAGCGATGCGCTGGGCCGATTCGGCATCCTCCCCGCGCGGCTCATAGGTTTCGCTGAAATGCTCCTGGTTCCCCAGGTAGCCCGGCTGGATGAAATCCACGATGCTCCACAAATCCAGCAAGCGGTTCTCCAGCGGCGTGCCCGTCAAGGCCAGCCGGTGCTCGGCCTTCAACTGCTTCACCGACTGGGTGACCTGCGCACCAGGGTTCTTGATGAACTGTGCCTCATCGAGGATAGCCGCGCGGAAAGCGAACTTCTGCAGCTCCTCAAGGTCGCGCCGCAACAGCGCGTAGTTTGTGACGATCAGATCATGTTGTGGAATCTGTTTCCGTAAGTTGTGCCGCTCGGCTCCGCTTTCCAGCACCAGCACCTTCAACTGGGGTGTGAAACGGTTGGCCTCACGCCGCCAGTTGTGCAACACCGAGGCAGGGCAGATTACGAGCGCTGGTTTCGGGTCCTTCCGGTGCCGCTCCTTGAGCCAGACCAGCCAGGCCAGCGTCTGCAAGGTCTTGCCCAGGCCCATGTCGTCCGCCAGGATGCCTCCCAGCCCAATCCGGGTCAGATGGCAGAGGAAATCAAACCCATCCTTCTGATACGGGCGCATCTCCGCCTGCACCGTCGCCGGCAAGTCGGTGGCGGGAAGTCCCTCGAAGTTCTTGAGGCGCTCGCGCAGCGCTTTGGCCTGGGCCGAGTCTCCGAACCGCTTCAGACCTTCCTCGTCCAGGTGCGCCGCCTGCTCCAACCCGATCCGTTGCGCCCCGGGTACCAAGCCGTCAATGCCCAGGTCCGCCATTGTTTCATGCGCCGACTGCACCGCCGTCGAATCCAGCTCGACCCAACCCGAGTCCGGCAGTTTGACAAAGCGGCCCGTGGCGGCTTGCAGCCGCTGCAAGTCGGCCGCGGTGAGCTTGAGCCCCTCCTGCTCCCACTCCGCGGAAACCGACAGCCAATCAATGCCGCTGCCCTTGACCACCACCCGGGGACGCAGTTGCCGGGGCGCCAGGAACAACCGGGAAAAGCCCGAGTTGCCGAGGTAATCCGCCTCCTGCGGCCGGTCGCCCCACGCGCTGGCCAGCGCGCTCAAGAACCCTTCGTTGGCGTCGCCGACCCACAAGCCGGGCTCGGAAGTGAACCAATCCAGCCGGCGGAGCCACTGCGTCGCTGGCTCCAGCCGTGGGTCATCCAGAATCTCGGGTTTGTTCCCGGCCGGCCGGGGCTTTTTCGACTCATGCAACTGCCATTCGTGGCCATCCCACAGCCAGAGGCTCTGATCGCGCTGACTCTTGGCCAGCAACCGTAGGCGCACCGTCTCGTCGAGCAACTCGAAGATGAACTGCGGTTTCGCCGTATGGGCGACGCAAAGTTGCTCCCAGTCCACGCCGTGGCTCGCTTGCGTCTTGCGCAGGTGCATCAGCAGCCGATGGCTCAACTTGCGCATCGGCAGCGCGGGCTGCCTGGTCCAGTGCTCCAGCACTTGCGGCGGCGGCGCGTTTCGTAGCAAGTAAAACGTCCGCCCCACCAGCACCAGCGGCGGGTGGCGGTTGAAGAATCGCACCTCGCTCAACGGGTAGGCTTTCCCGCCCGGGACGGTCAACTGGTGCGTGAACGCCAGCTCCTTTTGGCCATTCTCCAGGTGCGGTGTCAATTCGGCGACCTCGCCGTGAAACTCCAGCGCCTGTGCCTGCCCCTCCCCGGCGGCCAGTTCGAGCCGTGGCGTGTGACCCCAGCGTGCCAGCCAATGCAAGAGCTCCAGGTCTGACAGCACCATCACTTCCTCGCCGTCTCTGTGGTTGGAATGAGTCTCGGCCAGCCATTGAATGAACTCCCAATCGCCGGGCGGGAACAGCTCCTGCTCGTGGGCCGCGCGCAGCGTCAATTCGACGATCTCGCGCAGCTTCCTGACCTTCTCGCCCGTGCGCGGGCGCAGCAGGTGCAGCTCAACCGCCAGGCGGTGCCGTCCCGGCTGTTCCTCGTCGGGCTGCGGTCGGCAGACCGCGCGCAGGAAGGCCCGTGGGGAATCAAAGTGCGCCGCCTTGGGCGGGAAGAGCCACGCTTCCAATTGCCTCACAAGTTGCTGTTCCTGCGCCGCTTGCTCCACCTCGGCGAACCGGTCGAGGTTCGCGTAAACGCCCAGCTCAGTCGGCAGCGGGCGCCGAGCGCGCAGAAACACAAAAGCCAGTTCCTCCAGCCGCGTGCTCGCCTGCGCCGTCAGCAGCCGCGGCCACCAATCCGCGCTCGGAAAATCCTTGCGCGAGAGCGAGAGCTTCTCGAAGTAGTCCTCCAGCAGCAGCCACGCCCGCTGCGAATCACCGCACGCGGCGAAGTTACGCAGCAGCTCCTCGCGCTCGGCGACGTCAGTCTTCGAGTCCGCAAGCTCCCGACGCAGGTCCGCCAGTGCCCCGTAGGTTTTGGAAAGCACCGTGTTCTGAGCGTCGTACTTCGACCCCTGCGCCGAACGCGACCCATTCCCGTTTCTGAGCAAAGCTTTGGCCATCTTCTGAATACACCCATTTCAGAGTCTATCATCTCGACACAGAATGGCATTTGGGTCAATGAGAAACGTAAAGTATTTCGCCCGCAATAACGGAAAGGACATGGTACCAGGGCATTACAATGGCGAGTGCGTCGCCAGGATACCGCCCCGGCAGTGCTTGCGGGACTGACCCGGGGTCCAGACGTTCAGAGGCCGAGTTTGCTCAACTCGTTCTCAAGCGCCATCTGGAACGACTGCATATCCGAGGCCGGCGGACGATAGCCAGCCTTGCTGGGGATCAGGCCCAACTGGCCCATCTGGTCAATCTGCCAGCCGGCCGTATTGCCGTCGCTGAACGTGACCTTGCCGCTGACCACCGCGCCGGGCCGCGTGATTTGGTCCACGGAAATCGAGACGCTTCCCGCTCCGCCGCCGACCGCGCCTGGCTTGGGCGCGGCAGCGCCGGCCTGTCCGGCCGGGGACCGCGCTCCCGCCGACGGCGGCAGGACCGCTGACGAATGCATCGGTTCGATGCGTCCGCGCGGCTCCGCATCTTTCGGGGTCAGCTTCAAGTCATCCACTAGCAACCGAGCCTCCATATAGGTCAGGCGAATGCCCAGTTCAGATGCCAGCCGCGTCTGAATGTCCGAAAGCTTCAGCCCCTGCGCGATCCATTCTGCCACCTTCTGCCGTTGTGCGTCGTCCAGATTCATAATTCGTAAGGCCCATTATTCACCCCGATTGCCCGCCGATTCAACTCTTGTTTGCGCTCATGGATGGCAAGGTCCACGTGTTCAGGGGAGACTCGAATCTGACATGGCCCGCCTGCACCCACGCAACTGCCGCGGCAGGAGATGGAGCGGGAGCAGTCTCAGTTGCAGGTTCCGGCGGCGACACAGCCGGCGTCGTGGGCCGATTCAGGTGCCATCCCAAGCCAACAACCACAACGCCGACTCCAATTACTGCCATGATCAATCGTTTCATAATAGCCTTTCATTTTGCCGCCCGAAGGCGGCGGGTTTACACGTTCCATCAGACAATGCGAAATCCGCGAGGAAAAGGGCTCAGGGATTCTTGGATTATTTTGGCCAGCCAACCGGCCAAATGCCGAGAGAGCGAACCGCCGCTACCCTTCGCCGCCAGGCGTTGGCTGGCAATTCGGACAGGCACTTCACGCGCCAACCTGACGCCTTTGCCATTTCAACAGGCGGCTCTCGACCCGCCGTAAACAAGCATGCAAACAAGCGAACACCACCGCAAAAGCCGCAAGATCCTGTTGCCGAACACCAAAGTCGGGAATACGCTCGCCCATGACAGGACCACTACCGACCATGATTCGGCTTGGTGAATACGTTAAACGGATGAAGTTCTTCGATGTGCAGTTCGACCTCTGCCGTCGTGGGGTCAACATCTTTGCAGCAAATCGCAAGGCGGTGGACGAATACGTTGAAGCTCACCGGCAAAGTTACGCAACAGGTGCTGCGTCCTATGCTGCGAGGCAGACGGAGAGACACCCGCTTGACGACCTTATCGCCAACAGTCTGGCAAAGGCTTACGCTAGCCACCTCAAAACCAATTTGTCCGCACACATCGAATTCGCAGACAACCGGATTGCTCAGTACGAGTTGATTCTCCGTGGCGCTTTTTTCGAAGAGGAGATAAAGGAGATCCACAGGCACATCTTGTTCGCAGAGCCGAAGCTTTTGAAGCCAGACCGCAAGATTGATCTGGGCCGCATCGTCACCACGGATTACGAGCAGCTTATCGAGGAGGAGATTGAGGCCGAGGTTCGCAGCTTGGACCGGCAGTCCGTGGAGAAGCGGGCCGAGTACTTTCAGGACCGATTCAAGCTAAAATGGGCAACAGGTCAGGTTGAGCAGGAAGTAGGGCTTGCTGGCGTTATCGGCGGCGTCTCCTCCGTACTCGACATCCGCAATAAAATCCTCCACGAGACACCAGACGCCGTCATCACGGCGGCTGTTCTTCAGAGCGCACGGCTCTACCTGACCTACGTGCCGAACGCCTGCACCGAGCAGGCAGCCAAGTTGTATCCATCAAATTTTTCGGCAGATGAAGCGGCCTAGAAATTAGTCGAGCGCCGCCCTAACAGTTGACTCCATTCAGCCGCCTTTCACCCGACCAGATCAGCAGCTCTGACCCGATTGAGTTGGGGACAGGAGGCTTCTGCTTCGTGGTCGCTGAATTGTTGAAGGCGAAGTATCCACAGGCGGAACTCTGGCGGCTGACCAACCGAGAGGGGACAACATACCACCATGTGTTCGTGCGCATAAATGGAAAACCGTGTGACATCAAGGGGTTTAGAAGCCTTGACGCGATGCGTTTCGATTTGAATGACGATAGTCTGGTCGTGGAGATCGCAGATGCCAGGGCAACCCAGGATTATTTTTATCCCCAATACTCTCCTGAACAGTTGGCCGCAGCGAGATTCGCGTTGGCGCCGTTATGTGTGCGAATTGGCCCTTGCTTTCCGGGCGCGTCAGCGCAATCTCAGCAACCATGAAGACGATTCAACCGTGGGCGCGACAAGTGGTGGTTTCGTTGTGTTTGCTCGGAACGTTCTCGGCAGAAGCTGGCTCCCAACCCGGCGCAGTCGTGGCGTGGGGTCGGAATGATTACGGCGAGACCAACGTTCCGCCCGGCCTCACCAACGTGGTGGCCATCGCTGGGGGCGGGTATCACAGTCTGGCACTCCAGAGCAACGGCGTGGTCGTGGCCTGGGGGGCTTGGGACGACACCGATTACGGCCAGACCAATGTTCCGCCCGGCCTGAGCAACGTGGTGGCCATCGCCGGGGGCTACTATTACAGTCTGGCGCTCCAGAGCAACGGCAAGGTGGTGGCGTGGGGGCGAAACGATTTCGGCCAGACCAACGTTCCACCGGGACTGAGCAACGTGGTGGCCATCGCCGGGGGCGGTGACCACAGTCTGGCACTGCGTGGCAACGGCACAGTGGTGGCGTGGGGTGGGAACTATTCCGGCCAGACCAATGTTCCGCCCGGCCTGAGCAACGTCATGGCCATCGCCGGGGGCGATGCGCACAGTTTGGCACTTCAGAATAACGGGACGGTGGTGGCGTGGGGTCGGAATGATTACGGCGAGACCAACGTTCCGCCCGGCCTGAGCAACGTCGTGGCCATCGCCGGGGGCTCGGGGTTCAGTCTGGCGCTCCAAGGCAGTGGCAAGGTGGTGGCCTGGGGTTACAACTATTTCGGCGAGACCAACGTTCCGCCCGGCCTGAGCAACGTCGTGGCCATCGCCGGGAGCGGCGATGACGGTCTGGCACTTCAGAGCAAAGGCGTGGTGGTGGCGTGGGGGTAACAACTATTCCGGCGTGACCAATGTTCCGCCCGGCCTGAGCAACGTCGTGGCCATCGCCGGGGGCGGAGAACACAGTTTGGCGATTATTGTGGCGGTATTCATTTTGTCGAAACCACCGGCGACGATCTCACTCGACTTGGGGACGGGCACCGACTTGAGCGTCGCCGTATTGTCTGAAAGCCCCTTTGGCTGCCAGTGGTCGCTCAACGGCCTGCCCATAGCAGGGGCTACCGGAACCAACCTTTTCATCAGTAACTTCGATGTCACAAAGGCCGGTGCTTACTCGGTTGCTGTTACGAACGAATACGGCTATGCGACCGCCGTCAGCGTCCTTCGCCTAACCAACAGCCCAATCGTCTTGGTCGATGGTGTTGACGTGGGCAGCGGCACGGTTAGCCGCACGAACACGACGCAGATCACCATGAGCAGCAGCTTCGGGCCAGACGCAAACATTTACTACACGCTGGACGGGAGCGCACCGAGTTACTTGAGCATTCCATACCACGGTTCCTTTCAACTCGGAAGAGCCGCCACCATCCGGGCGCTGGCGTATGATTCCGCTTATCTTTCATCGGCTGAAGCCGCGGCGATCTCGGTGCAGATTTCCCCGATTTATCCGCTGACAGCCACTACGCCGGGCGGTGGAAGCCTGAGTTTTTCACCGGCACCTTACAGCGGCGGAAATCTTTTCGTTAGCAACACACTTGTCACGGTTACTGCGACTCCCTCGAACGGCTGGTCGTTCCTGGGCTGGCTCGGCGATGCGAGCGGTTCGAGTCCGGTGGTCCCCCTCTTGATGAAGCGTGACATGGCGGTTGAGGCTCTTTTTGGGACGACGGTGGGCTCGAATGTCTTGGGGGCGGGTCAAATTCAATTCAGCCCTCGTGTGCCGGTTTATCCATTCGGTGCCACGGTCGGCCTGACCGCGATTCCTCAAACCGGGAATTACTTCATAAACTGGGCCGGAGCGTTGAGCGGTTCTAACAATCCGAATGTCCTCGTGATCGCCAGTGCAAGCCCCGTCGTCACGGCGCTATTCGGGGCTCTTGCCGTTGGCCAGTATGCGCTGACAGTGCTGCCACAAGGCGCGGGGAGCGTGGCGGCGACTCCCCATACCAACCGTTATAGTTCCGGCACAGTGGTCGCCCTGACGCCGCTTCCAAGTCCCGGAGAGTCTTTCATCGGCTGGAGCGGAGACGCCATTGGCTCACAAAATCCCCTGGGTGTGACGATGGACCTAAGCAAAGTGATCACAGCCAGCTTCACGCAACATCCGCTGTTGAGCACAGCACCGCCGTTGAACAGAATGGTCGAGCAGGGTTTCCGTTTCTCGCTCATCGGCGGTTTGGGCGCTTCCTTCCAGATTGACGGCTCGGCTGACCTCATGAATTGGATTTCCCTCGGCTGGATTACGAACAACTTTGGCACGTCGCAATTTCTCGACACGGCTGCCGTAACGAACGCGTCGCAGTTCTATCGGGCAGTAGCGCAATAGGCACGAGGCGGTGCGGCATCCTTTTCGTTATTCTGCGGTACCCCGTCGCCACTTCGATGCCCACTAACCCGACAGCAGAGCTTGTGCAGCGACTGAAGAATGCCACGAAGCCAGAGGATTTTCATTCAGCACTCACTCATGCCATGTCCGCGCTCAGCAGCCTTAGCGAGGGTGTGTGTGAGCACTTTTCCATCACTCTTGCCTGCAAGACGAGATGCTTCCTTTGCTGCTACTTGCGCGTCCTTGCGCAGCCACCGGAGGTATTTCTTATCGCTCATCACATCCAGACGCGATTCACTCAGCCCGAGGTGGAGCGCGTGCGGCAGCGGCTCGCAACGCACTGTGCGACCGTTCGTCCTCTAACGCCAGCACAGCACTTCAGGACAAATGTTGTGTGCCCTTTGCTGCACGAGGGGCAATGCAGAGTTTACTCCGTGCGACCATTTGGGTGTCGGTATCACCACTCACTGGACTTTCAGGCTTGCCAGTTCTCTTACAACCACCCGGAGGACGTTGACTATTCTGGTGCGAGACACCCCACGCTGCTAGAGCAACTCGACGATGCGCGTTCTAGCCTTTGCGGTGCTTACAAAGATCTCGGTTTCGATATGGCGCCTTACGAGCTTGGTTCTGCATTGGCCGATGCTTTGGACCGCCAGGTAGCGTGGAGGCGGTGGCGCGACCACAAGAAACCGTTTGTGAATGTAGCGGGCGCATAGGCCAATCACTGCCAGATGTTCACCACAGCTTCCTGAGCTGCTCGATGCAGTCGCCGCAATAGACCAGCCGTGAGCCTGCAAATGCCGAAGCGGATCACGGCGCTTCATCAGACCAGAATAGAGGTTTGCTCCGCGCCTCTGGGCGCCTTTTCAAGTCCCTGCTCGCGCCGGTAGTCCAACACGAGCTCGATCGCGGCAGCCAGGCTTTGAAGGCATTCCTCACGGGTCTTCCCTTGTCCGTTGGCCTCCGGCACCTCCGGCCAGAAAGCGATGAAGCACTTCCCATCCCGCTGAACAACCGCGGTGTAACGTGACGCGCTATTTCGTGGGCGGCGTTACTGTTCAAGTCCGTGCTCATAGCCCATGCTCTGGCGGGCTGGTTCGTGGATTTAGTGCCTCCAGGCGACTCTCAGAGGGCACCCGGCCGCTTTCTGCATCGGTGTGGCAAGGCCCGTTGCTGCCTGCGGGGTTCTTCGCTGGTCTCGGTGGAATGGGTGGCGTAGCGTCCCCTACCGCCCGCTCATACCTCCAGAGCCCCACCGGACCCTCATGGGAGTCTCGCCGTAGCACCTCTGATCCCGGATCAGAGGTGCTACGGCGAGGCTCCGGTGAGCCTCCGGCGCAGTTCGCAAGAAGGTCTGGTCCAGGTTTGGAGGAATAGGGGGCCAGAGGCTCGGCTCTGTGACGGCGCCTGGCTGGGTTCGGATGGATCGCCCACACGCGGGAAACGGTCAAACGGCCATAGTCGGGGCACCGTCTCGCGACTGATCACTCAGAGAAGGGCCCTGTAACCACTTCATCGGAACGAGCGATGAACCGCCTGCAGTCACCTAAGTCCGCTATTGAGAGTCCTTTGGGAGTGGCGGAATCCTCCCGTGTCCACGAACCTAATGCCACGAGCGAATTCGCTGCCGTCTCGACTCCACCCCCACGAGAGCAATGAGGAGCCTCAGGTCGTTTCGCTGGTACGGCAGATCAGTGGGCAACTCCAACTCCGGGCCTTCAGTTGGACGGTCACCGAAGGCTTGCAGGCCTTCGACCCCGGCGACCAGCCGCAGACGGCGGCGCTCAGGCGCGGGATGTCCCAAGACGAACTGCTGGCGGAAATCAAACAGACCCGTCCGCTCTCCGTGCTGATGGCCGAGAAAGTCCAGGAAATCCGTGACTGGGCAGCCGACCGGACAGTGCCTTGTGATTGAAGGTGCACGCAAGAGCGGCGTTGACAGCGCGCTTGGGACCCTTAATATCGGCGCTATGAACTTGGTGCCAGTCCCAGGCCTGCCCGTCTTGTTTCGGCCTGCAAGATGCACCCTCTCCAGATACGCCCCCGCAAGCGGTTCCTTATGAAGACACCGAAATCCTACAGGGCTCACCCCGAGCAAGAACACATCGGAACCCGCCGAATCTGCTTGTCGCGAGCCTGCGCTTCAAAATCGGCACGGAGACGCCATTGGCTGACTTGGTTGTTTTCAGGCATGGGGCTCTTATCGCTGGTTTGGTTTTTGGTGCGCGTGGTTCCAAAGCCCAGCCGCGCTGCCTACCCGTGCCAGCGCGTAGCCTTTCCTGTCGCCAGTAGCTTTGTGATCTGGGTGATGACGCTGCTCGGCTCGGCCTTCGCTTGGCGGAAGGCCCGCCAGCGCGAGCTCAGGTTCTGGAAGGCATGCCTGTGGGGAGCAGCGGCCATGGCCGGCTGCGCGCTGGTGGTTGCCAGCCTGCCAACCCTGCGCGCTTTGGCTGGCAACCCTCCCCACGGCATCTACGGGGTCGCCAAGGGCATTTTCCCGGGCCGGGTCGCTTGGGTGTATGGACCCGAGGCAACAAGCTGGGCAGGTTATTCCTCTCCTGAGCATTGGTTCGAGACCAACCACACCGATTTGGCAGTGGTCGAGGCGATGATGTCGAAAGCAGTGCAGGCGGTGGGTGGGGGCAATTCGGATGCGGCAGCCTGGGATGCGATTTTCAGATATTTCAATCAAGGACATGGGCGAGGCCAGCGCGGTTACCTGGCGGGCGAGAAGATTGCGATCAAAATTAACCTGACCACCTGCAATGCGCGGTCAGGTACCCAGACCGTGGACCTCAACGGCACATACGAGAAGCAGAACCAATACTCGGACGGCCACTGGCTGAACACCATTGACAACTCGCCGCAGATGCTTTTGTCGCTGCTCCGGCACTTGGTTTACACAGTGGGCGTTGATCCGACCAACATCTTTGTCGGGGACCCGACTGGCAACTTCCCGCAGTACATGTGGAACAAGCTGCACCCGGAATTCCCCGCGGTGCATTACTTCGATAATTATGGAGGTGCGGGCCGCATGCGCGTCGCGCTATCAGCGGTGCCGTTCTATTGGAGCGTGACCAACGCGAACACCCCCGGCCAGCCGGTCGTGCAGGACTACGTGCCAGTGCCGTTTGCGCAGGCCGATTACATCATCAATTTCGCCGTGCTCAAAGGGCACAGCGTCGGGGTGACATGTTGCGGGAAGAATTTCTATGGCGCGTTGCTGCGCTGCCCGGATGGATATTACCGGGACGCCAGCGGCCCGAATCAGGGTGGCACCCTGAACTACAGCAGCATGCACAAGAGCACGCCGGATCCAACTATGGGACCGCCCGGCCTGGGCCACTATCGCGCCATCGTTGATCTCCTCGGCAGCCCGGTGCTTGGGGACAAAACCGTCCTTTGGCTGGTGGATGGTCTGTTTGCCGGCTACTATTGGGACTCGCATCCTGTCACCTGGAAGATGTCTCCCTTCAACGGCAGTTGGCCTTCGAGTCTCTTTGCCTCGCAGGACCCGGTGGCCATAGACTCGGTCTGCTACGACTTTCTGCTGAACGAATGGCCGGCCGTGGTGAATAACGGCGGTGGCGCAACTAACGCTCTTCAGGGAGGTGCCGAGGATTACCTCCACGAAGCAGCACTGGCCTATGACCCTCCTTCGCATACCTTCTACGATCCCGGCAAGACGGGCACCCGCCTGGCTAGCCTGGGCGTGCATGAGCACTGGAATAATCCAACCGACAAGCAGTATAGCCGCAACCTCGGCACCGGCGCCGGTATTGAATTGGTCGCCTTGACTGCCACCCGACCTGCCCCCGTCGTGGCTATCGCCCGAACGGCTAACCAAGTGGTTCTTTCTTGGCAAGCGTCGCTGGGTGGGACACTCCATTTTACCACCAACCTGGTGGCCACCAATACCCCTGGCGCCTGGTCGGACGTCAGTCAACCTCCGACGTTTGTCCAGGGACGGAACACCGTAACCAACGACATTTCAGGAGGGCGCCGGTTTTACCGGTTGCAGTAGCGCACTGAGGTGTTCCCGGGGGCTGGTGCTTGTCGGCATGAACAAACGAAGATAAGGAAGCAATACTATGAAAGACAGACTCACGCGACGTGGTTTCATCGGGAGGGCGGCGGCCGGTTCCGTCGCCATTGGCTGGCTGGGTGCCCACCGTGCGCCCCGGGCATTCGCCGCCGAGGCCGCCAAGCCGGCCCTGCTCGGCGGCACACCGGTCCACACCGGCGGCTGGGCGAAATGGCCGCAGTGGCGCGAGGCCTGGGAGCCCGAGCTGCTGAAGGTATGGCGCAGCGGCCGTTGGTTCCGCGGCTCCGACGGACGCATAGCGGAGTTTGAGCGTGGCTACGCGCAACTGCTGGGCGCCAAGCGCTGCCTGGCGACCGCCAGCGGGACCACGGCGCTGATCGTGAGCCTGCACGTGATGGACGTGGATGCCGGCGACGAGGTGATCGTCTCGCCGTACACGTTCAGTGCCAGCTACAACGCGATCCTGAGCCATAGAGCCCTGCCGGTGTTCGCCGACACGGACCCGGCGACGCTGACGATGGACCCGGCGTCCATCGAGAGCCGGATCACGGAGCGGACCCGGGCCATCATGCCGGTGCACATCTTTGGCATGCCGTGCGACATGGACCCGATCAACGCGATGGCGCGCAAGCACAAGCTGGCCGTCGTCGAGGATGCGTGTCAGGCGTGGCTGGCGGAATACAAGGGCCGCAAATGTGGCACCCTTGGCGACGTGGGATGCTTCAGCTTCCAGGAATCCAAGCACATCCCTTCGGGTGAAGGCGGAGCCATCACCAGCATGAGCGAGGAGCTGATAGACAAGTGCGACTCCTTCCACAACTGCGGCCGCGCGTGCGGAACGAACAAGGGCAACGGGTGTTTCACGCGCGGAGGCAACTACCGGATGACGCAAGCGCAGGCGGTGCTTCTCTCGCAGCAGTTCGACAAGCTGGTGAAGGAGACGGAAATCCGGCGCGCGAACGCCGACTATTTGAGCGCCAACCTCTGCCAAATCCCGGGCATTACACCCGTCCGTCTGCCGGAAAACAGCCGGGCGGTGTGGCATCTTTATGCGATGCGCTACGACAAGGCACAGTTCAACGGCCTGACGCGCGAGAAGTTTGCGCAGGCGGTCTCAGCCGAAGGCGTGCCTTGCGCCGGGGGTGTGTATCACGAGCAGTACTACGACGGCCTGCTGGACGAGGCCACCGCCTCGCGTGGCTTCAAGCGGCTGTGGAGCGCCGAGCGGCTCAAGGCCTACCGCGACAGCTTCCAGGATCTGAAGGGCAACAAGCAGGTATGCGAGACAACGGTTGCCATCACCCAGAACATGCTCCTGGCGGACCGCAGCAACATTGATCACATCATCGAAGCGGTTCGGAAGATTCAGGCTAACAGCGCCGAGTTGGCGAAAGCCCAAGGCTGAGGACCTGCAATGAAAACTGCTACCCTGTTCTGCCGGTGCTGCTGCACTTGGCTGCTGCTGTTTATCTGGTCATTCTTTCCGACGCCTGGAATTGCGGTCGAGGACTCTACTCCCGAGGTCGGCATCGCCGTGCGGGATATCAGTCCGGAATTACCGATCCGGCTCGCGGGTTACGCGGGCCGGAAGCGGCCCGCGGACAAGCTGGACCATCCGCTGCTGGTCCAGGCCCTGGCACTCAAGAATCTGTCGGGCGAGCGGTTTGTGTTCGTGGCGCTCGACAACTGCGAGGTGAGCGGCGCCTTTATTCAGCCGGTTCTGCACGAGCTGGCCGATAAGCTGCAACTGGCCCGCGGCACGGTCGCCGTCGTCTCCAGCCACACACATTCCGCGCCGGTGCTGGAACAGACCCTGACGGACATGGCCGAGCCGCAGCCGGAGGAGCGCGAGCGCATCGAGAGATACAGCCAATTGCTGAAGGCCAGAATCGTCGAGGTAGTGGGAGCGGCTCTGGCGGATTGCCAGCCGGCCGCGCTGGAGCAAGGGATGGGACGCGCCGGCTTTGCCATGAACCGCCGCGTCTATCAGGGCGACAAAGTGGTGTTCGGCGATAACCCCGATGGGCCGGTGGACTGGGACGTACCCGTTTTGCGGATCAAGGGCACCAACGGCGCGGTCCGCGCCATTCTGTTCGGCTACGCTTGCCATGGCACATCGGTTCGCGATGGGGACGATTGGTATGTGGTCTCCGGAGAATACATGGCCTATGCCCGCCAACACCTCGAGGCCCACCAGCCTGGGGCGGTGGCGATGTATCTCACCGGAATGGGAGCAGACTCCGACCCTGCGCCTCGGGGACGCTTGCTGCACGCCAAACGTCATGGCTTGGAGCTGGCCGGCGCGGTTATCGGTGTGCTGGACCGCCCGATGCGCCCCGTCCGCGGCGCATTCAAGCTGGCCTACGATGAAGTGGAACTGCCGCTGGCAGATCCTCCTGGCCGGGAGCAGTTGGAGAAGGACGCCCGAAGCGAGGATATCAGTGTGAAAATGCGGGCGGAGGCCTACCTGAAACGGTTGAACGATGGCCAATCGCTACCGGAGTCGGTCAAATTGCCGTTGGCGGTCTTGCGCCTGGGTGATGATTTAACCTTCGTGTTGATGGGCGGCGAAGTGTTGGTTGACTACTCGCGGCGCATCAAACGTATGTTAGCCGACGATCATCCGTGGCCGATTGGGTACGCCTACGAAGTCCCCTGCTACATCCCCTCTGCGCGCGTTATCAAAGAAGGCGGCTATGAAGCGGAGTCGTCGCTCATCTACTATGGGTTTTACGGACCGTTCCGTCCCAGTATTGAGACGCTGTTACTGGACCGGCTGGAGACTTTGGTGGCCAGCGTGCGCCCTCAGGGCCCGAGGTAATGCGCTGCGATGACCATGGCGTACGGATGGTGTACGTCTAGGGTTGCATTGGTGTTGGATTAGCGGGAGACGCGTGTCGGCGCGGTGCCTCCTAAAGGGCCCGTCGCGGAATTCCTTGGGAAATCAAGCCGCAACGCAAAGCGTGAGAGGCTTCCGCTGCGCACAGGGTGGTTTCAAGATATGAAGGGAACGGCTGATGGCATTCAAGAAGAGCGGTAAAAACTGGACAAACGCCTCGATTTCTTTTTTGATCGGGGCATGGCAATCCCGCTTTTACTGCC
>Ga0224558_1002672_pt1 | contig 15933 bp, 14 predicted proteins | sample 714S32024metaG_FD_180682 | JGI IMG/M metagenome (GOLD analysis project Ga0224558, IMG submission 180682) | Peat soil microbial communities from Stordalen Mire, Sweden - 717 S3 20-24 | ecosystem: Environmental > Terrestrial > Soil > Wetlands > Peat | place: Sweden: Norrbotten County, Stordalen... | reverse complement strand
TATTGACATCCTAATTAGTAGACATGAGGGGATCGGGGCATTCCAGCTTGTACCTCCATCCGAAAATCAAAAAGTCAATTCGAACAATATCGGAGTATCGCATTGGCATCAAACGTCACAGAACAATGAGATGGGGCTTGTTCTAGTGCAGTTTCCAATCTGCGTACACTCGTCGACATTCTGAAAGAGAACGTGAACTGGAGAACAGCTCTAGTCCTTCCCCGCAACAACGAGGAGGAATCATGAAAAAGTTGGTCATTGCTTTATCAGCAGTTTTACTGCTGGGTGCAGCGCAAGCCAAGGCGGACGCCATTCCGTATGGAAATGTCGGGACAGTTGCGACATACAGCACCTTCACGGCAACAGGCGGGGAAATCGACGCGTACTACTATGCAGCCAGCGCAGCAGACCTAGACGTCATCAAGCTCATTGATCTAACAACAGGCACATCGTCAACCCCTGTATTCAACAACACGACCACTGCGGCTGGCACGGAGATCGATTTTGGCTCTTACGCGGCGGGCGACGTGCTTGAGTTCGTGCTGATCAACGAGACTACGGGGTATACCTTTTCATCGGTTTCCGCAGACAGCGCTGATGGCTACAATCATGTCTATGCCACCACGTATAGCAGCGGCATTTTGGGCGGCGTTGATGTTCCGGCGGGCACCTACCTGGGCTTTGAAGATTTAGCGTATAACCTTACCGGCTCCGGCGAATACTCCGATCTGGACTACAACGACGTTCAGGCTGCCGTTACAGGTGTTGCGTTCGACACCGCTCCTGAGCCGAGCAGCCTTCTTCTGCTGGGCAGCGGACTGCTGGGAATGGCTGGATTGGTACGCCGGAAAGTCCGCGCCTAGAGCATTTTCACTTCACATCTTTACATCAGAAAAGCATGGAAGATGGCTTTTTCTTGAAGAAAAAGCCACTCAGCAGCATGGATTCTGTAAACACCAGAATCGAAAATGCTGTAGTCCTTTTCTCCCTTCAATTTGATAGCAACACGTAGCCCCGAGCCGCCCATGAGCGCTGGGGCTTTTTTATTGCGCGTACCCGGCTAGCATAAAAGCCGGTCGCGATTGCATCCTCCAGATATAATTCATGGATGGATTCTTGCATCCGCCAGGCGGGTCAACCCGTATGAAGAGATTTCTGCGCCTTCTGAGCTATGGACTGCCGTTTTGGTTCGAATGGCTACCGGGAGTGCTGTTGCTGGCCATGGTGGGCGTGCTGGATACCTTTCGTGTCCTGCTCCTCCAGCCCATCTTCGATCAGGTCTTGAGACCGGATGCGCCCGAAGGCCCCATTGTCCTTGGCCTTGCCAAGAGCCCATGGCATTTTGACCTGAGGCTCTTGGTTCCATCTTTTGTGCATATGCACAACGCATGGACGGTCGTGGCCTTCGCCCTGGTGCTTTCCACGCTCTTCAAGGGGATTTGCGATTACCTCGGTACCTACTTGGTCAATTACGCAGGTTTCGGCCTTATTACCGACCTGCGCAACCAGCTTTACGAAGCCACTCTGCGGCGCTCTGCCAGCTTCTTTCATAAACATGCCACCGGCACCATCCTCTCCACGCTCATCAACGACGTGGACCGCGTACAGGTTGCCGTAAGCTCGGTCATTGGCGAGTTTCTGCAGCAGTTCTTTACCTTCATCGTCGGCATGGCCTTTGTCATTCGCCTCGGCGGACAACTCAGTTGGGCGCTCTTGCTATTCATTCCCGTTGTGGTGACTTCCGCGCGCAAGATCGGCGGGGCCGTGCGCATCCGTACCCGCACGGGTCAGGACAAACTGGCCGAGATCCAGAATATTCTGCATGAAACCGTAACCGGCCACCGCATTGTCAAGGCTTTCAATACCGAACTGTGGGAGATTCTGCGCTTCAAAAGTGCGGCGACCCGCCTGTTTCGCGCCAACTTGCGCAATGTGCGCATTCAGTCCATCAGTTCGCCGTTGATGGACTTTATCGGCGCTATTGCCATCGCCATGTTTCTGTTTATCGGGCGCAATGAAATTCTTCACGGCCGCATGACGATGGGCCTGTTTGGCGCTTTCATTATCCTGCTCTTCAAGCTTTACGATCCGGTGCGCAAGTTCGCCTACTTTTACAACAGCTTCCAGCAGGCCATGGGCGCCTCGTCGTCCATCTTCAGCTATTTCGATACCAAGGACGATGTAAGAGAGAAGCCGCACGCATTTGCCTTGAAGGGCTTCAAAAATGCTGTTCAGTTTGAAAACGTAGGCTTTTCCTACTCAACCGAAGAGGGTGAGCACCAGATTCTGCATCACGTTGATCTCGATGTTCATGCCGGCGAGATCCTGGCGCTGGTTGGCCCCAGCGGCGCGGGAAAATCCACGCTGGTCAATCTGATTCCGCGCTTCTTTGACGTGACCAGTGGCCGCATCCTCATCGACAGTCACGATCTGCGCGACGTGACTCTGGGCTCGCTTCGTCGCCAGGTTGCACAGGTTACGCAGGAAACCATTCTTTTCAATGACACGGTGCGCAACAACATCGCCTACGGCCAGCCGGAAGTCAACATGAAGCTGGTCGAGCAGGCCGCACGCAACGCCCTGGCGCACGATTTTATCCTGGATATGCCGCAGGGCTACGACACGGTCATCGGCGAGAAGGGCTTCCGGCTCTCCGGCGGCGAACGCCAGCGGCTGGCCATCGCCCGCGCCATCCTGAAGAATGCACCGTTGCTGATTCTGGACGAGGCTACTTCGGCGCTCGACTCCGAAAGCGAATCGCTGGTGCAGACCGCGCTGGCCAACCTGATGCAGGGACGCACGGCCATCGTCATTGCCCATCGCCTGGGCACCATTCGCCGCGCCAACCGCATCGCCGTGCTCGAAGACGGGCGCATCACGGCCATTGGCCCGCACGAGGAACTGCTGATTATCTCGCCTACTTACCAGCGGCTTTATCAACTGCAATTCATGGACATTTCGGAAGAAGCGGGAAGCAAGTAACAGGGATTAGGGACTAGAACGTGTCTCAGAAATTCGCTTTGTATCAGGGTTCGACTTAAGTCGTGCCGAAACAAACCGGAAATAATGACGGGCTTTAGAGCATTTTCGGAATACATGTAGACTTTTCAATAGCGCTGGAAGGTGGTTTTTTCTTGAGGAAAAATCCACTTAGCAGCGTGGATTCGGTCTATACCAATTTCTAAAATGCTTTAGCCCCTGAGAAGTGATGCCTCAAATCTGCCGAGGCTTTTTTGAAACAGGCTATAGGGAACGAGGGAAGATCAGAATGCCGATTTATTCGATGACCGGGTTTGCGCGCTCTCAGGTCCGCATCAACGATCAGCTCAGTTACACGCTCAGCGTCAAGAGCGTGAATCACCGCTTTCTCGATGTGCAGTTTCGTTTGCCCTCGGGCCTGGACGCCCTGGAGATGGAGTTGCGCAAAGCGCTCAAGACGAACCTCGTGCGCGGCCATGTGGATCTGACTCTTTCCGTCGATCGCTCCAGCCAGCAAACGGCCGGCTACAACCGGGAGCTTGTGGATGGCTACCTGTCTGCCTTCGCCGCCGCGCGCGAGGAGCATAAACTCGAAGGCCAGCCAGACTTGAACGCCATCCTGCATTTGCCCGGAGCGCTGCAGAACGAGAACCACTCGAACGGCGATGAGGATATTCTTGCGCTGACCGAAAGCGTGCAGCGTGAGATTGAGCCGCTTCTGGATCAACTGAAGACGATGCGGGCGCGGGAAGGCGAGGCTCTGGAGACAATCCTTGAGGACACGCTGGATCGCCTGGCGGAAGCTACCGAGGGCGTCACGGCGCTGCGTCCCGAGGTCGAACAGTGGTATCAGACGCGGCTTACCCAGCGGCTTGAAGCGGCTACGGGCTCGGAGTTCAATCGCCAGAGGCTGCTGGAGGAAGTTGCCGTGCTGGTCGAGCATAGCGACATTGCCGAGGAGCTGACGCGCATGGCCACACACATTGGCCACTTCCGCGAACTGCTGAAAGCCGGCGGCGAAGTCGGCAAGAAGCTCGATTTCCTGCTGCAGGAGATGAACCGCGAGGCCAACACTTTGCTTTCCAAGACCGGCGGCGTCGGCGGCAAGGGAACCCGCATTACCGAACTGGGGTTGGCCATGAAATCGGAGATCGAAAAGGCGCGCGAACAGATTCAGAACGTGGAGTAGCAGGACGGCTAACAGTGAACAGTGGACAACCTTCGCCAGACCGTTTTTCGCTGAAAGCTGTCCGCTGCTAGCTGTTAACTATCGCTATACAGAGGATAATTGCATCATGGCAGGAATTCTTTTTATTATTTCGGCGCCTTCGGGTTCGGGCAAGAGCACGCTGGTCAATGAGGTGCGCAAGCAGTTGAGCGGGATTGAGTTTTCCATCTCCTGGACTACGCGTGCCCCGCGCGGCTCCGAAGAAGATGGCCGCGAATACCACTTCACCACCCGCGAAGAGTTTGAGCGGATGCTTGCGGCTGGCGAGTTCCTGGAGCATGCCGAGGTTTTCGGCAACTACTACGGCACCGCGCGCGCGTCGCTTGAAGAGGCCCGTCGCGATGGCAATGATCTGCTGCTCGACATTGATGTGCAGGGCGCCGCGCAGGTGCGGGCCTCCACGCCCGAGGCGGCCAGTGTCTTCGTCCTTCCGCCCAACCCCAGGGTGCTGCGTACCCGCTTGCGCAATCGCAGCCGCGCCGAGGGCGTCGAGGACGAGGCAGAGGTCTACCGCCGCTTGAGCGCCGCGCGCAAGGAAATTGAGAATTATCGAGATTATAGCTATATTTTGATTAACGATGTTCTGGACCGGGCCGTGGCGCAACTGGAAGCCATTGTGCAGGCTGAACGCTTCTATCGCAACGACGAGCCGATTGTCTTTCGGTCGCGCCGGGTTTTGGAGGTGGCGGCAGGCTGCCTGCAAGTTAACTCCCAGGAACGGCTGAAGCCCGTGCTGGAGGCCTTCGGGATTCTCAATCCCACCGGCCAGCAGCAATTGAACTTTGAGGAGTCCCTCGGTGAGAAGGACTTCGACGACGATAAGGAGAACTCCGATGACGATTGAAACCGGCTTCGACTCTGACTATCGCAAGGTTTTGGTGGCCGCGCGTCGCGCCCGCCAATTACAGAATGGCTCCCATGCTCTTGTCACAACCCCATCCACCAAGCCTTGCCGTATTGCCCAGGACGAGATCAAGGCCGGCAAGATTGCTTACGTCAAGGCTGATCGTCCGGTTGTCAAGCCGATAGTGGAAGGTCCTGACATTCCTATTCTCGCCAGCTAGGTTTCTGCCGACTGCTATTGTGCCAACGCTGGGAGCGCCATTGTCGCCGCGTTTTGTCCTTGCGGCAATGGTGGAATGCCATGGCCTTGGCAAGTCAGAGATGTGACCCCGCGTTGAATTCCTTCCTTGCCGTTCGCCGTCAGATCCATCTCCAAGTTTCCACCATCGAAAATGCTCTACAATCTAGCCATGAGAGTTACTGTCGGTGTCTCGGGTGGAATTGCTGCGTACAAGGCGGCCGAGTTGGTTCGCGTGCTTGTGCGTGAAGCCATCGAAGTCCATGTCGTCATGACCGAGGCAGCCTGTAAATTTGTGCAACCGCTCACCTTTGCCGCGCTGACCGGCCACAAGGTCATTACCGGCCTGTGGGAAGAGACGGGTAACACGTACGACGCCGCGATCGAGCACATCAGCGAGGCTCAGTGGGCCGATGCCGTCGTGATCGCTCCGGCTACGGCCAACATTCTGGCCAAATTCGCCCACGGCATTGCCGACGATTTTATTAGCACACTATATTTGGCTACGCAGGCGCCGGTGCTGGTGGCTCCGGCCATGAATACGAATATGTGGGAGCATCCGGCCACGCGGGCAAATCTTGAAATCCTCCGTCAGCGTGGCGTGCGCATCATTGAACCGGAGACGGGCGAACTGGCCTGCGGCATGGTGGGTGCGGGCCGCATGGCCGAGCCCGAGGCCATTGCCGACGCCGTGCTTTGCGCTATGGGCCGTTGCCACGACTTGGCCGGCGAAGTCGTGCTGGTCACCGCCGGAGGCACGCACGAGGCGCTCGATCCGGTTCGTTTTATTGGCAACCGTTCCAGCGGCAAGATGGGCTACGCACTGGCGGAAGCCGCGCAGAGCCGCGGCGCAAAGGTGATTCTCGTCAGCGGACCCTCGGCGTTGCCGCCGGCGGCGCACTGCGAAATGGTTCGGATTACCACTGCCGCGGAGATGCGCGAGGCTGTGCTGGCGCGCATGAACGAGGCTACGATGATTATCAAGGCCGCCGCCGTGGCCGACTACACGCCGGTCAAGATTGCCCCGCAAAAGCTTAAACGCAAAGGGCCGCTCACATTGGAGCTTGAGCCCACGGAAGACATTCTCGCCGAAGTGGTTCGCCGGCGGCGTCCGGGGCAGTTGATCGTCGGCTTTGCTGCCGAAACAGAAAACCGCATGGAAAATGGTCGCGCCAAGCTGCTCGCCAAGGGCGCTGACGCCATCGTGGTCAACGACGTGAGCGGCAAGGGCATCGGTTTTGACGCCGACAACAATGCTGCGACTTTCCTGACTTCTTCGACCGCCACCGAGCTGCCCGAGATGTCCAAGCGTTCGCTCGCCGACCGTATTCTCGACGAAATTCTTACTCTTCGCCGACCGACTTCCGTCGTTGTGGAGTTGGACGAGGGCGGGGACCAGAAGCAACGGCAGGATTGCGTGATTAGCGAGATCGTTCCGGCCGCTGCCAACCGTCGGCAACTGATCGTGGAGTAAGCAGCGTTGGCGCAATCGCTCGATCCCGCAATTCGTGAAGCTCTGCTGACCCGTGTTCGCTTCTATCGCGATCTCGGCCTCTCCGAGTTTTATCGCCGTCCCGTCAGTCCGGCGCTGGCAGCCCAGCTTGCCGCTGAGCCGGAAGCAGCGACCCAAAACCAGAATCCGGGCGTCACAGAAACTCCAGCCTCTCCGCTTCTTTCCGCGGAGAGGCTGGAAGACCGTGAACCTGAACCAGTGCCCGTGTCCCAACCCAGCATCTCTCAGGAGGATCAGCCCATTTCGCCCCGTCAACTCCTTCCATCTCCACCGCAGGTCTCTGCCGCTGTTCCTGTGGCCGAGCGCGCTGCCGCTCTCCAACTCATTCGCGACGAAATCGGCGACTGCACGCGCTGCCCGCTTCACACCGGCCGCAACAAGCTCGTCTTTGGCGATGGCTCGCCCGCAGCCCGGCTGATGTTCGTCGGCGAAGGCCCAGGAGCCGACGAGGACGCGCAGGGCATTCCCTTTGTGGGCCGCGCTGGCCAACTGCTCAACAATATGATTACCGCCATGGGCCTCAAGCGCGAAGAGGTCTACATCGCCAACGTGGTCAAGTGCCGTCCGCCGGGCAATCGCGTTCCCGAGCCGGATGAGATGGCCACTTGCTCTCCGTTTCTTTTTCACCAGATTGACGTCATTCGTCCCCAGGTGCTGGTCGCCCTCGGAGCCACCGCTGCCACCTGCCTTCTTGGCCGCCGCCAGCCTCTCGCCGGTCTTCGCGGCCGTCTCCATGCTTTTCGCGGCACGCAGTTGATCGTTACCTATCATCCGGCGTACTTGCTCCGCGATCCTCGCCAAAAAAAGGAAGCCTGGGCAGACCTGCAAATTGCCATGCGCGAGCTGGGGCTCAAGCCGCCCGCAAAGGGAAAGGGGCAGGCTTGAAGCGGAATACGGTCGTCTTCACTGCCGTTCTGTTGATCCTGGCGCTCGTCGCTTGGGCTGGCTGGACCAACTTCAAGGCCCGCTTTAAGGGTTCCAGTCAAGCTGCCGGTCTGCCGTCGACCGTGCAGGGCAAGCCTGCGCCGGCCTTTACGCTTGAAGACCTCAGCGGCAAGAAGGTTTCCTTGGCGGACTACAAGGGCAAGACGGTCCTAATCAACTTCTGGGCCACCTGGTGCACTCCATGCGCGATCGAGACGCCCTGGCTGGTAGAGCTGCGCAATCACTATGCTGCGCAAGGCTTTGAGGTCCTCGGCATCTCTGTGGATGACATCGACCGCGGCGACCCCGTGAAGCTGAACGAGGAAAGGCGGGGAATCGCGCGTTTCGTCCGAAAGATGCAGATGCCCTACCCGGTGCTGATCGACGGAGATTCGATCAGCCAGCCCTACGGCGGCCTGGACGTGTTGCCTAGCTCCTTTTTTGTGGACCGCAACGGAAACTTGGTGGCCGAGCAAATGGGCGTGACGTCTAAAGAAGATATTGAAGCGAAGATCAAGAAAGCGCTAGGAAAATGATGATTGCAGGAAAAAATGGAATTCGCATTGCCGTTGCCGTTGCCGTGGCTTTGATTGGAGGGGCTGCTCTGGCTCAGGGACAGAGACCGCTGGCGAATATGGGCGGACGAGCTGCCTCAAAGCCCGCCGCCGTCGAGTATCTCTATCCCGAGCAGGTCACCCTTCCCGTCGGCAAGCCGGGCACGGTCGCGCTGCATTTTCGCATTGCTCCCGGACTGCATATCAACTCGCATACGCCCCGTGAAGAAGGACTCATACCCACGACCTTCTCGATTCCCGAGGGGGCAGGCGTGCGCCTTGAGGGAGCCATCTATCCGCCCGGCACAGACTTTGCTCTGTCCATTGATCCCATGACGAAGCTGAGCGTCTACACCGGCGAGTTCATCATCCAGGCGCGCATGGTGGCCACGGCCGGCAACCATCTGGTTGAGGCCAAACTCCGCTACCAGGCCTGCGAGAACAGCTCCTGCATGCCGCCGAAGACAATTATCGTGGCGATTGATGTTATCGGGAAGTGAGCGTCGTTTCCTGTCCGCTGCATGGAATGAAACTCGCGCAATCTTTCTTCCGTCCTGATAGGGTGGTGTGCGGAGGTGTTTTTCAGTGCGAGTTGGATTGGAATTTGTGTGTACATTGGCAATCGCGGGGCTGGCGGCGGGGCTGCTGCCAGCGCAGGTTCATGCCGGCTCTCTGACGGTAAGGACCGCACAAGGCAAGGTCCAAGGAAAAACCATCAATAATGGAAAAGTGAAGGCCTTTCTTGGCCTGCCTTACGCAGCCCCGCCCGTGGGTGCGTTGCGCTGGAAGGCGCCCGAGCCGCCGGTGAAGTGGAGCGGCGTGCGCGAGTCCACCAAGTTTGGCGCTCATTGCGCCCAGGGCATTGTTTTTGACGACATGATCTTTCAGGATGGCGGTGCGAGCGAGGACTGCCTCTTCCTGAACGTCTACGCGCCCGCCAACGCCACGGCGAACAGCAAGCTGCCGGTTATGTTCTGGATTCACGGCGGCGGCTATGCCGGCGGCGGCAGTTCCGAGCCGCGGCACAATGGCGACTTTCTGCCCACCAAGGGCGTGATCCTGGTGACGATCAATTATCGGCTAGGCGTCTTAGGTTTCCTGGCCACGAAGGAGCTGGCCAACGAGGCCAACGGCGTGGCAGGCAACTACGGCCTGCTTGACATGGTGGCCGCGCTTCATTGGGTCAAGGGCAACATCTCCGGCTTTGGCGGCGATCCGGGCAACGTGACCATCTTTGGCGAGAGCGCAGGCTCCTTTGCGGTGAGCACGCTGATGGCTTCGCCCATGGCCAAGGGGCTTTTTCATAAGGCAATCGGCGAGAGCGGCGCGGCTTTCAGCGGCCTCCTTCCCTATGACTCGCTGGAGACGCGGGAAAAGAGGGATGGAGAATGGGTGGCCTCGCTGGGGGTCAAGTCGCTCCGCGAACTGCGTGCCCTGCCCACCGAAAGGATCATTGCAGCAGCCAAGAGCAAGGGAATGGTTGGCTTCTCTCCCACGATTGACGGCAGGCTGCTCACCGAGTCGGTGGAAGCCTCCTACGCGGCGGGCCGTCAGGCCCATGTGCCGCTGCTGGCTGGTTGGAACCGTGACGAGAACAGCTTCCTGGCCAATGGCATGACGGCAACAAAGTGGAAGGGAATGGCGGCGGGGCTCTTCAAGGAGCATTCGGCGGAGTTCCTCAAGCTTTATCCCGGCGATACCGATGAACAGGCCATGCGCTCGGCGGTTGACTATGGCAGTGACGCATTCATCGCCTTCAGCACGTGGAAGTGGATTGAGGCGCACAAGAATACGGGGGAATCACCTGTCTATCGCTATCACTTTGAGCTGGCGGCCCTGCCTAGCAAATACCACCCCGGCACTTTCGCCTTCCACTCCGACGACATTGAGTACGTCTTCGGTACTCTGGACATCCGCCCCGGCGAGACCGTACGCTCCGAGGACCGCAAGTTGAGCGAGCAGATGATGAGCTACTGGACCAACTTTGCCAAAACCGGCAACCCCAACGGACAGGGTTTGCCGTTGTGGCCGAAGTGCGGCAAGAGCGATGAGCTGATTCATCTGGACAGCACCGTTACCTCCAGCGCGGACACTCTGCGCCCCCGTTACGAGTTTTTGGAGAAGGAAATGCCTCGCTCGTTCTAGAACTACAGTTGTAACAAAGTGGCAGGCAGCAGGGAACCATGTCTTCGGTAGTGGCAGAACTGGGCGAGGGGTCCATCTTCGCCCCGTCAGATCAGCGTAGAAGATGCTCCAGACCGTGCCAGCCGCGCCACAGCAGGAGAACGAGCAAATGCCGGATTCCCGGTACACTGAGGGGAACCCTGTTGGTTGAGAGTTGGCGCGCAGCACCGCAATAGCGGCGGAATTCCTCGATTCAGCGGACTTGAAAATAAAGGAAACCGCCGCCATAGCCGGACGGCAGATCGAGTTGCTGTTGTTCTGGAAGCGGCGGTAAGCGGCTTGCGCACGTGCCTTCCGAGCGAAAGCGTTGGACAACATAGCGGGTTACACCGAGAGCGAGCAACTGATCGCGCAGTTCCAGCATATCGGGCAGTGTGAGCAGTGCAAGATGAAACGTAGTACGTACTTCATACGAAATGCCGCTGGCCAAGAGCATCCGAAGACTCGTGAGGGCCTTGTCTCCGCTTTCTTCCACGCCGGTAATGCGCGAGTAGACGCTGAAGGGAGCTTTCACATCGAAGCCCACCCAGTCGATGCACGGCAAGAGCGACTCAAACCGCTCCGGCGCCATGCCCGCCGTATGCAGGCCAATGCGAAAGCCAAGACTCCGGACAGCTTTGATGGCATCAAGAAGCGCTGGTTGCAGTGTGGGTTCGCCGCCGGAGAAAACGACCCCATCCAGCAAGCTGCGACGGCTTTTTAGAAACGCGAAAACTTCCGGCCATGAGAGACGCGCTTCGGCTTGTACCTGGCGCAGACCGGGATTGTGGCAATAAGCACAATCCCACGCGCAGCCTTGGCAGAAAACCGTGGCTACCAGCTCCCCAGGCCAGTCGCAGGTGGACAAGTGCGTCAAGCCGCCTACGCGCAACTTAGTTGCACTTGGATTCAAGGAAGCTTTTCCGCTCATGAAATTCGCCTTGCTTGCCGCGATTGAATGAAGAGACTGGGCGGAAGTAACCCATGACACGTGTCCAGACTTCGCAAAGCTGACGTTCTTCCGGAGCGAGAATTGTCTCCACATCTTGGTCTATAACGTTCGAAATGGTTTGCATTATTTGTTCCTTTCCTGTTGTTGCGTGAGTGGCTTATTGCTGTGCCGCAAATTGTTTGTGCGCTATTAGTTCGGCATCGCACTTGGGGCAGTAAGTATGCTCACCCGATAGATAGCCGTGCTTGGGGCAGATGGAAAATGTTGGCGTAATGGTGATGTAAGGCAGACGGAAGTTTTCCAGAGCCCGCCGCACCAGCTTTTTGCACGCCGTCGGCGAAGAAATGCGCTCGCCCATATAGAGATGCAATACCGTGCCGCCGGTGTACTTGCGCTGCAAATCATCCTGGCGTTCAAGCGCTTCAAAGGGATCATCGGTAAAGCCCACTGGGAGCTGGCTGGAGTTGGTGTAATAGGGCTCGTCCTCCGTCCCGGCCTGCAGAATATCAGGAAAGCGCTTGCGGTCTTCACGCGCAAAGCGATACGTGGTGCCTTCGGCGGGCGTGGCTTCCAGATTGTACATGTGCCCGGTCTCTTCCTGAAATTTCACGATGCGGACGCGCACATGATCGAGAAAGCGCAGGGCAAAGGCGTGGCCCCATCCCGACGTGATGTCATCGGTGTCATTCGTAAAGTTGCGAATCATCTCATTGATGCCGTTCACGCCAATAGTCGAGAAGAAATTGCGCAGCGAACCGAGATAGCGCTTGGTATAAGGAAAGAGTCCGTTATCCATGTGCCGCTGGATGACTTTTCGCTTGATCTCCAGGCTGCTGCGGGCAATCTCCAGTAACTCGTCAAGGCGCTCAAAAAGACCGGTCTCATCGCCGTGGTGCAAGTAGCCGAGACGCGCGCAGTTGAGCGTAACCACGCCTACCGAGCCGGTCTGTTCAGCGCTGCCGAACAATCCGTTGCCGCGCTTGAGCAGCTCGGTCAGGTCCAGTTGCAGACGGCAGCACATGGAGCGAACCATATTGGGCTTTAGATCGGAGTTAAGGAAGTTTTGGAAGTAAGGCAAACCATACTTTGCCGTCATCTCGAAGAGTAACTCCGAGTTTTCGCTCTCCCAAGGAAAGTCTGGCGTGATGTTATAAGTTGGAATAGGAAAGGTAAAGACGCGTCCCTTGGCGTCTCCCGCGGTCATTACCTCGATGTAAGCGCGGTTGATTGTGTCCATTTCTGGCTGCAGATCGCCATAGGTGAAGGGCATGGTCTCGCCACCGACTACCGGGATCTGGTTGCGCAGATCTTCCGGGCATGTCCAATCAAAAGTCAGGTTGGTGAAAGGTGTTTGCGTGCCCCAGCGCGAAGGTACATTCAAGTTATAGACCAGTTCCTGAATGCACTGCCGCACTTCTTTGTAAGGCATCTTATCCTTGCGGAGGAAGGGCGCCATGTAAGTATCAAAGGAGCTGAATGCCTGTGCCCCAGCCCACTCGTTTTGCAGCGTACCAAGGAAGTTCACGATCTGGCCCACTGCACTGGATAAATGCTTCGGCGGCCCAGCTTCCACCTTGCCGGGAACGCCGTTCAAACCTTCCAGAAGAAATGTGCGCAACGACCATCCAGCGCAATAGCCGGCCAGCATATCCAGGTCGTGAATGTGCAGGTCGCCCTCGCGATGGGCGCGGCCAATCTCCGGCGAGTAAACGTGAGAAAGCCAGTAGTTGGCCACCACTTTGCCGGAGACATTCAGAATCAATCCGCCCAGCGAGTAGCCCTGGTTGGCGTTGGCGTTCACGCGCCAGTCGGCGCGTTCCAGATACTCGTTGATCGAAGAGGCTACGTCGATCAAGGTGCGTTGATCGCTGCGCAGGCGCGAACGCTGCTCGCGATAAACAATGTAAGCGCGCGCGGTCGTGAAGTGGTTGGCGCTGATAAGCACCTGCTCCACCACATCCTGGACCTGCTCAATGTGCGGAGCGTGGTCATGGAAGCGATGGGCAAGAACCTTCAGCGTCTGGCTGGTCAGCAACTGCGCCTCGGCGGCATCGAAGGCTCCGGTGGCTTTACCGGCTCGCTCAATGGCGGAAGCGATTTTACCGCCGTCGAACGGAACAATTGCGCCGCTGCGCTTGAGGACGGAAGTGGGCGGAAGAACGGAGGAGGCAGACATCGGCAATCCCTTTCCTACGGAACGGCGATGTCAGGTCGAGCGCAATGCACGAACACAGAATGGCGAAGCGCCAAGAGCGTACAAGCGACCCGACGGTACACCCCGCCCGTGGACGATTCGTTGTGCTACGGCAGGTCTCCTGGCTCGCGGATCGCTGCGGCAATCCCGTCTTCCCACCCCGCTCGGGAGGCAGTGACATAGGAGGATTGCAGCTCTTCGCTTACAGTTGCGGGGGCAGCGCCGGCATGGTCAAAGCGACGGGACCGGCTTCCCTCTTAGCCCCAGATGTTGTATCCCCGGGGAACCGTAACGCTACTGACTGTATCCTGATCGCGGTTGGGTGTCAAGAAGGTTTTTGCCGGACGGTGGAAAAACAAGAAGAGAAATCCTCTTCGTTCGTAAGGGCCGAGATTTGTCTGTGGACTTAAATCGACATTGACCTATGCGGAGGTTTTGCTCTATATTCAAAACACATTTCGGTGCCTGATTGCGAGATTGGGCTGAAAAGGGAATCCGGTGAAAATCCGGAACTGCCCCGCAGCGGTAAGCAGGAACGAACGCTCCAATAAAAGCACTGGTCCAGCCTTGGACTGGGAAGCTGGAGCAAGTAGAAAGCCTGCAAGTCCGAAGACCTGCCGAAAAGCGTGTCCAAAGTGGGCATGAAATGCACGCGCCTTCGAGGGGAAGGCTGGGTGTTGCGGTTTCTGTGCCGCTTCATTCTATGTCTACAACTCTGAGAAACTGAAGGGGCGCTAATTTATATCTCCGTGTCCATCGTGGTTTGTCACGAAGATCAAGTGAAGCGACAATTCTGGCCAAAGTATCTGACCTATCTTGAGGAGTAGAGAATGAGCATTGGCATTTGCAGGTAGATACTGGTATTGGTGTTCCTGCCTCGAACGATTTTCTCTTTACGACCATGCTCTCGATATGGCGGTGACGGTCGGAGCTAACGGAAGCTTACATTGGTTCCATAAAGATTCTTATGCGTATGTGGGCTAGCCCAGGAACAGGAGATCGATGTCAATTCAAAGTGACCGTTGGATCAGAGAACAAGCGATTCAGCATCGTATGATCGAACCCTTCAGTGAAAAGCAGGTGGCCAGTGGAGTTATTTCCTACGGGTTATCATCCTATGGCTACGATCTACGCGTCTCCAATGAGTTCAAGATTTTTACTAATGTGAACAGTGCCATTATCGATCCCAAGGACTTTGACGAGCGGTCGTTCGTCACCGTTCAGGCTGATTCGATAATTGTTCCGCCCAATTCGTTTGCATTGGCGAGTTCGGTCGAGTACTTTCGTATCCCCAGGGATGTACTGGCGATTTGCGTGGGGAAGTCAACCTACGCGCGCTGCGGAATCATTGTGAACGTGACGCCATTCGAGCCAGAGTGGGAGGGATTTGTGACACTGGAAATCTCCAACACAACGCCACTCCCGGCCAAGATTTATGCGAACGAGGGACTGTGCCAGATTCTATTTTTCCGCTCCGATGAACCCTGCGAGGTTAGCTATGCCGACCGCAAGGGAAAATATCAAAAGCAGCAGGGAATCGCGCTTCCAAAGCTATAGAATACCGCGCCAGTCCTCGACCCTACCCTATGTCGCCAAAAGAAAACTTAGTAGTCGACAAGTCGGCTCTTCGTTTTATCGAATCGCTATCCTTGCTCTCTGTCGTACCATGATTTCATGCACGTTCTTTCAGCAGCCGAGATGCAGGCCTGCGACCGGCTGACCGCCGAGCGGTTCGGAGTGTCCTCGCTGGAGTTGATGCGGGCGGCTTCGGCTTCGGTGGCGGCCTTCGCGCGGGAGCAGTTCCCGCAGGCGCGGCGGGTCACGGTTCTCTGCGGTCGCGGCAACAACGGCGGCGACGGCATGATGGCGGCGCGGCAGCTTGCCTCGTCCGGCCTGGAAGTGACCACGCTGTTGGTGGGCGCGCGCGATGGGCTCAAGGGCGATGCGGCCCAGGCTTGGCAGGAGTTGACCAGCCCGGCCAGTGGCCTTGTGCATATCATCGAGACGCCGCAGGATCTGGCGCAGCACAAAGCCGCGCTGGCAGCCGACCTGATCGTGGACGCCGTGGTCGGCACGGGGTTCAAGCCGCCGATGAAGGGCTTGGCGCTGGCCGTGCTCAAGTGGCTCGAAGGCTGCGCAGCGCCCGTTCTCGCAGTGGACTTGCCCTCCGGCTGGCCGGCCGACGAAACCTCCGCAACGGTGAAGGGGCCGGTTTTTCCCGCCGATGCGGTCATTACTTTTACCGTGCCCAAACCAGCGCACGTTTTTGGACAGCTCACCCGGCGCTGGTCGCAGCCGGTCGTGGTCGCGCCGATTGGCTCGCCGGATGAGGCGATTGTCTCCGC
>Ga0224558_1002671_pt1 | contig 15933 bp, 11 predicted proteins | sample 714S32024metaG_FD_180682 | JGI IMG/M metagenome (GOLD analysis project Ga0224558, IMG submission 180682) | Peat soil microbial communities from Stordalen Mire, Sweden - 717 S3 20-24 | ecosystem: Environmental > Terrestrial > Soil > Wetlands > Peat | place: Sweden: Norrbotten County, Stordalen... | reverse complement strand
GGAAGAGCATCGCCTGGTCCAGGCTGCGCCTCGTGAGCCAGCGCCTGCGCCTGCGGACCCAGCCTCTTTATGCCAGCGCTGGCACGGGACCATCGGCAAGGTCAAGATGAGCCGCTTGATCTGCGGCGGCAACCTGATCAGCGGCTGGGCTCACAGCCGTGACCTCATGTACGTGTCCAACCTGTTAACGCACTATTTCACCGACGAGAAGATCATCGAAACGTGGGCGCTGTGCGAGAAACATGGGATCAACACAATGATCTTCAACCCGGAGGACGAGCATGCGAACAAGGTCTTTCGGAAATACCGGAAGCAGGGAGGGCGTATCCAATACCTCGCCCAGATCAGTCCCAAGCCCACCGAGTTCCAGACCGTCGTCAAGCAGGTGGTGGATGATGGCGCGGTGGGGGCGTTCCTGGTCGGCAACTACGGGGACGAGTGGACGCGCGACAACAAGGTAGGCCTGATCGGCGAACTGGTGACCCTGATCAAGCAGCAGAAGATCATTGCCGGCGTCGGCGGGCACGAGTTGCGGACGGTGACGATGGTGGAGAAGGCGGGCATTGCGCCCGATTTCTATGTGAAGACGCTGCACAGCAATAATTACTGGTCCAAGCGCCAGCCCGGGCAGGATAAGGACGTGATCGAAAACTATGGGATTGATAATTATTGGTGCAAGGACCCGGAGGGAACTATTCGGTATATGTCCGAGATGGAACGACCGTGGATCGCCTACAAAGTGCTGGCGGCTGGGGCCATTCATCCGAAGGCGGGGCTGAAGCATGCGTTCGAGAATGGAGCGGATTTTACCCTGGTGGGTATGTTTGATTTCCAGGTAGCCGAAAACGTCGCCATCGCCAACGAGCTGCTGGCCAGCCCGCTAACTCGCCAGCGGGACTGGGTGGCCTAAGTCAACCGGACACCCGCGAATCAATTTCGCTTGGCGGCGGACCATCGGCGTGGCAACCTCGCCCCGTCGTGGAAGTATGCACGGTTGTCCGGAACCTGACGTCGAAGGCTTGAATTATGAAAGAAATCTCCCGCCGCAAATTCCTGGGCAAATCCGCCCTGGCCACCACTCTTGCTCCGCTGGCCGCCAGCACCCTCACCTTCCCCTTCGTCCGCTCAGTCCGCGCCGCCGAACCGGCCCCCAGCGACAAGGTCCGGCTCGGACTCATCGGCTGTGGCGGGATGGGTCAGGGCGACCTCGAATGCTTCTTCCTTAATCCCGAAGTGGACTGCGTAGTGGTCTGCGACGTGGATGACGCCAGGATCGCGAAAGGCGTCGAGATCTGCAGCCAGAAGCGCGGCAAGAAGCCCGACACGGTGAAAGATTTCCGGCGCGTCCTGGACCGCAAGGATGTGGATGTGGTCCTTATCGCCACGCCCGATCACTGGCACGCCTTGCCCACCGTCCTCGCCTGTCAGGCCGGCAAAGATGTCTATGTGGAAAAGCCGCTCGCCAAGACCATTGACGAAGGCCGCGCCATGCTCGAAGCGGCCAAGCGCCACCAGCGCGTCGTGCAGATGGGTTCCCAGTGGCGCAGTTGCAAGCACATCGTCGAGGCGGGCGATTTCATCCGCTCCGGCAAGCTCGGCAAAGTCAGCATCGTGCGCGGCTGGGCCTATCTCGACTGGCTCCCCAGCGTCGGCAAACCTGCCGACTGCGATCCGCCTCCTGGCGTGGACTACGATATGTGGCTTGGTCCCGCACCTGCGCGGCCCTTCAACCCCAACCGCTTCCACTTCAACTTCCGCTGGTTTTGGGATTACGCCGGCGGCCTCATGACCGACTGGGGCGTCCATCTTATCAATATGATGCTGATGGGCATGGGCCCCGACGCCCCCAAAAGCGCCTATTCCTGCGGTGGCAAGTTTGTCCTCGACGACAACTCCGAGACCCCCGATTCCCAGGTGACCGTGTATGAGTTTCCCAATTATACCCTCATCTGGGAACACAAAGCCGGCTTGAACAACGGCCTGTATAACCGTTCCTGGGGCATCGAATGGAGCGGCACCGAGGGCAACATCATCCTCAACGATGAAGGCTGGGAAATCCGTCCCGAGAAGAAACAGGCCAACCTCGACCCCCAGCGCAAGCCTGGCAGCCCCGACCCGCGTCCGGCCCATGTCCGCAACTTTCTGGATTGCGTCAAGTCCCGCCAACAGCCCGTGCTCAACTTGGACATCGGCCACCACGTCTCCACCGTCGCTCACCTCGGCAACATTGCCTATCGCACCGGTCGCAAGATCGTCTGGGACCCCACCGCCGAGAAGGTCGTGGATGACCCGAAGGCCGACAGCTTGGTAGGCGTGAAGTATCGCGATCCGTGGAAACTACCCTACATCCGCCGGGCATAACCAGAAGAGACAGGCTAGCCTTTAGCAGCCCAAATGACCGCATTTTCACTCGGCCTTAACATCCGTAAGAGGCCGGACGGACGTCGGGTCTTCATGGCATTGACCTTGATTTGTGCGTCTGGTTGAGTGTTCCGCGTGCTAAATCACAGCGTCACTGCATAGGGCTTTTGCCTGGCGTATGGGCCGTATTCTAGTCATTCACCCCCATCAGGGCTTCCTGGATATGGTTGCTCGAATACTGACGGACCGCTACGAGGTCCAGGTACTGGAGCACTACCGACCCGCGGAGACTCGTCTTGCAACGGGCGCACCCTACGAGGCCGTGCTTTGTGGGCTGTCTGAGCCCGCATGGGCGATCAGGATCTTCGAGAAAGCTGCCGCCGCCTCGGAGCATACACGGCTTATCCCGATCGCTAGCGACTTGACCCAGCTCGACTGGTTCAGGGACCAATGGAACTCCGATGCGCCGCGGAAGCAGAATTACGGGAGCGTCGGCCAAGAGTGGCTGCCTGAACATGTCACTGTGGGTGACATTCACGCCCTCTTTGCTTCGCATGCGCAAGAGCAAGCGCCGGATGCGGTAGGCACACAGGCAGTGAATGACTAATTGATCTTCCCGGAGACGGACATCCCCGCAGACCAAGGCAGCGCGGCAGGAAAAGCCCAGATACAAGGCCCAAACGGAAGGGACGCGGCGTCAAACAGCGCATCCCCCAACGAAGACGGGGCAGAGGGAGAGCGGACCACAGACCCCCCAGGCACCCTTGGCATCGGGACAATCATTGACGGCTACCGGCTTATTTGCCAGCACCGCGTTGAGCACCGGCCACCATGTTGGTACTCGTCAGCGTCAGCGAAACGCTGCTCACACTGTTCACGGTTGAGATGCGCTGCGCTCGGGCCTTGGGCGGACCCGTGCGTAATGGTGGCAGCAAGACCAGCGCGATGAATAGGCTCACTGCGATCACTCCCCAAATTGCCGCTCTATTTCTCATGCCCGTCTTAGTTTAACTGCGTCACCGGATAGTGGTCACCTGCTTCAGCCGCTGCCAATCCCAATTATCCCGGCTGATTTGTCCGTCAACAAATTGGGTCTTCGGGTCGCGCAGTTTGTAGAATTCGGCGTGGCCATCGCCGAAGCTCAGTCCGTAACTCCGTTCGTGGCGGGTGGCGGGGAAGCTGGCGAACGGCTGGCTGTCATCCATCGTCACCAGGAACCACCCGTCGTCAATGCTGGCTTCGTGTTCGTCGGCGATCACCCAGATCGTCGCCGGCCCCGCGACGGACAGTTCGCTGTCGCGGACGAAAGTACGAAAGCCGCTCGGGCGCGGATAGGTTTCCATGTAGCGGCTGCCAATCCAACTGTTCATCGAATAGCTTCGCACCCGGGGCGCTCCGCCCGTGTGCGACGGGTCGGCCGGACACCGGTACAGCGCGACCTGGCTGGCGTAAGGAAACAGTTTCCCCTGGCGGATGTAGGTCAGGTTGGTTGAGTCGCCGGTCACTTTCATGTCCCCGAGCACCCAGGAATTGCCCTCGCCTTGTTTCAGAGGATAATTCTGCGCCAGCTTGCCGTCGTTGTCCGCGCTGTACATTTGGAAAGAAAGGATGCACTGCTTGAGATTATTCAAGCACGCCGTCCGCTTGCCCTTTGCTTGCGCAGTCGCCAGCGCCGGCATCAGCAAGGCCGCTAGAATGGCGATGATCGCGATGACCAGCAGCAACTCGATCAGGGTAAACCCCTTCCCCGGCCAACGCCCGCCCTTCGCCTCGCAACTCGGCAGGGTTGCGGGCGGCAGGATCCGTGTTGTGGCTCGCTGAAACATCAATGCTTCATTCTCACCTTAGCCACAGCCCTTCACCCCTGAGAACTGTGCGTTTCATGGCACACCTCGCGCTTTTGATTGCGCCGCCCGGCAGACCGGGAGATACTCCGGGCGCAATCAAAACTGCCGTGGCATCCATGACGCCCAAAGGGTTGATTCTCTTCCTCGGCGCGACGTTGGTGGCGCTGCCGGGCTCGAGCTGGGGCCAGAAGCCCTCCTCCTGGCCCGTTAATATGCGCGTCTTCAGAATGGCGGACGGTTTGGCCGAATCGGCGTGCTTCTCCGTCTCCCTGGCGCCGCAAGGCAGAATCCTCGCCCGGCACATTAAGTCCTCCTCCATCAGCCAACTCGACGGCTACACGATTACTAACATCCCCGGCCCCGCCGCCGGCAACAGCCGCGTTTACGGGAGCCCAGGCGGCCAGCTCTGGACCGTCGTCGCTGAGGGCCTGCGCGAGTTCAGGTACGACAACTGGCTGCTCCATCCCGTTCCGGAGATCGCCGCCGAGCTCAGTGCCCATGTGCCGCGCGTCATTGACCCAGTCCCGTTGTGCCCGGTGCGGCACGGCGTCGTCCTTTTCCTCCTGCCGGATCGCCTGTTCGAGTTCAACACCGAGGCTTCCGACCACCCTCACGTCGAGACGCTGCTCACGGCCACACATACGCGCCTCGAACGGTTCTCGGCCCTCGCCCTGGCCCGGGGCGGCGGACTCTGGATTGCCGGCGCGCGCGGGCTCGCAAAAGTCGTGGGGCCCGTTCGCAATCTCAGACGGGACAGCGAATGGCATGATTTCGTGCCGCCCGCCTCACTGCAGATCACCAACCTGCTGGAGCCGCACGAAGATGATGAGGGAATTGTCTCCGCCGTCGCCGAATCGGTGACCGACCGTCAGAAGATCCTGGCCCACTTCGACGGCCAGAATTGGACAGCCGAAGTAGTCCCCCTCGAAAGGTCCCGGTATGCCTGGCGCGGGCCGGATAAGACCGACTGGGCCTCGACCATTGACTCGCTGTGCGCCTGGGAACCCGGCGGGCGGGAGGCGATCGAGAGCGAAGAACGCACCGCAGGCCAATACTACGACGTAGCGGTTGAACCTGGCGGAGGCTTCTGGCTGGCGTCCTCCGACGGGCTGTATCATTACGCCCCCTTTACCTGGCGCATCCCCAGCTCCGCGCGGACCATGACCTCGCCAATCCACGGACTCACGGGTGACGACGCTGGTCGTCTGTGGTTCACCTCGGGCAGCAACCTTCAGCTCCTGCAGAATGAAAACCGGCGGGAATTTCCGCTTCCCTCGGCGACCACTGGCAGCCTGCCGCCCGTTCGTACCCTGTTCCGTCTCAAAAATGGAACCTTGTTACTGGAGGCGGGCGATCAGTGCTTGCAGTTCAATCCTGCCACTGCCGCATTCACCGCGGTCCGAGCCAATCCTCCCGCCGGTTCGCTCAAACCCTTGGGCTTGTTGAGGGACGGCCGGTTGTGTCTTCAGCCCTTGGGCGCTGGCACGGCAGCTCAGATCTTTCGCCTGGAAGCCTATGACGGCGCCAGGTTTGAGCCGCTGGCCCTGCCGTCACCCGAGCCGTCTCCCGGCACCGTCCTCTCTGCCTTGCTCGCTGCCCAGAACGGCGACCTCTGGGTGAGCGGCGATCGCGGCACCGCTTGGTATCACGATCAAAAATGGCGAACCTTCGCCTCGACCGACGGCAGCACCCCGGAGTCCGTCGTTGCCTTCGCTGAGTTCGCCGATGGCAGAATCTGGTGCGCCACGCCGGACAAGGTTTGGGCCTTCGACGGCCGGAATTGGTCCGCGATGCGCGGAGGGCTGGATCGCATCAATGCGTTGATGGCGGCTCGCGACGGCAGCCTCTGGGTCGGCACCGACAGCGGCCTGTATCGTTTCTTCCAAGGCGCCTGGGTCGAGAACGGAACCGACGAGGGCCTTCCGGGCGGGGGCATCCGCCACCTTTACGAGGATGTTCGTGGCCGGATCTGGGCCGGCACCGCCCATGGCATAAGCCTTTACCACCCCGAAGCCGATACGGATCCGCCGCGGACCTATGTTCAAATTCTCGGAGGCGACGAGAAGCGCATCCCCGAGGGCAGCACCATTACCGTGGTCTTCAGCGGGCAGGATAGATGGAACTATACAATCCGCCGGCGGCTGCTCTTTTCCTATCGCCTGGGCGGGCTCGACTGGTCCCCTTTCCAGGAAGATCGTACCTTTTCCTTTGCCGACCTGCCCGCCGGCAAATACGACCTCCAGGTCCGGGCCATGGACCGGAACTGCAACATTGACCCAAACCCACCCCACTTCGACTTCGCAATCGTGCTGCCCTGGTACAAAGAATCGCGCCCGCTGGGCATCGCCTTGGCCGGCCTCGCCGTCGCCCTCTTCTTTGCCGGCCTGGCCTTCAATCGCCACCGCCAATTGCTCCGCAGCTATGCCGAAGTCGAGCAGATAGTCGCCCAGCGCACCCAGGAACTTGAGGTCGCCAACCGCCAGTTGCTGCACAGCCAGAAAATGAACGCCCTGGGCACCCTCGCCGCGGGCATCGCCCACGACTTCAATAATATCCTCTCCATCATCAAAGGCTCGGCCCAGATCATCGAGGATAATCTCAACAACCCCGCCAAGGTCAGCACGCGAGTGGACCGTATCAACACCGTCGTCGAGCAGGGCGCCGGCATCGTCAAAGCCATGCTCGGCTTCAGCCGCGACTCCACCGACCAGCCCGGCCCGTGCAACCTGAATGCCATCCTGGACGACACCGTCAAGCTGCTCGGCGACCGGTTCCTGCGCGAAGTGCATATCTCCCTCGAGCGCTCCCCTGCCCTCCCGAAAGTGCACTGCTCCAAAGACTTCATCCAGCAAATCCTCCTTAACTTCATCTTCAACGCCGCCGAATCCATGACCGGCCGCAAACACATCGTCCTGGCCACCCGGCTGATGGACCAGTTGCCCGCGACCCACGTCCTGGCCCCGGCCTCGGCGGCACGATACGTCGCCGTCTCAGTTCGCGATTTTGGATGCGGCATCTCGCCGGAGAACCTGCCCCGCATCTTCGAACCGTTCTTCACCACCAAGGCCCTCTCCACCCGCCGCGGCACCGGCCTGGGCCTCTCCATGGTCTATGAGCTGGCCCGGAAAATGGACGCCGGCCTCGCCGTCGAAACCCTCTTGGACCACGGCAGCACCTTCACCCTCATCCTCCCCGTGCGAGACCCCAATGTGCCTTCCCAAGCCTGAACGATGAACCTGATCCACCCTAAATCCCTAGATCCCAGCCCCGTCCGCCACTTCGCCGCGTTCCCTGAATTCAGTAAAGCCGCTGCCGTCTTACTTCGGCCTTCGGATTTCGGCCTTCCTTCGGACTTCGGATTTCGGACTTCGGATTTCTCACCTCCACTATTGCCAAACATCGTCGCATGAACCCTCCCACCATTCTCATCATCGAAGACGACGACCTCCAATACGAGATCTACGAGGAGGCCCTCGCCGAATACAAGCTCCTCCGCGTCACCAACGGCACTCAAGCCCTGGCCCAAATCCCCAAGACCCGCCCCGACCTCCTCATCCTGGACCATGTCTTGTCCGAGGGTGAGCTGGGACTGGATTTCCTGCCCGAGTTCAAGGAGCTGCTGCCCTTTGTTCCCATCATCATCGTCTCAGGCGCCCTGGAAGTGCATCAGCAATTGGGAGCCCTTCAGGGACCACGCCGCGCTCATTACTGTCTCACCAAACCTCTGGACATTCGCGCTCTCAAACGCACCATCGAGATAGCCCTCAAGGAATGCGGCGAGCATGAGGCCGTCCGCCAGTTCGAAGCCCTCGAACGCTCCCACCGCGTTGACGCCCTCGATCTCTTCAGCCGTTCCACTGACCGCCTCAGCCGCCAGAATCGGATCCTGGACATCATCGGCAAGTCCCGCCAGCGCCCCAACATCTCCGCTCTCGCCCGCGAATTCAAAGTCGCCCGTCGCACCATCATCCGCGACCTCCAGGAACTCATCCGCCGCGGCCAACTCAAACCCGAAGTCTATCCCGAGTGGGAAAACCCCGCCGAAGAAGAGTGATCCCGCCCGAGTTCCCTGCATAAGCCATCCAGGCCGCCTTCGTCCCCGTGACGCACACGATTAAGATCGAGTTGGTGCAGTAATCTCCAGAATCCAGGGCCCGTTGGAGTTCTTCGAGTCGGGCTACCGGAGTGCCTTAAAACCCACCACTCCATCACTCCACTACTCCGGCTATGGCTCAGGTCTGTATTCGACTCTGAACGCCCCAACCTCCGGCTTCACCATGAACTCGACCCACCGGCTGCGCTGCATGGCGAACTTAAAGTCGGCGGTTCTGGCGTCGCCCGGGACGTTGCGGAAGCCGTGCGTAAGGTCGGCGGTCCTGCCGTCGGCTGGGGGGCCGCGGAAGCTGTAAGTGCGCTGGTTGCCCCCGCTTGACCAGGAAGGCGATTCGAGCTCTGTGCCCGTGTCGGTTCGCACGGAAACGAGATCGAGATGCACCCCGTTGGTCAATCCACGCCATGAGAACTGCACCTGGGACTTGTTCTCCAATGAAAAGTCGTTGCCCGTGGTGGGGGTGCGGCGGATGAATTGATCGAGGGTGACCGTGACCCCCGCGAAGTTGGTCGTCCATCCCAGTCGGTTGGTTTCGCCCAGCCCGCCCAGCGGCACATCCCGGAAGACGAACATCTCCCCCGGCGCGAATCCCCTGGAGCGCTTGATCTCGCAACGCAACTTCCACGCCGATTCGTTCGGCCACAGCCCCGGCTCGAACGTGAAATAACCATCTTCAGGGCGACCCAAACCCAGGAGTGTATACAGCGCCCGGTTGCCCGTGGCATCGCTGACCTCTTCACTAGCCACTACCCATACCTCGTTGGTGTTCGTCAGTGGATTGAGGTGGACTGCGCAGACGGTCTCGTTCCGGTCGTTGCCTGCGTTGGTGCCGAATTCAACGGCGCCACCGCCGCCCGGGACGCTCCTGTAGGATGCATTCCATTCATGGCCGGTGCTCAAGTTGTCCAGCGTCACCGCCACATCTCCCGCATACCGCGTGGCCGGCAGCGGCTCGGGCTGCCACTGGGGGAACCGGCCGTGGAGTGGATTGGCGAACGACAGGCTGCCGCACCGCGTCACCCCGCCAGTTGTGCTGTGATAAAAGAAGTTCACACCAATCACCGGGTCCCGGCGCGGAAAGACATGAAACTCCAAGCCTTCAGGGGCGGACCACCACCCGTGAAAAAAGGCGGTGTCGCCGGAGAGAAATCCGCTGGCATCCGACAATATGGCCGTGAAGTAACCTGAACCGGGCGGCGACGGCACACTATTGGTGGCGCACCTGAGCCAGACGATGAGCTTCGGCTCCGAGGTAGTGGTAGAGCGTTGCAGCATGCCATGGCGGCCGAGCAAGCGCTGGAGCGCGGCTCGCGTGCCGGTCGGCATGCGCGCAACAAGCCGCGCCAGCGGCGGCCCTAAAAAATGATTGGTGCCGTAGGTCACGCCCACAATGTGCACCACCGCCCCGTCCGGCAGCGTCAGCGGCCCCGAGGTGACCGCCGGTGGCTGCCGCACCGCCGCGATAATGCCCGCCAGCACCATGAGACCCAGACTGCCGAAGAACACCCAGAGTAATCGTTTCACCTGCGTCTTTGCGTCTTTGCGCCTTTGCGTTAATCAACCGTGCTTTCTGGAATCATTTCCCGCCCAGGTCCACCCGCACAAACCGCGGCCAGTAGAGCCGCGCGTCTTTGAATAGGTCCCAGAAATCCCAGGCATTGGCCACATAGGTGATCAGCAGTTCATCCGGCGCAGTGACCAATTCCGGATGCGCCTTGGCCGCATAGCAGAAAGCCTTCGTCCGCCAATCCATCTCCGGGCACCGATACACCTGCGTCGGACTACTCCACGGTCCGGTCAACGCCGGCGCCAGCCGGACCATGATGTTGCCCCCTATACCATCGGAATAGACTGCGGCGTATTCTTTGCGCCCAAGTAACCAGGATACCGAGTACTCGCTGCCTACGTTGCGGAAAACCGGCGTGACCTTCTTGAAATCCCCTTGCCAGACGCCCTCAGCCAGAAACCGCCATTGCGCGAAATCAGTGAACTGCCCCTCCGGCACACGGGCCAGCACCAGGCCGTTCCGCGCGTGGTCTTTCCCTGCCGCCGGGCGCGAATCACCCCCAAACACATAGACATATTCCCCCTCGCGCAGCACCGCGCCGCCGAAGGTCAATGCCCCCTTCTCCAACACCTCCGTGCAGGGCACTTGCGTCTGCGTGATACGCCATTGCGGCGGTGGGTCGTCTGAGTTGGCGACCTGGGCGAGCCAGCTATCCACCAGCTTGAAGCCAAAGGGCGTGCCGCTCTGCACTGTCACCATGCGTTGCATGAAGAAAAAAAGCCCGCGGGCACTCCGCAGCCCGTGGCCCAGCCAGAAATAACCGCGCGGAGAGCCGTGCTCCGGCGTGATGAAGGACGCCGGCTGGCCGTTGGTAGTCGTTCCGTAGAAGAAGTCCTGCGCATTGGTTCCGTGCTGCAAGGCGACCGAGTTGTTGATCATGCGCGTGTCCGCGCGCTTGCCATCCTGGACCTTGCCCACCAACGTGTCGCTGAACAGCCAGAGCGTGGTGTCCCCCTTGAGCGGAATCGAATAATTGCCATCCGCGCCGATCCAGCCCGACTCCCGTTGAAACAAAGCATCCCACTCCGGCGCGGCCTTTCCCGTGAGCTCCGACCCGTCGCATGCGCTGAGCGCCCAAACCAAGATCAACCCCAACAGCCCGACCAACCGCCACTGCCGCCGAATGGACCAGCCGGGCACATCTGGGCACCCCCATCGGCGCGCGGACATTCCTGTCCGCAGCAACCCCCGAACGCCGATGCGCTCCACCCAGCTCCCAAGCCCCTTTATCCCTCGAACCATGCCGGAGGCAGGAATGTCCGCGCGCCGGCGCGGCAGCAGGGCCGAGACACACCTGGACCAGTTTGAGCATATGCGCATGGCTCCTTCCTACGCTTGTCATTTTGGCCCGACAAGCCCATTCTTGGGAACAGATTTGACTGGGCGCTTCTCCTACCAGGTAAGCGCCGCAAAAGCGGTCCGCGCGCGGAGCGGCTGCAAATCGACTCATGGGTATGGTAACAGATGCGGAGGCGGTGCATTCGCCAAGCTGGCTGCAACGGGTGCTGATCGGGCGCAACCCGAAGCGCACCCTCATGCGCAGCTTGATCCTGGTAGTCGTCTCCGTGGTCGTCTTCAAGTTCGTGCTCCAGCCGATTCGCGTTGAGGGCGGAAGTATGCTGCCGACGTACAAGGACCGTGGCGTCCACTTCGTCTATCGCCTGGCTTACCTCTTCCACGGTCCGCGCCGCGGCGACGTCGTGGCCATCCGTTTGCTGGCCGGCGAACATGTGATGTTTATGAAACGTGTCGTCGGCCTTCCCGGCGAGACCGTGGCCTTCCACCAAGGCCGCCTCTACGTCAACGGGAAGCCCGTGGACGAACCGTATGTGAAGCTGCGCTGCGATTGGGAGCACGGACCCGAGCCAGTCGGCGCCGACCAATACTACGTCGTGGGCGACAACCGTGACATGCCCTGGGACTACCATGAAAAAGGCCGCCCCACCCGCAACCTGATCGTCGGCAAGGTCGTCTTATGAAAGAGTGGACCATCCGCGCCATCCTGGTCGCCGCGCTCATCGCCCTGGGCATCTGGAGCTGGGGCGTCTTCTTCCCCAGCCCGGAAAAGGTGATTCGCAAACGGCTGGTTGAGCTGGCCAAGACCGCCTCCTTTTCGTCCAAGGAAGGCCTGGTGGCCAAGGCCTGGAACGCAAATAGGCTCGCTGATTTCTTCACCGAGGATGTGGAAGTCACCGTGGAGCTTCCCGGCGACCAGCATACCCTCAGTGGCCGCGCCGAACTGCTGCAAGCAGCCGCAGGCACACGTTCGAGGTTCAGCAGTCTCAGCGTCGAGTTCCCTGACATCAAGGTCACCGTCGCCCCCGACCGGACTTCGGCGGTCGTCAACCTCACCGCCAGGGGCAAAATCCCCGGCGAGAGAGATTACTACCTCCAGGAGCTAAGGATGCGGATGGTCAAGGTCAAACGCGACTGGCTCATCAACCAGGTCGAGACCGTGAAAACGCTCTCCCTAAATTCTTACCTCCGCGGTCTGCCCTGGGGACGACCCGAACCTCTCTGAGGCCGCCGCCCTCCGCCTCGGTGGGGAGCGTGCCACCTTTGTCCCTGTGCCTGCGGGGCAGCGCCGGAGCGAGGGGGAACGAACTGAGCTTCCTTTTCTGAGCGCGGCTTCTGCTCGTGCCTGCGCGGCTGCTGCTGCTGTTGCCTCGGCGAGTACCTTTGCGGCCGTCGGCCGGGTTTCGTATCCCGTCTCGCTCGATCATCGGTCGTCCCGGCCAGCTTGAAATCCACCTGCCGCTTGAAGGTGTCCACCTTCGCTATCTGCACTTCAACCCTATCGCCCAATTTGAACACGCGTCGCGTGCGTCGGCCCGTAAGCTGGCCGCGCGCGGTGTCGAACTGATAGAAATCGTCGCTCAGCCCCGAGAGCGGCACCAGCCCGCTCATTCCCAGCCCCGTTACATCAACAAAGAACCCAAAATTCCGCACATCGGTGACCAGCGCTTCATATCGTGTCGGTTGCGCGGACTTAAGCTGCGCGTTCAGGAAGGCAAACATCTTCACATCCCGGCTGTCGCGCTCCGCATCATCGGAGTTTCGCTCCGTCTCGGAAATATGATCCGCGACCTCCTTGAGTGATTGCAGCGCAATCCGCTGCCCTGGCTGCTGAAACAAGGCGCGGTGCACCACGAGGTCCGCATAACGTCGGATCGGCGAAGTGAAGTGCGTGTATTTCTTCTTCGCCAGCCCGTAATGGCCGAGCGGCTCGACCGCATAGCGCGCGCGCATGAGCGACTTGAGGAACCCGATCTTCAGCGCCTGGCCGATCGGCAAGTGGTTGAGCTTCTCCAGCAGCCTCTGCACTTCGTGGCGGTTCGACAGGTTGCCGCATTGTATGTGATGGCTGAGCACCTCCTCGCGGTATTCCTGAAGCCGCTTGTCGTCGGGTGGTTCGTGGATGCGATAAAGCGCCGGACGGTTCAAAGCCATCAGCCGCCCGGCGACCGCCTCGTTGGCCAGCAGCATGCACTCCTCGATGAGCTGATGCGAAACGTCGTTCTCCACCTTCTCCATGCGCAACACCCGCCCGCGATCATCAAGACGAATCTTGGTCTCCGGGAAGTCGAGGTCGAGCGACCCGGCCTTGAAGCGCGCGCGCCGGATCTTCTGGGTCAGCGCATTGGCGTCGTGGAGCATCTGCTCGATGGGGTCCTGCGGCGGGCGCTGGAGAAGCGCGAAAACTTCCTTGTAAGTGAAGCGGCGTTGCGAGCGGATCACGGCGGGATAGAATTGCGCTCGAAGGACCTCGCCCTCGCCTGATAGCAGGAACTCAACGCATTTGGTCAACCGCTCCACCTCCGGCTTCAACGAGCACAGCTCATTGCTCAACGCCTCGGGCAGCATCGGCACCACCCGGTCCACCAGGTAGGTCGAGTTTCCCCGCCGCGCCGCTTCCTCGTCGAGCGCCGTGCCGGGCTTCACGTAATGCGAGACATCGGCGATGTGTACCCAGAGCCTCCATTGCCCCTGACCGCAGCGTTCCAGGCAAATCGCGTCGTCGAAGTCTTTGGCATCATCGGGATCAATTGTGACCACCCGATGAGAGCGACAATCCTCCCGCCCGGCCCGCTCCGCGGGCTTGACCTCCTGGCCCACCAATTGCGCCTCCTGCAGCACACGCTTCGGGAAATGGAGCTCAAGGTTGTATTGGCGTATCACCGAAAGCATATCCACCCCTTCGGCGTCCGGCGGGCCGAGGACTTCGATGATCTCGCCCTCAGGATTCACATGGCGCGACTTCCACTCGCCCAACTCCACGACCACTTTGTCGCCCTCCAGCGCCGGGCGTCCCGTGTCACGCGGCGGGGGCACGTAGATGTCATGGGTGATGCGCGGGTCGTCCGGGATGACGTAGAGGAATTGCCGGCCGCGTTGCAGCGTGCCGACCAGTTGCGTCCGTGCCCGCTCCAAGACCCGGACCACACGGCCGGTGGCCTCATCCCGCTCATTCCGCCGCGGGACGCGAGGGAGAACATCGCGCCGCACCAGCACATGGTCGCCGTGCATCGCGGTCGCGGTCGCATCCTGCGCAATGCGGATGGTCGGGACCTTTGGATCGTCCGCCTGCAAGAAACCCACCCCAGCCCGGTTCATACGGATGCGGCCCGGCACCAGATCGGCGGCGAGGGGCAAAGCGTAACGGTTGCCCTCCTTGATGCGCGCGATTTGGCCGTTCCGCTCCAACCGCGCCAACACATGCTCAAGCTCTCTTTGCTGGCCTTGGCGTAAACCGAGTTGCGCCCGCAATTCCCCGGCATTCTGCGGTGTGTAATTTGGCCGGTTAAGCAGGCTAAGTATTTTCTCTTCCATATTAGGTGGATTGCCCCAAGTGAGGTATCGGAGGCCAATGTGCACCATTAGGGCCGGGGGCGTCGAGCGGAATCGCGTTGAAGCCCTTGACTCCGAGGTGTGGTCCACCTTGGATCAGGAGCGGCCCAAGTCCAAAGGCCGAATCAACAGGCTCCTGGGCAGAGAAGCCGAGCATGGGCTCACGCTATATTCGGGTTTCGGGTTTCGGGCTTCGGGTTTCTTTCGGCCCTCGGGTTTCGGCCTTCGGATTTCAGCGCCGCTCTCCATCTTCGTGCTCCAAGCGCCCGACGCCTATCGTAACCCGCCTTGATGCGCGCTTCGACACAAATCCGCTGCCTTCCAGATAGAACCGCAGCGGCAAGTGCGCCGCCTTCGTCAGGCCAACCCGCGTAGTGGTGACCACTGGCCCTCGCTCCTTACGGAAGTTCCCCACTTCAAGATTCCGTGCCACGAACAACGGCGAGCGCTCATCACACAGGTCAACACCATCCAACCCGCGGTCAATGTCCATTGCCAGACACAGCTTGCCTGGTCCGTTGGTCAGGTCTCGCGGAGCCGCCACCGGCCGCCTCTCGAGCATAGCCTCCTCCCCCAGCGCGGCCTCCACGGCCCGAATCAGCACCGCCTCAGCCACACCCGGTGGCTGGCACACCAAGTTCATGCAGAAGTAGTTGCCGTAAATCAGATAAACATACCCGTGCCCCGGCTTACCGAACATGACCCGGTTGCGCGCCGTCGGGCCCGGTGCACCGTGGCAAGCAGGATCGCCAACCAAATATGCCTCCGTCTCCACAATTGGACCTCCGCAAGGTCCGCTCGGTGTGTTGCGAATCAGCCAATGCCCCAGCAACGCCGGCGCGACCACCTTGGCCGACGGCTCGTAGAAACGTCTGGGGAGCGCCTTGAAGCTTCTCATCTTCCGTAAACCCCTCGCCCTGTTCCTACCTGACTCTGCCTCTCGGCAGCATCCTCCGGAGTCGTTGAGTAGCCTCATCGCGGTCCACGGCGCTCGCCGCAACCGCCAGCGCGAGCTCTTCCCACTCCGGCCCATCCGGTTTCGGCTCTATGCCGTTGAGGCGCAGAAACACGATGCACGCACCCAGCGCCGTCCGCTTGTTGCCGTCAACGAACGGGTGGTTCCGGCAAAGGTAGAAGAGATATGCCGCCGCCACTTCCACAAGATCCTTGTAGGGCGATTGGCCGCCAAACGACGCTTG
>Ga0224558_1002670_pt1 | contig 15935 bp, 12 predicted proteins | sample 714S32024metaG_FD_180682 | JGI IMG/M metagenome (GOLD analysis project Ga0224558, IMG submission 180682) | Peat soil microbial communities from Stordalen Mire, Sweden - 717 S3 20-24 | ecosystem: Environmental > Terrestrial > Soil > Wetlands > Peat | place: Sweden: Norrbotten County, Stordalen... | reverse complement strand
GTATCTGGTCGAGAACTTCGGATTCGATGATAGCCAGCTCAAAACTCTGGGGATGGGCAAGCAGGCTACGGACGCGAAGCCGGATGCCGGCTGGGGCACGGTACAGATTTTCATTTATCCAGCCGGGACCGAGATTCCGCCTAACAAGTTAACGCCTGCGGGTATCGCATCCAAAACCGCCCCAGACCAACCGGCTCAGGCTGTAGCGGCGGCCACACCGAAACCACAGTAGTGGTTGCCGTGACCGCGAAAACAGGGATGCGCCGCCCACTGTTCATTTTTGAACAGCTTTTGCCATTCTGTACTTCGATAATTACGGAGAAGCTTCGGCTGTACTTTCGTCAAGCGGCGTAACGGGAACTTTCCCGCAGCGCCGGTACTCGGCGCCGGAACTTTGGCTCATGCGAAAGAACATATTGAGGACGTCCCGCAAGTGTTGGCCGGCCCAGAACGGGTGGAAATGCCATGGACGGAGACATTCAAGCCGCGGGGAAACTTCTGGCGGAACTGCGGGAGTCCTATCGGCGCCCGCCACAACATATTCAGGTACACATCGCTTGCCTGTTACGCGAGAGCACGCTGCTGACACAAGCCGGTAACAAGTGTGCGAGCTGACACTCCGCGCACCAAGGCAGTCATCAGCATTTTCAAAGCTCACTTGCGAAACTCTTAACTTACTCGCGCAGCCATGAGCTTTCGCTAGCGTCAAAATATCAGTCTGCCGTACGCAGCGCGGTTTGTCTTCGCGGTTCGGGCGGCTGCCGGATCAAGAAAGCCTCAAGAATGTTTGTACGCCACAGGGAACGACACCGCACCGGACGCACCGGCTGGCTACGCGCGGCGGTGTTGGGCGCAAACGACGGCATCCTTTCAACCGCAAGCCTGGTGCTTGGGGTCGCAGCGGCGCATGCAACTCACAGCAACGTGTTGGTTGCGGGAGTCGCCGGCCTGGTGGCTGGGTCGATGTCGATGGCTGCCGGGGAGTACGTTTCTGTCCACTCCCAGGCCGACACCGAAAAGGCCGACCTGGCGCTGGAGCGCGCGGAACTTAAAACAGACGACAAGGGCGAACACAAGGAACTGATGGCCATCTACGTCGGTCGCGGGCTCAAACCTGCGCTCGCGAAAGAGGTGGCCGAGCAGTTGATGGATCATGACGCGCTCGGCGCGCACGCCCGCGACGAACTCGGCATCTCCGAAACTTTCCGCGCGCGTCCGATTCAGGCTGCACTGGCATCGGCTGCCGCCTTCGCGGTCGGAGCCGCCATGCCGCTCGTGGTCACTGCCCTGGCCCCGGTGGCGGTTTTGATCCCTCTTGTCTCTGGAACTTCACTGCTGTTCCTCGCGCTGCTGGGCGGGTTGGCGGCACGCGCGGGTGGCGCCGGAGTGACGATGGGCGCGATCCGCGTGACGTTCTGGGGTGCGCTCGCCATGGCGTTGACCGCGGGCGTCGGGTCGCTGTTCAGAACCGTTGTGTGAGCCGGGCCAAGCGGCGGCCGGCGCGGTATCAGCCGCCGGCGTGGGCGGCTTTTTTGTTGGACTCGCGAGCGGCGACGCTGAGTTCTTTTTCGATGGAAGAGAAGCGCTGAAAGACTTCGTGCAGCCGCAGCGCCATGTTGCGGATGGTATCGGCTTGCGCCAACACGGTGGCAGGCAGTCCGGGCTCGAGGACCAGAAGTTCGGCGTTGCCGAGCACGGTGGTAAGAGCGTTGTTGACGTTGGTCCGCATCTCGACCATGTAGCGTCCGAGAGTGGCCTCGGCTTGGGCGGCGGCGCAAACTTTCTCGGCTTCGCGGGCGCAGGACTCGGCTTGGCGGCGGCGCAGAATTTCGCGTCCGACGAGGCCAGCGATCGCCGGCCAGAGTCCGGGTTCGCGACGCAACTCGAGAACGGCCCCGTGAAGGTTATAGAAATCGAGCGTGGCATCGGAGTGAACGATGATGGCAGGCTTGCCGGCGGCGGCGAGGGACTGCTTCAGGGCTTTATTCCGATCGTTCCTGTCGTCCCTATCGTCCTTATCGTTTTTGTCTTGCCTGCCGTCTTTGTTCTTTTCAACCGAAGAAGCGTCGGCAATGGCGAGGTCGTAGTGGCTGCCCTTGAGGTCGCGAGAAAAGCCTTCGTCGAGCACGATGAATTCCGGAGCAAATTCCGGACCATGGGAATGGGGAGCGGGATCCTGGGGCCAATTGGAGGTGACCTCCCGCGAAAAGGCGGGGTCGCTGGCAAGGATCAGAACGGTCGGGCGATTCATGCTTATCGTTGCTTTCTGATTCCGACTTATTCCTGTAGAGACGGGGGTTTCCCCGTCTCCCGAGACGCGGCAAGCCGTGTCTCTACAGGAAGTCATTTTTGTTCCCCGCCACCCGATGTTCCGGAAGCGGCGGCAGCGCTCGCGGCGAGCGGGTTCTGGTGAGCTCCGTTTTGGAGGGCGTCGTCGACGGCCGCTCGGAGATCGACCAGCATGCGCAACGGCTGGCCCGAGGAGTATTCGGCGTGGAACATGACTTTCCAGGACTGGCAGATCATGCGTAGACGCGCCGTCGGCTCCTCGGCGGAGAACTGGGCGCGGCGGCAATCGATGGTGGTGACGCCGCGGCGCTCGAGTTCGCGCAAGCCGTCATGGATGGCGTTGAGATCGTCGTGCATGAGACGGAAAAATATCCGCCGGATCATGAAGCTGAAACGGGCAAAGGCCACCATGGCCGAGGGCTCGAAGTAGCGGGCCGAGCTCTGTGTCTTGAGCTTGCGCCCTTGCTCGAGCGCGCCGCTGTGCAGCAGTTCGCTGAGGCGGTGGCAACCCGCTGCCGACTGCATGATGGTATCGAGCGAAGTCAACCATGCGGGAAGCTTCGGCTGTTGCGGCCCGAGAACGGGCTCCAGCACCTGGGCGACGTAATCGAGGTCCAGGTCCGTGTCTTCCAGGCCCGAGGGCGCGCACAGCGAAAAATACTGGACAAGCAGGAAATCCGTTTTGTCGCGGTCACTGTTGGACTTCGCGGTCTTCTGCATGTGATGGACGAGAAGATGGCGCAGCACGGCTTCGCTGGCCAGCGGCGTGGTTTGCAGAAACTGACGCAACTGGTGCACCTGGATCTGCGCGTCGACCTGCTGGAACCAGGCCTGGGCCTGCTCAACCGACTCGGGCGAGGAGGAGAGTTCCTCGGCATTATCGTCATCGATCGGGCAGGTGGAAACCTCAATCACAAATTCGCGCACCAGCGCAGCGTACATGGGCTGCAGGGCGCGGAGCGTGGCTGCCTGATCTTCTAATGGGAGCTGGGTGGATGCAGTCATGATTTCACAATCCAATTGGGAACATGTTTTAGGAAACGGACGGCAACCACTGTCCGTTCGGGATGATATTGAACCGCGACCACGGAGGCCTCGGCGTGAAGCGAGCCGTCGGTGCTTTCGACCAGGACGCGATCGGCAAATTCCAAAGGACGGTCGACCACAAATAAAATTTCGCGGGGCGTGCCGAACTCGATGATGGTGTCTTGAAGAAAAACTTTCTCGTTTTCGTGGGCGCTGGCGTCACCGTTGCCATTGCCAGTTCCATTTGCGTTGCCGTTGCCATTACTGCGGCTGAGCTTGATGGGAATCCGCACGGGGGTGGCTTCGGGAAAGAACCTCGCTAAGCGGCTTACGACGTCCGGTGCTAGAGCACGAGCAGTTGCCTGGTTGGGCACGGAAACCTCAATCCCGGGGGAATTGGAGCAGGCGAGCCTCCCCTCCTCCCGGTTTGGAGGAGTTGCGAGGAGACCCGTTCTGCCTTATCGGCATTCCGTTGTGCACGGGCACCACCAAAAACTTGAAGGTCATGCCCTTAAGAACAAGTAAAAGAAAGAGAAGCAGTTAAGGGCGTCGCGCCGCGATCGGAGCACTGGAATTCCTTGGGAGCGGGGAAAGTGCGTCTCAAAATGAAACTACTGTCTCATTTCGCCGGTGCTAGTAACCGGATAAGCCCGAGGTGAGGGCGGGTAGCGCCCGGCTTGGACGGGCAGGGACGCCCGTCGCTCCACTGGCTATTGCAACGTGGTCGATTGCGGAGGCTCTTCGCGACCGCCTATGTTGTAGCGTTTGAGTTTGCGATAGAGGGTGGCGCGGCTGATGCCGAGCATCTTGCCGGCTCGAGCTTTGTCGCCCTTGACCTGGGAGAAGACGCGCTCGATGGTGGCGCGCTCGATATCTTCCAGATCGGTAGCGTGGAGGCCGGCGCCGGAGAATTCTTGCGCTTCGAGCGCTTCGGCTTGGACTTCCGAGCGCGCGATGGCTGGGGGCAGATCGTTGATTTCGATGATGCGCTGATCGCCGAGAGCGACGGCACGCTCCAGGCAGTTTTCCAGTTCGCGAACGTTGCCGGGCCAGTCGTAAGTGAGCATAGCCTTCATGGCGTTGCTGGAAACCTGGACGCCGCGCCCGGGAGCGAGGCGTTCCAGGAAGAACGCGGCCAGGATGGGAATGTCGGAGCGGCGCTCACGCAAGGGCGGCAGAGAAATGGTGACCACGTTGAGTCGGAAATAGAGATCCTTGCGGAAGGTTCCTTTCTGATATTCGGCGTCGAGATCGCGGTTGGTGGCGGCCATGATGCGCACGTCCACTTTGACTTTTTGATTGCTGCCGACGGGGCGGACTTCCTTTTCCTGGAGAAAGCGCAAGAGCTTGGCTTGCATCTCGAGGGGAAGTTCGCCGACCTCGTCGAAAAAAATGGTTCCGGTATCGGCGGATTGCAGCAGGCCCTGCTTGGAGCGGAGAGCGCCGGTGAAGGCCCCTTTTTCGTAGCCGAACAATTCGCTTTCGATGAGGGTGGGGACGAGCGATCCGCAATCGACGGCGACAAAAGGGAGGTTGGCCATGGTGCCGCGAAAGTGCAGGGCGCGGGCAACGAGTTCCTTGCCGGTTCCGCTCTCACCGGAAATCAAGACCGGCGTGCGCGTGTCTTTGAGGCGGGAGATGAGGCGCAGGACGTTCTGAATGCCGGTGGAATTGCCGATGATGCCGTGCACGGCGGTCTCGGTCTCGGAGCGTTCGCGGAGGTAGAGATTTTCTTCCACGAGGCGAACCTTGTCGGCCATGCGGCGCAGGAAGAGACGCAGTTCATCGAGCGGAGCAAAGGGCTTGGAAATGTAGTCGTAGGCGCCGAGCTTCATGGCCTGCACCGCAGTTTCGACGGAGCCGTGGCCGGTCATGACGGCGACTTCGATGCGGGGGTGGGCGCGCTTGGCCTGCTCCAGGAATTCGATTCCGGACATGCGGGGCATGACCATGTCGGTGAGCACCATGTGGACGGGCTGTTCCTCGAGCAGGGCGAGGGCCGCGTCGCCGCTCTCGGCTTCGAGGCAGAAGAAGCCAAGCGACTCGCCGACGGTCATGCAGAGGCGGCGGATGGTCTGCTCGTCATCGACAATCAGCAATCGGATGCGGAAGTCGTCCGTCGTCAGATTCTGAGTCATGAGGTGCCCCTGCCCATGGTCTGCTCGACGACAGCCATGAAGTCATGAACGCGAAACGGCTTTTCCACGCAGGGCGCGCCGGTGCGGCGCAGCGTGGCCGCGGTTTCCTCGTTGGCGATATCGCCGGTGATGAAAACCAGGCGGGAGGCGAGTTCCGGGCGATGGGCGGCGATCCAGGCATAGACCTGAGCCCCGTCGACGCCCCCGGGGGTGCGCATGTCGGAGACGACGCCGTGAAAATCGCCGGCCTCGAGCAGACGCAGAGCTTCAGCGCCGGATTCGGTGGGCACAACGGCGTATCCGTGACCCTCGAGAACGGCGCGCACTAAAGCCATGACGGCCGGTTCATCTTCAATCAGAAGCACGGCCGGACGGGCGGATTTAGTTCCTATCGTGGTTCCTGACTTTGTTCCTGACTTTGTTCCTGTCTGGGTCATGTGGGATGCACTCCTGCAACTGCTCCAAAGGATGCCGTCTCGGATGCCACGGGGAGGCGGACGATAAAGGTCGCTCCTTCAGAGTTCTGGTTGTTTTGACAAACAATTTCGCCGCCATGTTCGCGGACAATGCCATAACAAATACTGAGGCCCAAACCAGTACCCTTGCCGACGTCTTTGGTGGTAAAGAAAGGATCGAAAATACGTTCGGGATCGGCGATGCCGATGCCGTTATCGCGAAAAGAAATCTCGACGAAGGAGCCGGCGCGGGCGCTCGTGACTTCAATGCGGGCGGGCCGCGCGGTCTCGCGGACTGCGTCGTAAGCGTTGTTGAGGATGTTGAGAAAGACCTGTTGGAGCTGGTGGGAATCTCCGATGACCGCGGGCAAGGTCTCGTCGAGGCGTTCGACCACCTGAATGCCGTGACTGATGAAGTCGTAAGAGCGCAAGTGCACGGTGCGTTGCAGGATGGAGTTGAGCGGAACGGCCTGGCGCTGGGGCGGGGTCTGGCGGGCAAAGCTGAGCAGGTTTTGCACGATCTGCTTGGTGCGCTGCGCTTCCTGCAGAATCACGCGCAGATCGCGGCGCGCGCTTTCCGGGAGCTCGGGGTTTTCCATTAAGAGGTCGGTGAATCCGAGGATGGCGGTGAGGGGATTGTTGACTTCGTGGGCGACGCCGGAGACCAACTGGCCGACGGCAGCCATTTTCTCAGCATGCACGAGTTTGGAGCGCAGCATGGCGGAGTCGGTCACATCGGTCATGACCACGACGATGCTGCTGACCTTGCCGTCTTCGCCGCTGATGGGGCTCAGATTGACGGAGAACTGGCTGCTGGCGCCGTCGCCGCGAATGAGAGGCAGATCGAAGTTATCGACCTGCTGGCCGCGGGCCACGGCGGCCAGCGCTTCGCGGAGCTCGGCTCGACGCGGGGGCGCGCACAGGTCGGGCAAGGGATGCGCCAGAATCTGGTTCTGCTGAAAACCGAGGCCGCCCCAGCGCCGGTTGGCATAACTGATCACGCCTTCGGTGTCGGTGACCAGAATCAGGCTCTGGGTATGGTTGAGTATTTTGCTGGAGAAATCACGCTCTTTGTGCAGCTCGATTTGCGATTGGCGAAGGCCGCTGATGTCGAGCATGAGGCCGCGGTTCTGCAGGATGTTGCCCGCGGTATCGCGCACCGCAAAACAGTTCATGAACACGTGGACGGGCGATCCATCCTTGCGCCGCAGGACTTCTTCGTGATTGCGCATTCCGCCCTCGCGTTTGAGCACTTCCGCGAGTTCCTCGCGCCGCTGCGGAGAGAAATAGACCTGGGTGGGAATGTCGAGCTGAAGGACTTCGTCGCGGGTGCTGTAGCCGAGGATGCGCACCAGCGCGTCGTTGACTTCGACGAAACGGCCTTGTGGCGTGGAGACGTAAATTCCTTCCTGAATGTTGTTGAACAGTTCGCGATAACGGCGCTCGGCGTCGCGGCGATCGGTGATGTCCTTGAGCACGTGCACGGTCTGCAACTGGGCGCTGCTAGCGGCATGAATGCGCGAGGTTGAAATCAGGTAGGCGCGTTCGAGCACGGGATGCACGTATTCGTCGAGACCCTCGCCGCTGCGGCAGAAGGGACAGGAGTGCGGAGAAGCGCCGATGGTAAGGGCATCGAGCGCCCGCATGTTGATGCCGATCAACTGGTCGGGAGCGATGCCGACGAAATCGGCGAGGGAGCGATTGACGCGGAGAATGTTGTGCTGCTCGTCGTGGACGACGATGAAGTCGCTGATGGCATCGAAGACTTCGACCCAGTGGCGGTTGGCCTGCTGCATGTGGGTGAAGAGGCAGGCATTCTCGAGCGCGATGCTGGCATGGCCGGCGATGGCTCGCAGCAACTGGTGATCTTCGATGGCGGGCGGGACGCCGCGGTCGGCGAGACAGAGCACGCCGACCAATTCACCCGAGGAGCCGGCGAGGCGGACCAGAGTGCAATCGGTCCATCCCAGACTGGAGGCGAGAGCGGTTCCAAAGATGTCGCTGGCGGGGGCGAAGGCAACATCGCCGGGGTATTTCGGCAGGGCGGCACTGAGTGCCTGACTGAAGCGGCGGAGCAACGGCTGGTCGTCGACTTCGGAGGCGCCGCGCATCAGGATGGTATCGATCTCCGCGGCCTGGAAAAGGCTGAGGGCAACGGAGCGGCCACCGAGCAGGCTGGCGGCGCGCAGAGCGAAGTTGCGAGTGAACTCGGGCAGATGCAGGACGTTGTTCAGTTCGAGCGCGAGCGCTACCAGGGCCTCGGCGCGGCGGCGATGCTCCTCGGATTGGTGCAGGTTCCGGGTAAGTTCGAGGGCGATGGCAACTTGCGCGGCCAGAGCGCGGGCTCGGCGCACGTCTTCGTCGTTGATCGGCCCGGACTCGATGCGGTCGAGAACACCGAACATCCCGAGCACCTCGCCGTTCGAACCGAGCAGGGGGACAGCGAGGAGTTGGCGGATCTTGAAAGCAGCCACGAAATCCAAATTCGCGCCCGGAGTTTTGCCGGCGTCTTCAGTGACGAACACATTTTTCTGCTGCAGCGTTCTGGTGGCGACGCCATCGTAGAGCGGGATGTCGACGGGACGGGCGACGCCGTTCTCCACTGCCCAGCGAATGTGGAACGCGGCCTCTTCCAGGAGCCCGATGAAGCAGCGCTCGAAGCCGAGAAAGCTGGCGGAGCGGACGACGGAGGTCTGCATGAACTCGTCGAGTTTTCCGGCGGAACCGAGTTCGAAAGAAATCTCGAGGATCTCGTGGAGTTCGTGGGCCTGGGCACGAGCCATGCCGTACAACTCGGCGTTGGCGATGGCGACCGCGCCAAAGCCAGCCAGGGCGGAAACCAAGGTTTTGTCTTCGGGAGTGAAAGGGCTGGCGAGGCGAGGGTAGACGAGAATTGCACCGTGCGAGCGCGAGGTACGAAAGGGCGCGGCGATGAGAACTCCGGGCGGCGAGTCTTCTCCGAAATGAGAAGCGCCGTCGATGCTGACCGTAATACGCTCGCCGGCGGCCACGGCGCGGGTCGCGATCTCGAGCGCAGAGCGCAGGTCGTTGTGCTGGAAACGCGAACGGATGGAGAGCGCAAGCCGGGGAACTTCGGTCGACACCGCTTGCAACTGGAACAGTTTTTCCTGTTGCACGAAGACGAGCACGGCGGGCGAATGCAGCAGCGTACGCAGGCGGTCGGCAATGCTCTCCACCACGGATGCGGTGTCGGGCAAGCCATGCAGTGCGGTGGCCACCTCGACCAGAATGCTGGCGCGGCGGTGCTCTTCGCGGGAAAGCTGGTTCAGGCGAAGGGCTTCGAGTGCGGTGCCGAGTTGGGCGGCGAGGATGGTGACTTTGGCCAGGGCATCATCGTCAAAGCCGGCGCCGGGCGCACTCTTCAGGAATGTGATGGCTCCGATCACTTCCCCGGAAACGACGAGAGGCGCGGCCATGGCGGCGTGCGCCTGTCCTGAGGCCAGCCAGGGATAACGGGCTACTTCGAGGTGATTGACGAAAAAGGGGCGCCGCTTCTGCACCGCATCCATGGCGATCGACGCATCACCGGTGCGCCTGCGGATGCCGAGAAAGGCGTCGGCCTCATCGGCGTCGGCTTCGGCTCCGACGAGTTCGCCGTCGGGAGAACAACTCCAAAAGTAGGCGCCGCTGGCATGGAAGAAGGCGCGGGTGAGGGTGCAGAAAGATCGGATGAGTTGGCTGGAATCGCTGCTCTGAAAAGCGGCGCGGGAAAGCTCCAGGAGAAGCTTCTGGAAGGCCTCGTCAGACTGAGACGCGTCTCCCGGCTCGGAATTTCCGGCGTGGGTTGTCAGTGGGCACCAATCGCTTCAGCTAAGCGGTTGAAAACAATTGAATTACACAGTAAACGTACGCTCGATTCTCAAATTGAGTCAAGGGAATATAGGGGGGCGGTGCCGACTTGTGAAATGGCACCAAAGTGATAATGGCGTCTCAATGTGAACATCGGGTGATCGGGCCATCGGGTGATCGGGTCATCGAAGGTCAAGGGCAAAGCGCTTTTGACCTTCGATCACCCGATGACCCGATCCCACGATGAACCGATCACTTTTGCAGAAATCACTAAAGTAATGCACGGAAGGAACTTTTGGTATCGGCTGGTGTGGTCCTTGCACGAATATGGGATAGAGGCAAGACGACAAGGGAGGGACCGTGTCTTTTCAAGCCCTGAATCGTGGGCTCGCAGTGGGTCTGCTGCTGATTGGCGGATGGATCGCGACCAGCGCACCGCTTGCATGGGGTCAGGCAGAGATCAATCGCAAAGCAAAGGTCAAGGTGGCGCCGGTGTATCCGGAACTGGCGCGGCGCATGAGCCTCACGGGCGTGGTGAAGATCCTGGTCACGGTCTCGGCCAACGGGTCGGTCAAGGACGCAAAGGTGATTGGCGGCCATCCGCTGTTGGCGAACGCCGCTCTGGATGCGGTCAAGAAGTGGCGTTTCGAGGGGGGGCCGCAAGAATCCACGGGGATTGTGGAATTCCGCTTTGATCCAAACCAGTAAGGGCGTCGCAGGATTCGAAGCGCGGGCTGAGGAAGGTTGGAGTATGAACATTGGACAAAAGCTATATCTGAGTTTCGGCATCATTCTGGCGACGGTGCTGGTGCTGCTGGCGATCAACCTGGTCGCAGTGCAACGCGAGCATGAGACCAAGGCTGCGGCGCAGCGTTCGATCGACATGACCGAGGTTACCTCGTCGGTCCGCTTCGAGATGATGCAGAACCGGCTGCACCTGCAGAACTACCTGCTTAGCGGAGACACCCGCGACGTGGAGAAAATGAATGACGGCGAGCACCAGTTGAGTGACGCGCTGCACCACGCGCAGGAACTGGCGAATTCCACGCAACAGCGCAGCAGTCTGGAAAAAGTGCAAGGGCTGGAGCAGGCTTGGGGCAGCGATTTCGCGAACCCGCTGGTGGACAAGCGGCGGGCGGTGGACAGTGGGAATGCGACGGTGGCCGAACTGCAGATTTTCTATCTGCAAAAGGATCCGAACTCCTGGGTCTCGCGTTCGAGCGAGGTTCTGGACGATGTCGATCGGGAGAACCGCAAACTGCTGGAAGAGCGGCGCCACTCCGATGAATTGGCAGCGACGGGTACGATTTTGGCGGCGGTGTTCAGTTCCCTGTTCGCTCTGGGCCTGGGCATCGTCATTGCCTACCGCACCGCTACCGGGATCACTGGACCGCTAGGCCGGTTGATTCATGTGGCGGACCAGATTGGCCAGACCGGAGATCTGGAACACACCATTGACGTTCACGGTAAGGATGAGATCGGACAACTGGCCAGGACTTTCGAATCCATGGTCAAGTACCTGAAGGAAATGGCGGCAGTTTCCGAAGCCATCGCCGGAGGCAACCTGGCAGTCGAAGTCCGTCCGCGTTCCGCTAACGACACGCTGGCGAACGCCTTCACGCGCATGGTCGAAGGCCTGCGCGGGATGGTGCGCAACGTGCGCGACGCGGCCTCGCAAGTGGCCAGCGCTTCGACCCAGGTGGCCAGCGCTTCCGACGAATCGGCCAAGAACAGCCTGCAAACTTCTTCGGCCATCGATGAAGTGACCAGCACGATGCACGAGATGAGCGTGAACGTGCAGAACATGGTGAAGAGCACGCAGGTGCAGGCTTCGAGCGTCAGCGAAACCTCGGCCTCCATCGACCAGATGGTGACCTCGATCCAGCGGGTTGCGGATACGGCCAAGGTTCTGCTCGATATCTCGAACCGTTCGCGGGAAGAGGTGCACAGCGGCATCGGCACCATGGAAAAGGCGACGGACGGCCTGAACCGGATCAACACCACGATCCGTTCTTCGGGCGAAATTATCGACGCGCTGGGCACGCGGGCGGACGACATCGGCAAGATCGTCGAAGTGATCGACGATCTGGCGGAGCAGACCAACCTGCTGGCGTTGAATGCCGCCATCGAAGCGGCGCGAGCGGGCGAGCACGGCCTCGGCTTCGCGGTGGTGGCGGACGAAGTCCGCAAGCTGGCGGAGAAATCCGCGCAGTCCACCAAGGAGATTTCCGAGCTCATCGGCAGCATCCAGAAGGAAGCGCGCAAAGCGGTGGAAAACATGGAGAAGAGCACGACCATCGTGAACGAAGGACTGAATCTGGGACAGGAACTGAATGCCGCGCTGCGAAAAATTTCGAACGTGGTGACCGAGGTGTACAAGTTCGCGCAGGAAATCGGGGCCGCCACCAATGAGCAGTCGCACGGTTCGACGCAGATTGCGCGCGCCACCACGCGGTTGAACGAAATCACGCACGAGATCAACTCGGCAGTGGAAGAACAGGCTTCCGGGGCGCAGGCGGTGGTGCAGGCGATGGAACGCATGCGCGAACTGGTGCAGTCGTCGACTTCGGGGTCGACCGAACTGGCCGCTTCCTCCGATCAGATGTCAAAGATGTCGCAGGGTCTGCTGGATTCGATGGACCGTTTCGCGCTGCGTTCGAACGAGAAGTCGAACGACAAGTCGAAAGACAGCACGCCGGGGTACGGGAACGCCGGGCGGAGCGCGGCGGCGGGATCGCGTTGAGGAAATTCCATTCATGAGCCGGGAAACACATATTGTGGGCTTCCGGGTGGGCCGCGAGACCTACGGCGTGCCCATCACAGCGCTGCATGAGATCGTGCGCGTGCCGGAGATCACGGTGGTGCCGGACGCGCCCGATTATCTGGAAGGGGTGATCAACCTGCGCGGGAAGATCGTCTCGGTGGTGGATCTACGGAAGCGCTTCGGGAAGCCCGCCGCGGGAATCGACCGGCGCAGCCGCATTCTGGTCGTGGAACACCGGGGCCGCCTCGCAGGCATGATTGTGGACTCGGCGTCGGAGGTTCTGAAAATTCCCGAAAGCGACATCGAAGCCGCGCCCGTCATGATGCAGGAAGGCGGATTGGACTGTGTAACGGGGCTGGCCAAGTACCAGGGACGGCTGATCATTCTGCTGGATATCAACAAGGTATTAGCGGCGCCCGAAGTTGGAACCGGGCCGGCGGCAGAAAAACCGGCGGCGTCCGGTAGTGGCAAGACGGGGACCAAGGCGGGGAACGGAACGGGGACAGGAACAGGAACAAAGATCGCCTCGGCCGGAAAGTAGCGAGAAGAACCGAACCCACATGAATACGAGCGAAACACCCGCATTCACCGACGCGGAATTGAAACTCCTGCAGGCGCTGGTCTATCAGGAGTGCGGCATGCACTTCGACGAGCGGCGCACTTCTTTCCTCCAGGACCGTCTGCAGCGCCGGTTGAAAGAGTGCCAACTGGATACGTTCTACAGTTACTATCGCCTGCTCATCAGTCAGCCGGGAAAACAGGAGTTGTCGCGCCTGCTGGAAAACCTCACGGTCAACGAGACCAGCTTCTTCCGGAACAAGGCGCAGCTCGACCTATTTCAGCGGGACGTGATGGACGATCTTCTACGGCGCAAGCAGGAACACCGGGACTACAGCATAAGAATCTGGAGCGCGGGCTGTTCCACGGGACAGGAACCTTACACCCTGGCCATGCAGGTGGCCGATGCGCTGTCTTACTATTTTTTGCGCAATCCCATGCGCTTCGAATCACCGGTTCCAAAGCCTCTGGTACCCGCGCCCTGGCGGGTGGAGATCCTGGCCAGCGACATCAACTATTCGGTTTTGCGCGCGGCGCAGGAGGGCTCCTACGGTGAACAGCAGATGTTGGGGGTCGACTATGGCTACCGCTTGCGGTACTTCGACAAAGTGGGCGACCGCTACGCGGTAAAGAAAAACGTCAAGGAACTGGTGCACTTCGACTTTCATAATCTGAAGACCGAATACCTGCCGCAGCGGAACGACATCATTTTCTGCCGCAACGTGATGATGTATTTCGATGAGCCCGAGCAGAAGCGGCTGGTCGAGAAGTTTTATCGTTGCCTGAATCCCCAGGGATACCTGTTCGTGGGCCATGCCGAGAGCCTGCTGGGGCTGACGGAAAAATTTCAGATGGTGCATCGCAACAACGGCACGGCGTACCAGCGAGTTGAGGTGACCGTGTGACCGTTCCCCCCGAGGACCGGATGACAGAACTCCGCCAGTTGTTCTTCGAAACCGCGGGGGAACTCGTCCAGAAGCTGAACGACGAAGCGATGCGCTTGGAGAAATCGCCCGGCGACGCGGAAACGGCCCGCAGCCTGCGGCGCACGGTGCATACGCTGAAGGGGGACGCGGCCGCCTGCGGTTTCCGGGAACTCAGCGAATTGTCCCATGAGTTCGAGGATGTGCTGACGCTCGGGAACACGGCAGCGGCGGCTTCGGTTCCAGAGATCGCGCTGCGTGCTGCCGACGTGTTTGCGGCCTTGCTGGAGGCGTATCGGAAGGGGACGAAGCTTCCCAGCATCCAGTCTTTGCGTGCGGACATTGCTCGTCTGGCACACCCGGCGGCAAGCGGCGCACTCCCAGCCAAGCCGAAGAAAAAGAAAGTTGCCGCGAAGACCAGCCGCTGGTCGGAATACGAGCAACTGGCGATCACGCGGGCGGTGGCGGAGGGCAAGCGGGTTCATCACGTGGCGGTGCAACTGGACCCACAGTGCGCAATGCCCATCGCCGCACGTCAGATGATTCAGATCGCCCTTACCGGCCTGGGTGAAGTGCTGGCTTTCTATCCGGTCGAAGGCAGTCTTGAGACCGGAAACCGAATCGAAGCGGCGCTCGCGTCGGAAAAACCGGCGGAGCAGATCCGGGCGAAATGCAGCATTCCAACGATTGCGCTGAATGTCCGTGTCAAGCCCCTGCGCGCCCCAGCCCCGTCGTATCCGCTCCCGCCGGCTTCCGCCGCCGATTCTAGAAACAAGAACAAGAAGAAGAACGAGGACGCGTCGCCTGTGGCCGCCGAGGTCTCTGCCGTTACTGCCGAAGTTACGGCCGACGTTCCCGCGAACTATGCGCCCTCAACCGGGGAACCGGCGGCGCCCGCCGTGCCGGGCGGTTCCGATAACGTGCTGCGCGTGGATGCGGAAAGAATCGACAGCGTACTCAATCTGGTCGGGGAAATGATCCTGGCGAAATCGATGTTGCAACAGGCGCTGCTGGAATTTGGACAACGCTTCCCGAAAGATGTCTTGCGGGGAAAATTTTCCGATGCCATGGCGTTCCAGGGGCGGGTTTTGAATGACCTGCAGCATTCGGTCATGAAGATTCGCATGGTGCCCGTCGATCAACTGTTTCGGCGCTTCCCGCGCATGGTGCGGGATGTCGCGCGGCAGTGCGGGAAAGAGGTCGAACTGGTGGTCCGAGGCGGGCAAACCGATCTTGACAAGAGCATTCTGGACGCGATCGCCGAGCCCCTGACCCACATGGTGCGAAATGCGGTCGGCCATGGCATCGAGACCGCCGAAGAGCGGGTTCGCGCCGGCAAGCGGCCCCAGGGAACATTGCGGTTGGGCGCTTATCACCAGGGAAACCAGGTGGTCATCGAGGTCTCCGACGACGGAGCCGGCATTGATCCGGAAAAAGTCCGGCAGCGCGCCCTGTCCCAGGGATTGCTGAAAGCCGAGCAGGCAGCCCGCATGACGGAGACAGAGACTCTGAATTTGATTCTGCAGCCGGGATTCTCCACCGCCGAAGAAATCACCGAACTCTCGGGCCGCGGCGTGGGATTGGATGTGGTGCAGAGCGTGCTGGGACGCCTGAAGGGAACGATCCAGATCGAAACGGCGCTGGGACGGGGCACAACCTTCCGTCTGCGGCTTCCGCTGACGCTGGCCATTATCAGGGCATTGATGTTCCGGGTGGAGCAGCGGCTCTACGCCCTGCCGCTGAATGCGGTGGCGGAGATCGCGCGCACGGTGGAAGAAGATATTCATGAGGTGGAGCACTACGACGTGCTGCAACTGCGCAACGACGTGTTGCCTTTGCTGCGCCTGGGCTCGAAGCCTCGGAGCGGGCCGGAAACAGCGCGACGCAAAGTCTTCGTGCTGGTGATTAATAGCGGCGACCGCAAGTTCGGGGTCGTCGTCGATGCGCTGGAGGGCGAAGAAGAGCTGGTCAT
>Ga0224558_1002669_pt1 | contig 15939 bp, 14 predicted proteins | sample 714S32024metaG_FD_180682 | JGI IMG/M metagenome (GOLD analysis project Ga0224558, IMG submission 180682) | Peat soil microbial communities from Stordalen Mire, Sweden - 717 S3 20-24 | ecosystem: Environmental > Terrestrial > Soil > Wetlands > Peat | place: Sweden: Norrbotten County, Stordalen... | reverse complement strand
GTTTATCCAGGTAAACAAATTTCATAAAGCTCCAAAGGGTGCGAAGCCGGCCCCGAAAGATCATGAACGCCGTCCCGTATTCAAAAAGGAAGCCCCAATCCGCGCTGAAGTTGCGCGCGATGTTACCGATGAAACTGGCAAAGACGTACAATATCGTGTAGCTATAGAGTCCCGAAAGGATTGCGTACACCACATATCCTGGACGGCGGCGCTTGGGCACTCTCGGCACCTCTACCGGGAGGCGCCAGATGTTTCGCTTTACCCACGATGACAGATAAAGCGTCGAAGCTTCCTTCAGATCCGGAATCCCTAGAAGATCCGTCATAATGTAGTAACCGTCGAGCTTTATAAGCGGGTTCCAGTTGACCAGCACTACCGCAACTCCGGTCAAGAGGATGACGGTGTAGGCAAAATCGTGAATCGCGGTACCCGGGGACGTTCCCCACCAGATCGGAGTGGCCACTGCGCAAAGCATCAGTTCGGCCCAGACCCCAGACACCGTGATGATTAAGCGCTCAAAGCGACCTCCGAGTACCTCGGCTTGCGTAGTGTCCGTGTAGAACGCTGGAGTCAGGTAAATAAGAAGGAACCCCATGGCAGGGACATTTGCGCCGTAGTGCTTGGAGGTGAGTCCATGGCCGGTTTCGTGAATGGCGATCAGCACCGATCCGAGGATCCAGAAGACGGCCACGTCGAACCAGCTCTTGTGGGCAAAGTTGTAGAACTCCCACGTATCCCGGCCAACCTCGCTCCAATGCGTGATGCAAATCCCCGCGCTGAAAGCAAAGGCGAGCAGCGTCAGCACGACGAACCACGGCTTGTAAATGAACCCGATTGTCTCGTACAGCCAGGTCAGGAACCGGTCCGGGTTCACTGCCGGGAATGTGATCATCGACAAGTCGCCCCACTTACTCTTTTTTTTCTGCAGCCGCCGCCTTTCGTCGGCGGTTTTCTGCATGAGCTTCACGTTCTTTTCCTGCGGCGTCTTGTACCAGAAGTTCATGGCATCTATTTCGGCAGCGAAATCTCGCACCGTGTCTTCCGTGTACTCAACCCCCGTTTCCCGCGAATAGATTTGGGCAATGTCAGCATAGGACCGCTGCCCATCGAAGAGTTGAATCAGATTCCAGCTAGCTGGCGGAAAATTGAACATCGCGTCCATCCCCGGGACGAATGCCCGAACCACCGGCTGGCCTTCCTCGATGTGCTCCTTGAATACGACTTCCGGATGAACCCGCGGATAACGCTGGCTGACCAGCTTTGCTGGCATCTCCGGCAGCGCAACGTTTAGGGCCTGGCTGATGTTCATCGCAGATTCTCTAGGCTCACGCTCGCGTCCATGCCGGCCCGCAGCAAGCCCGGATTCCCTTCGAGTTCCACTGTAACTTCGATCGTGCTGCTGGCGGGATCGACGACGGGGCTCACTTCCAGCACTTTGACCTTGTATTTTTGGTCCGGCAGATCTGGAGTCATCATCGGCAGTTCTTGACCCTTTTGGACTCGCCCGATGAATTTCTCAGGCAAAGTAAACCGCATGCCCAACGGGCCCTCGGCCGTCACCCAGAACAGCCGGTCTCCCTTGGCGACCTGTTGTCCCTGGCGCACGTAGCGGCGGGCCACCACGCCAGAAAAAGGTGCGCGGATCCGGGTCTTGTCCAGTTCCAGTTCCAGGGAACGCTCCGACTGGGTGGCATTCGTGAGCAATTCGCGAACCCGCCGGACGTCCCACGTTTCCGATTCCGCCTTGAACTTGGCGTGCTCGAGTTGCTCCTTGGTGAGGATCTGGGCATCCCACATTTTCTGGGCGCGGTCGTAGTCAGACTGCATGACCTTAGCTTCAGCTTCCCAGTTCTTCAAGTCAGCTTCGATGCTGCGGGTCTTGGCGCGGGCCGCCTCCAAGTCGGCCGTCAGTTGCCGGTCATCCATCTGCGCCAGCAGGTCCCCGGCGTGAACGTGGGCGCCCGCCTCGGTCCGCAGGTCGGCGATTACGCCATCGCGCTGCGCCAGCACGTCAAGCTGGTGTTCCACAATCAGCGGACCTGAGACCGTGATGCCACTCTCAACCGCTGGAACGCTCGCCGTCGGAGCAGGCGCCGCCCCTCCCGAAGGCCGTGTTGAGGGAGCGGCTGCGACTTCCGCGCTCTTCTCGGAGCAGGCCAGCCAGGGCAGCAGAGCCGCGCCCAGCAGGATCAGAGCGAGATGGTTCGGTTTTCTATTTTGCATTTCCTCACACTCCAAACCACGACCATACTCGTGAATAAATCCACAAAAGCGGTCCGCGAAACAGGACATAACCAGCCGGATACCATCCCGCGCGCACTTTTCCTCGTCCTTCCATGCCGGCCCGAATTGCTCCGTCGGAGTTCGGCAGCGCAACGCGCGCGAAAAACACTCGCGAATCGCCCTGCACTACCCCCCTGGGGCTGACGACCGTCACGTCGCCGCGAAAGATTCGTGTGGGAAAACTGTTGAGCTTGATGGCAGCGCGCGACCCGACGCGCAGCAGGCCGGAATCGATATCGTCGATCGCCACGTCTGCGATGGCCCGCGAGGTATCAACTACTTCGGCGAAGGTGTCTCCATACTGCAAGCGCTTTCCGACCAGGTTTTCCACGTGGGGCGTCGCCACGAAGCCGTCGATCGGCGACCGCAATCGCGTTTTGTCCAACAGTTCCTGGGCCCTTGCGAGTTCCGATTTCCAGAAGTCAGCCTGTATCCGCTGCACGCCGGCTTCGCTGGCATCATTCGCTGCCAGCGAACGATTCATCTGCAGCAGCGCGGTCTGATACTTGGCCTGAGCCTGGGCGAGCGCCGAGCGCGCCTGCCAATCCGCAAGGTCCGCGATGACCTGGTCACGGGTGACGTGTTCACCTTCACGCACGTACACTCGGCTGACCACACCCTCTACCTCGGGCTGTATCTGCGCGGTGTGCACCGCGGCCACGACGGCATCTCCGTCCACTCGCAGCGGCAATGGAAATCCCGCCAGGAAGATCAGGACCGCGGCGGCGGTAGCCATCCAAAAGGTGCGTCGCCGTTTTCCCATGGCCATAAACTTCCGTTTCTTCTCCAGTACCGGCTGCAGCATGGAAATGAACGGCACTTCCTTGTACATCTGCGCATTGCGCAGCGCGACCGTCGCCTGCCCGGCGAGCACTTGCAGGATCTCCAGGTGGGCGTTCGAAAGAAAATCCGGATCCGCGCTTTCGATGCCGAATATGCCGACTCGCCCGGTGTCGTCGGTCAGCGGGATCGCGTAGAACCCCCGCATCCCCGATTTTTCGAAATAACTTTGGAACTTGGCACGGGTTTCCTCGCGGGCCGCGTCAATTTCGGTGCCATGTTGCCGAACGTGCACCACCTCTTCGGAGAGCATGGCCCAGCGCAGGATGTCGTTAAGCGGGGCGATGTCAGGCGCGTCGGCGTCCAGTTGCGTGACACCAGTGACGGCACTGAGCTTGTACTTTCCACCGCGTTCGAGGCTGACGGCAGCGCGTTCGTAGGGGATCACCGCCTGCGGCGCATTGACAATCGTCTGAAGAACACGTTCCAGGTTCAGGGTGGAGGTGATCTCGTGGCTGACGGTCACCAGCATTTCCAGGATTTCGACTTTGCGCTCGGCCGCCAGGAGGCTGGAATTGTGGAGAGCGTTGCTGGCCGTTTCACAGATGTTGGTCAGCAGGAACTGGTCGTCGTCGTCGAAAGGGAGTCCGTCAAGGCGGTTAACCGCCTCCACCACCCCCACCAGATTCTCGTGCTCCAGCAGCGGCACTGCCACAATCGAGAACACCATGCCTTCCTCGATCCCCGCATTGCGCTTCTGCAAGCGTTCGTCATCGGCATCGTCCACCAGCACTGCTTCGCCGCTATCGGACATGTCTCCCGCAATGCCTTCTCCCAACCCCTGCACCATCCCCAACTGCACCGTCGGGTCGTATCCCTCGCATCTGACCAACTCCAGGGCGTCGTTGCTCACCATCCATAGATTGACCCCCTGGACGTTCATCACCTCCTGGAACTTCTTCGCAATCGTGCCCAGCAGCTCATCCATCTCCAGGGTCGCGTTGAAAACCTTTTCCAGGTCATACATCTGGGTGACGCGACTGATGGATTGCAGGCTGGTATTGCGCTCGCTCTCGTATGAAAGCGCCGTGGCAATGGCCTGGGTGGCGAGTTCCGGAATCTCGCCCAGCATCTCCAACAACCCTTCTGAAATCGGCTGATCGCAGCTCACAAGCTCGATCGCGCCAAAAAGAATTTCGTCCAGCACCAGGGGAACATACGCCAGACTGGTTACGGTGCGCCGGATATCAAGATGTCCGTACTCTTCGCGCTGCAGGTCGCCGCCTTCGAACTGCATGAACGTCCTGTTGGCCGCGACCGTGCCCAGCGTGCCGAAATCAAACTCCTTGACGTCACCCACTGTGATCTCGCCCGCAATCGCTTTGGGAGTCCAGGCGGGATTCTGCTGGTTCTCGATGACATAAACCACGACCGCGATGCCCGGCAATAGCTGCGCGATCTGATCGGCGATGACGCGCGCGCGCGGGCTGACCTCCTGTTGCGTTAACAGGGCCGAGGCAAATGGAGCCACGGGAACGTCAATCCCCGGTCTTCGAGTCGTCATAAGCGGTTTTCCAAGATTGTTGCAAACTTCGGGCTATCAACTACCCGACCCATACGGCGTAGCCCTGCTAATCGCGGAAGCATTCTTTCTAGCGTGGCATCTTAAGCTGCTTGCGTTGGCAGGTCAACAATCACTTGAAATAGCTGAAACCCACAAGGAATATCTTCCGCATGATTCCAATAGACCGGGAGGGGTGGGGTACTAGCTAGTTATTGCTGTTGGAGTTAATAGACGGCTGGCAGCCAACGCCATCACATAAGAAAAACCTAGCGCGACGGTTCGTGCATCGAAACAAAAATGCAAGGGCGTAGCCCGAGTTCAGGGTTTTACCGCGCTCTCACATGTGGAGCCGCACTGCTCCTATGCGCGGCAAGTGTGCACGCGGAAGCCACACCCATCACGCACGGCACGCTGGAACTGATCGCCCGCAATCAATGGATCGCCGCCAGACATACGCTCGATGTCGGGTTGCTTTTCCAACTCGAGAAGGGCTGGCACATCTACTGGCTCAATCCGGGCGACTCGGGCGAGCCGCCTCGCGTCGAGTGGCAGTTGCCGGCGGGTCTTACCGCTGGGGCAATCGAGTGGCCTGCGCCGCGGCGTCTCGGGACAGGTAGCATCGCGGATTATGGCTACGAGGACCGAGTGCTGCTAATCGTGCCGCTGCACGCTGCGGCCAGCTTGGCGGCGCAGCAGCCAGTTCGGATCGGCGCCCAGGTAAAGCTGCTGGTCTGCAGCCACGAAATGTGCATCCCGGGCAAGGCGGAACTTTCGCTCACGCTTCCCATCAAATCGCAGCCGCCTGCGCCGAATACTCCTACTGCTGAGCTGTTTGCCGCTACGCGAAAATCCTTGCCGCGTCCAGCGCCGGGGAGCTGGAAATTCAGCGTGACTGACGCCAACGATTCTTTTGTGCTCACCGCTGATGTTGGACATCAAATCACGCAGGCGGTTTTCTTTCCGCTGGCTGAGTCGCAGATTGAAAACGCGGCGCCGCAGAAGCTGTTAACGGAAAAGGCTGACTTCCGGTTGACGCTGAGGAAATCTGATCAGCTGCTCAAACCGATCGACCGGCTGAAAGGGGTGCTTGTGCTTGCCGGCGATCAGGCCTTTTTGATTGATGTGCCTATCGGCAAGGCCGGCACAGCGAGAAGCAATTCCGGTAACGGCGCCACCAAGTAAAATAATTTCAAAGAGGACACAGATATGAAGCGCTCAACTCTATTCCCCACGCTTCTTTGCCCCATGCTCCTATATCCAATGCTTCTATGCTCAATGCTCGTTGCGCTGGTGCTGTGCGCAGCACCGCCGCTGGTCTCGGCTGCGAAAGTGGGCGCGGCGGCTCCCGATTTCACAGGTACGGCGAGCACCGGCAAGACCTTTCGCCTATCGGACTATCGCGGAAAGTATGTGGTCCTCGAATGGCACAACAACGGCTGCCCCTTCGTACGCAAGCAGTACAACAGCGGCAACATGCAGCAACTGCAAAAGCAGTGGAGCAGCCAGGGCGTAGTCTGGTTCACAATTCTGTCTTCCGCGCCGGGCAAGCAAGGCCATGCGACCGCACAAGAAGAGAACGACTACCTCGCGAAGATGCAGGCTGCGCCGACCGCCGCGCTGCTCGACCCGACCGGTGAGATTGGGCATCTTTACGACGCCAAGACATCTCCGCAGATGGTCGTCATCAACCCCCAGGGCGTGGTGATCTACGATGGAGCGATTGACGACAAACCCACAACCGACCTGAACGACATCCCGGGCGCGACCAATTACGTCAGTCTCGCGCTGCAACAGGCAATGGCCGGAAAGCAGGTGGAAACGTCGGCGACGCGTCCCTACGGCTGTTCGGTGAAGTATTCGGACGCGACGCACTAGCGAGAGTACTCGCGAGAGTATTAGATGATTGGTGTACACTACCGTGGCCCCAGGGTCCGACCTGGACTTCCTGGGCTAAATCACGGAGGATGAATTTAATGAACAGGAAACTGTGGGGAGTTTTTGCAGGGCTGTGCGTAATCGCGATGTCGGCCGTCTGGATCACGCCGGCAAGCGCGCAGATGTCGGAGGTTAAAGAAAAACCGCCGATGTACTCGTACGTGTCGTTTTGGAATATCCCCCGCCCACAGTGGGCAGAGATGGCAAAGGCAGACGCGGCTGACCAGAAAATTCTGGATAAGGCCGTCGCCAGCGGGACCCTCGTAGGATTCGGCAACGACGTGAATTTGGTTCATCAGGCCGACGGCCCAACTCACGACGGCTGGTGGTCGGCGATGTCCATGGCCGGGGTGCTCAACGTGCTGGACCAGTTCTACAAGTCCGGCAGTACCGCTTCTCCCGTTTTGGAAAGTGCCACAAAACACTGGGATAGCATTTTCGTCAGCCGGTATTACAACTGGCATTCCGGATCGTGGAAGGATCTGTACACCCACGGGGCGTCCTATAAATTGAAGCCGAACGCGCCGGACGACGCGGTGGAGAAGCTCAGCAAGAGCATGCTCGTGCCGCTGCTGGAGAAAATGCTCGCCGACGGCACGATTCACGAATACGAAGTCGACACCGAAGCGATCCACACCGAAGCGCCCGGCACGTTTTGGATTTTTTACCTCGCGGCGAATGCGGAAGGCCTGGACAAGGTCAACGCGGCGGTGCGGGAGGCCTTCAAGTCGAACCCGCTGCACGGCCCGGCATTTGATTCCATGGTGGACTTCACCGACCACCGCGATTATCTGGCCCGCACCAGCGCTACGTACAAATAGTTCCCCGCAATTGCCTTCCCGGTCCGCGAGCGACCCGAGCTTAGTGGCTCCGCTCGCGGGCTGACTTCCGTCGAGCGCCGGACTCGGCAGTTGTCGGCAAAGGCACAGTAGATGGCCACAAAACGCGCCCCAGTCACATCAACGAACATATGTCAGGAGATGGCGTAAGTGATTGCAGCAGAACTGGTAGCGCTACCGGGAATCGAATCGGCCTTCTTTAGAATCAGACACTTATCGTGAAAGCACAGAAACAAAGGCTTTAAGGGTCTCGTAAGCCCTTTGTTTGCCACCTGGCTGGTATCCCAGCCGGAGTTCTGTGCTAACTGTGCTAACTCCAGAAGTTGCGTGTCAAACGATCCCGCCTGGGACAAGATTGTCTCGCCTCCCCTGACTCGTATACGAGTCAACCCAAACTGAGGAGAACACCATGAAAAAGCAAACGAACGATGCAAAGCAGAAAGCAGCGAACGATGCGGAGCCGGTCGAGGCAGCTAAGGCCGCTAAGAAGGCCACTGAGAAGGCGGCGGAGACGGAGCGATACGTGATCGGAAATATGGCCACCGTCAGATCTGGGTTCTACTTAGAACTCTGTACATTTGTGAGCACAAAGCAGAACAGCCACGGCGTGGACGCGGAAACGATCCGAAAGGCCTTCGTGGGAAGACAAATAAATGGAAGAGGTATCAGCGTAGGTAGGTGCAACAGATACATTCGGTACGCGGTCAACCATGGCCAGTTCAAAGTGGTGAAGAACGGTGGTGGTGCCAAGTGAAATTTCATCCTGGGACGGTCGTGATAACACCAGGGTGTTTGCAAGCGTTCGAGGCCAGTGGTGATGAACCACTGGCATTTTTATTGAAGCATGTCAACCTCGATCCAGGTGATCTCTCGCCAGAAGACATTCAAGAAAACCAGCGTAGCGTTGAGAACGGATGGAGAATTCTGTCCGCTTACCGGCTCAGCGATGGCACGAAAATCTGGCTTATCACCGAAAGCAACCGCGCCAGCACCTGCTTGTTGCTACCGTCTGAATATTGAACGTTACTTCGGTGTCTGGCGTTCCCAGCCACGTTCGCGTGAGAATGTGGTATGGACGATCATCATTTCGCTCCTGCCGAAGTAGCCGCTCGCACGCAGGAACTGTATAACCAGATCACAGAGCTTCTTGAAAACGAAATTGAACCAATCAAGAGCATCGTCCTAACTTCCCTGTTCCTCGATCTCATCACAGAGATTTGCGGTGATGAAGCGCGTAAGCAGCTGGAGGAAATCTTCGGGACCACCAGTCCGTCCGCAGACACTCGCTGGATGAACGCGCTGGTGGACAAAGGCTACGACTGGCCAACAAGGATTGGGAAAGCTAAGAAGGCCGGTAAGTAGAAAAACCACAATCCCTTGTGCTCTGCATATCAGTGTGTGCATTTTGTGTCTTCCCTAAACTCGCGCTCCCGTGGGACGATTTATGTGGAGCAGCTGCTCGCAAGAAAGTAGCAAAAGTCAAAGGTTCTCTCACACGTTCTGGCCGGGAAACCGCTTCTTAGGTCTCCAAGGCTTTCTAGTGCGTCGCTTCTTGGCTTCCCACTCCCATTCTCTGGCCGCTTCTGGAGAATAGCGACTGTCGTCGTCCTCCACCGACCAGCCCACCGTGCACCAGCCGTCAAAGAAATATCGAAGTGGCTTTCGATAGAGGGCCGCGAGTTGGACAAGCTCAGGCACGCCAATCGCCTGTGTGCTTCTCTTGATCCTCGACAGAAACGATTGACTGCAGCCAGTCGCGATTTCGACAGCTTCTTGAGTCATACCGGCTTCGCATCTGGCCCGCTCCAGCCGGGCACACAATTCCTTCGAACGTGCAGCATAAATCCTCTTCATCTCATAAGCGTAGGCGCGTGCGTTCTCCATGCGTAACGATTACCTCCCAGGGTAACTACGTGTGACTAAGGGTCACAAATATTATTCAAAATTGAATATTAACAAAATCCTATTCCAGGCGACCCGTAAACACAAGAAACAATTGGACATATAATTCGGCTGGAATTTAGCCATTTCCCCTTAGCAGCGGTTTTATATGCATGTGGGCAACCCCCACCAAGGGAGAAACACCAATGAACACCGAAACACAAGGACCAGCGCTTGAGTTTTCCGAACTGCCCCTTTCCATGCCTGTGGAAGCAGACAAATTGGCAGAATCTGCCAATTTGACCGCAGCCGAAGCCACCGTCGGAACACTAACCGAGGAACAACTGTACGCCGAGATCGCGCGGCTCTGGGCCGCCAACAAAGTGAATCGCTACGAACTGGGCGAAAAACTTTGGCAGCTCAAGCAGCAGGCGAAGCACGGCCAGTGGATGATGAAGGTAGACCACATGGGGATTAAACAGCGTACGGTGAACAGCCTTATGGCGGATTACCGCGAGGAGTACATGCGGCGCAACCCTCCTGCAAATCCTGAAGAGGACTTCGAAGGTGAAGCGCCGCACAACGACACGGCGGAAGAGAAGTCAGGCGAGCCAGTGGCAGACGTCGTTGCTGACCAAGAAGGCCACACAGCCAGCGTGGATCCTTCTGCTCAACCTATCCCAGTCGCGCCTGTTCCGACGCAAGAGAATGCGGTCAAGCCGGAAGGCAAAGCCTATTTCCGTCCCCACATTACGCTCACTAAGGGAGCGGAAGAGAAGGTGTGGAATCATGCCATTGACGTCATCATCCGCGAGGGTGACGACGTGAACAACGAGAGCGAAGCCGCTCTCTTTGCCGTGGTTGCAGTGGCGCAAGAACTCGAACGTCGCCAGCAACAGCGCGAAATCGCGGCGGATGGCGATGGCTCCGTGGGAGCACCCAGCCAAGCGGAGTCGTCCACGAGGGAACCTAGCGTCCTCGCTGCCGTCACGGTCGCACCGGCTCCGATTTTGGAGAACCTCATCAAGCCGGTGCCGGTGCCCGTTCCCTCTCTTCCGCCTACTCCGCGCAAACCGTTGCAGATTGTGGATGAGGACGAGGAGGTGCAATGATGAAACTTCCCATCATCACTCTCACCCACGAAGAACCGGAGCAGGAAGTCGCGGCTCTGGAAGGCCATTCAATTGGGGCGGGTCATTACGACCGCCTCATCAAACCGTCTACCATTTACCACAAACCAGATGGCGGTTTCCTCTGTTTGTGGCTCCCGAAAGTGGTCCCGGTTGGCTTGCGGCAGGAGGCGTTCAAAGTTCTCAAGCATAAAGAGATTGCTCCGCCTGGCAGTGCGGCACGAAGAGATACTGCTTCAGGGCACGGTGCCGATCCGAAAGCAGGCAGCAGCATTCTCGGTTCTTTCGACCGGGATGGACGTCATCACCCTTGCGCGGAAAAGGCTGCTTTCAATAGGAAGCACCCACGTCTCTTCAAACGGTTTGTGCCATACGTCGAAGCGATTGATCAGCTATACGCGGCCAACCTGGAAGAAATTTACAAATCGCAATATCTCGTCGCGCTGGCTACATGGCCGGAATGGTTAATTGGCAATAGTATTTTTACCACCATTCAGGTCAACAAGGGCTTCCGCACGCACGTTCACAAAGACGGGAACAATCTGCTTAGCAGCGTCGCTCCGATGACGTGCTTCACTAACGCCATTGGTGGTGAACTCATCTTCCCCAAATACCGTGTTGCCGTCCCCTACAGCAACGGGGACGTGCTGCTGGCGAACGTGCACGAATGGCATGGGAACGCGCCTTTTCGCAGCGATCCAGAGAAATGTTTTCGCACAACTTGCGTGTTCTATTTTCGAGCGCGAATGGTGCAGTGTGGCACGCAGGCAGAAGAAATCGAGCGCATGCGCAATCGCAAGCTTGGTGATCCATTGTACGGCTGGATCATCGACGGGAAGTTCATCTCGCCAGAAGAACGTAGAAAGCGTGCAGTCGCATACGACGACGCGGAGGAGTTGTGATGGCCAATTTAGAGGAATCCAGCGAAGAAGAACAGCAGCACGAACAAGGCGACCTTGAAAACGAGCGTGAGTGGTTCGATCTCGAAGATCGTGGCATGTGCCCACCGTGCTCACTCGAGAAGGGTGAAGACGTACCACTGCCAGAATCTGAGGTCTGTCCAGTCTGTCGGTACGGGGACAGATCTCAGCCAATAAACATTCGGCAGGCAGAAGTGACTCGTACTTTCATCGGGCACGGCGTGGTTCTCTACGCTCTCTTCGTCCCAGAGCATGTGAGCCCACTTGGCTTGGTTTGGGGAACGGAATTCACGGTGGATGGCAAGAATTTCTTTGAGTTAGCCCACTCATACGTGATCCCGGACCCAAGACGGCAAGGAGTGCGAACTAAGATTGACGAGCACATTTTCAGCAATCACGATTTCGTTCTGACTGGAGACGGCTCTGCTGAAGGTGGGCTTGGTTACTTGAAGGCATCCGGTTACAAGCAGGACGAGACCACACACATGTGGGTTAGAGCACATGTGGGTTAGAGCCAAAGCGTTGACCGCCCGAGCCGAGATGCTCGTAGATAGCTCACGGGAGGGACTATGACACAAACTGAAGTGATTCGCTGGGCGCGCATTGTCAGTCTCGGCCCAGGCCGTACCACTGATGAAGAATGGACCTGGGCGCAAGAGACCGCTCTAGAATTCAACAACCGGCGAGGTCTCGCACCGGGACTGGACGCCGAACGCAAACTGCTCGTCGCGAAGTTTCTGGAAGATGACACGCCTGCCGACAAAGACACACCGTTGTCGGAGTTGCATGTTGCGCTTCATCTAGGCGCGGAGAAATCGAAAACGTAGAAAGCTTGCTGTTTTTCAGTATCAAGCTGAAGACACAAAAGTCCGACTAGGCACTCATGACATTTTGAACAAGTTTCCATCAACCGGACCGCCTCTTTAGCCTAGTCAGCAAATGCATCCGGTTGGTGGGATTCACCTATGGACCCAATGCGACGTTCTCGCGAGGCATTACCGGCAGGCGTCCCCAGCTTGGAAGGCTCCGACCTGCCGGAGCGAGACTACAAAGAGCTACGCATCACAGAAGAGGAACTGAAAGGACTGCATGAAGCGCGCATTCGTAGAAGCATTTCTGCCAGAGTTGAAAGGTGGCCAGTCGTCGAAGACCTCTCGAGCAACCGGTTGCACCGCAGGCGTTGCTATAGGACGCGCCGTCAAGAGTCTGCTCAAGCAGTGTGGGCGACATCGCATTACCTGCTTAAAGCTGACGATTGCAATCAGTGAGGTTCTGAAGGAAGAATAGCTATGACAGACAGAAAACGTTTCAACCTGGATGAAATCCGAAAAGCAATCAAGGTCCTATTCGCGAACGTAAGGTTTGGCAACGGCGAATGCGTTGAGGTTCGCGTGCCGGATAAGAAGAAGCACATCACGGTGTCCGGATGGTTTGACGACATCGAAGAGATGGCCGGACAGGTGGCAGTGCTAGCTCAGCATGGATTCGGTGAAGGATACCGACACGTCCATGAAAACGCCTACTGGACTTGCAACCCCGTGACCGACGCCTTGCTATCACGGCAACCGAAGAATAAACTGGCCATCGTTGCCGATGCCACTTCCGGCAATAACATCACGCGGCGCATCTGGCTGCCTATCGACATCGATCCGCTGCGTGCGTCTGGTGTCTCCGCCACTAATGCAGAGAAGCAGTTATCCGCTGAAGTCGCCACGAAACTCATCAACAAGTTGGAAGAGTTAGGCACACCGGGTGACAGCATGGTCGGTGGTACATCCGGGAATGGTTACCACATTCTGATCCGCATCGACCTGCCGAATGACAAGGACTCAAACGACCTTATTAAGAAGTGTCTAGCTGCGATGCAAGTAATGGTCGGGACTGGGAAAGTCGAAGTCGATCCGAAAGTCTTCGATGCTAACCGCATCATCAAGTGCTATGGGACGCTGTCATGCAAGGGCGAAGACACTGCTGACCGTCCATGGCGCTGGTCTAAGCTTACCATCGTGCCTGAGACAGTGGTGGTCTGCCCGACCGATGTACTGGAGCAGATTGCAGCACTTGCGCCTGACAAGAATCCGAAGCGAGCACTGGGCGAGAAGCGCGAAGGACCGTGGACTGAAGAGAACACGCAGGAATATCTGGAGTGGACAGGTTGGGAATGTGGCGACCCCGTTGATTACAACGGTGGGTTGAAGTGGATGGGTGTCTGCATCAACGATGAGAATCACAAGGACGCTGCAGTCATTCTCACTGACGGATGGTGGTCTTATACCTGCTTTCACTCATCGTGCAAGGGCGATAAGAAGACGGATGAGTTCAAGAAGCGTTGGGAAGAAGAGAATGGCGAACGGTATGACTATCCCAGCGTGCAGCATATTGAGGAAAGCGATACATTCGAATTCGAAGACGCCTGTGAAATCCCAGTTGTAAAACCGATGGACCTGAGCAAGCTGAAGTTTTCGGTGAAACCTGGCGAAGCAGCAGGCGAAGAAGTGCCGCCAGCACCAGCACCAGCTCCTGCAGCGCCAGCGGTGCAACTGCAAGCGTGGAATCTGACTGACTCTGGAAATGCTGAGCGTTTCGTGGCGCGTTTCGGTCACGTGTTTCGCTACTGTCCGCAACATGGGTGGTACTTCTGGGATGAAACTCGGTGGAAACAAAACAGCGTCGGACGCGCTACCAGGGCTGCTACCATTGTGGCCCGCAAGGTGGTGAACGAACTCCCGTTGCATCTGGCAGGCGTTACAGACCCTGAGCTGGCGCAGGCAATCGAAGCTGGTGTGAAGGGATGGGCGAAACGGAGTGAGTCGCAAAAAGGCATAGGGTCAACCGTAGGTCTGTCACAGTGGCAGAAAAGCATCGAAGCGCAAATCTCTGAATTCGACCGCAACCTGTGGGCGTTCAACTGCGCTAACGGTACGATCGACTTGTCCAGTGGCGCGTTTCAACCTCACGCGCAGAGCGACATGTGCACGAAGGTATCGCCTGTGTCGTACGATGCTGGCGCGACCTGTCCACTCTGGGTAAGCTTCCTGGAGGACATCGCGGCTGGCGACCAGGAACTAATCGGTTACTTGCAGCGTGCGGTCGGGTACACTCTGACCGGCAGCATCGACGCCCACTGTCTGTTTCTACTGCATGGCGCGGGACGCAACGGCAAGAGCACATTCATCGAAACTATCGCCTACCTGATGGGCGATTACTTCACGTCGGCTCACATGAGTACGTTCCTGGTGAGAAAGGGTGAAAGCATTCCGAATGACCTAGCCGCGCTGACATCTGCCAGAATGGTAGCGGCAGTTGAGACTGATGACTCGCGCAAGCTTGATGAACCGAAAATCAAGCAGATTACGGGCGGTGACACTATCACTGCGCGCTTTCTGCACAAGGAATTCTTCAACTTCAAACCGCAGTTTAAGATTTGGTTAGCTACGAATGCACTCCCTGTCATCAAGGGCACGGACGAAGGCATCTGGCGTCGTATGAAGCGTGTACCGTTCAAGGTGTACATCCCTGATGGCAAGATGGATGAGAAGCTGGGCGATAAGCTGAAGAGCGAAGCGTCTGGCATCCTGAACTGGGCGCTGGAAGGCCTGGAGGATTATCTGGTCACCGGCCTGGACGAACCCGAGTGTGTCACGAAGGCAACAGAAGAGTACCGCGACAACCAGGACTGGCTTGAGCGTTTCGTTACGGAAGAATGTGAACCGGATGTCAAGGAATTCATCGGTGCGCGCAAGCTGTATGACCGCTTCTGTTCGTGGGCAGAGCGCACCGGTGAGTACTGCGTGAAGGAAGTCAAGTTTGCTGAGGCGATGACGACGCATGGTTACCAGAAGGCGCGTCCAACCGTCAACGGTAAGCGTCTCACTGGCGTCGCTTACATGGGTCTGAAACTCAGGGATTCATTCGGCGACATGGGTCTGGGACAGGCGCAAGCCGGTGAGCCAGGGGACATTGAGTAGCTCTTGCTATCTAGTGGTCCGTCTTTGACGTGGGTGGTCCGGAGTCTTCACTAATGCAGCACGAATCTTTAGAGAGAATATAAGGTAAGAAAGATTCGTCCTGCATAGGTGTAGACGCGCGACCACCCGCGACAACACACGCCTGACCTTGCTATTGAGATTCAGGCCTACGGCCGGGAGGACAGTACCGCGAGGAGGAAGTGCCGAAGTGACCCGGCGCGCGCTGCATTCTCTAGGCGGTAGTGGCCTGCTGGCCCAGCCTCAGCTTTTCTCACACTTCGACGGAATCTCGAAACTTCCTGTCACAGTAGTAGAAGGTCAAAAAGATGGCTCGTCCACGAACGCCGCTTCAATCGCTGACGCCAGGCACAATCTCCAACCAAGCTAGCCGTATCGTCAACCGTGCGCGTGAACCGAAGACCGCCGGGAAACTAGGTCTGGCCAGCCAGTGGTTGTCTGCAGAGCAGAAGAAAATCTGGAAGCGATTGGTGAAGTTCACGCCTGCGGTTTTAGGCGAGTCCGACCGGACGCTGCTTGAGATAGCCGTGGTTATGAAATCGAAACTAGAGGCTGGCACTATCGAGAACGCTCAGATCGCGCAGCTGCTCTCGGTATTGAGCAAACTAGGGATGGTCCCCA
>Ga0224558_1002663_pt1 | contig 15959 bp, 10 predicted proteins | sample 714S32024metaG_FD_180682 | JGI IMG/M metagenome (GOLD analysis project Ga0224558, IMG submission 180682) | Peat soil microbial communities from Stordalen Mire, Sweden - 717 S3 20-24 | ecosystem: Environmental > Terrestrial > Soil > Wetlands > Peat | place: Sweden: Norrbotten County, Stordalen... | reverse complement strand
GCAGTAAGCCGTAACACCTCTCCACCAATTTCCGAAATGGGTTAATCACAAGCCACACGCGCCGCACAGGTTGACCTCAAGCCCGAGTTCCGCCATCATCGCGGCCTTGGTTGCAAGTGCCAAACCAGCACTCGCGGAGTCTGGGACATAGACGACCTGAATGTGGTTTGATCGATGGCGGCCCATGAACTGATCGCGGCTGATCCCGTACAGGACCGCGTTCATCATTGGCCACTGGGGGGTAGTGATCGACCACCGCCGCTCAGTTTCTACGGACGGAAGCGCAACCGCCCTGCCTCGCCCGATATCAGCGTTCAACTTGCCGTTTTCCACGAACACTCTGCTCCAGACGATTTCTCCCGGCTTGCTGATGCCCTTGATGGTTCCACCGCCCAGCGGGAAGTACATCGGAGGCTGGCGTTCGCTCACTGCGTCTGCATAGCCATTCGCGAAATGATTCGGAGGAACCGAACCCGAGATCTCGAACAACCAAACAAACTCTTGGTTGCCGTCGACCGGGAGATACTCGCCGTAGCGCACGTCGTGAAGTGTCGTCTCCGGTGCAAACCCCAGTTGGCGCCAAACGCGGTTCGTGATCAGTGCATCCAAGCCAGCACATTCATCCGCCTCGTTGAAGTGGGGAAGGGCAAGGTTCTGGTAGAGAATGCGCTGGCCTGTAACATCCACGACCGGGGGGCGGTCGACATTGTTCAGAAGTCCTTCCGCGAGATCGGAAGCTGGGCAGATGTCTTTCAGTCCCTGCTGATATTGAATGCCGATGGCATCACAGCCAAACTCGTCTGCCATGCGGAGCGCAGCGATGTACATCCTGCACTGTTCGAGAATCTGGTCGTCGGTGAGATCTTGGGCGGGATCGGAGCCCGTATGAAACTGCATGCCCTTGCTGTCTAGCCAACTGCGAATCTGGCGCGCTTCATCGTTCGACGCGCGTCGCATTTCGGCGTAGAGAGCAGATTGACTAAGCCGCTCCTTATAGACGCCAACGGAATGGAGCAGCTCATCGGGGATGATGGCGTTGTACATGCCCATGCAACCTTCGTCGAATACACCCATGATGGCTTTGTCACGTTTGAGCTGGCGGCCAAGATCTCGGCCGAGGGCTTCCGCGGAAGGAGGAAGCTGCGACGATGCGAGCGGTCGAACGTGGCTGGCATCATGGATTACGGGTTCGCCATCCAGCCAACAGCGAAGCCCTAGCAGAAAGTAATCGTCGGTACAATCCGCGCTCCACAGGGTGCTGTACGTGACTCCGGCCTTCGCCATGGATGCATTGAGATTGAGCATCCCCACCAAGCCAGGCCATTGTCCCGACCAGTTCGCAATCGTGAGTATCGGGCCCCGATGCGTCGTGAGACCGGGAAGAACATGATGACTGTATTGCCACACAGCTTCTACAACGACGAGGGGGGCTTCCGGCGGAATTTGGCGAAAGATCTCGATGCCGTGACGCTGACTGTGGATGAAGCCGTGCTTCTGGACAGGATCGTAGGGATGACCCCGGCGCACCGATCGTCCATACGCACGGATGGCAGCCATCACATGGCTCTCCAGTTGTTCCTGTGCGGGCCAGCACGTCTGGTTGGCAGAAATACGTAAGTCGCCACTCGCGATAAGGATGATTTCTTCGTGCTGCATGGCTTACCTCCTCATGAAATACAAACCGGATCACATATCTTTGCGGTTCGGCCAGAATCGGACCACATACGCCAAACCAAGTAGCAGCATTCCCAAGCCCCACCAGATTCCGATTGTGACCGGATCGTTGTCGGGCGCCCAGGTCGTTACGGGATCTTCGGGAGCCTTCCAGACCCGATCGCCGCCGCGCAATTGAAACTTCTCTTCCCCGCTTCGTCCGAGTTGATCTGGAAACTCCTTAAAGAGATTCTGTCCCCCGACAAAACCGAACCGAATCACTCGCGGACCAACATCACCGGTTAGGATCAAGTCGATTTCCCCATTGCTGACGCGATAGCAGGTCGGCCAACCTTTATATTCGGTTTTTTCGACCTTCACACTGGCGGTCATAGTTGTTGTGACGAGTCCGATAATTGCTGACAACAGGAGTATTCGAAACATTCGCCCTCCAAGCCAGCAGAAAAGAAAGCGTTCATCTTGGCAGTTGCTCTTTCAGCATTTCTTCGAAGACGGCAAATTTCGCAGCTCGCGGCGTTGGTATCTGCCCAATGTTGCGGCCGAGCTCCTGACAGAGATCGGTCTTGGGATCGTAAGTAGGCCACGGAGGGAGTCCGGAACCGCTCGGCTGTGAAGTTTTTGCGAACTGTGCCCAGTAGCCAATCATGACGTTCGACAGTTTTTCGTCATTCGGGCTGCTGACCCAAGTGGTCCAATACCTCTTGCTCAGGAAAATGCTTTCTTCACTGTGAAATGCGCCCAGAGGTCCGAACTTACCCGTACCGACGTAGCTGAAATTGTAGAGAAACGCATTCTGTCCAGCGTGAGCCATCTCGCGTGCGAGCAGCCTTGCCCCAAAACCGAACTCGTAGTCTGTATCCATATTCAGGAAGGCCTCGGAGACCTCGTTATCGCCGCGAGCGGGGTAGACGGCAAACACCTCTTGCGCGTGGGCCTTGAAGGCCTCGCGAAGCCAGCGATGATATTCATCGAGGGTCTTGGGGCGATAGGACGTGCCTCCGACAATCGGGCTGGCAAAGATTGACACCTCGTCCGCATTGCTGCCGACGATGACTGGAATTTTCGCTTGCTCTCCTTGAGCGAAGGTTGTTGCAGGCTGTTTGCGAAAAACCCAGCCATCCATGACCGGGTTAAGATCAATGTCATTTTCCCGTGCCGCAGAGGACAGGAGTTCTTCCGCTGGGAGAGCACGAAGCCGGCTAAGTGTCTGCGCGTTCTCTGCAACTCCGAGATCCTGCACGACGCGCCTGCCATCCGCTTCTGCACGCTTGAGAAGCGGAACGGGTCCATCGACACACACTCCGCTCTGAAGAATGGCGCGTTGAAAAAGCCCGTCCGCTAACGGAGAGGCCATCAGGTCGCAGATATCAAGGGATCCGGAAGACGCTCCGAAGACCGTGACTTGAGCCCGGTCTCCGCCAAACTTTTCGATATTCCTGTGAACCCAATTCAGAGCTTCCATCTGATCGAGCAACCCGTAGTTTCCCGAGGAGTGATGGGGCGACTCGGCGGTGAGTGCTGGGTGCGAGAAGTAGCCGAAGACACCCAGGCGGTAATTGATCGTGACAACCACCACGCCCTGTTTTGCGAGCACCGGACCCAAAGGCGGCCACTCTTGCGAACCTTCAATATTCCCGCCGCCATGGATCCACACCATCACTGGAACTTTCGAGGTCGCGAATAGATTCGTTGTCCAGACATTCAGGTAAAGGCAGGCTTCGTCCGTAATCAACTGTTTCCGGCCGAGCATCTCGGGCAACCAGGGGCTTGGAAGCTGAGGACATGCAGGCCCATACGATGCTGCCTTACGGACGCCTTGCCATCTGGCTGGCCTTTGCGGAGACCGCCAGCGCAGTTCTCCTACAGGAGGAGCAGCATAGGGAATGCCCAAGAAAGCAATGTCGCTAGGATTCGCGCTGAATTGCGTTCCTTCGAGCACACCCGCGTCGATGGTCACCCGCGGAGCAACCGGGGGACTGGCTTTTAACGGTGCGCCGCTGCCGGTAAGTAGCGTGACGAATAAAACAGCAACTGCCATTACGCCACGCACGCGAATTTGTGAACCTGCTTCCATGGAGCAACTTTGCCTTTGGAGGCACGCCGGCTTAGAAAACGTATTTTAACGAGAACTGAAAGAAGCGCGCATCCGGCGTAAAGCTCTGGAAGAAGCGCGAGGTTGTGATCTGCCCTCCGTTTGAGTTGTTGTTCGCCACACTTGGCTGTCCGTAGGCCGGTGTATTGAGCACGTTGAATATGTCTGTGCGGAACTGCAAATACTGTTCGTGCCAGGTGATGAAATTCTTGAAGATGGACATATTAATGCGGTGATAACCGGGCCCGTAAATCCGCAGACGCCGTCCGCCCAAATACTGGATCGCTTGCGCCGTTCCCGTCACCAGCGAGCCCGGGCCACTCAGCGGGATGTTATTGCCGGAGACCGGATTCGCAAATGCACACGGGTTGTACCAGTTCGTCAGCGTCTTGGTCCGGGGAGCGCAGGTAACACCAGAATTGGAGGGGTCGGGGGATCCTCCTGCGGTAAACGGGTTGCCGACCAGTATGGCATTCGCATACCCACCCGCCGCGGTGGAGATATCCGGGTAAACGCTGAATGGATTACCCGATTGCGCCGCAAAGGTCAGGCTGGTGGACCATCGGCCCAAGAACACGTCTGCCAATCGGTTTTGAATGACGTGAGTGCGACCCGCCCCGTAGGGTAGTTCGTACATGCCGTTGAATGTGAAGCGATGGTGCGTATCCCATGGAGAGTTGCTGTAATCGTCGATGATGGGGATGAGAGCCGCATTGCGATAACCACTATCTGTGTTGTTCAGCAGAGGCGTTAAAGGCGTTTGGGCGTTGTCAAGCGCATGCGACCAGGTGTAGGTTGCCAGAAAACTCATCCCACGCGAGAACCGTCTTTCGAATTTCGCCTGCATGGAATTGTAGGTTGATACGCCAGAATACGAGGTGTACGTGGTGCCCCCAAAATCCGGGAACGGACGCACCGCCTGCGAACTCAGTGCGGTATTGAGCAATGCTCGAGGCGCGTTGATGTCGATGTACGCGCCGAGATGCCGGGCAACATTTCCGACATAGCCAATGCTCGCCCCCATGTTTTTACCCACGGATCGTTCTACGGTGAGGTTGTAACCCATGGTGTATGGCGTTTTTATTTTCGAGTCGATGCCAGTGAACCCCGGGATCGAAATGAAGTTTTGGATTCCCTGTGCCAGAGCTTCGGAGAAACCATTCTCCAAAGTGATCCCGCTCGAAGGACAATTGTTGGAAGCGCAGTCCGGAGGATTGAAGTTGTCGAGGAATTGGAATGGATAGTTACTTCCCATGTTTGGGTTGGCGCCTACACTCTCTAACCCACCGTAGAAAATCCCAAAGCCCGCACGAATCACTGTGTTCTCAATCGGCTCATAGGCGAATCCGACTCGCGGCGCCCAGTTTGCCAGCGGTGCCTTGATCAGATAACGGTTGTTTACGTATTGCAACCCAATATGGTCTAACGCAAGCGTCTGCGTGAATAACGGCGCAAGGAAAACATTTTTGTCTTGCATTGGCAACTGGAACACACCCGTTCCGGAGCCGGGAGCACTAGGTCCGGTTACCAAGAAATTGGCTTGCGCATTGGCCATCTCCTTGTTCGGCTGGAAATACTCGTAACGCAGGCCAAGATTGACGGTTAATCGACTATTGAACTTCCAGTCGTCCTGCACATAAGCCGCGCGATACCAACGAGCGTCCGCCGTTCGCGATTGGTTTGAGAGCTGGGCAAAGTTGGTTTGGTCCGCCAGAAAGTCCGCGACCCCATATCCCGTGTAGCTGTTCCCAAGATTGCTGGTGTAAAGGCCGTTGTAATAGAAGAATCCGCGTGAGTCGGCAGGAACGGAATAGTCGTTACGGATACTTTGAATATTAACCCCTGCCTTGAACGCATGCTTTCCCATAATCTTGGTTACGTTATCGAGGATCTGATAAACGTCCTGGTGCTCGTCCACGGGATAATATGTGGAAGCGCCAAACGTGGATAATCCATTCACATAGAAGTTCGGAAGGCCTCCATTGTTCACGTAACCATCCTGGTTGAAGGGAATGCCTCCCAGTTGCAATGCCGCCGAGACGTTGGTTTGGGCGTTCGGCTGCTGGTAACCAAAGTGCCCGAAGTTGAAGCCATAGCGCACTTCGTTGGTCAATGTGGGAGTGAAGATGTGAGTCTCGCTGACCGCAATATTTTCCGCGAGATTGATCTGCGTTCCGTCTGCCGTATAGCTGCCACCGTCAAGAATTGGACCTAGCGGAGGCGCTTGATATCCCGTTTCGTGGGCGTAACTGAGGCGTGCGAAGGCCTGGTCTTTCGCGCTGATGGTCCAGTCGATCCGCGAGTCCCATTGGATGGTGTTGTCGGTTGAATTCGAGTTGCCGTTGTAGTTGTTGTAGGTGAGACCACCGTTCGTATTGGGGTGAGGAAACATTTTGAGAATGTTTTGTGCCACCAGATTGATCTGTGGCCCGCAGAAGACATTGTTTTGCCCGTCGCACTGCAACAAGGCCGTGCCCCCCGAGTTTGGCTGGTAGAGCTGAATCACCTGCCCCGCTCCGGTCAGGTTCGGATTGAGCAGCTCGGAAAAGTTTCCCTGGCGCATCAGGTCTGTAGGTACCGTGCCGGTGTAGGGAGCACCGAAGACAATCCGGTTGGCTTCGATATCGCCAAAGAAGAAGAGCTTGTTCTTGAGGATCGGAAGTCCCAAAGTTGCTCCAAATTGATTCTGCCGGTACTTGGGAATCGCGAGGGAATCAAAATCGCGGGCATCCAACACGTTGTTGCGGAAGTACTCCCACAAATCGCCGTGGATATGGTTGGTGCCGGCCTTGATGCTAGCGTTGAGCAGCGCTCCCGCCGAGTGGCCAAATTCAGCACTGTAGTCGCTGGTTTGGACCTGGAATTCAGCCAGGGCATCCGGCGGAGGCCGCACCGCTAGACTGGACCCGCCCAGGAAATCAATGACGTTCAGATTGTTGTCCACGCCATCCAGAATGTAGTTGTTCTGCTCGGCGCGCTGGCCATTCGCTTCGAAATCGCCTTTTCCACCGGCCCGGGAACCCACGGTTGGTTCCGTGCCCGCGGTCAACTGGGCGATGTAGACCCAGTTCCGCCCGTTCAGAGCAGTGTCATTGATGGTTTGCGTGTCCATGACCTGCCCCACTGAGGAGTCTTGCGTTTCCAGCAGTGGAGGGGCCGAAGTGACAGTCACGGTTTGCGACTCCTGGCCCACACTCAAGGTAAGCGGAACGTTCAAATGCTGTTGCACGTCCAGGTGCAGATTTTCGTGTGCAGTAGTTTGAAATCCCTTTGCGGTTGCAGTCAGTTTGTAATTGCCAATCTTGATTGGAGAAAAAGTGTAGGACCCGCTCCGATCCGTTTCCATCTGCAACACGAACCCGGTGTCAATACTAGTGAGCGTCACCTGGGCGTTAGGCAGAACAGCGCCGGTGCTGTCCAGCACAACTCCGGTGATGGTCCCTTGGTCAGCCTGTCCTCTGCCCTGTCCTACGAGGAAGAGAAGGCAGCAAAGGCAAGACATAATCCAACCGGCCCACGTTCTTAAATGGCGAGCAATCTGTCGCGATTTATCAGTCTTCATGTTCCTCCCTCCGTGTTCCATGCAATCGCTAGATCACTACAACGGCATCTGTAGCGCTACAGGTAGCGAGTAGTGTATGATTGCATTCCCGGAGCTGTCAAGGGCAATCTTGCTATCAGCGACTTTCGGGTATATGTACTGGCGTGCCGGGCACGGCTGTGTTGCGATAGGAAGATTGACCTCCTAATATCGCAAGACCACTGCGGATGAAAGGCCGAGGCGACTGGACACCGTCGGATGTCCTGCGCGTTGGACGACAAATGAAACGATCTTGGAGATCCTCATGATCAAACCTCGCGTCAGGTTGCGTGACATTGCTGACGATCTCGGCTTGGCCGTAATCACGGTATCGAAAGCCATTCGCGATCATCCGGATATCAGCAAGCGCACCAAGGCCAGGGTGCAGCAGCGCATACGCGAATTGAACTATCAGCCCAATTGGGCGGCTCGCAGTCTCGCGACGGGCAAAAGCTTCAGCATAGGCGTCGTAGTACCAGATCTCGTGCATCCGTTTTTTGCCGAGGTCGTAAAAGGAATTTCCGAAGAGGTGCGGGCGGAGGGATATTCCGTGATGATTGCCTCTTCGGAAGAAGACCCTAAGATGGAACGTCAACAGATCGAATTCTTCTTAGGACGCCAAGTTGACGCGCTCATTCTCGCCTCCGCTCAACCCACCGTGGATATCATCAGTCTGATCGAGAGTCGAGGGATTCCCTTTGCCTTGATTGACCGGCGAGTCGAAAATGCTATCTGCAATTTCGTCGGCGTTGATGATGAACGCATCGGGAATATGGCAACCGAGCATTTGATCGACGCGGGCTGCAAGAGAATCGCGCACATACGTGGTCCTGAGATCAGCACCGGTGTTGGCCGCGTGCAAGGCTATCGGACTGCTCTCGAAGCGCATCACATGAAGCTTCGTCCGGAATACATAGTGAGCCGGGACTCTAGCGACACCCGAGCTGATACAAGTGGCTACGAAGCCATGAAGCGTCTCTTAAAGATGACTCCGGTTCCCGATGGGGTGGTCTGCTACAACGATCCGACCGCGCTCGGCGCGATCAAAGCGATTGTCGAGGCTGGTCTCAGAATTCCTCATGATATCGCAGTCATTGGGGCGGGTAATGACCGTTACGCGAGCGAACTTCGCGTGCCTTTGAGTACGATCGACCAGCAGCACCATATGATAGGCCGCCATTCCGCCAAACTGGTGTTACGGGCGATTGCTGCTGACGAACCGCTTAAGCCGAAAACGGTTTTGCTGATTCCGGAACTCATCATCCGCGAATCTACGCTACGCGCCCGTCACGGTCGAGACGTCCTCAAAGCCTCATCATGACTGCTTGCAACGGTCTGATTGCATTCCGGCTCGCTCCTCTACTCCGCGACGGCGTCGAAGCCAGACGGCGAAAATGGCGGGGATAGAATTCCTGGCTATTTACGAGTTCATAAGCCAGCGCGAGTTCAAGAAAGAGCTGCGCTGGAACTACATGTACCGCCGCTAGAAGATGTGATCTCGCCGGACAGGCATTCGCTGAGAAACTTGAACCGCAGCACGGTTGTCGCTGGAAGAGCGTTATTCCACCGATAGAAACAATGCTGTGCCGCAGCACTCTTCTGATTTCTCTGCTCACCGTAAGCATTGAACGCGAACGCCGCGATTCAAGTTTGCCAGGCGATTGCCACCGTCATGACAACGGATACGCTCGAAAACTCCTGAACTCATATTGGCCACACCGACGGTGAAGAACCGTTTCCTCTTGGTTCTCCGCCAGTCACGGCATCAGGCCCCGCGTTACACGCGCACTTCGATGCCTGAAATAGAAGTGCACAGGTATGCCAGTCAGAATCACTGCCGACCCAATTGCAGAATTTTTCAAGTTGGCCGCGAACGTATACACGAGCAGAACCGCCGACGCGAAAATGAAGGTCAGCGGCACCACCGGATAGCCCAGTGTCTTGTATGGCCGCATCGCATTCGGTTCCGTCCTCCGGAACACGAATACCGTGCTGCTCGTGATCATATAAAACAGCCACTCGGCGAATAATGTCATGGAGAACAGTTGCTGGAAATTGCCTGCAAACAGAATGAGGAAAGCCGCGATGCACGCCTGGAATATTATCGCTGTCGAAGGCGTGTGATATTTCGGATGCACCGTCGCCAGAACCGGGAAAAACTCTCCGTCGCGAGCTGCGGCAAACGGCACGCGGCTTCCGCTTAGGACCGTTCCGTTTAATGTCGCCAACATTTGAATCGCCATCAACCCACTGAAAAGCGATGCCGCACCTGCGCCTAGCGTCAACAGTACCGCCTCGGAAGCTGGTCTCGGCGACGCTGCAATCGCACTGGAAGGCATTACGTACTGCACCGCAGCGTTCATCAGCATGTAGAGCGCGCCGACAAGGCCGACGCCCGCGATCAGCGACAACGGAATGTTGCGTCCCGGGCTGCGGACTTCCCCCGCAACCATGTTCAGATTGTTCCATCCGTCATATGCCCATAGCGCTGCCAACAACGCGATCGCGAATCCAACCGACCCACCACGTGCTGCGGTATAACGCGTGGCGAAGTTCGACCATGTGCCACGCGCCGCGAAGAACGATACAAGAATGACTCCGACGACGATCGCCACCTTCAGAACTGTGAATACAACCTGGAACCCACCGGCTTTCTTCACGCCGATGTAATTGATGAAAGAGACGAAAACGACGATGGAAATCGCGACTAGTTGCCCAGCCGTTACGACGAAGGGGACCCTGACTAGAGTGGCGCCGAGGAACGAAAATGCCGCGAAGGTTCCAAGTATTCGCACCATGCCAGTCACCATGCTCGCAATCGATCCAGGTTTCGAGATGAGGAGTGTCGTCCATGCGTACATGAAACCCATCAATGGACCGTAAGCATCGCGGACGTAAACGTATTCGCCACCCGCATCGGGCTTCATAGCGCCAAGTTCCGCATACGTCAATGCACCCAAGAATGAGAGTATGCCGCCGAGCACCCAGGCTAAGTAAACGAGCCCAGGTGAGCCCACCGCGCGCATCATCTCGGAGGGAACCAGGAAAATGCCACTCCCAATGATTGTTCCTACTACGATAGCTGTCGCAGCAACGCCGCCTAACTCGCGCGACAATTCGGGCCGATGCAATTGAACCTCAGGCATACTTTTTTCTTTCGGATGCGCGGTTTATATGCTCAGAATCCCAGACCTGCGAATGAGATCCTCAACCGTTAGAGGGCATGACCCTGCTCTTGACTCGCGGCGTTCGGCTCAAGGACGTCACAAGTATGGACCTGCCCCCTAAGGAAACTCAGCTAAAGCAGGTACTCTCGCGGAACGCGGCGACCAACCCGACAAAGCACTTCGTAAGGAATCGTGTTTTCGAGATCGGCGTGCTCCCAAGCAGAGACGCTACAATGGTCGCTGGAACCCAGGAGGATTACCTGGTCGCCCAACTTGACATCTGCCACCGGCGTCACATCGATCACAGTAACGTCCATGGCGATATTGCCGACTATGCGCGCGTATGTGTCATGGATGATAACTCGCCCGCGAGAAGACAACTGGCGGCTCAGGCCATCGCCATACCCGACTGGCAGTGCGGCCAGACGCGCCGGAGCCGAAGTCACATACGCTCCATCGTATCCGATCGATTGATTAGCTCCCACTTCACGCAGTGAGATGACTCGGGTTTTCCACGAAAGCACGGGTTCGAGGTTCGGAACCGAAATTGGGCCACTCGTCCGTTCGCCTGCGAAGGGGAGGTAGTAGCCGTACAGACCAATGCCGGACCGGACCATGTTATTCCACGCCTCGCGGCGGCTTGCCAGGGCGGCGGTGTTGGCCACGTGGTAATAAGTCGGCTTGAATCCGGCTGCTTTAATCATGTTCTGGACATTGCGGAAACAGGTGAGTTGCTCCGTGACATCGGAAGCATCCAAAACCTCCGCGGATTTCAGGTGTGTGGCAACACCCTCCAGTTCCAGCGCCGGATTGGTTTTGAGCAGTTGAAGAAGCTCCGCGATGTGTCGGCAACTCGCTCCCAGCCGCGCCATACCTGTGTCGATCTTTAGATGAACGGGAAATGGTGCACTTGCCAGCTTCACCGCCGCGTTCGCAAGCGCGTCGACGTGCCATCGTTCCCAAACCAGCGGCGTCAGATTGTGATTGACGACTTCTTCTTCTTCCCCCTGCCAATAGCCGGTCATGAGCAAAACGCGGGGCGTAACGCCGGCATCCCGCAGGCAAACTCCTTCTTCAGTCGAGGTGACACCCAGCCAGGCTGCGCCCTCTTGCTCCAACGCCCGCGCGCACGGCACCGCACCATGCCCGTAGGCATCAGCTTTGACCACGGCACAGACTGCAACATCTTTTCCAACATGCTGCTGGATGTTTATGAAGTTCTGCCGCAGTTTTGTAAGCGAAACCTCCGCCCATGTCGGCCTCATAGGATTTCCCCTTGGCTCATGACCCGAAACGTCATTACAGCGTGCGCACTCCCAGACCCGGTCCATCCGGCAAAACGAGCTTACCCTTTTGCACCGTGACGCCACGGTATGGATCGTTCGCGATTAGCAGGTTCCCATCCAGGTCTGCGTAGTCAACCAGCGGCGAGAGATGCGCTGCGGCCGTGACACTGACTGAACTGGAGACCATGCAACCCAGCATGGTTTTCATGCCCAGCGACTTGGCCACGTAAATCATGCGAAGAGCTTCCTGGATGCCGCCACACTTGTCGAGTTTGACGTTCACTCCGTCATAGGCCTCAACCAGCTTGGGGAGTGCGCGCGCGTTTACGGCTGCTTCGTCAGCGATGATCGGCAGATGCACATGACTTCTTACCCATCGGGTTTCTTCGATCATGTCCGCAGGCATCGGTTGCTCAATGAACTCCACGCCTTGTGACTCCAGCCAGTTAATCTTGCGAACTGCTTCTTCCTTATCCTTCCAACCTTCGTTCGCATCTACCCGCAATGGCTTCCTGGTAACGCTGCGCACCGCCGCCATCGTCGCTTCATCAGTGTCCAGCCCAACCTTAATCTTGAGCACCGGAAACGACTCCGCTTCAAGGACTTTCTTCCGAGTGGTTTCCGGCGTATCGATTCCGATGGAGAACGTCGTAATCGGTGCGTCGGCTGCGTCGAGGCCAAGAAAGCGGTACAGCGGAACATCCAGTTTTTTCCCAACCCAATCCATGATGGCGATATCGAGAGCCGCTTTGGCGGCAAATTGCCCATCGACTCGTTGAAAGACTTGGGCCAAAAGTTTTTCGAATTGCCATGGGTTTGCGCCGTCAAGGGAAGGAAGGATCGATTCAATCGCTCTTCTCCCCTCCTCTGCGTTTTCGTGATAACGCACGATCGGCGCACCTTCGCCAAGTCCGGTCACGCCGCCGCTGGTAAGCCGGACGTAGATCGTGTCCCGGTATGCGCTAGACGACATAGTCGTCGTCCAGGTATGGCGAAGATTGAGCCGCATGACGCTGGGTTCCCACTTGCAGCCCGCCTGAGACTCTGCAGCGAGCGCTGGCAATGATCCGAGATTCGCAGCCATGCACCCGACGCCAAGTGTTCCTGTGGTTTTGATCCACTCTCGCCGATTCATTTGATCCTCCTGCACGCGACCAGAATTCGTGTCCACGGTGGGTCATCCAACCGGCTGATCTGCACCACCGGATGGTCGTGGGTGGTCGCGTGGATGAATTCTCCTCCCCCGATATACATCGCGGTGTGAGTGATCTTGCCGCTCCCCGCACCAAAGAAGAGCAAGTCCCCGGCCCGCAGATCCATACGATCGACAGCCTCAACTCCCTCCCATGCCGCCTGTAGGTCAGCGTCGCGAGGCATGGTGATGCCGCGGCTGCGCACCAGCATCTGCGTAAAACCCGAGCAGTCGTAACCGTAACTGGACCGTCCGCCCCACAGATAAGGCAGGCCCAGGAACCGTTTGGCCAAGGCAATCGATTGGGCTATGGTCAGAGGCTGTGGATCACGATTGATATCTCCGCTTTGGATCCACGCGATGCGCTGGTCGGGCAAACGTACTTGCAGCCATCCTGCGTTGTTTCCTTTTCCTTCGGCCGCGACTTCCAGTCGCGTCTCAAACGGAACGGTGACGACGGGCTTGTGCAAGGTAACATCTGTTTCGCTATACAGGTTGGCAAACAAGCCTTCGACCTGCACCACCTGTCCTGACCTGCCGTAGGTGCCGGACTCGCCCAGCTTTCGAAGAGCGTCACCGAGCATCCATCCCGTGTACTGGTCAGCAGTACGCACTCTTGCCCAATTGCCGCGGACTTCGAGCGTAACCACATTGCTGCCGATGATGGCCTGCGAGACTACATCAGAATCCTCGGTCGTAGCCGAATACATATTTGCAACCGGAACCACCACAACACGGTCTGGACCGGCAGCCTGACTTAGAGTGCTGTTCTTCAGAAAAACTACCAATGCGATTGCGAAGAATATATGTATGAGAAGATTGTGTCGGTAGCGCATGATGAATACCCCGTCCGGGGACCTCCGTAAGTTTTACGGTCAGCTTACACTGCTACTTTGTCGAGCCTTGCACAACCTGTTACATTTGTTGCGTTACTAGTGTTAACGTCGGCCATGAAAAACAGTCAGTCGATAATGGAAACCGGAAACCACGCCTTCAGTTTTGGGGAGCGGATTGCCAGACTGAGCAAGAAAAGACGGGAACTGATTCGCCCAATCCAGGAACGCCCCCGCGATTATGTCCTGCTGAGCATTCGGGACGTTGCGGGCAAGCTCCGGACGGACCCGGCCACGGTTTTGCGTATTGCCCGGAGCCTGGGGTTTCGCACCTACCGAGAATTCAAGGCGTATTTGCATGACCTGTCGATTGCCAGCGCAACCACGCTGGAGGGCATGCAGGCTCATACCAGCCACGATTCCAGCCTGAACTCGCACGGATACAAGGCCTTGGAGCAGGATCTGCGGAATCTTCACGCGCTTCGTAATACTCTCGACATGAAACGTGTGGCTGCCTTGGCGAAGCGAATTCACGAAACCAGACATATCCTGGTGCTGGGGGGAGACTTGGCGATCAGCCTCGTGCAATTCCTGGACTACAGGCTCACCCTGCTGGGCTTTCCGGTAATTACAGCCACGACCCCCGGACAGGCGGCGAATGCGGCGCGCAACTGCCACCAGGATGACCTGGTCATTGCCATCAGCTTTCGGCGGGGACTTCGGCAAACGGTCGAAGGCTTGCAGCGGGCTCGCGCCAATGGCGCCTATTGTGTAGGCATCACGGATACGTTCATTTCTCCCGTCGCGCGCTTTGCAGACGAGTGTTTCCTTACGCCGGTGGAAGCTCATTTGAGCAACTCCTATGTGGCGCCGATGAGTTTTCTCAATGTGTTGCTCACCGTCTGCGCTCACTACCGCCGCGCCCGCACCCTCCGCATCCTGAAGAAGGTGGACCAGGAGCAACGTCACGGATTCCGGTGGTATTCCGAATGATTCCTGCATTCCCTCAATGACTGCGATACAAACGTTGCGTAAGTATCAGGTTGTCCGCTGATATTGTTTTGAATGCCAAAGGCTTCTGTTCCAGCAGGCCAGCGCAAATGCATTATTTGTCGCCACCCGGAGAATAGTCCATCGCAACAGATGTTGCAATATGGTAATGAATGCCATTGACATAAATGATCGTCGGCTATATAGGTGGTGCGCGGGGCAAGAGGCGAAAGCTGGGGCTCATGCCAGATGCGGCTTTGCGGGGAGGGCGTACGAGAATCGCTGATCGCCCAGTCGCCAGGAGACAACCATGGCAGACGCCGTCGGCTCCCCAACTCGCTCCGGGCTACGCCCTACGAAAAATCGGTGTTGACTAAGATTGAAAGCACATCAGAATACGACGAGTACTTTGAGTTACACTTCCTTTCACGAAAGCGTTTTAGCTTTACGCGGCGCAATAGTCCAACAACTTTTTAAGGAGATTTATCCTCTTATGCCCGTAGTCGCGCGCCTTGTATCCCTAGCTTTTGTTTTGTCGTTGGTGTCCTCCTTTGCCGTAGCTGCGCAACCTGCAGAAGGAGGATTTACTCTCCAACAGGTGATGAGCGCGCCCTTCAACTCAGACTTAATCGCCGCGCCCTCAAGAAACCGGCTTGCGTGGCTGTCGAACGTGGAAGGAAGGCGGAATATCTGGGTTGCCTCACCAACTGGCGATGGAAGCAGTTATGTGTCGCGCCAAATTACACAGTATCCAGATGATGATGGCCAGGAGATCTCGGATCTGAAGTGGTCGCCAGATGCCGAATCCATCGTTTATGTCCGCGGCGGCGATACTGACGATCCAGAGAAGCTGTCTCCGAATCCCGCGCTTTTTCCGCAAGGCGCTGAACAGGATGTATGGCTGGTTTCTCTCGATGGCCGCGCCGCGCGCAAGCTTGGGGAAGGCCGCTCGCCTGCTTTTTCCACCAACGGCGATGCCGTCGCCTGGGTGTTCAATGGGCAGATCTGGTTCCAGAAGATCAAGGACCCCATCGCCAAACCTGTGCAACTGTTGCACACCCACGGCGACAGTGCTTCGCTCACTTGGTCACCGGATGGCAACCACCTTGCCTTCGTCAGCGACCGCAGGAGCCATAGCTTCATCG
>Ga0224558_1002662_pt1 | contig 15967 bp, 10 predicted proteins | sample 714S32024metaG_FD_180682 | JGI IMG/M metagenome (GOLD analysis project Ga0224558, IMG submission 180682) | Peat soil microbial communities from Stordalen Mire, Sweden - 717 S3 20-24 | ecosystem: Environmental > Terrestrial > Soil > Wetlands > Peat | place: Sweden: Norrbotten County, Stordalen... | reverse complement strand
GTCGTGCTCGTCCTCACCGGCCCAAACATGGCGGGGTGTGTCCACGTAGACGGCAAACCACTCCGCCTGCATATTGGCGGCCAGACGGCGCCCGAGCCGGATAAGCCTGGCAGCGAAGGGGCTGGGGCTGATGCAGACCATCACCTTTTCCCCGGCAGACCAGGGGCCCTCGATGGCATGTGCCCTCATGTAAGTTTCCAGCTTACAATCGACGCATTTCGCCGTATGGCGCAGCGCCATCTCTCTCAGGGCGTTGATGTTGCCTGGACGGAAGAACTTGCGCAGGGCCTCGGCGGCCTTATCCGGCACATAGACCTTGCCGTCCCTGAAGCGCTGGATCAACTCCTCCGGAGGCACGTCGACCAGTTGGATCTCGGCCTGTTCTAAAATCTTGTCCGGTACCGTCTCCCGCACCTTGATGCCGGTGATCTGGGTGACAGCATCGTTCAGGCTCTCCAGGTGCTGGATGTTCAGAGTGGTGTAGACGTCGATCCCGGCCGCCAGCAGTTCCTCCACGTCCTGATAGCGCTTGGCGTGGCGCGACCCCGGGATGTTGGTGTGGGCGAGTTCATCCACCAGGACGATCCGGGGCTTCCGGGTGAGCAGGGCGTCCAGGTCCATCTCGGCAAAGGTTCGGCCCTGGTATCCCAGGCGATGCGGGGGAATCACCGGCAAGCCCGCCTGCAGCGCCTCCGTGTCCGCTCTGCCATGGGTCTCCACCCAGCCGGCCACCACGTCCAGACCCTCGTCCAGGCGCTCGCGCGCCGTTTCCAACATGGCGTAGGTCTTCCCGACGCCGGCTGCAGCGCCCAGGAACACGGTCAGGGTACCGCGGCCATCCTCTTTAATGCCGGCCAGGATCGCATCCGGGTCGGCGCGCTTCTCCTCTACCATGAGAACCCCACCCATCTCTTAAATATTAAGATCCCAGCTTATCCAGGGCCAGGTTGAGTTCCAGCACATTGACCCGCGGCTCGCCCAGGAAGCCCCACTGCCGGCCTTCCACGTGGCTGTGAACCAGCGCCCGCACCTGATCCTCCGGCAGGTTCCTGGCCTTTGCCACCCGCGGCGCCTGCAGGAAGGCGGAGTCCGGGGAGATGTCCGGATCCAGGCCGCTGGCGGACATGGTCACCAGGTCGGCGGGCACCGGGGCGTCAGGGGACAGGCCATTCTCCTTGCGCACCTGAGCGGCAAAAGTGGCGATCTGGGTCATCAACACCTTGCTGGTCGGCCCCAGGTTGGAGCCGGACGAGTTGGAGGCGTCGTAGCCGTTCTGACCGGCCGCCGAGGGCCGCCCATGAAAGTAGCGGGGTCCGGAGAAGTTCTGCCCGATCAGCTCCGAACCAATGATCTTGCCGTTTTGGGAGATCAGCGATCCGTTGGCCTGGTGCGGAAAGCAAAGCTGGGCCAGGCCGGTGATGACCAGGGGATAGACAAGACCTCCCAGCACCGTAAACATGATCAACATGACCAGGCTGATCACTGCTTGTTTTTTAATCATGGGACGCACTCCCTTTCATTCCTCTGTCTTTAAACAGGCATCATCCACTTAACAACATTTATAAATCACTGGCATTTGTTCTTTGGCAGTTGAATTTGCTGTCTGTGAAACACGGTGAACACGTATGTCAGTTACTGGCTTGCAAGTGTGTACCACTGATCACTGTATTTCCAACTCAGCACTCGGCGCTTGGCGCTTGGCGCTTGGCACTCGGCACTGTTTTCAGGACATGTGCAACAGCACCAGCAGCATATCGATCAGCTTGATCCCGATGAAGGGAACGATCAGGCCGCCCACGCCATAGATCAGCATGTTGCGTTTCAGGATGGCGCCGGCGCCCAGCGGGCGGTAGGCCACCCCTTTCAAGGCCAGGGGCACCAGGGCGACGATGATCAGGGCGTTGAAGATCACCGCTGACAGGATGGCGCTCTGGGGCGTGGCCAGTCGCATGATGTTCAACTGGTTCAGTACCGGGTAGGTAACTGCGAACATGGCCGGGATGATGGCGAAATACTTGGCCACATCGTTGGCGATGCTGAAGGTGGTCAGCGAGCCCCTGGTGATCAGCAGTTGCTTGCCGACCTCCACTACCTCGATCAGCTTGGTGGGGTTGCTGTCCAGGTCGACCATGTTGCCGGCCTCCTTGGCCGCCTGGGTGCCGGTGTGCATGGCCACGCCGACGTCCGCCTGGGCGAGGGCCGGGGCGTCGTTGGTGCCGTCCCCGGTCATGGCCACCAGGTGTCCTTTGTCCTGGTACTCCCGGATCAGCTTCAGCTTGTTCTCCGGGGTGGCCTCGGCCAGGAAGTCGTCCACGCCGGCCTCGGCGGCGATGGCCGCCGCCGTGATCGGGTTGTCACCGGTGATCATGATCGTCTTGATTCCCATGCGGCGCAGATCGTCAAACCGCTCCTTGATGCCGCCCTTGACGATGTCTTTCAGGTGGATCACTCCCAGGGCCTGGCCGTTCTCGGCCACCACCAGGGGAGTGCTGCCCTGTTTGGCGATCTCCACGGTGGTCGCCCTGACCTTAGGGGGCAGGGCGCCCCCTTTATCTTTCAGGTACTTCTCGATAGCGTCGACCGCTCCCTTGCGGATCTCCCTACCATCCATGTCCACCCCGCTCATCCGGGTCATGGCGCTGAATGGCACAAAGCTGGCGTTCAGGTTGGCCAGATCGCGCTGGCGCAGATTGTACTGGTTTTTGGCGAGCACCACGATGCTGCGGCCCTCCGGGGTCTCATCGGCCAGGGAGGAGAGTTGGGCGGTGTCAGCCAGCCGCTCCACCGGGACCCCCGGCGCAGGTACGAACTCGGTGGCCATGCGGTTGCCGAGAGTGATGGTGCCGGTCTTGTCGAGCAGCAGCACGTCCACGTCGCCAGCCGCCTCCACCGCCCGCCCGGACATGGCCAGCATGTTCCGCTTCAGCATCCGGTCCATCCCGGCGATGCCGATGGCGCTGAGGAGGCCGCCGATGGTCGTCGGGATCAGGCAGACCAAGAGAGCGAGCAGCACCGGGATGGAGACGAAACTGCCGGAGTAGATGGCGAACGGCTCCAGGGTGGCGCAGGCCAGCAGGAATATAATGGTAAGGCCGACCAGCAGGATGATCAGGGCAATCTCGTTCGGGGTCTTCTGCCGCTTCGCCCCCTCCACCAGTTGGATCATGCGGTCGAGGAAGGTCTCACCCGGGTTGGCGGTGATCTTCATCTTGATCCAGTCGGACAGCACCTTGGTGCCGCCGGTGACCGCGCTGCGGTCTCCTCCGGCCTCTCTGATAACAGGGGCGGACTCGCCGGTGATGGCGCTCTCATCGACCGAGGCGATCCCCTCGACGATCTCGCCATCGCCGGGGATGAACTCGCCGGCCTCCACATACACCAGGTCTCCCTTGCGCAGGGAGGAGGCAGGCACCTTCTCTTGTCTTTCGCCGGCCAGCTTGGTGGCGATGGTCTCGCTGCGGGTGCGCCGCAGGGCGTCTGCCTGGGCTTTGCCGCGTCCCTCGGCCACCGCCTCGGCGAAGTTGGCGAACAGCACCGTGATCCACAGCCAGACGGCGATCTGTATATTGAGCCAGATGCTGGCCAGGTGGCCAATGGACAAGTCGCGTATGATGAAGACGGTGATTAGAGCGGCTCCCACCTCCACCACGAACATCACCGGATTATGCGACAGATACGACGGGTTCAATTTGGGGAATGCGTCCATGATCGCCTGCCACAGCATCTGGCTGCTAAAGCTCTTATGCTGCTGTTTTGCTAGATCGTGAAGCTCTGCCATTTTTCTTTTCCTCCTAAAAGACTTTTCCACTCCACATCAGCAGGTGCTCGACCAGCGGTCCCAGTGCCAGGGCCGGAAAGAAGGTCAGAGCGCCAATGATGATCACCACACTGGCCAGCACCACGGCAAAAAAGGGGCCGGTGGTCTGGAAGGTGCCCGGGCCAGGCGGAACGGTCTTCTTCTTGACCATAGACCCGGCGATCGCCAGCACCGGGATCAGCACCCCGTAGCGGCCTACAAACATGTTGAAAGCAAGGCTGAGGTTGTAGAAAACGGTGTTGCCATTCAATCCGGCGAAGGCGCTGCCGTTGTTGCCCGCCGCCGAAGCAAAGGCGTAGAGGATCTCGGAGAGACCGTGCGGTCCCGGGTTCAGGATCGACGAGGTGCCTGCTTTGGTCACACTGGCGATGGCGGCGCCGATCAGGATGCAGGCCGAAGGCAGCAGGATCGACAGCACCCCCATCTTGATCTCAAAGGATTCCACCTTCTTGCCCAGGTACTCGGGCGTACGCCCGACCATCAACCCGATGATAAACACGGTCAGGATCACGAAGACCAGCATCCCGTACAGGCCGCAGCCAACACCGCCGAAAACGATCTCGCCCAGCTTCATCTGGAGCATGGCGATGAAGCCGGACAGAGGGGTGAGGCTGTCGTGCATGGCGTTCACCGCTCCGTTGGCGACGGCGGTAGTGGTGGTGGCGAAGAGGGCGGAGTTGACGATCCCGAAGCGCACCTCCTTGCCCTCCATGGCTGTCGGACTGCTGATATGAAGGGCGCTGATCAGCGGATTCCCTGCCGCCTCGCTCCAGTAGCAGACGCCCAGGAAGATCACGAACATGAGCAGCATCGCCCCCAGGATGGCATGCCCCTGGCGCCGGTCACCGACCATGTGCCCGAAGGTGAAGACCAGCCCGGCGGGGATGAGAATTATCAACAGCATGGTCAAAAGATTGGTCAGCGGCGTGGGGTTCTCAAAGGGGTGGGCGGAGTTGACGTTGAAGAAGCCACCGCCGTTGGAACCCAGCATTTTGATCGCTTCCATGGAGGCTACCGGCCCCAGGGCAATGTTCTGCTGCGCCCCCTCCAGAGTCTGGGCGGCCACGTAGGGGTGCAGGGTCTGGATCACACCCTGGGAGGCAAAAGCCAGGGCAAAAACGATCGCGACGGGCAGCAGGATCCAGAGCGCAGTGCGGGTAAGGTCAACCCAGAAGTTGCCGACGGAGTTGGCCTGGCGCCGGATTAGCCCGCGGATCAGGGCCACCAGCACTGCCATGCCGGTGGCTGCAGAGACAAATTGTTGGACCACCAGGCCGGACATCTGGGAGAGGTAGCTCATGGTGGATTCCCCGCCATAGTTCTGCCAGTTGGTGTTGGTGACGAAGCTCACCGCCGTGTTGAGAGCGAGATCCCACTTCACCCCCGGGAAATGCTGGGGGTTCAGGGGCAGGTAGCCCTGCACCAGCAGGATCACAAACAGCAGCACAATGCCTAAGATGTTGAAGGCCATCACGGCCGCGGCATACTCCCACCAGCCCATCTCATGATCGGGGTCGACCCCGGAGAGTTTGTAAAAGAGCTTTTCCAGCGGTTTCAGCACCGGGTCCAGGAAGGTGCGCTTGCCGGTGTAGACCGATGCCATGTAACGGCCGAAGGGCCACGCCAGCAGCAGAAACAGAACGATGAAAAAAACTAATTGAAACAGATCCATGCCTTTCATCTACAAAACCTCCGCTTTGATCATGCAGTAGACGAGATAGATCAACAGGCCAACCGTGGTGATCCCCCCAAGAACCAGATCAAATGTATTCATTACATCCACGCCTCCTCCTCGGAAAAAATAAGCTTGCCGGGCTTACCCTGGTAAGTCCCCGGGCGCATCGATCTACGATCAGATATTAATGTGCCTCAGTGTTAAAATGCTATGTGAAAAAGCCCGTAAAGAAGTAAATAAAGTATTAATATTGCTGATCAGAAATTAAGGGGGCCTGGGCCACCCGCCTAATTGGCGGAAAGGAGCCCAGGCCTATGAATAGGAAACCACCGACTCACCATACCCTAACAAGTCTTAGAGTATCCTGTCTACTCTTCCATCACAGTCCCCTTGGCCAGAACATGATCATGCACACGCCCAACAGGGCGATCAGGGCGCCGATCAGGTCAAACCGGTCCGGGGCAACCCGGTCAATCTGCCACCCCCACAAAATGGAGAGTCCGATAAACACCCCGCCATAGGCGGCGTAAGCCCGGCCAAAGTGCGCCGGCAGAAAAGTCATCACCACACCGAACAGGATGAGAACGACCGCCCCGCCGGCGGCAAACAGGGCGGGTTTACCTTCTCTCAGCCACAGCCAGAACATATACCCGCCGCCGATCTCGCACAATCCTGCCAGAATAAAATAAAACAGCGACTTCAGCATGATCGCCCTCACCGCCTCCCATATTTATTGCTTTCAGCCACCTGCCAATTAAAATGTTAGATCATCCGGGCATTAAAAAGCTATGAGAAATACCCGGAAAAAAGTAAATAAAGTATTAAATCTCACGCCAAAACACTCCTTTTATATTGCAAATCACTCCTCTGCAAAGCTTAGCATAAAATATTGTGTTCTAACACACCGGCTCGATACCCGGCGCTATGCAACTTTCAAGGCACATGGCGCCTTCGTTTTGTTTTGCACTGATCAAGCCCCGGATAGGAGATGACAATTCGAATGTGCGGAATTGCTGGTTGGATTGATTGGGAACGCAACCTCACCCGGGAGCAGGCGACGCTGGAGGCAATGCAGCAGACCATGGCAAACCGCGGCCCCGACGCCGGGGGGATGTGGGTCTCCACCACCGCAGCCCTGGTTCACCGGCGGCTGATCGTGGTCGACCCCGCAGGCGGACTGCAGCCGATGGTCAGGCGGCGCGGCGGGAGGGGCTGTATCCTGGCATACAACGGCGAACTGTATAATACCGGCGAGTTGCGGCATGAACTGCAGGCCAAGGGTTATACCTTCGAGGGTTATTCGGATACGGAAGTGCTGCTGGTCTCCTACATCGAGTGGGGGCCGGAATGCGTCAAGCGCTTCAACGGGATCTTCGCCTTCGGCATCTGGGACGAGGCTGACCAGAGCCTGTTCCTGGCGCGCGACCGCCTGGGAGTGAAGCCGCTGTTCTACACGGTCAAGGGAAGCGCCTTCATCTTCGGGTCGGAGATCAAGGCCCTGCTGGCCAACCCCCTGGTAAAGCCGGAACTGGATGAACAGGGCCTGGCGGAGATCTTCGTCATGTGCCCGGCCCGGACGCCGGGCCAGGGCGTGTTTCGGGACGTCGAGGAGGTCAAGCCGGGCTGGAGCCTGGTCTATAACCGGAATGGGGTGCACCTGCAGCAGTACTGGAAGCTGGAGAGCCAGCCGCACCGGGAGGACCTGGACACCACTGCCGAGGCCATTCGCTGGCTGCTCGAGGACACGGTGGAGCGGCAGCTTATCTCCGACGTGCCGGTCTGCGTACTGCTTTCCGGCGGTCTGGACTCCAGCACCATCACCGCCTTTGCCGCCCGGGCCTACCAAAAGGCCGGACTGGGCCGGTTGCGCACCTTCTCGGTGGACTATGTCGACAACCAGCGCTATTTCCAGGCCAACCGCTTCGAGCCGGATGCCGATGCCCCCTGGGTGAAACGGGTATCAGAACACTGCGGCACCGAGCACCAGGTCATCCTGGTGGATACGCCGGAACTGGCGGAAGCGCTTAGGACAGCCGTTCATGCCCGCGACCTGCCCGGCATGGCCGACATCGATTCCTCGCTGTACCTGTTCTGCCGGGAGATCAAGAAACAGGCCACGGTGGCCGTGTCCGGGGAGTCAGCCGACGAGATCTTCGGCGGCTACCCGTGGTTCCACCGCCCGGAGTTCGTCCATTCGGGAACCTTCCCCTGGATCCGCATGGTGCAAGAGCGGATGCAACTGTTGGCGCCGGACCTGGTCGCCAGGATGCGCCCGCTCGAATACGTGGCCTCCCGGTACCAGGAGGCAATCTCCGACGTGCCCAGGCTGACCGGGGAGGACCCCTACGAGGCCCTGCTGCGGCAGATGACGCACCTGAATATGTGGCATTTCATGCAGATCCTGCTGGACCGTAAGGATCGCATGAGCATGGCAGTCGGACTGGAGGTCCGGGTGCCGTTCTGCGACCACCGGTTGGCGGAGTATGTCTGGAACATTCCCTGGGCATTCAAGACCGACGGTGGCGCGGCCAAGGGGATCCTGCGCCGGGCGCTCCGGGGAGTGCTGCCCGATGACGTCCTTTCCCGCCGCAAAAGCCCCTACCCGAAGACTCACAACCCTTCCTACCTGAAGGCAGTCTGCAGTCAACTGTCATCCATCCTGGACGACCCGGGCTCACCCCTGCTGCCCTTCGTGGATGCCGCCGCCCTGCGCCAAGTTGTCCAGACCTCTGCCGGCGATTTCGACGCCTCCTGGTTCAGCCAACTGATGCGCGGGCCGCAGCTTTTGGCCTACTTTATCCAGGTGGACACCTGGCTCCGGGACTACCATGTCAGTGTATTGTGACAAACCCAATCTCCTGTCCACACCGTAATAAAGCTTTATGTAAACTTAAGCGGTGTTCCTATAGGCCTGATAACTTGCGTTATCAGGCCTTTTCCTGCTGCACAGCATCTATTATGTGCCAGGTCAACTTTGCCGAACGGGGCTTGACTCCTTCTTTTCACCTGAAATGCGAACGGTGATGTGTCTCGATTATTAGATTGCTAAGACTTTGAATTAAGTATTCTGTATACTTTTTTGGCGCTTCCCTTTTCGCGTTGACAAACTTCCTCAAGCATATATAATAAAAACGTGCAATTGTGCCTACAACCACATATTTTTGGGCAGCGTCGTCCAATTTTTCAAATGGGTAATGGAGCCCTCCTTTGAAAAGGAAGGGCTTTTTTTCATTTTTTCAATGATAATACCTTGGACCAAGGATGGCCTCGGGAGGTGAAAATGCAACACAGCAACCAGATTTACGCTTATTTTTTACAAGGTAAAGGGTAACCTAAAGAAAAGGATTTTAATGAATGAAGGAGGATTCATGATGACGCCTGCAGAGGTACTGGCATTTGCCAAGCAAAAAGGAATTGCCATGGTCGATCTGAAATTCAACGACCTGCCTGGGCTCTGGCAGCATTTCACCATCCCGATCGGCGAGTTTGACGAAAGTGTTTTTACCGAGGGTATCGGCTTTGATGGCTCCAGCATCCGCGGCTTCCAGGAGATCCACGAGAGCGACATGCTGCTGCTCCCGGACCCCGCCACGGCGATTCTTGACCCGATCTGCAAGGCTCCAACCCTGTCCATGATCTGCCTGGTCTCCGACCCGATCACCAAGCAGTTCTACTCCCGCGACCCCAGGTATGTGGCCAAGAAGGCCGAGGCTTATTTAAAGAGCACCGGCATTGCCGACACCAGCTTCTGGGGGCCGGAGATGGAGTTTTTCATCTTCGATGACATCCGCTTCGATCAGAGCGTGAACTTCGGTTACTACTTCATCGACTCCGTAGAGGGCGAATGGAACACCGGGCGGGACGAGGAACCGAACCTTGGCTACAAGCCCCGCTACAAGGAGGGCTACTTCCCGGTGCCGCCCCATGATTCCCAGCAGGACCTGCGCAGCGAGATGGTGATGAACCTGATCGACCTTGGAATAGGCATCGAGGCCCACCACCACGAGGTAGCCACCGGAGGCCAGGCGGAGATCGATATGAAGTACGGTACCCTGACCAAGATGGCAGACAGTTGCATGCTCTACAAGTACATCATCAAGAACGTTGCCCGCCGCCACGGCAAGGTGGTCACCTTCATGCCCAAGCCGCTGTTCCAGGACAACGGCTCCGGCATGCACACCCACCAGTCCCTGTGGAAGGATGGCACCAATCTCTTCTTTGACGCCAACGGCTACGGCAAGATCAGCGAACTGGCCAAGCATTACGCCGCCGGGCTGTTGAAGCACGCCCCGGCCCTGCTTGCCTTTTGCGCCCCGACCACCAACTCTTACAAGAGGTTGGTGCCCGGTTTCGAGGCCCCGGTCAACCTGGTCTACTCCATGCGCAACCGCAGCGCCGCCATCCGTATCCCCATGTATTCCGAGGATCCCAAGACCAAGCGTCTCGAATTCCGCCCGCCGGACTGCACCTGCAACCCCTACCTGTCCTTTGCCGCATTGCTGATGGCAGGTCTGGACGGCATCAAGAACAAGCTCGACCCGGGTAATCCGGTGGATAAAAACATCTACGAACTGCCCCCCGAGGAAGCAGCCAACATCAAGACAGTGCCGGGCTCCCTCGATGCGGCCATCGCCGCCCTGGAGTCCGACCACGACTTCCTGCTGGATGGCGGTGTGTTCACCCAGGACTTGCTCGATTCGTGGATCCGGTTCAAGAAGGAGCGGGAGATCGACCCCATCAGGCTGCGCCCGCACCCGTACGAGTATCACCTCTACTTCGACCTGTAGGAAGCAGGGTCGAGGGCAAGAGTTCAGGGATCGGAAAAAAGATGGGACAGGAGAAGGTTTTCTCTTGTCCCACTTTTTCTAAAGGAATCATGCAATACTTTGTCGAATACCGCGATCGTTTGTTGACCCGGACACTCCGCTCATGCATGCGCGGCGGGGTAGGCAGCCCTCGTTTCCCGGCATATGCTGGGTCGCCATCAAGGAAAGGGGAATGATCCGTGCGCCTGGCCATAGCTCAAGTGAACACGACGGTAGGTGACTTCAAGGGAAACGCCGTCAAGATCTGCAATTGCATCAGGCAGGCGGAAGAGTCCGGGGCGGACCTGGTCTGTTTTCCGGAACTCGTGATCACCGGCTACCCGCCGGAGGACCTGCTGCTGAAACCGAGTTTTATCGCAGCCAACCTGCAAAGCCTGGAGTCGGTGGCAGCCTTCACGAAAGAACTGCATATCGCTGCCGTGGTGGGGTTTGTCGATCTTAAGGACGGCGAGACCTATGACGCCGCCGCGGTGATCCACCGCGGCGTTATCGTTGCCGCCTATCACAAGGTCTATCTGCCCAATTACGGGGTATTCGACGAGAAGCGCTACTTCAAGAGCGGCGACGGCGGCCTGGTAGTCAATTGCGCCGGGGTCAACGTCGGCATCACCATCTGTGAAGACATCTGGCACCCGGTCGGCCCCGCCGTGCTGGAGGCGAGGGACGGGGGCGCCCAATTGATCCTCAACCTGAGCGCCTCACCTTATCATAGGGTCAAGCAGCAGTTCCGGGAGAGAATGCTGTCCGTCAGGGCCTCGGACAATGTGACTCACGTCGCCTACGCCAACCTGGTCGGCGGGCAGGATGAACTGGTCTTTGACGGCAACAGCACCGTCTTCGACGAGGAGGGGAAGCTGCTTTCGCGGGCTGCCGCTTTTGAGGAAGATTTATTGATTGTGGACCTGCAGACGGAGCACATGCTGCGCACCAGGCTACACGATATCCGCCACCGGGATGCGCCTGCTGTTCCCGGGTTATCAGGCCCGGTACTCCGGGTTGATCTGCCTGCATCCGACAGGCAACAGCCGGGCAACAGGGTATACCCGCCGCTGCCGCTGCGTCAGCCGCGCCCGCCAGCGGGCACCCGCCAGCCTGTGGCCGGAATGGACGAAGAGGCCGAGGTCTATGCCGCAGTGGTGCTAGGTGTTCATGATTATGTAAACAAAAACGGCTTCCAGGGAGCGTTCATCGGCCTCTCGGGCGGTATCGACTCCTCCCTGACCGCCGCCATCGCCGTGGATGCCCTGGGGGCCGACCGGGTCACCGGGGTGCTGCTGCCCTCCCCATATACCTCCAGTGACAGCATCGATGATGCAGAAGAACTGGCAGCCAACCTGGGCATTGCCACCATGACCATACCGATCGCCGCGCTCTACGAAGCCTACCTGGGCGCCATCACCCCCGCCTGCGACGGCAAGCCCGGCGATCTGACAACTCAAAACATCCAGGCCCGCATCCGGGGCAACATCCTGATGGCCATGACCAACCAGTACGGCGGCCTGGTGCTTACCACCGGCAATAAGAGCGAGTTGAGCGCCGGTTACGCCACTCTCTACGGGGACATGGCCGGCGGCTTTGCGGTGCTCAAGGACATCCCCAAGACCCTGGTCTACCGGCTCTGCCATTATGTTAACCAACGATCCGGCCGGATGGTGATCCCCCAGCGGGTGTTCGACAAGGCCCCCACAGCGGAACTGCGCCCGAACCAGCGGGACGAGGACGACCTGCCTCCCTATGCCGTTCTCGACCAGATCATCGAGGCCTACGTGGAAGAAGACCGCAGCCCGCAGGAGATCATCGACCGGGGCTTCGATCCGGAGGTGGTTGCCCGGGTGATCCGCATGATCGATCGCAACGAATACAAGCGCCGCCAGGCGCCTCCCGGCGTCAAGATCACCCACCGCGCCTTTGGCAAGGACCGCCGCATGCCGATCACCAACCGCTTCGACGCTAATTGATACCGCCATAAAAAAGACCTGGGGCTTATCGCTCCAGGTAACAAAAAAGCCCCCTGCTTTTTTAGCTTGGGGCTTTGGTCTATTCCAGGTAGTCTTTCAGTTTTTTGCTGCGGCTGGGGTGTCGCAGCTTCCGCAGGGCCTTGGCCTCGATCTGCCGGATGCGCTCCCTGGTCACCCGGAACCGCTGTCCGACCTCCTCCAGGGTGCGGGCCTTCCCGTCGTCCAACCCGAAGCGCAGCCTCAGCACTTCCTTCTCCCGGGGCGTCAGGGTCTCCAGCACCTCCTCCAACTGCTCTTTGAGCAGGATGAAGGAGGCGGCCTCCGCCGGCGCCAGGGCATCCTCGTCCTCGATGAAGTCCCCCAGGTGGCTGTCCTCTTCCTCGCCGATGGGCGTCTCCAGCGACACCGGTTCCTGGGCGATCTTCATGATCTCCCGCACGCGGTCGACGGACATATCCATCTCCCAGGCGATCTCCTCGGGAGTGGGGTCCCGGCCCTGCTCCTGCAGCAACTGCCGGGAAACCCGGACCAGCTTGTTGATGGTCTCCACCATATGCACCGGGATGCGGATCGTACGGGCCTGGTCGGCAATCGCCCTGGTGATCGCCTGGCGGATCCACCAGGTGGCATAGGTGCTGAACTTGAACCCCTTGAGGTAGTCGAATTTCTCCACTGCCTTGATCAGGCCGAGATTGCCCTCCTGGATCAGGTCCAGGAACAGCATGCCGCGGCCGACATAACGCTTGGCAATGCTGACCACCAGGCGGAGGTTGGCTTCGGCCAGGCGCCGCTTGGCATCCTCGTCCCCGTCCTCGATCCGCGTTGCCAGCTGGATCTCTTCTTCGCCGGTGAGCAGCGGGATGCGCCCGATTTCCTTGAGGTACATGCGCACCGGGTCGTCTATAGCGATCCCTTCCGGGATGGAGAGGTCGACCTCGACCTCCTCGTCCCGGGGCGGTGCTTCGGTCTCCTTATGGAGGGCCTGACCATTGTTCCCTTCCGGCAGCACTTCGATGCCCAGCGATCCGAAATGTTCGTAGATATCGTCTATCTGGTCGGGAGTCAACTCAAACCCCTGTAGCGCATCCATGATCTCCTGGTAAGTGAGGTTGCCCTTCGCCTTGCCGCGCTGGATCAGGTCTTTGACTGCATCTAGCCTTGGTAATTCCTCTTTCAATGGCCTTCCCTCCTTTCCTTGACATAATCCCGGTAAACCGGTGTTCAAGGTTCGATGCTCACCTATCATTTGACAGGCCCTGAAGTTCTTTATACAATCTATCTAATTCTGCCATGACACCGATAATTCCTGCTTTTTCTTCATTCTTTCTATACTCTTGTAATGCGGCGCATTTTACAGCAATCTCCCTGCTCAACAATTCACGCTTGATCACGGACAGGTAATCCGCCAGCAACCGCTCCTGCTGCTGAAAATTATCCTGGTCTTCACCGGCCATCAGCAGCCCCGCCAATTCAGCCTGGTCGCTCTCAGCCGCCGCTTCGATGATAGCGGAAGGGCTGCCCCATGCAGTCTCGGCTATTGTTTCCGCGAGCCGCCTAATGCCGCCCTCAAAGACATCGAGGCCCGTCTCCTGCCGCACCCGTTCCCACACCGCGCGGTCCAGGCACATCAAGCGGAACAGGCCGCGCCTGGCACCCTCAGCGGCGGAACCACCCGGAGAGGCGAAAACTTGTTTGCCATGTTCCATATTATATCTATTTTTATCAATTCTATCCTTTCCTAGCCGTTTATTCAGGAATCGCAGCAATTCCTGGCGGACTGCATCCTCGGAGACCGCCAGACGCCTTGCTACCAGTTGCACGTATTCATCGCGGGCGACGATGTTGTCTAGCCGCGCCAGGTCCTCCAGGATGCCGCTCACGATCTCTGTCTTGCCATAGACCGAGGCTGGGTCATGTTGCTGCAGCAAGAGTTCCAGCTTGAACTCGAAATAGGGCCGCCGGCGCTCCTGCAGCACCACGGCAAAGGCCTCCCGCCCCTGCTCCCTCAAGAATTCATCCGGGTCCTTGGCATCCGGAAAATCCAGGACGTAAACCCGGGCCCCCAGTTCCTGCAGGTATTCGGCGCCCCTCAGAGAGGCCGCCGAGCCGGCAGCGTCGCGGTCGAAAGAGAGCACCACTGACTGGGTGTGGCGCACCAGCAGCCTGGCCTGGTCGCGAGTGAAGGCGGTGCCCAGCGAGGCCACGGCATTGCTGAAATCGTGCTGGTGGGCAGTGATGCAGTCCATGTAGCCCTCCACCACCAGGGCGTATCCGTGCTCCCTGATAGCCGGCAGCGCAAAGTTTAAGCCGTAGAGATTGCGGCTCTTGCTAAAGGTACCGGTTTCAGGAGAGTTCAGGTACTTGGGCTGCTCATCCCCCAGCGCCCTGCCGCCAAAACCCAGGCAGCGCCCCCGGGCATCATAGATCGGGAAGATGATGCGGCCGCGAAAGCGGTCCGCCATTCCGCTTGCTCGATTGACCAGCAAGCCTGCCGTGGACAGAAACTGGACTCCAAAACCCTTCCTTGTGAAGGCGTCCAACAGGGCCCGGCCAGAAGCCGGAGCAAAACCTAGGGTGAACTGCTCCCAGGCCCGGGGGTGCAGCTCCCGCTTCCTAAGATATGCCCGGGCTGCCTCGCTCTCCTGGTTATCTGTCAATATCTTATGATAGAAATCGGCCGCCTGGGCATTCAAATCGTAATGTTCCCGCCGTCCCTGGATGTGGGCACTCTCTGCCTCCGAGTGCGGCATCTCCAGGCCAAGGCGGCGCGCCAGTACCTCCACCGCCTCGTTGAAGGCCAGGTGATCGCGTTTCATTAAAAAAGTGAAGGCGCTTCCTCCCGTGCTGCAGCCAAAACAATAGAAGATCTGCTTGGAGGGCGACACCGTGAAGGAGGGCGTCTTCTCCTGGTGGAAGGGGCACAGCCCCAGGTAGTTCTGGCCGGCCCGCTTCAGCACCACGTATTCGCTGACCACCTCGACGATGTCAGTCCTGCTCCGCACGGTCTCTATGAAATCCGCAGGCACCAGGCCCGCCATCGGCAACCCCCATTTCTTTCCTTAACTTCCGAATCGAAACTCTAACCTCGAGTGGCTAGCTGCCAAGATCGGGAAAGGGCCATGAAAAGGGCAGAAAATAGATTTCGAACATCTTGATGGCAAAGTGATCGGTCATTCCGGCCACATAATCCACCACGCACCGCTCCGCGCCTTCCTCTGCAACCTTCCTCCTCTGGTCCTCGGGGAGGGCTGCCGGGTCCTGTACATAATACTGGTAGAGAATCTTGATGATGCGCCGGGCCTTCTGCTCTTCCTTCTTGGCCAGCGATCCGATGTAGACCTGCTCGAACAGGAAACTGCGCAGGGCGTCGGTCGCCTGCTGGACATCCTGGCCCATGCGGATCTCCGGCCGGTCCTGGCTGTGCTCGATGATCGCCAGCACCATGGTGTTGATCCGGGAACGATGGACGTCACCCAACATGCTGATGCTCTGGCGGGGCAGATCCACTGCCTGGATGATCCCGGCCCGCAGGGCGTCGTCGATGTCATGGTTGATATAGGCAATGCGGTCGGCCACATGGACGATCTGCCCCTCCAGGGTGCCCGGCACGCCCATCCCGGTATGGTGCAGAATTCCGTCCCGCACCTCCCAGGTCAGGTTGAGACCGCCGCTCCCCTCCAGGTGATCGACG
>Ga0224558_1002661_pt1 | contig 15973 bp, 10 predicted proteins | sample 714S32024metaG_FD_180682 | JGI IMG/M metagenome (GOLD analysis project Ga0224558, IMG submission 180682) | Peat soil microbial communities from Stordalen Mire, Sweden - 717 S3 20-24 | ecosystem: Environmental > Terrestrial > Soil > Wetlands > Peat | place: Sweden: Norrbotten County, Stordalen... | reverse complement strand
GCTGCGGATCACGCCCGCGCGAACTATCTGAAGACCGCGAACAAGGATCCGCGTCTATTGGATGCCGCTGCGGCGTTGGTCGAGAACGACTTGCCGCTCGCCGATGCGCGCTTGCGTGCCCACCTGGCGGGGCATCCCACCGACGTGGCCGCTTTACGCATGCTCGCAGAGGTGGCGGTGCGCCTGCGCCGCTATGCGGATGCGCAGCAGTTGCTGGCACGCTGCTTGGAACTCGCGCCAAGCTTCGATGCGGCTCGGCACAATTATGCGGTGGTGCTCAATCGGCAGGGAAAGGCCGCCGAAGCGCTGCCGCAAGTCGAGATGCTACTCGCGAAGGAACCACGCAATCCGGGGTACCGCAATCTGCAGGCCGCGATTTTGGCGCATCTTGGTGACTACTCGGAGTCGATCGGAGTGTACGAGGCCGTGCTTGCCGAATTTCCGCGGCAACCGAAAATCTGGATGAGCTACGGTCACTCGCTGAAAACGGCGCGCCGCCAGGACGACAGCGTGGCTGCCTACCGCCGCGCGATCGCGATGCAGCCGACCCTGGGTGAGGCCTACTGGAGTCTCGCCAACCTCAAGACTTTCCGGTTCTCGGACGCTGACGTTCTTGCGCTTCGGCACGCGCTAGAACGAGACAACCTGAGCGATGAGGACCGCCTGCATTTCGAGTTCTCGCTCGCCAAAGCGCTGGAAGATACCGAGTCCTACGAGCAGTCCTTTGTCCATTACGCGAAGGGAAACGCGATACGCAGAGACCGGCATTCTTACAGCGCGGAAGAAAACACGCGCTACGTCAGCCGCTGCAAGCGGCAATACACGGCTGATTTTTTTGCCGCGCGCAAGTCAGCAGGCGCATCGTCGGAGGAGCCCATATTCATTGTAGGTTTACCGCGCGCCGGCTCCACGTTGCTCGAACAGATTCTTTCAAGCCACTCAGCAGTCGAAGGCACCATGGAACTGCCGGATCTTCCGCAAATTGCGCGTGAACTTGCCGGACGCGACGATCGGGACCATGCGACCCCATTTTTCGACGCGGTCGCCGCGCTTGATCCCGCGGAGCTGCGCGGGCTTGGCGAACGCTATCTCGCCACAACCCGCATTTATCGCAAGACCGCGGCGCCGTTCTTTGTCGATAAATTACCCAACAACTGGCTGTACGTTGGGCTGATACATTTAATACTACCGAATGCGAAGATCATTGACGCCCGGCGGCACCCGCTCGGGTGCTGTTTTTCGGCGTTCAAACAGCACTTTGCTCGCGGTCAGAATTTTTCTTACGATCTCGCGGATCTTGGTCGATTCTACCGTGACTATGTTGATCTGATGGCCCACATCGATGCGGTGCTGCCGGGTCGGGTTCATCGCGTATTCTACGAGTCCATGATCGAAGATACTGAAGCCGAGGTTCGCCGGCTGCTTGATTACTGTGCACTGCCCTTCGAGGAGCAATGCCTGCGGTTCTATGAAAACGAGCGGGCGGTGCGCACCGCCAGCTCCGAGCAGGTGCGGCGCCCCATTTTCAGGGACGGCATCGACCACTGGCGGCATTACGAGCCTTGGCTCGGGCCGTTAAGAGAGGCGTTGGGCTCGGTGCTGGAATGTTATCCGGCCGTCCCAGACGTTGCGCTTTCGGTTGACTAGATATTCGTTGATTAATTAAAACTCAGGGAGCAAGGGAAACATCATGACTCGTAGCCGATTCACCACGAGGCATCAATGCCTAAATGTCGCCGGTCACCCGTGCGGCTATCGTCACCGCGTGCTGCGCCAGTTGCCGCTCGCCGCGTCCATTTCGGCGATTCTGGCTGGAGCGCCCATGGTGCATGCCGCAGGGGAAGCCGAATCCAATACGCTCGAAGAGGTCGTGGTCACCGCGCAAAAGCGTACGGAAAACCTGCAGGACGTGCCGATCAGCATCGAGGTGCTGGATAACACGAGACTCGAGCAGCTTCACGTGGTCAACCTGGACGACTATGTGAAGTATTCGCCCAGCATTGCATACTCGCGCGCCGAGGGACAGGGCGGTAACGGTCAGCCGGGCACCTCGCACATCTACATGCGCGGCGTGGTCAGCGGCGCCAATGAAAACCATTCGGGATCGCAGCCAAGCGTCGGCACCTACCTTGATGAGCAGCCAGTGACGACCATCGACGGCACCGTGGACGTTCATTTGTACGATATCCAGCGTATCGAGGTTCTTGAAGGGCCTCAAGGGACCTTGTACGGTGCGAGCTCCGAGGCCGGTACCGTCCGCATTATCACCAACAAGCCCGACCCGACCAAATTCTCAGCCGGGTACGATGTTCAGGGCAATAAGGTGACTCACGGGGGCACGGGCTGGGAGGCCGAGGGCTTTGTCAACATACCGCTGTCGCCCATTGCGGCGATCCGCCTCGTCGGGTGGGATGAGCACGACGCAGGCTTTATCGACAACGTGGCGGGAACCAACAAGAGCGCGTGTATCCAGAACGGAGTGCGCACGTTTCCAAGCTGGTCCGGCCAGCCCGCGGGCACTTGGTACGACACTTCGACTCCCAGTTCGGCGAACGTCGCCCCGTGCCCAGCCTTGGGCGTCATCGGGGCCGGGGCGATTAGCAATGCAGCGTACGTCAAGAACAACTACAACACGGCGGACACCAAAGGCGGCCGCGCAGCGCTCAAGCTCGACATCGGCGACAACTGGACGGTGACACCCAGCGTCATGGGCCAGGCGCTCTCCAGCGAGGGCTTCTTCGGTTTTGACCCCGGGGTCGGCGACCTTGAGGTCACCCATTTCGGTCCCGAGTATTCCAACGATACCTTCACGCAGTCGGCATTGACCGTCGAAGGAAAGTACACCAACTTCGACATTACGTATGCTGGCGCGTTCATGAAACGCACCACTCATTCGATTGCCGACTATAGCGACTACTCCGAATTCTATGATCGTGTTTACGGATCGGGCGCCTACTGGACCGGCGCCGACGGTAAGCCGATGATGCCGCAGGAATTGGTCGTCACGAAGGGCTACTTCGAAAAATGGAGTCATGAACTGCGCCTGGACACGCCGCAAAATCTACCCGTGCGGGCGACGGTCGGGGTGTTCATCCAGCGCCAGCTGCATGATATTTGGGAGCAGTACGTGATGCCGGGCTACGGTTTCACGAATCCCTACGGTACTTTGAATTCTGCGACTCCCAACCCGAACGGTTTCGACCAAGCTCTCTCGATACCGACCCTCGCGAACACCATTTGGCTGACCGACGAGCAGCGCGTCGACCGCGACCAGGCGGCATTCGCGCAAGCGACCTGGGACATGACGTCGCAGTGGTCGCTGAACGGCGGCTTGCGATACTTTACCTATGACAACACCCTCAACGGCTTCTACGGGTACTCAAAGGCGTACTCGCCGAATGGATCGGGCGAATCGAAGTGCTTTGCCCCAGCCTCGACCCCATACGCCCCATGCACCGACCTCAACAACAGGGTGACGAGCAGCGGCAACGTTCCGCGGCTCAACCTCACCTACAAGGCCACGCCCGACAAAATGCTTTACGCCACGTTCTCCAAGGGCTTCCGTCCCGGCGGCGTCAACCGCACCGCCCAGGTGGGCATCGGACCGTATCAGGCCGACTACCTCAAGAATTACGAGATCGGCTGGAAAACGCAGTGGTTCGACCACCGCCTGCGTTGGAACGGCGCGATATTTGACGAAGAATGGAAGAATTTCCAGTTTTCGTTCCTCGGGCTCAACAGCGTGACCATCATCGTCAATGGCGGCAATGCGCGGATCCGGGGTATGGAGAACGAACTCGAATGGGCGGCCACCAATAATCTGACACTGAGCACCAGCTTCACCTTCCTGGATCCGCGCCTGACGTCCAACTATTGCGGCGCGCAAGGCGTGACGAACTGCCCCGATCAGGTGACGCCGCAGGCGTTCGGGCCCAATTCCGTCGGTCCGCAAGCGCCGGCCGGCACCAACCTACCGATAACGCCTAAGTTCAAAGGCAATATCGTCGCTCGATACAGTTTCGATGAAGTGGCGGGCTGGAAACCGTTCGGCCAGGCGGCCTTCGTTTACCAAACACAAACCGCCCCGACGCTGCGTGTGGATGAGACTCAGATTATGGGAATGCAGCCGGCTTATGGCCTGCTCGACCTAACATTGGGCGCGAGCATCAAGCAGTCGATGCTTCAGTTCGTCGTGACCAACGTGACGGACCGGCTAGCGCAATTGTCGCGCTTTGCACAGACTGTTCCGGCCGTCGACAACCAGATATACATCATCCCCGCGCAGCCACGCACCTTCGCGATCAAATTCGGACAGAAGTTCTGATTCATGCGCCGTGCCGGCGGGTTCAGCCCGCCGGCCGTTCGCTCCTCGCCGCACACGAAACCAACAATGAAATTTTCTCGGCGTATCCTGCTCCTGGCGGGATTGGCGGTGAGCGCACTGTCGCATGCCGATCGCCAGCCCGTGCTGCCGCAGATCGACCTTCCGCATCCATATTATTATCGCGAAATGTATCTACCGCAGTTGACCAGCGGCCCGAGCAGTCTCACGTGGTCGCCCGATTCCAGCGAACTCATCTATTCCATGGCGGGTTCGCTGTGGCGGCAGACCATCGGCGCGGGCGCAGCCCCCGGCATCGCGCAGCAGCTCACCGCGGATGCTTACGACTATCAGCCGGATTGGTCGCCCGACGGACGCTGGGTCATCTACACGTCCTATGCCGGCGAAGCACTGGAGCTGTGGGTGCTGGACTTGCAAAGTGGCACGGCGCGCGCGCTCACCGGTAACGGCGCCGTGAATGTCGAACCGCGTTTTTCTCCGGATGGCAAACGCATCGTATTCGTCTCCACGCTGTTCAATCGCCGTTTTCACCTGTTCACGGCCGACTTCGCGAACGGCGCACTGCGCAACATCCAGCGTTTGACCGGCGAGTACAAGAGCGCATTGCCGCGCTATTACTACAGCGCCTACGATCACGAAATCAATCCGGTGTGGACGCGCGATGGGCGCGAAATTCTCTACGTATCGAATCGCGGCCATATCTACGGCACCGGCGGCTTTTGGCGCACGCCGCCCGCCAGCGTCAATGCGGGCGCCGGTGCCGGCGATGACGCGCATGAGATTCATTACGAGGAGACCAATTGGAAAGCGCGTCCCGATGTATCGCCGGATGGCTCTCGACTCGTGTTCAGCTCCTACGCGGGACGCGCCTGGCACAATCTATGGGTGATGCCCGCGGTCGGCGGCGATGCATTTCCGATCACCTACGGGGACTGGGATCAAACCAATCCACGCTGGTCGCCCGACGGCAGACGCGTGGCATTCATCTCCAACCAGAGCGGGACGACGGAAATTGATGTCGTGCCGTTGCCGGGCGGCGATGCGCGGCTGCTGGTCACGAGCGATCGCCGGTATGTGAAGCCGCGAGCAAGTCTGCGGCTGCAGCTGCGCGATGCAGCCGGAAATCCGGCGTCGGCCCGGGTCAGCGTCACCGATGCTGCGGGTCGATTTTATGCGCCTGACGACGCTTGGATCCATGCGGACGACGGCTCCGATCGAACGGAGCGTCGTGTCGAAGCGCACTATTTTCACGCTCGCGGTGCGGTCAGCATCGACGTGCCGGCTGGCCCGATTCAAGTCGAGATTCTGCGCGGGTTCGAGCGCCGGTTCGAGCGGCGTCAGCTGACGACGGCAGCAGGGAAGGTGAGCGAGGTTGCGGTGAATCTGGACGAAGGGCGGTGGTCCGTTCCGGACACGGGTCATTGGGTCAGTGGGGACGCGCATGTCCACATGAATTACGGGGGGGTGTACCGCAATACGCCGGCTCACCTCGTCACGCAGGCGCAAGCGGAAAACTTGGGGCTGGTGAACGCTCTCATCGTCAACAAGGAACAGCGTTTCCCCGACATTGCCTACAATGGACGGCATGTCGACGCCGCATCGCAGGCCGACGCGCTGGTCGTCCACGGCCAGGAATTCCATACCAGTTATTGGGGCCATCTCGGCATACTCGATACCGACGCGGTGATCTTGCCGGGCTATGCCGGCTATCCCAACACGGCGGCAGCGAGCCTGTATCCCATGAATGCCGACGTCGCCGACATCGCGCATGCGCGCGGCGCGGTCGTGGGTTACGTGCACCCGTTCGACGACTATCCGGACCCGCTGGCCGGGCGTGCGCCACGGTCGGTGCCGGACGCACGCTATTTCCGCGCGTGGATCGACCGTGTCACTGAGGCGACGGCTGCCTATCCGGATTGGAATAGCGAGGCCGAGAAACTCGGCGTGCTTGACCGACTGAAGCGGGCAGACTCGGTGTTCGCGGCGCTGGAACAATCGGCGGCAGCGCCGTAGCGGAAAGAGCAACGTTAGCGACCAGCGCGCAAGTATAAAGATGCTATCGCCCGATTACCTCGCCATGGGAAGATCAGCGGCTCTTCTCGGGATTCAAGACGGCAAGAAACGCGGAGTTCGCGCGATCGATGACTTGCGCGAATTGCTCATGCAGCAGGGGTGACATCCGGAGCAGGCGAGAGCGGCCGTCCGCCGGATTGTCGATCTCTTCAAGATATCCGTCTGCGATGGCCTTGTTCACGTACTTCATGGCGGTTTGCGTGCTGACTCCCTTGACCAAGTCGTAGGCGTCGGTTTTCGAGACGGCAACCGAATCCCGCAGCCACAGTTCGGTGAACAGCCGAGAGAAATAAATATCGCCAAAGCCTGACTTGTGAAATGCGGCCACCCAGGCGTCATCGAGTTCGCGCAGCGCCAGCAAAAAACGCGTCCTGGCCGCGCGCCTCGGATCCCGGCCAGCCTTGTTCTTTCCGCTCAAGACGCCATCCTTCGCTCGGAGTTCACTCTAAGATACCTACAAAAATGTATGTATAAATGTATATTTTTGATTCGCTTCATGATATCTAGGCACCTGGGCCGCATTTTTCGAGGTTTGCCGCGTGAACACCGCCGTACAATCCGCGCCGCGCAGCTTGTTCCGTGATCGCACAGCCGCATTGGCCAATACGGCCATGCTGCTCTGGGTCGGGTCAGGCTGGCTTGCGTCGTTTGCCTGCATGGGCGCACCGTCGATTCCCCTCAACATTCTAGGGGTGTTGCTGTGCACTCACACCATGGTTCTTGCTGCGTATCTCATTCACGAGGCCGGGCATCAGACCTTGTTTGCGGTGCAATGGGCGAATTCGGCGGTCGGGGAGGCGATGAACTTCATTGCGGGTTCGGCGTACGGGTCTTTCGAGCGCATACGGCACATGCACATCCGTCATCACATGGATCGCGCCGACGTGACATGTTTCGATTTCAAAGGCTTGATGCAGCGGCGCCCCGCGGTTCGCCGAATGCTGGAAATCTTGGAATGGTGGTACGTTCCGGCCACCGAAGTCCTCATGCACTTGCAAGTGGTATGGCGGCCATTGTTTTCACGGTCGCAACGCCGCCATCTGCCCCGGGCGATGGCGATGCTGGTGCTGCGCGGCTGTCTGCTGGTGCTTCTCGGCATGTGGTCGATTAAGGCGCTTCTGCTGTATTTCGTGGCCGCAGGCCTGTTGCTGCACGTGCTGAATTTTTTCGACGCATTCCATCATACGTTCGAGCAATTCTTCGTGGAGGCCGATCAACCTGTACCGATGCATGATCGCGACCGAGCCTATGAGCAGGACAACACCTATTCGAACTTGGTTTCCGCCGGATTTCCCTGGCTCAATCTCTTGATTTTGAATTTTGGCTACCACAACGCCCACCATCAGCGCGCCTCGGTTCCCTGGTATCGATTGCCCGGCTACCATCGCTCGCTCTACGGCGACCGAACCCCGGCCGTCATGCCGCTTTCGGAGCTGTTGCGAAGCTGGCATCGAAACCGGGTCCGCCGCGTGAGTTCGGATGATTACGGTGTGCCTAGGCAAGGCGCCGGACGTGCCGACGGTTTCGTCGGTGCTCACGGGGTCTCGTTTCTCACGGTGATATGACCGAAATCGAACCTCTTGCCGGGCGTCACGCGGTCGTCACCGGGGCTGCGGGCGGCATCGGCAGCGCCATCGTCCGCAGTCTACTGGCGCAAGGAGCAATCGTTCACGGTCTGGACCGCGATATGGCCGGTCAGCAGCGATTGGCGGCAGAAGTCAACGCTGCCGGACGATTCGTTCCGCATGAGATCGACTTATCCGACAGGCCTGAAACCGATCGCACCATTGCCGAATTGATGAGCGCTTTGGCCGGACGCTGCGACATATTGGTGAACAACGCGGGCGTCAGTCGCTTGCGATCATTTGCCGAGACCGACGATGCTCTACTCGATTTTCTGCTCGCGGTTAATTTTGCGGGCGCTTTTCGCGTGACGCGCGCGTTGTTGCCGGCGCTCAAGACCAGTAGGTGCGCTACCATAGTGAATGTGGCTTCGGAACTCGCACTCGTCGGGCAGGCGACCTATACGGCCTATTGCGGCACCAAGGGCGCGGTTCTTGCGTGGAGCCGGGCGCTGGCGGTGGAACTTGCAAGCGACGGGATTCGGGTCAACGCGGTCTGCCCAGGCCCAATCGATACCGCCATGCTGAGCGCAGAGTTTGCCGGATCGGGTGCTCCGCTTGAAGCGCGCCGCGCTGAAATCGCCTCTATTCCGCTGGGGCGCCTCGGAACCTCGTCGGACGTTGCGGCGGTGATCGCCTTCCTGGCAAGCGATGCAGCGAAGTTCGTGACCGGCGCCGCCTGGTCGGTGGATGGCGGGAAAACCAGTCGATGATCACCAATCCGGTTCCCTGGCCCGATGGGGCGAAGTGTGCGGTGGCCTTCACGTTCGATATGGACGCCGAAAGCATCCTGCATCTGGCGCATCCCAAGCGGGCGCATAGCATGGTCGCCACCGCGTCGATGCTCCGCTATGGTCCCGATGTCGCGGTGCCTCGTATCCTCGATACCTACCGCCACTTCGGCATTCACCAGACCTTCTTCGTGCCCGCGTGGTGTGCGGAACGCTATCCCTATGCCGTCGAGGCCATGATACGCGACGGGCATGAGGTGTCGGCGCACGGCTACTTGCACGAGCACCCCAACGAGCTATCCGATGAAGAAGAGCGGCATTGGCTGCTGCGCAGCCTCTCGGCGCTGCGAGCGATCAGCGGCGAGAAACCCGCCGGTTGGCGCGCACCGCTCTACAATTTTTCTCACCGATCGGCGGAACTGCTCCTCGATGCCGGTGTTTCGTACGACGCCTCGTTGATGGGAGATGATGTGCCGTATCTGCTGCAAACGCCGCGCGGCCAACTTCTCGAGTTGCCCTCGCATTGGGGCATGGATGACTGGCCGCCGTTCATGCACAGCATCGATCTGAATTTCCAAATGCCGATCCAGTCGCCGGCACGTGCGTGGGAAACCTGGTGGGATGAGTTCGAGGCGATGTGGGAGAACGGCGGACTGTGGGTGCCCGTGTGGCACCCATTCCTATCGGGTCGGCTTGCACGCTGGCGACACACCCACGCCATGATCGAGCGAATGCTCGACAAAGGCCGCGTCTGGTTTGCGCCCATGCGGGAAATCGCTGCACACGTGCGTCGCTGCATGAGGGAGGATACCTGGTCGCCGCGAATCGACTCCGGTGCGGGCGGAGCCAAGTCCGCCCAAAGCGGTGCCGCCGATTGACGAATTCCTCGCGGAAGTAACCGATATGCGCGGTCGGCCCACCGAAAGAGGTGAGTCCCAGTTTCAGAAAAACTCTCAGGACTTCGAGCGCTGCGTCCATCGCACCTATAGTGGCAGAGTGGCGCCGCAAGCGCAGCGGGCTAGGCGGCAGCTGGCTCCGCTAGAATTTGGACCGGCTTCGAGGCGGCATCGACGGTTCTGAGCACTACCGGCCGCCGCCACACGTGGATGACGTAATCGAGTACTTTCCGCGCGGTGTCGGTATCCAATCCCCGCTTGTCTATTTCGCTGTTGTGTTCCAGCACCAAAGTGCCGTCACTTTTCACTTCAACCACCGACACGCGCGGCGCACCGAAATTATATTTTTCGTGCAGGAGAGTTTCGCGCAACTCGTCGATGTCCGCGGCGAGCACCTTGACCGGACCGTTCGACTGCTTTTTGTAGCGAAACAGGCCCATGTCCGCCGCGAGCTCGCGCGTCAAATTGTTGCGCAGAAAACTGAAGTCATCGTCTTCGCGCATGATGCGCCGCGCCGTATCGATGCCGCCTTGCTTGATGATCTCTTCCCACAAGGTGAACCCCAAATGATATGGATTCACGGCCAGAGCGATTTGTTCCTCCGCGGCAACGGGGCGCACGACATCAGAGTGGCATTTGATCGCATCCAAATACGTATCCTGAGGGATGAAATCCGCTTCCCGCAGCAGGCGCGCGTGCCAATACGATGCCCACCCCTCGTTCATGGTCTGGGTCGCATACACGGGGTAGAAATAAAACGATTCATCTCGGACCGCTAGAAAGATGTCTCTTTCCCAACTCTCCATGTCCGGTGCGTACGTGGCAATGAACCACAAGAGATCCTTCTCGGGATGCGGCGGCAGCGGCGCACGCTGTCTTCGCGCGTTATGAACCGCTTTGTCTTCGGCATCCAATGTGGCAAAGCGAGATCGAAAGGCGTCGTCCGGCGTCGGTACCGGCGCCGGCGAGTATTCCGGGTAGTGCTCGCGCCGCAGTCCACGGTCAAGGTCGATGTACTGCTCGAGGGAGAGAGCCGCGTCGAGCACCTTTTCCACGGCATTGAATCCGTAGGATTCGATGTCCCGCTCGATTTGCCGCGCATGGCTCGCAGCATGTTCGATGATATGTTCGCTGCCCTGCTCTTGGGACCTTTTGAACAAGAGATTGTTCTTGGAAAAATCCGCGTGACCGAGCACGTGCGCCGCGACCAGCGTGTTATCGGCAAGGCCGTTGCTGGCCGCCAGGTATGCACGCCCCGGGTTGCCCGGAAACACCACTTCGAACAATCGTGAATAGCCCATGTGGCGCTGTAGCAACTGATAGATGTAGCGGGCGCCGAATGACCAATGCGGCATGCGCACGGGCAATCCATACACGGCTATTTCCGTCATGAAGCTATCGGGAACCGCCTCGAAAATCACGGGGGACCACTCCAGTCCGAGCTTGCGGGCAAGATCTTCGAGACGGGGTAAATGGCTGCGCCAGTCGCCCGTCATGGCGCCGATCCGGGGGCATCGATCGTTGCGGCCGCCTGCGCTTCGAGCGTGAAAAAGTGGCGAACCGCGTTTGCGACGTCATTCGCATCTCTGATGGTGCATCGCCCGCTTGGTAAACCCTGGGCGCTGACGGCGTCGAAAAGTTTGGAGGTTTCGCTATGACTACTGCGCAGTCCCGAGGCTATCTCCACATAGCCGGCATACTGTGCGTCCTTGGCTATGCCTTCCAGTTCCGCTCGAGCGGGCTCCCGATCATCCACGGCATTGTCGCCATCCGAGGCGTAAAACAGATAGACGTTGCAGCTTCCCGGATCGAAGCGCGCCTTGATGATCTCTTGCACCTTATTCAAACCCGCGGAAGCCACAGTGCCTCCGCTGCCGGCCACTTTGAAGAAATCGGCCTCGCTGAATTCCCAGGCTTCGGTGGTGTGGGCTACGAACACGATGTCGAGAGAGCGATACTCACGCCGCAAACCGGCGGCAACCCAAAAAAAGAAGGTCTTCGCCAACTGGCGATCACCTTCGGTCATGCTCGCGGATACGTCCAATAGGAAGAACACCGCGGCACGCAGCGCCGGCTGCCGACGGCGGGTGAGTTGCCGATAGCGAAGATCTTCATCGATGAATGCGGGTGCCGACGAGTCGAGCGCCCGGCGCTTCACCGACTCCTTGACCGAGCGACGGCGGTCGAGTCTGGATCGCGCACCGCGACGATCCCAGCCTTCCCGTTTCCATTCTGCCTCTTCCGATTGGCCGACCCGCGGCTGCAGATTTGGCAATCGCAATTCTTCCCACATCCAATCGATGATGTCGTCGACCTTGAATTCCAACAACAGATCGGCGCCGCCCTGCTCGGTGCCGCCGGCGCCTTTCCCGCCTTGTTTGCTGCCCGCATTGGCCGGCCCCAACAAGTCGCCGGGTTTGGCGGTACCCTGGCCCACGCCTTGCGCTTCGGAGTCGTGCCGTAAACGAAAGCGATAGTGTTCGAGCATTCGAACCGGTACTCGGACCGTGCGCGCGCCATCATTGATGATGTCGGATCCGGCTACGATCTGCGGCAAGTGTTCTCTAACGGCCTCCCGAATCTTTTCGCTGTGACGCAGCCAGTCCCGGGAACCTCGAGAGAAGAGTTCGTACCAACCGTTGACGGCGTTCGCATCCCCGGGCTTGCCGGGGTCACTGCCGGGGGGTTCCGAACTCATTCCGCCACCCTCTGCGATATGGGCGCCATAATGTCGCGTTACTCCTGAGACAACAAGGTCGTGACGTAGTTCAGGGCCTCTTGGGCGCTATGTTCGTCATATCCATACTCCTTCACCAGCCGCTCCTGCACCACGGAAATCTTTTGGCGCGCCTCGTCATCGGGCCGGGCAGTGGAGGTCACCAGCCGCAGCACGTCGCGACGCTCTTCGAACAGGTACTGTTCGATTGCTTCGCGTACCCGCGCATGGCTTGCAAGGCGAAATTTCTCGCCGGCCTTGAAAGCCACCATGGCCTTGCGGATCACTTCCTGTCGGAAAGACTGTTTGCCGGACTCCGAGACCTTGATTTTCTCTTCGACCGAGCGAAGGAATCGTTCATCCGGTGCTCGATTCTCACCCGTCATCGGGTCGGTCACCTTGCGTTGGTCGAGAGATGCTTCGATCTCATCCAGGTACTTCTCCAGCAGCTGTTGCGCCTCGTCTTGAAAGGACGCGAACAGGGCGCGGTGCACATCTTCTTTGACCCACCGGTTGTAGAATTCCTTTCGAGCGGTAACCAAGTGGTCGAACCACTGCTTTTTCTGCTTCGCATCCATGCGCGCGTCGCTTTCGATGGCATCCTTGATCGCGAGCAACAACTCCATGCTGGTGAGGCTGCGTGCGTTGCCGCGCGTGATCGCGTTCGACAGGGCGTTGATCACGAATCGTGGGCTGACGCCGCTCAACCCTTCATCCGGGGACTCGGCCCTGAGTCGGGCAGCCTCGGTCTCCGAAAAGCCTTCCACGGCCTCTCCGGCGAATAGGCGAACCTTTTTCGGCAGATCCAAACCTTCGCGTTCGGGCTTGCTGTGCCGAGTCAGGATGGCGAATACGGCAGCCAGATGCAGCACGTGCGGATCCAGATGCGTATTGCGAAAGGCGGGCGCGCCGTATACCAGCTTCTTGTAGATCCGCGACTCTTCGCGGTACGACAGCGCGTAGGGCACCTTGATGATGACCATGCGGTCGAGCAGCGCCTCATTCTCCTTTTCCTGCAGAAATCGATTGAATTCTGCGAGATTGGTATGTGCGAGGATGGTTTCATCAAGATAAATCAATGGAAATCGCGCAACTTTGACGTTCTTTTCCTGCGTCATCGTCAGCAGTAGGTATAGGAACTCGCGCTTGACCTTCAGGATTTCGATCATCTCGAGGACACCGCGGCTCGCCGCGTACACCGCGCCGGACCACGACCAGGCGCGCGGATCGCCTTCATCGCCCACGTGTGATACCTTGGAAAGATCGACCGATCCGACCAGATCGGCGATGTCGGCGGTCGAGGGATCGTGGGGGGCATAGGTGCCGATTCCGCACCGAGCCGCCTCTGACAAGAAAATGCGCTCCACGGGTACGCGCAGGTAATCGCCCTCGCATTCGCGATCGACATAATCGCGAGCCCACGGGCTGACTTCACCGGCTATGTCTACGCCATAGGTCTCGCGAAATTCGGCGCGCAAGCTGGTGGGAATGAGATTCAACGGCGATTCGCGCAAGGGTGAACCCTTGATCGCATAAAGAGCGCCTTGATCCGTGCGGCTGTACTCTTCGAGCCCGCGCTTCAACAGGATCGCGAGCGTCGACTTGCCGCCCGACGGAGGTCCGAGCAACAGCAGCAGGCGGCGCCCCACGTCGGAACCCGCGGCCGCCGCCTTGAAATAGTCTACGACGCGGCCCAGCGGCTCATCGACCCCGAATAGCTCACGTTTGAAGAGTTCCCTGGCTTTTTGAACATCGCTGCCCTGCACGTCGCGTCCGTACCAAAGCAGCATATCCCATATATACTCGTGACTCGTACGAACCAGTGCGGTCGGATTTACCGGGAGGATCCGCGTTAAGAAATCACCGAGAGACCCTTCCCACCGCTGTGCGCGATGTTGCTTACTGAAGTCAGTCAACGAATTGAGGAAATCCAACGATTTGGATTCTGATCCAAGCTCTGATGTTCCCATCGTCGAACCTCCACTTGGGAATTGGACTGGGCACTATCCTCGACGCGCAGCTGTCTCAAAAGAGCTTGAGCGGAGCGCGACTCATTCGACACTCTCACTAACCTTGTATATCAGATCGGCCACGGCTTCAAATTATTCAATGCCTCAGCCGAAAAAAAAAGTGTGACGAGGGACATAGGCTGGAAAAGATTCGTGCGCGCATTGCAACCGCTGGCGTGATGTCGCTCACATTAGTCGACCGCTGTTCGGATGCGCCGACGCAGGCCCGGATCAATCATTGCAAAGGCCATGAATGATATCATCGGCCTTGCGCATATTCCGTTGTTAAGGCCCGGAAACTGTGGCACTTTGGTACAGTATCAAGGATGAGTAGAAAAGATGAAGATCGCATCCTTCACGGCCTGCATTACTTCCGTGAAAGCGTCGACGAGGAATTCTACGTAACCGGGGAACAGATTCTGTGGCTCGCGGCGCATTCCTACGTCGATGGCGGCAATTGGTGCAAGGACGGCGAGCCGCAAAGTTTCGACTCCTCCATCATTCCGACCGACCTGCGCCGCAAGCTTCTCTTGTCGAAGTGTGAACTGCCGCTGCGCTATCTGCAGTACCGCCGGTTCATCAAATATGCTCCGGCCGGCGAGGATATCTTCCACATCGCAGTGACGTTTGCGGGGTCGGACAGGGCAATGCGACTCCACACACGTCTAGGACGCATCGAGGTTTGGTATCAAGAACATAAGGACGGCTTCCTCGGCATCGTAACCACCATCGCTGTTTCGTTCGTCACGGCGCTTGTAGCCGTCGCGCTGTCGGAACGCCTGCACAAAAGCTTTGCTGAGCCGGCTCGGATAATCTATGAGGTGGACCCCAAATCGGCGAGCTCCGCGGCGGATTGAGTCCTTACGTCAGGTTTGGGGTGGTGCCTGAAGCCGCCGCGGCAGCGTGAACGCCGAGTCTACGCGCGTCGGGATCCTTCACGAGGTGCAGCGTCCGCCCGAAGAGTTGGTCATGACCTGCCGTGCGGCCGATATAGATGATGCCGGTTTGCCGGAAGTCGTGGCTCAGAACGTCGACGACGCGATCCCGTGCGCTTTCGTCCAGGGCGTCGAGAACCTCATCGATGAGAATCCAGTGCGGGGAGTGAAGCAGTGCCCGCGCAAAAGCCAGACTCTGCTGTGTATCGTCGCTGAAGTCTCGATCCCAGCGCAGCGTGCGATCGAGCAGGGGAACGAGGCGTGCCAAATTGAGCCTTTCCAAAACCGGTGCGAACGCACTTTCATCGAAACGTTCAACTCTCGACGGATAGGCAAGCACCTCGCGCAACGTTCCCGGCGGAAGATAGGGCACGCGGGACAGGTACAGCGTTTCTTCACCCTTCGGGCGTGCGATATGGCCGGCACCCCAAGGCCAAAGGCCGGCAAGGGCGCGGAACAAGAGCGTCTTGCCTCTGCCGGACTCGCCCACGATGAGAATTCGCTCGCCGGCCTGCACGTCGACGTGAGTCTCCTCGAGCATGGTGCCCCCGGCGGGGGACGCAATTTCCAGGTGGTCGATCGTGAACTTGCCCGGCGGACCGTCATCGAAGGTGATCCGGCTCTGCACATCATGGAGGATGTCGGTGTT
>Ga0224558_1002659_pt1 | contig 15980 bp, 16 predicted proteins | sample 714S32024metaG_FD_180682 | JGI IMG/M metagenome (GOLD analysis project Ga0224558, IMG submission 180682) | Peat soil microbial communities from Stordalen Mire, Sweden - 717 S3 20-24 | ecosystem: Environmental > Terrestrial > Soil > Wetlands > Peat | place: Sweden: Norrbotten County, Stordalen... | reverse complement strand
AAGCCGATAAAGCACAGCGGCAGGCTGATGAACTGGAAAGCAAGTCGGAACGCCGTCCGGCACAAGTACCGAAGAAGACAACGACGCCGGAGGACTTCAGCCAAGCCGCTGCCCGGACCGTCAGAGAGGCTACGAAAAAACGCTAGTTCGGTCGCGCCTCGCCCCCTTCTGCTCTATCAGGGAAAGAATTTTTGTTTTCAAATTGCACCACTACCAACAATTCTCAACGATCGCTGGGACAATTGAGCGGCGTTAAGGAGGTTGTGAAATGACGGTTCGGCTTTTGGTTGAGATCGTAATAGTAGTGATCGTGATCTACATGGCGGTTCGATTCTTTCGGAAAAGGGGATAGCCCACACGGTGAGCATGTGTGAGTGTTCAATTTGGGAGGTGGCCGCTTGCGGCCACTCTCGATCCCATTTTGGTTGGCGTAACATCTCGATAACGCTCATTGAGGGGTCTTGAGCGCTATCGCCTGGTAACAACAGTTGAGTCGGACGGTGAGCCCTTGCGCAGCTTTTCGGTATTCTGCCTGTTTGCTAAAGTGCCTGGCGCGCGTCCTTCTGCCGCTGCGCTTCCAGCCGAGCCGCCCGCTCCTCATCGGTCTCTGGCTTTATGACGGACTCATCGTTGTCATGGTCGTCATGGTGTTCTGATTCCCCACCGGTTAATAGTGTCATAACGCAGTTCCTCCTTCAGAGGGGCGCTAAGGGGGGGAACTTCAGATGCGCTGACTTAGTTCAGAGAACCTGAACGAGTAAGAAAGAGGTAGCTTGCTCAGTGCGATGCTAGGCTTGTGCGCCACCGTTGTCAACGGCATGCTCCTCTGTGTATTGCTGGGATCGGGTCACTTCGGTCGTCGGGGGACTATTCTCTCGAAAAACCTGTACGATAGACTATGCAGTCTGAAGAACAACTCCATTTGGGAACAATTGAACGTATGAGGAAGCAGAGCGCTTTGCTGCTAAGCCTGTACCAGGCAGAACTTGCCAGTGACCCTACCAGTCCCGCTACCGAATCTTCGCGGAGCAATCTGATGGCTCTGCGTCACACGATTGCACAGATGTGCGGAGATTTCTAGCGCCCCCCGTTGCCCGACCGCTAAGAGCAGATTCACTTCTGCAGGACGCCCTTATGGGCTTGACTCTTCCGTAGGCGCGAGACTCAAATCCGCTGCAATCAAGCGTCGGTCGCGATGCGGCTCTGTACGGGGCTGTCCCGTGCCGAGTTCGCAGCTCTCGCCCGGCCCCGCGCCACAAGTCGGGCAGCGGATGGCCTGCACCTTTTTGAGAGTTGACTTCTTGGCCTTCATGCTTGTTGATGATGCGGCAATCCGAAGAAGAAAAATGGTCAGCACGGCTGCTGGCGGAGCTGAACTTCGAGTTGTGGATCGGGGACGCCGCCGAGATCCGCACCAAGCGAGTACGCAAGCAGCAAAACGGTCGCGCTCGACGATCATTTGCCCAACTCGTATTTAAATCTGGGCATCGCCCAGTTGGCGCTAAAGGACTACCCGGCGGCGGAGGAATCGCTGCGAAAAGCGTCCTCCATTGCTCCTTTGGATCTTCAGTTGTCCTCGGCCCTGGTTTACGATAAGCACATCAGCTTTGCCTTCGTGCGGGAGAGGCTGAAAGAGAGTTACAGCGATACGGGCCGCCCGTCCATCGATCCCGAGCTTCTGCTGCGCATCCTGTTGATCGGCTATTTGTACGGCATCACCAGCGAGCGGAAGCTGGTGGAGGAACTGCGCATGCATCTGGCGTGGCGCTGGTTCACCGGGCTGGGCTTCGATCAGGAGATCCCGCATCACTCGACATTTTCCAAGAACCGACACGGCCGGTTTCAGGAATCGAAGCTGTTCGAGCAGTTGTTTGAGCAGATCGTGCGGCAGTGCGTGGAAGTGGGATTGGTCAAGGGCGAGGATCTGTCGGTGGATGGCAGCTTCGTGGAGGCGAACGCGGCGAAACAGAGTCGTATTCCCCGGGAGCAATTAGCGGAAGCTGCCCAAGTCCACCACACCCTGCGCCAGTATCTGGTGGCACTGGAGAAGCAGAATCCGGTGGAAGAGCCGGTGCATGAGCAAGAGCAGGTCTCGACCACCGATCCGGATTCCACCTACGCCACCAAGGGTGGCACACCCGCCCGGCTGGGGTACCACGACAACTACCTGGTGGATAATCCCAGCTGTGTGATCGTGGGGTACAAGGGACGGCCGCCCGCATGAGCCAGGAAACCGTGGCCGCACAGGACATGATCACTCATTTCGCCGAGTGGCAAGGACGGGAACCGCAGTCGGTGGCCGCCGATACCACCTATGGCAATGGCGAGTTTCTGCAATGGTTGCTGGCGCGGGACATCACTCCCTATATGCGCACGCGGGACAGCATCCACAGAAAGAACAGCCCGTTCTACGGCCCGGAGCGGTTTACCTATCAGCCGGAAAGCAACAGCTATCTCTGCCCCGCCGGGCAGCCACTCAACTACGGTGGCCACAGTGCTCGGAATCGCACCTATACCTACATCGGAACCCGCAAACGTTGTGGTGCGTGTTCGCAAAGACCGCAATGCACTAGCGCAGCCTTCCGCTGTCTTGCCATCCACATGCATGAGCCAGCTCGGCAACGCGCACGCGAGTTAGTCAACACGCCCGAGTTCGCCAACGCACAGCGCCAAAGAAAGAAAGTGGAAGCCCTGTTTGCCGAGCTGAAGAATCAGATCCGATTGCGTCGTCTGCGCCTGCGGAGATTAAAGTTTGTTCGGGAGCAATTCTTCCTGGCGGCAGCTGCCCAGAACATCAAGCGACTGGTCCGCTTCCTCAGCCCAGGGCCAAGACCAATGTTAGCCGCGACGACGTAGTGCCATCCCGTCGTGAAGAAAAACTCGCGCTGCTGCAGTATCCGAAACCGAGGCAAGATCTCCTTCGGAAGCTCCTTTTTCAACACCCACGGGATATTACGCCAATTGACCGCTTTGCTTTTGCGCTGTGGCTCTTGGCGATCACCTCACATCAATGGGTGACACATCTCACTGACATTACACGCAGATTGTCTTATCTTAAAAAAAGTGCGTTTATGACACTATTAGCCCGTTGGGAATCAGAAGACTATGACGACCATGACTACGATGAGTCCGTCATAAAGCCAGAGACCGATGAGGAGCGGGCGGCTCGGCTGGAAGCGCAGCGGCAGAAGGACGCGCGCGAGGCGCGCTGATCCCGGGTCAGTGGACTGGCAGGCCCGACTACGGTCAATGAGTGAAATCGAGATGTTGCGTCAACCATATGAGTGCTATGCTTCAGAATCCCCGTGTGGTTCGGCCAGTTTGACAGACATTGCCTGAATCTCACCAGACGCGACAGGCATTCGCGGGCATCATCGGCTGGCCCGCTTTGCATCCGAAGGCTTCGCCAAATTCCGGCATGTTCTGGACGACGCCGTTCACACGAAACTGCAACGGCGAGTGCGGATTAGTCTGCACTTGCGTGCGCAGCGCCTCAGGACGAACCGTACCGCACCAGTCCTGTCCGTAACCGAGGAAGAACTGCTGAACGGGCGTGTAGCCGTCCTGCTTCTTGGTAAGGTCGATGCCTTTGCGCTTGGCGTCCGCAATGAAAGCCACGTAGGCGAGGCGGAGGCCACCATTGTCGGCAGTGTTTTCGCCGAGCGTGAGTTTGCCGTTTACCTTGACGTCATCGACCGCAACAAAGTTGCTGTATTCCTTGACCTCGCAGTCGGCTTTTTGCTCAAAGCGTTTCGCGTCCTCAGGCGTCCACCAGTCGGTGAGATTGCCCTTGGCATCGAACTGGCGACCCTCGTCGTCGAAGCCGTGAGTGAGTTCGTGCCCGACCGTGGCACCGATGTGGCCGTAGTTCGCCGGGTCACCCGCTTTGGGGTCGTAGGAAGGCGGCTGCAGAATGCCGGCGGGGAAATTGATGTCGTTCATGCTGGGGTTGTAGTAGGCGTTGATTGTGGGCGGCGTCATACCCCATTCGCCGCGATCAACGGGCTGGCCGATCTTGTGGATCTCACGGAGATTTTCGAAGACGACCGCGCGCTCGCTGTTACCGAATTCGTCGCCGCGTTCGATGGTGAGCTTCGAGTAGTCGCGCCAGTGATCGGGATAACCGATCTTGTCGGCGACGGTATGCAGCTTTTCCAAGGCACGGGTTTTTGTTTCGGGACCCATCCAATCGAGTGTGGAGATATCGTGCTCCATGGCCGTCTCGATGTCGTGCACCATCTCGACCATCGCCTGCTTGCTGGAGGCAGGAAATTCCTGAGCCACGTAGACCTGTCCCAGAGCTTCGCCGAGAGCGGAGTCCGTGGCTTGGACGCAGCGCTTCCAGCGGGGACGCTGCTCGGGAGCGCCGAGAAGCTTCCGGCGATTGAAGTCGAACACTTCCTCGTCGAAGGCCTTGGGCAGCGCGAGGGGGTTGGTCCAGTGCAACAACTGCCAGCGGAGGTAGGCCTTGATGGTGTTGAGGTCGGTGTTCTCGATCACCGGATTCAGCCCTTTGAAAAATTCGGGCATGGCCACGTTCAGCTCCGAAACCTGCGGGAAGTCCGCTTGCGCGAGCAACTGGCCCCAATCGAGCGCCGGGGTAAGCTTCTGCAAATCACCCACGGACATCATGTGATAAACGTTCTGGGGATCACGCTCCGAGGTGATATCAAGAGAAACCTTGGCCAGCGCGGTTTCCAGCTGCATGATCTTCTGCACCTCGTCGGCAGCGTCGGCTGCAGATTCGCCGAGCAGCCTCAGCATGTTGGTGATGTGCTGGACGTAGTCCTTGCGGGTCTTTTCCGGGACTTCGCCGCTGCGGAAGTAATAGTCACGTTCGGGAAGGCCGAGTCCGGCCTGGCCAACGGCAGCGATTTGTTTGGTGGCGTCTTTGAAGTCCTGCTGCTCGCCGGCTCCGAAGAAGGCGGCAATATTCGTCAACTGATAATGAGCCAGCAACGGGGTGAGTTCGCGCTTGTCTTTCAAAGCGGCGATGCGATCGAGTTCTGGTTGCAGCGGCTTTAGCCCTTTGCGGTTGATGGCGTCAACGTCCATACAGGAGGCGTAATAGTCGCCGATCTTTTGCTCGTTGGGAGTGCGCCCGGCACCGCCCGCTGCGGCCTTCTCGAGCATGGAGTGCAGCACGTACTGCGTATGTTCTTCGGTGATCGTATAGCTGGCAAAGGTGGTACGGTCCGGTGGTATGGGGTGCAGCTTGGCGAAATTACCGCAGGCGTACTGAAAAAAGTCAGTGCAGGGATCGGTTTTCGTATCGATGAGGTCTTTCGACAGCCCGGGAATGAGTGCGTAGTCTTTGTCGGCCGTTGCGGTGCTGTTCTGTGCTGAGGCGAGGATGCGCAGAACGCTGCCGAGCAGAATCACAACTAATATGGCGCCAGGTCTTTTCATATGCTCTTGTTTTCCTTTCAAATGCAACCCTTCACGATACACCTGCCTCGGACCTATCTTATGTAGTTTTGCGAGAAAAGTTGACATACCGACACTAGGGTTAGCCGCTTCTGAAGCGTCAACGCCCAAGCTAACCGGCTCACTGTTGTAATTAGATGTCTGAGTATGTTTGTCAATCATTTTTCGTCCCAATTAGCCAAAATTTGGGGGATAGAAAATGTCTAGGCGCCCGAGAAAATCGATCCTAGAGCCTCCTGACGCGATTTTATTTTTGCCGATTTTTGAGAGAAGGACTTTTTCAACAGCCGATTACACTCATTTGAGCCGATCTGTTCAGGCACTCCGGCGATCAGAAACAGCCCCGGTCAAAAGTGGAAAATCAGATCGCTCGCCACTGTAAGCTGACTATGCCGTCGACCGTTGTTGTAAGCCTTCTTATCCCAGGCACGCTCGAAACGCAATTCTGGACGCATCTGGACCGTTGTGCCGATCCAATGACACCACGTGATCGTGTTTTCTGAGTATCTGGTCGCGTAGCCGGTGCGCTGGCCTTTTTTGTCGTCGAGAAAGTCACTGCGAAACGACAGGAAGTCGTGCGCTGAGAGTTCCTTCTGCAGGAAATTGACCACAGCATATTCGGGAGCGGTGCAACGGTCTTCCCCGGTCAGACAGTACGGTGCATTCGCGCCTGTTTCCGGCTGAATATTGCCTCCCAGAGCAGGCACGTTGCGCTCATACATGTACCAGGACTCAGTTGCCATATGTACGGTCTTTGAGAACTTGTGATACCAGGTGGCGTCATATTGTTGCAGATTGTTGTATGCGTACTTGCCGTCATTGATTCCGTTGGCGCAGATGTAGAGATTGTCATTCACGGAGTTGGTCGTATAGCTCAGGCAGGCTGTGCCTGAGGGCTTCGCATCCGGCGTCCACGGGGCGACATCGTGGCCGGCAGTAATGCCTAATTGCACCAGCCACTGGTCGCTCAGCTTTACCGTTGCCATCAGACCTGTGTCGGTAAACGGATCGATCGCATAGAGCAGCGAGTGGCTGAAGATGTAGTTGTTCGGCGCCAGTTGGGCCTCGATGCCAGGCACGGAGATGAAGCGGCCTAGCCGCACATTCATGCCCTGCGCAACCTGCGGAATGTAGACATCGACATATTCGAGCGTCGGATCAAAGCCATATTGACGATGATCGCTCAGCAACTGGCCGCTCAGGTAGCCCTTGGCGATCGTAAAGCGATAATCGGTGCCGTAAAGGGCGGTAAGATGATAGCCCCAGTCGATATGATCGCGTTGCACGGAATCGGGCAGGCGCTCGGCGTATAGGACAAATTGATTCAGCTCAAAGCGGTTGGAGTAGACATCGTTCTCCTCGGGCGCATTGCGATCGGCGGAGGTGCTGAAGTTTAGCGTCGGATCGAACCATCCATAGAGTTTCGTGCGGCTGCGGGCTTGGTTGATGGCAGTCATTAGCGGATAGCTGTTCGTGTCCGGTTCCCCAATCACCGGCGAACCACCGTAGGACCAGTCTGCGTTTGGGAATGGCGGCGAATCCAGCGGCGACGGAAGCCCTCGCCGTTTTGAGGTTGGAGACGAAGCAGTCGTCCCCGACCAGTCCCGGCGGTAAAACTCCACCGAGCGGGCAAAAAAGGTCTTCGCCTCGGTGGTGCTCGGCTTCGGAGCGTCAGGTAGCGGATAGGTCTCTCTATCCGCCTGTTGTGCTAGACAGAGGCTGCACGACAGGAACACGACGACTACGAATAGAAGGAAGAATTGGCAGAGGCGCAAGTTATTGTTTGGACGCATGAAATCTGAAGCCACACAAGTCTACAAGGTCTCGCTCCAATCCAGTCAGCCCAAAGCGAGTATGCGTTGGAACCGGTGGACGTGAACCTCAAAGAGCAGCCGAAGTAGGGCTGGACATCAATCTCCGTGGGCCTTTTCTTTTGAACGCAGATGTATTTACCGAGGGCATTCAGGGACACAGCCTCAACTTTCGCCTTTTTCGGCGAGCACGCAACTGCTAGAATGAGCGCTTACTTTTTTAAGGTCACCTCCCATAAAGAGGCAATCATGAGCATACTTCGTCTGTTAGACCGGGAATCCATCACAGTCCCCCCCCAAACCACCGTTGCCGACGCCATCCAAATTATGCTGGATCGCCGCGTTGGCTCCGTCGTGATCGTGGAAGCCAAGAAAGTACTGGGCATCTTCACCGAGCGCGATGTGCTGAGAAAGCTGGCGCTGAGCGGCCGTGATCCCAAGACGATTGCGGTCTCCGAGTTGATGACCGCCCCGGCGATAACGGTTGAGCCGAAAATTACTCCCGCCGAGGCTCTGGCCTCGATGCTCGAACATCATTTCCGCCATCTGCCTGTCGTCGATGCCCGGGGCCGGCTGCGCGGAGTCCTTTCAATTCGTAACCTGCTGCAGGAGATGATGGAAAAGTATCGCCACCAACTGCATACTCTGGAGCAACACGTCATCAGCGAAGAGCCAGGGGCGACCAAAGCCAGAGGCTAAGAGTGCCTTGGGCGTCTTCGATGAATTGCCATTCTGCGGCGCCGTGCGGATTCCCTGAAACACGATTCCCACGGCGCAAAGAGCATTGTTGTACCAACCCCGTTGCGCGTAACTTCTGTTACCAGGCGTTAACACTCATTGAGAATTGGCCGGTCCGGGTCAATGAGTGAAATTGATTCCATGACAATGCCGACTTCAGGGCCCGAGTAGACTTTGGGGGCTTAACCAACCAAAGGGCTCGGGAGAAGGAGGCGAATCTGATCAGCCGCTCTCGGCTCGCCTTCTTATTTGGTTCTCCCGCCTGCGTGGAGTTTAACGATTCGTCGCAGAAATCCGCGAGTACGAGCCTACAATTGCGAGGAGCCGTTCCGTTGCAACTCCAGGAGGATGCGTATGCCCCGATAAAAATTCTCCTTGTTGTAGGCCGTCTCCCAACGATTCAAGACTGCTCTCAATCCCTTCTCGGCATTCCGAATGGCAACTCGCGCCCGCGGACGATTCTTCCTCAGCCGCATGAATGAGCGGAATGCCGCGTCAATCTCGGGCTCGATGCGCTTGCGCGACGTTCGTGCATTTCGTATCCACCGGGGCGGAATGTTCGCCCGAAACTTGAGGTAGCCGCGAACAGCGGAACCAGCGCTTGACCCAAAGAGCTTGGCTTCTCTCGGCATAAATTCAACCTCCAACCGCTCAAGAATTCCCCGCAGGTTCCCAGTGTAGGCGTTGAGGGTAGGTACACCACAAAAAAAAGACCGGTCAGGGGGTTCGCGCAGCCATCACAGGATGGCAAGACGGGTGTATATTGCTTCCCGTTCTTGAGTTCAAAAAAGAAATCTCGAGTGAACATGGCGACGTGCTGTACTTTGCTATTAGCGCTTTTCACCGCTTTGGCTGCTGGCCAGGAGGATGTTGAGGCTATTATCCAGCGCTCGGTTCAGGCCAATAATAACGACTGGCAGGCCGCTCCCGCATATTCCTATTTTGAGCGCGATGTGCAAGGTGGGGGGACCCGGACTTACGAAGTGACCATGATCCTGGGTTCCCCTTACGAGCGCCTCGTGGCAGTTAATGGCCAGCCGCTAACCCCGGTAGACCAGGCAAAGGAGCAACAAAAGCTGGAAAAGGTTACAACTCAGCGCTGCGGCGAATCGAAACAAGACAGGGGAGAGCGGATCGCCAAATACGAAGACGAACGCCGCCGTGATCACCTGCTGATGGACGAAATGACGAAAGCCTTCAGCTTCAAGCTCGTGGGCGAGCAAAGATCGGGTCCATTCGAGGTTTATGTACTGAAGGCATCCCCAGCCGGCCTATCAACCGGCCAACAAAGAAACCAAGGTGCTGACCGGGATGCAGGGAGAACTCTGGATCGATAAACAGACTTTCCACTGGGTGAAAGTCGAAGCAGAGGTTATACATCCCGTTTCCATCATTGGCTTTCTAGCCCGTGTCGAGCCTGGCACCCGCTTCGAGTTGGAGATGATGCCTGCCGATAACGGCATTTGGCTCCCGGAACATTTTGCTATGAAGTCACGAGCAAGGATTCTCTTTTTCTACACTAGCAAGAATCAAGAAGACGAAACCTATTTCGATTACCACAAAGCGGTTCGCAATGAAGCGGCTGCTGATTGCAAATAGCTTTACGGCGGCACGGTTCCGTCCGAAGTGTGGATTATCAAGCAGAACTATTTTGAAGGGCCGCCCATCGAGGATGAAGAACTAACAGCGGGGCCACGGATTCCACGAGACCTTGCTCACTCTCCGAAAACTGGCAGAACTGCCAGTGCATGGGGGATCGCTGAGTAACTGTCGCAACCAGGCGATAGCGCTCATTGACTTCTCAATGAGACTCAAGGGCGCCGCACACAATATCGAGAATCCTCATGGCCAGACTGGACTGGTCAGTTCAATCCGCCAGATGGGGCCTTCGTAGGCGAGCGCGCCCTCTAATTTGACGAACGCTGGAGCGTCGCCGGAGAGAATCCAGACGTGGGTCTCGGTGGGTTGCTTTCCTACCATAGGCGCCACCGCACCCGCCGCGCCCCCGATCTCGACCTTTATGACGTAGTGAGTGGCCTTGCGGCTGGAGCCGCCGACCGAGAAGGCATCCTCGCCGGGGGATGCGATCGCCAGCTTCACCAGCCGCGGCTTGGGCGTGGCCGCCACCATGGAGAACTTCCGCGGCAACGAGCCGGGCGGGAGGTTCATAAGTAGCGTGAGCAACACACCATTGGACACATCCGGCGGCAGAGCGAGGTGTTCGGTTTCTACTTTCTCTTTGCCCTTGTCATCCTGTGCTGTGGACTGTGACTTGGCCCGTTGACCCGTTGATCAAGACGTCAATTGGATGCTGGAACGCCGGACCCTTTTGAACGAGGTGGTCGCTGATGAGCCGAAAACTGCGGTCCTGAGAGAAGACGGCGGTTTCGTCATGGACGGAGCCGTCCTTGAAGTGGAACACCATCTGGGTGGTCACGCGATTGCCACGGACGACCTGAATGACATCGCCGTCAGCGAGTGCGTCGCCCTTCAGCGTGCGCAGTACCAGGAAGCCGTGGAGCGTTCCCTGCGGGTGGCGAACGGCCACCGCTTGCGCCGACGTTACTGCTGGCTGGACAAGTGCGGCGCAGGCGACCAGAACCGCGAGCGAGGTGGAAAAGAGACGTTCTGCTGTCCGATTAACCATGCGGAGGACTCCAGGAGATGCGCCGTCACCGAAATAGTATTGCACAAAGCCAACTCTCAGTTGACGAAACCAGGCGATAGCGCGTTTTGACGTTTTGACCGCCGGTGATTTCACAGTAATCCCGATGTTGCGATGGTTGTCCGCCTGTGCAGATCAGCAGAACGGAAAACCGGCAGGTGAATGTCGCTGTCTACGAGCAGGTGGAGGTACAATGCGGATTCCTGGCATCTCGGTTTTCTGCGTTGCGGCATCCCTGCTCGGCGCACAGTCACCTCACCCAGATCTCTCCGGTAAACGGCGGATTGATCGAAGCAAAGTGCAAGAAAGCGTGACATGAAACCAGGTTCAGCCGACCATCAATCGTCAGAAGCGAAGGACCTCGTTGTGTTCGACATCCTCCGGGAGTCGAAGTGCGCCGATTGCGGAAAGGAGCTATTGCGGGGCGATTTCCTATTTATGGAGGGCGAACGACCGCTTTGCCTCACATGTGCTGATCTCGACCATTTGGTTTACCTGCCCAGAGGCGACACCGCTCTGACCCGGCGTGCTCGGAAGCACAGCGCACTTTCCGCCGTGGTGGTTCGCTTTAGCAGGGCTCGCAAGCGCTACGAACGCCAGGGAGTGCTGGTCGAAGAATCTGCACTGGAGCAGGCCGGGGCAGAGTGCTCCGCCGATGCTGAGCAGCGCAGTGTCCGGCGCGAGCGGGCCGAGATCTATCGCGATAAACAGGATCAGGTTCTCGCGATGCGAATGGCCGAATCGATTCGGCAGATGTTTCCAGGCTGCCCGCCTGAAGAGGCGCAGGCCATCGCAGCGCATACGTCGGTTCGGGGTAGCGGCCGAGTGGGTCGGACCGCCTCCGGGCGGGCACTAGAGGAAGAAGCGTTACGAGCGGCGGTGGTGGCATGCATCCGCCACCGGCATACGAAATACGATCGTCTTCTAATGCAGGGACTTGGCCGCATGGATGCCCGAGACACAGTTCGCGGCGACATTGATCGCGTGCTTGAAAGCTGGCGTCGCGCTCCTGGTTAGCGCGGCTGGCCGTTCTGGAAAAGGCTCATGCACCGACTGCAGGACTGTCCTATATGCAAGCCCAAATCACAAACTCGAAAACTTCAACGAGCGCTATCGCCTGTTAACAGAAGTTATGGGCAAACAGCGAGGAACGAGGCTGGACTTTTCCTGCTACTGCAGCTTCGCGTACTCTGCCTTGGCTTCCTTTAGGATGGGGATATCGGGGTCGGCGTCTTTCCAGAGCGCAAGGAAGTCCTGGTAAGCCGCTTTGGCTTTGGCCGTGTCGCCAGACAACGCATACGCACGGGCAAGCTGGAGATGCGCCAGCGACCCGAATACGAAATTCGACACCAGCCCCCTGTGATCGAGGAATTTCTGGAACTCTGTCGCCGCCGCCGGACCGTTCCTCTGGGCGAGGTAGGCCTGGCCGCGAACGTACGCGGGATAGATCAAAGTAATATTGCCCCCAAGCTCATAGGGAAGCGAAGGTTCGAGTGCGACGATAGCCCGGTCGGGCGCCGATTGCTGCATCGCAATGGAGGCTTCGATCACGGGGAACCAATAAACCTTGAGAACGGTGTTGTCGGGTTCGGCCTTTCGCATCGCCTCCAGCATGCTCTTGGACTGAGCGGTGTCGCCGCTACGCGCCAGCGCCAAAGCTGCCAGGAGTTTTACGTAACGCCCGGGAGACAGTGCCAGGGCACGCGCGGCGGTCTCCCGAGCCCCCATTGCGTTGCCGATTTCAGCTTCCCGGAGCGCCTGAAAAGATTGCCACAGGGCTCCGGTCTCTTTGGCATCTGCACGCACTGCCGAGTCGGTGGCGCGCCGGGCAAGGTCACGAGCTTTTTCCAACCGGCCGTAGTGAGCCTGGGTATCGGCGTGAGTGTTGAGCATCTGGTCTTCCTCACCGGGGCGGCCCGCTGCCCATGCGACCTGGCGCTCCATTTCGGCACTATCCCCCGCCAGGAATGCCAAGGTGTACAGATTGCTGCGAATGACGAGGCCATCAATATTTTTCTGCTGGGCTTCTGCCAGCACCTGGCGCGCATCCTGGGTCCGGCCGACGGCCATGTAGAAGATTGCCAGGTTCCCATAGCCGACAATGCTGGGTGCAATTTGCTGCTGGGTTTCTGTCTCCGCGATCGCCTTGTCGTATCGCCCCAGAGCGCCGTACATCGTGGCTAGATTGCCGTGCGGCACAGAGTCCCTCGGATAACTTTTTGCCCATAGTTCGTAGGCTTCCGTAGCCTTCTCCACATCGGCGGTCACCTGATCAAAGTAGAAAGCGGAGATGCGGTACTTCTCGCGCTCGCTGACCCGGTCGCGGAAGTCGAACGCTTTCTTGCCATTCTCCGCGGAGAGAGTCGCTTGTCCCAGATTCCCGTACTCGACGGCCAGGCCAACATAGGCCATGGCGAAGTTGGGGTCGAGTTCGATGGCCCGCTTCATGAACGGAATAGCCTCGGCGTCGCCCTTGGTACGGCTGGTTGTGATGCCCATGCTGTAAGCCTTCAGGGCTTCTAGGGAGGGCGTAGTGGCTTCCACCGGCACATCGAACTTCTGTACCGAAGCAAGCGATTCTCCGAGACGCGCCCGCATGGTGGTTGCCGCTGTGTCCAGCGCCTTCAGCACGCCTTCCTTGCTGGGGGCTTCGGCGCGCTCTTTGGCCAGATTGTCGCCGGTATTGCAGGCGACGGCATCGAGGCCGACGATGTACTGGCTGCCCAAGTTGGAGATTGATCCGCCGATCACGGCTTTGCTGCCGGTGCGGAGGCAGAGTTCCTTGGCCACGTCGGCGGTGACATGCTCCGTCGGCACGCGGCCCATCAACTTCAGCGTCTCGCTGACCCTGCGGTCGGAAAGAATGTTGAGGAAGGGAGACTGCTCAAGATCGACGGCGAGGGCCTGCTTGAGCGTGCCGTCGAAAACCGGATCGCTGGTGGAGTTGGTGAAGTCGGCGAGGACGACCGTGTCTTTCTCAGTGAGCGGCGTAGCGGTCGTAGCTGAAGTCGCGGAACGCGAGCGCAAGTAGAGGCCACCGGCAACAAGGGCAGCGACTAGCACGACCGCGGCGGGAACCAGAACCTTCCAGAGTTTCCTGCCCCCGACAGTGATTTCGGCGGCTTTCACCGTACTCGATGACGAAGCTGGAGCCAGAGCAGGAGAAGAACCGGATGCTGGCGACGGCGGCGGGGCGACTGGAGGGCCGCTTTCCTGTGCGACCGCTACCGTCCCAGAACTAGGTGATACGCCGTGCCGCGATTCTGTTTCCCGCTTCAGCCGCTTTAGGTCGGCCCGCATCTCAGCCGCACCTTGATATCGCAATTCCCGGTCTTTCTCCATCGCTTTGTTGATGATCCGTTCCAGTTCGGGCGGAATATCACGATTGAAACGAATCGGCGGAGGCGGATCAGAATCGAGGATTGCTTTGAATATGAGGGCAGAAGTTTCGCCATGAAATGGCAATGCCCCCGTCGCCATCTCGTACAGCACCGCGCCGAAGGAAAACAGATCGGTGCGGGCATCCAGTTCTTTGCCTTTGGCCTGTTCGGGCGACATGTAGGCCACCGTCCCCAGCATGGTGCCCGGACTGGTCAGATGCTCCGCGTCCACCGTCTGCGTGTTAAGAGACGCAATCTTGCTCGAAGAACTGCCTGCCAGACTGACCTTCGCCAGCCCAAAATCAAGCACCTTAAAGTGTCCGCGCTCGGTAACAAAAATATTGGCGGGTTTGATATCGCGATGAACTATCCCCTTGGAGTGGGCCGCGTCGAGTGCGTCCGCAATCTCGATGGCGAGCGACAGAATCAACTCGGTTTCCATTGGTCGCCCGCCGATGCGGTGCCTCAGCGTCATGCCGTCCAGAGACTCCATGGCGATGTATGACTGCTCGCCACTCTTGCCGATGTCGTAAATTGTGCAGATGTTCGGATGGTTGAGAGCGGAGGCGGCCCGCGCTTCACGGCGGAAACGTTCCAATGCCTGCGGGTCTCGGGAAACGTCATCGGGCAGGAACTTGAGAGCAACGAAACGACCTAGCTCGGTGTCCTCGGCCTTGTACACCACACCCATACCACCGCCCCCAAGCTTCTCGACGATGCGGTAGCGCGAGATGGTTTGGCCGATCATCAGGGGCAAATCTTACGTGGATGAAACAGGCAAGTCAATGAAAGCTGTGGAGTTGGCGGCACCTCAGAAGGGTTGTTGGCGAAAAATCTCGTTTACGCTCAAAATCCCCTGCCCCCGGCGAAGAAACAGCGCAAGCTTGTGAGAACGCCTGGTTTCGTCAACTGTCTGGGTTCAGCCTATAGTGGACTTGGATTTTGGAACGACAGTGGGCTTGCATACAATAAATTCAGTAGTTGTTCGATACCAAACATACAGTGTTTTCAGGGCACGGTACGCTTGAAATGACAATTTCGCAGGTGCCGGGGGCTGAACACATCCGATGTCCACAACACGCCTATATGTCGAATGTCCGAACTGCCACACACAATACCTCATGAAAAAATTCTCACTGACCTATAGCAACGGAGCGTACATTGAGAATGTTGCCGGTGCGCCTGAATGGCAAAGGTTGCTTTGTCCCTGCCGACCGGGAGATCCCTATAAGTTCAAATTGAGCGAAACCACGCGGCTAATAGTGTTTTCAAACGGTGAACCTGAGCGCACCCACTTCTTGCGGGAAAAGAACAAGGCTCCCACCTCGGGTTCTAGCAAAGCTAAGGAAGGCAGTGAGCAGAACAAAACTACGAAAGGTGATTACTCGGAGTGACCGTGCCCTTATTTATTTCAGTGGGTGAAGGATGAAGCGTAAACATTTCGTCAAGGTAGAGGAGCATCGATTCGACCGACCCACGATTCGTATAATGGAGGAAGCGATGAGGGGGAACAGATAACGCCACGGTGGAAAATCAGCCCTCAATGGAAGACATAAAGGCTCTAGCGCGGAGAGAATGGGAGCGACTCAAGGCTGCTCTGGAACTGAAGTGCCACGATTTCATGGTTAAGAAAGATTCGAACCAAATCGAATTTATGGCGCCGGGCAAAAAGATGACTTTCGCTTTTGAATCAGACGCCACACGGCTTGGGAACGAACCCTGCTCCTTGGAGGCGAGAACCACCAGAGATGTAACCCAATACCTTTTCCGCCTGAGTGAAGATAAAGCCACGGGGCATTTCTTCGAGCGTCAACAGCTGATGAATCTTCCCAATCACCTCATCCATGGATTACCTAAGACCACTGCTGTCCAAATTAGCCGGGATTGAGGAGCGGGAGTAAGGGGAATTGGGGCATTTCTGCTTTTCGGTGGTCGCTCCGTGGTTGAGATTGCAATTCT
>Ga0224558_1002658_pt1 | contig 15988 bp, 19 predicted proteins | sample 714S32024metaG_FD_180682 | JGI IMG/M metagenome (GOLD analysis project Ga0224558, IMG submission 180682) | Peat soil microbial communities from Stordalen Mire, Sweden - 717 S3 20-24 | ecosystem: Environmental > Terrestrial > Soil > Wetlands > Peat | place: Sweden: Norrbotten County, Stordalen... | reverse complement strand
CGGTCAGGCAGATTCTGAATGGCCTCGGCCAGCCGTTCTTCCAGCTCGCCTCGGAGGCAGCAAAACAACGGGTCCTCCTCGGGACGGCCGGGAATATAAGCCAGCTCCTCTTCGCCTGAGTCCTCGTTGCGCTCCATGTGCAGCGTGCCAATCTCCAATCCCTTCAGGTCGCCCAGCAATTGCTGGTATTCGTCCAGCTCCAGCGCCATCTCCCTGGCCACTTCTGCCTCGTCCGGCGCATGGCCCATCCTGGCCGTCAACGCCCTGATGGCCTCCTCCACCGCGCGGCCCTTCCTGCGCAGCTCGCGCGGACTCCAGTCCAGCGTTCTGAGGCTGTCCAGAATAGCTCCCCGGATGCGGAACTGCGCATAGGAGCGGAACTGGACTTTTTTGGCCGGGTCGAATTTGGAGAAGGCGTCCATCAAACCAACCACTCCGGCCGAGACCAGATCCTCAATGTCCACATGCTGAGGCAGCCGCTCGTGAATGCGGCGGGCCAGAAAGCGCACAATCGGCAAGTGCTCCAGCAACACCCGCTCCTGCTCCACGGTGAGCATCGGAAGCTGGGCGCCGCCCGGAGGATAGCCGTCTCCTGGAGCGCTTTTCCGCGGCGTTCTCTGGCTCACAACCGGATTCACTGTTTCGGTCCCCATTTACGCCACCTATTTTCAGAAATCTCTAACCTTGTTCCATACCTTGCCCTGATACCTATTCCCTATTCCCTATTCCCTGGTCCCTGTTCCCTGTCTTTTCACCGCACCGTTCCCACCGGGCGCAGGCGAATCTCCGGGGGAATCTCACTGGCGGCTACCACCGCCAGACGAGGCATCACCGGCTCCAGCCATCGCTTGACGTGATATCGGGCCGGACTAGGGACTAAAAGCACGGGAAGCGCCGCAGCGGAGGCTGAGGGGATAAGCCGCCTCAAAGAATCGGCCAGACGGCGGACCACGGGCGTTCCCGGCGTGGCATTTGCGGCCAGTATTCGTTGGCCCGTCTCCGGCGAAAGGGTGTTGAGAATCTCTTCTTCCAGAGCCCCGTCGAGCAGCAGAACCGGCAACTGGCCTTCTCCATCGAGCAGTGGCTGAATCAGCCGCCTGCCCAGCAATTGGCGCGCGGCCTCCACCAGCGCCACTATTCCCTTATTTGCCGGCGCAGTCTCCAGCATGGATTCCAGAATCGTGCCCAGGTCGCGAATCGAGACTCGCTCGCGCAGCAGTTGTTCCAGCACCCGGCCCACCTCGCCCAGGGTGAGCAGTTTGGGCACCAACTCCTCCAGCAGCTTGGGATGGCTCTCATTCAACGCATCCATCAGGCGCTTGGTTTCCGAGCGTCCCAGCAGCTCCCAGGCGTGGCGGCGTATCAGCTCTCCCAGATGGGTGGTGATCACCGTGACCGCATCCACCACCGAGTAGCCGGAGGCGCTGGCCTGGTCTTCCAGAGCTGGATCGATCCAGATGGCGGGCACACCGAAGGCCGGTTCCCGCGCCTCCTTGCCGGCCAGCGGACGCCTGTTGGGATCGCCGGAGACGGCCAACAGCAGCGCTCCTTCAGTCTGCCAGCGGCCAATCTCCATGCCGCGCAGCGAAAACAGGTACTCGCGCGGCCGGAGGCGCAGGTTGTCGCTGATATGTACCGGGGGAACCAGAAAACCCATCTCCGCGGAGAGATGGCGGCGCAGCGAGCGGACCCGGCTCAGCAGTTGGCCTCCCTGCTTCTCGTCCACCAGCGGAATCAGTTGAAAGCCGATCTCCAGGGTCAGCTCTTCCAGGCGCAGCAGATTGGCCAGATCGGAACTGACCGTCTCGCCTGCCTTCTTCTTCTCCACCACCCCGGTCTCGGCTGCCGGGGCTGCCGGGGCGTGGGCCGCCACCCGGCGTCCGGCAAAAAACAAAAGCGCTGCCACCGTCAGGAACGCCAGTTTGGGCAGTCCTGGAATCAGGCACATAGCCGCCGAAACCAGGCTGGCCACGTAGAGCGTGACCGGCTTGGCCAGTAGTTGCGCTCGAATCTCGCCGCCCAGCAACCCAGCGGAGTTGGCGCGGGTCAGGGTAATTCCTCCAGCGACCGATACCAGCAGCGACGGAATCAGCGTGACCAGCCCGTCGCCCACCGTCAGCACCGTATAGGTGCGCGCCGCCTCGCCCAGCTCGATGCCCTGCTGCAGGGTCCCTATCAACAGGCCGGCGATGATGTTGATGCCGGTGATCAGAATCGTGGCCAGCGAATCCCGCTGGTTGAAGCGCGCCGCGCCATCCATCGCGCCGTAGAACTCGGCCTCGCGGGCAATCGCCTGGCGGCGCTTGCGTGCCTCCTGCTCGTCGATCAGGCCGGCGTTCATGTCGGCGTCGATGGCCATCTGCTTGCCCGGCAATGCATCGAGCGTGAAGCGCGCCGTCACTTCGGCGGTGCGGACGGCTCCATGCGAGACGACCAGAAATTGAATCGCGATCAGGGCCAGAAACAGCACGAAGCCTACCACGTAATTGCCGCCCACCACAAACTGCCCAAAGGCCTCGATCACCTTGCCGGCCGCCGCCGTGCCCTCCTGCCCGTGCAACAAAATCCTTCGACTGCTGGCGATGTTCAACGCCAGCCGGAAAAGTGTCAGCAGCAGCAGCAGGGTGGGAAAGACGCTCAGCTCAACCGCGCGGCGAATCTGCACGGCGGAGAGAAAGACGATGATCGAGGCGGCCATCGACAGGGTGAGCAGAAAGTCCAGCGCAAAGGCCGGCAGCGGCACCAGCATGACGAAGATCACGCTGATCGTCACCAGCGGCAACACATACTCGCGCAGCCGCTCGAGGATCGAGCCCGCTGCGGGCCTGACGATGGTGGGCAGGGCGGTTGAGCTCATTGCAGACCTCCTCGATATTCAGAGCCGGGACGCCCTGTTTGCTGAGCCAGCCGGGCAGCGGACTGCGCTCTGGCCGCTGCATCGCGCGCGCGCCGCTCGCGCATCTCGGCCTCCAGGCGCTGGCGGTAGAGATAGGCCAGAATGGCCGCCACTGCGGCATACAGATCCACCGGAATCGGTTGGCCGACCTCTACCGAGCGGTAAAGCGAGCGGGCCAGCGGCGGGTTCTCGATAATCGGCACTCCCGCCCAGCGAGCCTCGGCCTTGATCTCCTCGGCCAATAGATTCCGCCCCTTGGCCACCATCTTGGGAGCTTCCATAGTGGCAAAATCGAAGCTCAGGGCCACGGCGTAATGTGTCGGATTGGTGAGCACCACGGCGGCCTTCGATACGTCGGCCTTCACTTTGCGGCGGCGCGCGGCGCGCTGCAGGTTGCGGATGCGGCCGCGAATCTGCGGGTTGCCCTCAGTCTCTTTGTACTCGTCGCGCAAATCCTCGCGACTCATCTTCAGCCGCGACTCGCGGCTCTGCCACTCCACCAGGTAGTCGATCAGCGACCAGGCAAAAAGCAGCCAGGCGGCGGCCAGCAGCAGTCCGTAGACATCCGCGCCCAGAAGCTCCAGCCGCGCAGTCGAAAACGGAGGAACGGTCAATTGCCGCCCGATGCGCTGCACGCAGAAGACCGCCAGCACGCTCGCCGGGATCAGGGATTTGGCCAGCCGTGCGGCGGCTCTAAGCGAGAAGAGGTTCTTGAGATTGGAGACCGGGTTGATGCGGTCCAGCGTGGGTCCCACCGACTTCGCATGAAAGTTGATGCCGCCGGTCTGCAAGACTCCCACACCCAAAGTGGCAGCGGCTACGGCCGCCATCATCGCCCCCGGCGGCGTGAGAATCTGGAAGGTCAGCTTGCGCAGCGCGTAGAGCGTCGGCTGGATCTCGCTCGGCTCCCAGTGGGCGGCAGGACCAAGATTGAGGAAGGCGGCAAAGGTATCTCTCCAGATGATGAGGAGATGGCCGCCCACCGCTCCCAGCACCATCACTCCGGCCAGCGTTCCGGCCGCGGCTGACAGCTCCTTGCTGTGCAGGATGTCGCCATCTTTGCGCGCCTTATCGCGCCTGTGCTGTGTTGCTTTTTCGGTGGGCTCTCCGGGCATGGGCTATCCTCCCAGCCGTAAAGTTGCGCCCGGGCCCGGCATGGCAATCAAATGCTCCGCCAAATCGAGCAGTCCGCTGAAGCGGGCTTCAATGAAACGCGGCCACACGGCCAGAGAGCCGAGCAGGATGGCAAAACCGGTCAGGGTCTTCATGGGCACGGTCAGCATCATCACCGGCAACTGCGGGCTGAGCTTGCCCAGCAGGGCTACGGAAACCTCAACCAGCATGGTTGCGGCCAGCACGGGCGCGGCCAGCTCCACGGCGGCCAGAAAAATCCCCCCCGCGGCGCGCACAATCTCCAGCGCCGAGGCCGGAGCCAGAGCGAAGCAGCCCAGCGGAGCCACGTGGAAGCTGCGCACCAGCGAGGCCAGCATGATCCGGTCGATCCCCGCAGTAATCACCACCAGTGTGCCCATCAACTGAAACAGTTCGCCCAGCAAAGGCGTCTGGATGGACGAGGCCGGGTCCAGCAGGTTGACCAGCGAGAAGCTGAACTGCAGGCCCACAATCTGGCCGGCAAAGAGCAGCATCTCATTCAGCAGCGCGAGGGTAAGTCCGTAGACCAGCCCCACGGCCAGTTCCCCTAATAATGAGGAAAATCCAAGAGTGAGCCGGGCATTGGGTAACGTGGCCACCAGCGGAGCCAGCAAAAACGCCACCGCACCCACAAAGACCGCCTTGGCGCGCAGGGGCAACGCCGTCGAAGAGAAGAACGGAGCAAAGGCCACCATCCCGCTCACCCTAACCAGGGCCAGCGTCATGGCACTCAGAAAGCTCGCCCAATCCTGCATCCCCATCCTCTCCTTCTTAACGGTGTTCGTGAGAGCGCGCTAACTTGCTGAATTGCTAACCGATGTAGCGATGCAGGTCGAAAAGCAGCAACCGCGTATAAGCCGCCATCCGCCCCAGAAACCAGGGCATGCCCACCAGCAGAATCATGGCGATGGCGCCCAGCCGCGGCACCGAGGTCAGTGACTGCTCCTGCAGACTGGTCAGGGTTTGGAACAAGCTCAACACGAAGCTGATCAGAACCGTTGCCACCAGCAGCGGCGCGGCCAGAATGAGCGCCTCCTTCATCAGTTGGCGCAACAGTTCGGCAACCAGGTCAGGCGTCATCTTCCCTCCCCCTTAAAAGCTCTTCAACAACGAGTTGGCCAGCAGGTTCCAGCCGTCCACCATCACAAACAGTAAAATCTTCAACGGCGTCGAGACCACCACCGGCGGAAGTTGGAACATTCCAATCGAGGTGGTGATGGCCGCCGTCACCATGTCAATCAGCAGAAACGGCAAGAACAGCACCGCGCCGATGGCAAACCCAGCCTTCAGCTCGGAGAGAATGTAGGCCGGCATCACCACTCGCATGGGCAAATCGTCGGGCTTGTCGGGCCGCGGAATCTGCCCGGCGGCGGTAAACAGGGCCAGATCCTTCTCCCGCGCGTACTTGAGCAGAAAATGCTTGATCGGCTGCGCGCCGCGGTCAATGGCCTCCCATCCCGTCACCTGTCCCGCGCGATAGGGCTCAACCGCCTGCTGGTCCACCTGATTGAGCACCGGCGTCATCAGAAACCAGGTCATCATCAGGGCCAGCCCCATCAGCGTAGGATTGGAGGGCGCCGTCTGCGTGCCCAGCGCCTGGCGCAAAAAGTGAAAGACCACCAGCAGCCGCACCAGCGGCGTCATGCACATCAAAATCGCCGGCAGCAGGGTAATCAGCGTCAGAACCAGAAGAATCGTCCACGGCGTCGAGTCGGAGGGATGCAGGCGTGCATTCAGATCGGGCAACAACGGCACGGCGGCCGGCACTGCCAGAATGAAGGTGGCTACCATGAGACCCTCGCCGCTTGCGGCGCTGCGCCCCGCTGCCTGTTCGCAATCTGCCGCGTGCTTTCGGGACGCAACGTCCGCTCATCGAGCGCATAGAAGGCCGGCGCGCCCTCCTGCGAAGTAGCCACCAGAAAACGCCTGCCCTCTGCCTCCACCAGGGCCAGCGACTGGCGCGGGGCCAGCGCAATCCGTTCCACCAGCTCCAGTCGCGGCTGCCTGCGCCCGCCGGCTCTAAGCCGCCCCAGCAGCCAGCCCGCCAGCCCGCCCATCTTTGTCGTTGCCGCGTTCTCGTTCCGTTGCATCTTCCAGCCTTTCTCGCGCCTCAGTCCCTGGTCCCTACTCCCTAGTCCCTAGTCTCTTCACACCAGCCGAGTCACGCGCACCGCCAACTGCGTATCAACAACTTCAAACTCGCTCCAGGCCAGTTGCACATCGCCCGTGGCCAACGGCATATCCGCACCGTGAGCCCATTGCGTCTCAATCACCTGGCCCGGCTCCAGAACAAGCAGGTTGCGCACCCGAAAATTCCGCACCGGCACGGCTACTTCCAACTCCACCGGCAGCCGCGCAACCGCCGCAGTTAGCTTGATCTGTGCCTCTTCCGGAAGCTGCGACGAAGCCACCAGCGCCGTCTCGGCAGCACCCGCAGCCCCGCCCGGCAGATTGGGTGGACGCGGCGGCGCGCTGACTTGCGGCGGCAGTGGATGAACGGATGCCATGCGCTAAGAAAACAAGCAGAAAGGTGACCAGAAGAGGAACAGTAGGATTGGAAAAATCTAATAAACCTCTGAATCAGCCAGCGTCTTGGTGAATTCAGGCCTTCGCCATTGTGGGATCGGTTTTGATTCAACCGAGGATGCTCCGTGCCCCATCCATTCCGCGTTTTCTGCGGAATGGGTGTGAAACCACGACCCTCAACCAGCCGGCAACACCGCTGCTACACTGGTAAGTGAACCTATCGTGCGGTTTCCGACGCTTATCAACCCCGGAATCCGCCCCAAGCGAGGCCATCTCCATGCCGGAATCCAATGAAATCAATCGCGTCTCCGCCACCAGTCTGCGCCTGAAAATCGGCCTGGCCGAAATGCTCAAGGGCGGCGTCATCATGGATGTGATGAACGTCGAGCAGGCGCGCATCGCCGAGGAAGCCGGCGCTACCTCCGTCATGGCTCTCGAGCGCGTCCCCGCCATGATTCGCGCCGAAGGCGGCGTAGCCCGCATGGCAAAACCCTCGCTCATCAAAGAAATCATCAAGGCCGTCTCCATCCCGGTCATGGCCAAGGCCCGCATCGGCCACTTCGCCGAGGCCCAAATCCTCCAGGAGCTGGGCGTCGACTTCATCGATGAGAGCGAGGTCCTCACCCCCGCCGACGAGGCCCATCACATCGACAAGCACGCCTTCACCACGCCCTTTGTCTGCGGCGCGCGCAATTTAGGCGAAGCCCTCCGCCGCATCGCCGAGGGCGCGGCCATGATTCGCACCAAGGGCGAAGCCGGCACCGGCGACGTAGTCTTCGCCGTCCGCCACATGCGCCAGATCATCCGCGAGATGCGCGCCCTCACCGTCCTCAGCGAGCAGGAGCTTTACGCCGCCGCCAAGGACCACCAGGCCCCCTACGAACTCATCCGCATGGTCGCGCAAACCGGCAAGCTGCCCGTCCCCAACTTTTCAGCAGGTGGGATAGCGACCCCCGCCGACGCCGCTCTCATGATGCAACTCGGCGCCGAGGCCATCTTCGTCGGCTCGGGAATCTTCATGAAGGAGCGCGCCACGCCCCTCGATGTCGAAAACGATCACAAGGAACGCGCCGAAGCCGTCTCCCGCGCCAAGGCCATCGTCGTCGCCACCACCCACTACAACGACCCCAAAATTCTCGCCGAGGTCGCCGAGCAGGTCACCGGCACCATGAAGGGCCTGGCCGCCGCCGCCATCGAAGAAAAAGACCAACTGCAAACCCGCGGCTGGTAGGACTGCGTGCGGCAGACGCTCGCAATCCGCTCGAAGAAAGTTCGTTGCATTTCATCCTTGTGCTAAAAAGAAGCGCAAGGACAGGATCTTAGCCGCTGAGGAACGACAAGAGATGAAAGGCGAATGCAGTCAATGCAAGCGACCATTGACATTAGAAAACGCCTCAAGAGTTGTTGCCAAAACCGGCTACGGTCGATGCCGGTCATGTGAAAACGAACATACAAAGGGTAGATCACGGACCTTGGGAGGAAGGTATACCTATGGCCGCTCTCAAGCTAAATTCAACAATCACAAGTGGGAATTAAGTTTCCAGCAATATGCAGCGATAGTGGCATCTGGAAGATGCTTCTACTGCGATAATCCGCTTCCGACAGCGGCAGCCGGACTGGATCGCAAAGATAATGAAGATTACTCGTGGAATTCTGTCTTGCCATGCTGTGGGAAACAGCCGAGGGCCGTAGGTCCACGAGGATGCAATGAAACAAAGAGTGGTGACGTGGTACCCATTCTCCAGTTCGCTCGACGATGGTACGAGAAATACAAGAAACTTCCCACGGAACAAGATTTCCTTGATAAATTGCAGGAGTTTGAAGTTGAACGAGACAAAGCGCTCAAGCTTATAAGCAAATTGGAAGTGGAAGAAGTCAAGAAATTGAGGAGAGCCAAATCAGTCCCCGAAGGGTTGGCCGAATTGAGGCACGAGCGCGACAGAGTCATCAAAACGCCGGGGACTCGCCCTTGATCCAGCTATAAACCGAGGGGAAAATCCTCACTGTTCGTTCCCCGCGCCGAAGGCATCTGCCTGGACGGCCAGTCCCCCCTCCTCAGGTGGCGCAGGCGCTTGACATGGTAAACATTTATGTGTACACTTAACCCATGAACAGCGCCGAGTTCCAAAGGTGGTTGAGGAGCAAGGGCGCCGAGTTCGAGCGCTCGCGGGGCAAGGGTTCCCATATGTACGTGTCCCTGAACGGCAAGACCACCGTGATGCCCACGCACAGCGCCGAGATGCGCACCGGCACGGTCGAGAGCATCAAGCGCCAGCTCGGCCTGAAGGGAGAAAAGTGATGTTGCAATATGCTGCCAAGTTGACCCCAGGCCTTCCAGAAGAGGGCGGCTACACTGTGACCTTTCGCGATGTTCCCGAGGCGATTACCGAGGGAGACACGTTGGAAGACGCTCTCAAGTACGCGGCGGAGGCATTGGAGTTGGCACTGGAGCATTATCTCGACGAGCGCCGCGTCACTCCCGCTCCCACCGCCAAACGGAAGGGAGAATACCTCATCGCATTGCCCGTGAGCCTCTCGCTCAAGTGCGCCCTGCTCAACGAGATGATTCGCCAGGATGTGCGCCCGGCGGAGTTGGCCAAGCGCCTGAAAACCAGCAAGCAGGAGGTCAATCGCCTCACCACCCTCTCTCACGCCACCAAAGTGGACCGCATCGCTGAAGCCTTCCATGTCCTCGGTAAGGAACTTAACATATCGGTTGCTTAGTGGGCCCGGTACCCCATCCTTCGCTTATTTCTGACGAAGGGTGGGAAACCGTCCCAGTTCGTTCCCCACGCCGAAGGCCGCTGGCCCCACCGCAGGTGGCTTGCAGATAATTACCCTCTCCCGGCGCACAATCGATTTATGAGCATTTACCACAGACGCGGGCCTTCCCTGTTCCCTGTTCTATCTGTCAGGTATCTGCCCGGTCTATACCACCCCCCGCTGAGCCCCCCCCTCCCCCCTCTAAAAAAAATAAATAAATAAAAACCTTGCAGATAATTATGAACCAGCCTGGAATCAATAACTTCCAAAGAATACCCGCGTAAAAATGCAGCAATTGTCCTTGCAGATAATTATGAACCTTCCTGGAATCAACAAGTTCCGAACAATTTACCCGCAAAAATACAAAAAATGCCTTTGCAGATTATTTCCGCTTCCGCGAGCTGTGGTAAACGCTTGCTGATGATTACGACGCTGCCATTATCGATTCACAAGTGGCCGAAAAGATAAAATTGTCCGTAGCGGCATCGTTTCCTAATGAATCGCTGACGAAGTTCACCGGCCAAAGGCGGAAGATTCGGTTGACAAAAACAGAGAATCAAAAACGGTCGCGCATCGGCGTCCTGGCCATCCAGGGCAACTACGCCAGCCACGCACAAGCCCTCACCGAAGCCGGCGCGTCACCCGTCGAGGTGCGCAAGCCGGAGCAGTTGGCCAGCTTGGATGGCCTGGTTTTGCCTGGCGGCGAATCCACAACCATACTGAAATTCCTGGAGAAACACAGCTTTTTTGAGGTTTTGAGAGAGTTTTGCAGCAGCAAGCCCGTCTTCGGCACCTGCGCGGGAGTAATTCTGCTGGCGCGCGAAGTTCTCAACCCCGCACAACGCAGCATGGGTGTACTCGATGCCGTCGTCGAGCGCAACGCCTATGGCCGCCAGATCGACTCGGTCATCGTGACCGCCGAAACCGCGCTCGCCGGAGGCCCGCTGGAGATGGTCTTCATCCGCTCTCCACGCATTACGAAGATTGGCCCAGGCGTTGAGGTATTGGCGCAGCGCGAAGGCTTTCCGGTGCTGATTCGCCAGGGCCGCATCCTGGCAGCCACCTTTCATCCCGAGCTCTCGCACGACCGCCGCGTACATCGCCTCTTCGTCGAATCTGTCATGGCGGCCAAGTAATAAACGCCAAGAGTGGTGTTCCCTGTTCCCTGTTCCCTGTTCCCTGTTCCCTGCTTTTATTACTCCAGCATCTGCAAATCCAGCGGTTCCTGCAGCAGGTAGTTCCTGCCGCGAATGGCTTCCATGGCGCGTTTGAGTGTTGAAGGCTTGCATGGCTCGACGGTAACCACGAAGGGCAGCGCATGAGCGGGATAGCCGGGCTTCTGGACTATAGCACGGATATTGATCTTCTCTTTGGCCAACGCGCCGGTAATCTCGGCAACGATTCCCGGCCGGTCGTTGACCAGGAAGCGGATGTAATGGGGAACATCGAACTCGGCGCTTACGTGAGCCGGGGCGGAGGGAATCTCCACGCGCCGCGAACCGTGGGCCAAGGCCAGCAGGTCGCTGACCACGGCTACCGCCGTAGGATGCCCGCCGGCGCCGTGGCCGCTGAAGACCACGTCGCCACCGTAGCGGCCGGTAAAGATCACCATGTTTTCCGTGCCGTGCGACCAGGCCAGCGGCGAGTGCAAGTCCACCAGCATTGGTCCCACCGTGGCCGCAACCATCCCACCGGCGCGATCAGCGCGCGCAACCTGGCGAATGGTGCAGCCCAAATCGCGCGCATAGCTGAAGTCCACTGCGGCAATCGCCGTGATGGGCAGTGGAGTAATCTCTTCCAGGTCCACCTCGACGCCGAGCGCCAGCCGCATCAGGATGGAGAGCTTGGCGCGCGCGTCAAAGCCGCCCACGTCCTCGGTGGGATCGGCCTCGGCGTAGCCCTTGGCCTGAGCCGCCACCAGCACCGGTGCGTATTCGGCGCCCTCCTGCATTCTGCTCAAAATGAAGTTGCAGGTGCCGTTCAGAATGCCCTCGATGCGCACGATCTGATCGCCGGCCAGCCCTTGTTCCAGCCCCGGAATCACGGGAATACCGCCAGCCACTGCTGCGCCGTACTTCAACTGTCCGCGGCCTGTGGCGGCCAGCCGCTCCAGCTCCACACCCTGGCAGGAGATGAGCTTCTTGTTGGCCGTCACCACACTTTTTCCTGCCTTGAGCGCCTTGCGTACCCAATCTCCGGCCGGATCAATCCCGCCAGCCAGCTCCACAATTACGTCCACATCCGTAGCCAACACTGCATCGGCGTCTTCGCTCCACCGCACGCTCGCGGGAACCCAGTCCACATGCCTGCGCGCCACGCTGCGAACGTAGATGTGGGTCAACTCCAGTCCCTCCGGCCGGGACTCGACCAGAATCCGCGCCACCGAACTGCCCACCGTCCCAAAGCCAAAAAGTGCGATGCGCAACGGGCGCAGAATGCTGGAATCGGCGCGGGAATCTCGTGCGGCCAGGTTCGAAGCCTGTTGGGGCGATGCGGACATATTTTTTGCAGGCACGGGCGCCTCCTCCTGAGGGTGGATGAAGCTCGGGATAACCCGATATTACATGAGCAGATTCCGTCCAGGGGTTTGCAGATTATTTCCGCGATAGGATTATTATGAGAATCCATGGCCAAAATATTTGCAAAACTCAATCTAACGGATCAGCAAGAGATCATCGTATTGCATGCGCCCGAGAGCTTTCTGCCGGAGCTTGCACGCCTTCCCGTACTCACCATTCACTACCACATAGAGTCAGTCCCGGAGATCGGCTTCTTCCTGGCGTTCGTGACACGGAAGAGCGAGGTGGACGCCCTGGCTGAAGCAGTAGCCGCGTGCACTCCTGGCGATGCAATTGTGTGGTTAGCCTATCCCAAGGGCACATCGAAGAAGTACACGTGCGACTTCAATCGCGACACCGGATGGAGCGCTCTGCAGGCCCTGGGATTCGACACCGTGCGCGCCGTGGCCATCGACGATGACTGGACAGCGCTGCGATTCCGGCGTGTGGAGTACATCAAGGCTCGCGAGAAGAATACGGAGATTGTGCCTGTAGCAGCGAAAAAGATTTCGGCGCCAAAGCTCACTCCACCTGAAAAAGGCCGGGCAAAGCTTCTCCCGCCTTCCCCTCGACGACGTAAGTAAAGGCTGAAGCGTTCAGTGGCGGCTCCGGCCCAACGTAGACGGTGCGTGCGCCTTGCTGCCGCGCCCAATGAACAAAGTTCGCCGCCGGATAGACCGACCCCGATGTGCCGACGACCACCATCAACGTTGCTTTTTCGATCTCCTGCTGAATGCGCTCCATCTCCAGCGGAATCTCGCCGAAGAAGACGATATGCGGGCGCAGCCTACCGCCGCACGTGCATCGGCCTACCTCGGCCAAGCTGCGATAAATCGCATGATCCTCGACCGGAGCGTGGCCGCAATCATTCTCGCAATGCGCTTTGTCCAGCTCGCCGTGCATGTGCAGCAGCCGTCGTGAGCCCGCCCGCTCATGCAGGTCGTCCACATTTTGCGTGCAGAGAAAGAATCGCTCGCCGAGCTGCTGCTCCAACTCGGCCAGCGCAACATGTGCCGGATTTGGCTTGGCCTCAGCACCCGCCTTCCGCCGTCCGGCGTAGAACTCCCACACCTTCCATGGGTTGCGCTCCCAGGCCTCCGGCGTGCACACATCCTCGATCCGATTCCCCGCCCATAATCCGTCCGCGGCGCGAAAGGTAGGCAATCCGCTCTCCGCGCTGATTCCCGCCCCGGTCAGAACAAAGACCCGGTCTTCGGCGGCAATGGAAATCCTGTTCATGGTCATATTCCCGATGGACTGGCGGTTCAAGATTCGCGGTTTCCCAGATTTCAGAATCGAGGCCTCGAGCCGCCAGCTATATACGTCCATCATAGTCCGGTGAGCAATTCTATACATCCATGTTAAATCCAGTGGGAGTTATAGTAATGCGGGTGCGGTTTGCACTGGACCGCAACTATTTTCGCCGAATATCGTTGAATTCATCAACAATCCGGGACCTGTACGAACTCGCACGAAGTCCCGAATACGCACAATCTTTGGAGGATTCGATTCATGGTGAAAAAGATTGCACTGGCATTACTCCTCGCTTTCACTCTGTTCCCTGCGGCCTCATTTGCGCAGGTTGTGGTACGCATTGGCCCACCGCCGCCTATGCACGAAGACCGCGGTCGGCCACCGGAGCGGGGTTATGTGTGGATCAATGGCTACCACCGCTGGGAGGATGGCCGCTACGTCTGGACTCCAGGCCGCTGGGAGCGTCCACCCCATGAACACCAGCGTTGGGTCGCGCACAGATGGATTCACCGGGGCGATCACTGGGAAATGCAGGAAGGACACTGGCGTTAGACTGCGCTTTCAACCAGCAAGAAAGCGGGGCGCAAGCCCCGCTTTTTTATGGAATGGCCGAACCAAAAGAGGTTGACCCCACCGCAAGTGCATTGGTGCATAGTCCAACAAGCCATTGCGAGCGAATAGCGAGCGGTTGGCCCCACCGCAGGTGGCCCTACCACAGGTGGCTTAGCTAATCTCAATCACGTCGGTGGCGGCGGCAGCCGCTTCCTCGGCGTGCTCCATCAGTTTTTCAGCCACAGCGTAAAACTCGGCAGCCTGTGGGCTCTTGGGACCGGCCAGAGCAACGGGCAGGCCGCGATCGCCGCCCTCGCGAATGGCTGGGACTAGCTCAATCGACCCCAGGAAGGGAACACTGAACTGCTGCGCGGTCCGCTCAGCGCCGCCTCTGGAGAAAATATCGATCTCCTTACTGCAATGCGGACAGGTGAAGTGGCTCATATTCTCCACGATGCCCAGCACCTCGACATTGACTTGGGCAAACATCTCCAGAGCCTTGCGCGCATCCTGCAGGGCCACGTCGCTGGGTGTTGAGACCACCACAGCACCGGTCAAGGGCACGGTCTGAACTAATGAAATCACCACATCGCCTGTGCCCGGAGGCAGATCGACGATGAGGTAGTCAAGCTCGCCCCAATCCACCTGTTGCAAGAACTGGCGAATAATCTGGTGCAGCATCGGTCCGCGCATCACCATCGGCTTGTCGCCGGGAGAGATGTAGCCGATGGAGATGGTCTTGATGCCGTGCGTCAGGTTGGGAAGGATGCGATTGTCCTGGCCCACGGCTGGCTGCTGGCTTGAGCCCATCATCAACGGCACATTGGGGCCGTAAACGTCGGCATCGATCAAGCCCACTCGCTTGCCAAGCTTGTTGAGCGCAATAGCCAAGTTGACGGCGACGGTGGTTTTACCCACGCCGCCCTTGCCGGAACCGATGGCGATGATCTTCGAGATGCCCGGCAAAGCGACGGGCGTAGGCATGGCAGGAGAATGCGCCATAGTGTTTGATTGCTCCTTTTAAAAAACCCTTTTCTTATTTAGATGCTGCTGAGGTCGATTGCGGTTCTCATGCTTTCGCATCTTTCGGGGCAGAGTGTGCCAGTTTCTCCTGCTTGCGGCGCGCGGCCTCGGCCTCGCGATGCTCGCGGCGCAGCAGCGCATCGGCATAGCGGCGATGCTCGTTGGGCGTCTCTGGCAGCAGTTCAGGAACCTTCAATCTGTGGCCCTGCTTGTCCACAGCCACAAAGACCAAGTAGGCGCTGGCCACATGTTGCAGCTCACCAGTCCGGGTGTTTTCCGCCCAAACCTTCACGCCCACTTCCATGGAGGTGGAAAAAGCGCGGTTGACGCTCGATTTGAGGTTGACCAGGTCGCCCAGTCTCACTGGCCGGATGAAGTCGATGTGGTCCATGGCGGCGGTGACGACATAGGTGCGCGCGTGCCGGTAAGCAGCCATAGCGGCCGTCAGGTCGATGAAGTGCATCAGCCGCCCGCCCAGCAGGTGTCCTAAAACGTTGGTGTCGTTGGGCAGGATCAGCTCGGTCATCTCCGACTGTGTGCTGGCGACGGTGCGGGCTGCGGGGTTGGTTTCGATGGAACTCATAGTGGATCTGCTCCATTCCCTGGTGTGCCGTTCAGTTCCAGTGTCGCCGGATAGAATGAAGTTGGCGGCAGCCGGCCTGAAAACGTGCATGGTTCCAGTTTCGGCAATAGCAGCCAATTACGCAAATCTTCCCTGGGCGCGGGATCGCCCGATTCGAGCAAAATGGACAAGATCGCAGGGTTGAAAGAGATTCTGGAACTGGACCCGAAGAACAGTTTTGCCCGCTATGGCCTGGCGATGGAATTGGCCAGCCGGGGTGAGACTACCGCTTCACTTGCCGAGTTCGATACGCTTCTGGCCAACGATCCGAGCTATACGGCGGGCTACTTCATGGCCGCGCAGACCCTCTCCACTGCGGGTCGCACTCAAGAAGCTATCACCCGGCTGAAAGATGGCATCAGTTGCGCGGCGCACGGCGGCAACAACCACGCGGTCAGCGAGATGCAAGCCATGCTCGACGATCTGGAGAGGTAGTTTCTCGCTTCTCCACGCGCCTCTGTGTTGCCTGGATGCATAGAATGGCGCAAATACGAAAAACATGTAATCTTATTTCAGCGTAGCGGAGTCTACTCTAACGATATGGTCAAATACTCGATTGTCGTTCCCTTTCACAACGAAGAAGAGAATGTGACCATCTTGTACGCGCGCCTGAAGCAGGTGATGGAGCAGGTGGGCGAGAGT
>Ga0224558_1002657_pt1 | contig 15992 bp, 17 predicted proteins | sample 714S32024metaG_FD_180682 | JGI IMG/M metagenome (GOLD analysis project Ga0224558, IMG submission 180682) | Peat soil microbial communities from Stordalen Mire, Sweden - 717 S3 20-24 | ecosystem: Environmental > Terrestrial > Soil > Wetlands > Peat | place: Sweden: Norrbotten County, Stordalen... | reverse complement strand
GCGGTTCAGGCACGAGTTCAGAACAACGGGCAGAGCTGCATAGCGGCGAAGCGTTTCATCGTGCACCGCGACGTCTACGATGCCTTCGAAAAGGGGTTCGTCGCGAAGATGCGCGAACTGACTGTAGGCGACCCGATGGATCCCTCCACCGAGCTGGGACCTCTGGCACAGCGCCAGGGTCGCGACGAAGTCCAAGCCCAGGTGGAAGATGCCCGGGCGAAGGGTGCGACTGTGCTTTGCGGGGGTGCTCCGTTACCGGGGCGCGGCTGGTTCTATCCACCCACCGTGATCACTGGCGTCGGAGCGGGTATGCGTGTGCACAGTGAAGAGGTGTTCGGACCCGTTGCTATGTTGTACCGAGTCGATTCCACCGACGAGGCCGTGAAACTGGCGAACGCCACCACGTTCGGCCTTGGAGCGAGCGTGTGGTGCAACGACGAGCGCGATCGCCTCCGTTTCATCGAACGCCTCGAGGCGGGCATGGTGTTCGTGAACTCCATGGTGGTGTCCACTCCCGAACTACCCTTCGGCGGCACGAAGCATTCCGGTTACGGGCGCGAGCTCTCCGCTCTGGGGATCCGGGAGTTCTGCGAGGCGAAGAGCGTCTTTGTTGCCTAGCGGCTTGTGCGACGCGGCACTCGTGGCCTCGGACTACTCGTGCCAGCCGGGCGACCAGTGGACTTCGGGAGCCTTGCTGGTTGCGTTGGCCAAGACGTTGAGCGCCTCGACAAGCTGGTTCCTGGTGTCTTGCGGAAGCCGCTTGAGCAGGTCGCGCACGTCAGCCCGTCGCCGTTCGATCACGCCCTCCACGATCTTGTGACCGCCCGGGGTCACTTCTAGGTTCACCTCGCGACGGTCGATTTCGTCACGCGTTCGGCTGATGAGCCCTTTGCGCACCAGGCGGTCGCACATACGAGTGGCCGTGGAAGGGCTTACGCCCAGCGACGATGCGAGATCAGCCAGCCGGCGACCTCTGCCGTAGGCGAGGGTGACCAACGCCCGGTACTGGGGGAGGGTCACTTCCTCGTCGCTCGCCGTGAGCGACCGCACCGCGATCCCGAACAAGGTGCGACTCGCGTGGATGATCGCGTCGGTCACTTCGTCGTCGGCTGGGACCGTTCTTGACGCTGTCCTTGTCGTCCGTTCGCCCGTCGGCACTTTCGACACCGAGGGCCGCTCGCCGTCCTCGGCTTGTGGCCCCAGCCTGGGTTCTTTCAACCGGTCGACGGCATCCACGTCCCAAGTATGCCGTATCTAGGGCAATTGTTGTCCACTCGTTTTGCAAGAAGCCGCAAATCGTGCCTGAGAAGCCGCCCCTGTCGGACCCAGGTGTGTGCAAGAGGTCAGGGGCTTCAAGAGGGTGGACAACTCGCGAAGCTCACGCAATGGTGCCGGGCGAGCACATCGCGTGCGAGCCTCGTGCGAGCCTCGTGCGAGCCTCACGCAGGATCAGCATCCGACGCGAAGACAGGGGAGCCCACCATGCCCGCCGCCACCGTCGCGCTGGTGCCTTCGTCTATCACGACGAAGCTTCCCGTCACTCGGTTCACCCGGTAAGGGTCGGCCGCCAGCGGGGTCGCCACTGCCAGGCGGGCAACGCCGATCTCGTTGTCGGCGAGGGAGCCTGCCACCTCGAGCTCGAGCGAACCGATGTCGAGGCGGGCCTCGACACAGACGACCCTGCTTGTGTGACTCGGGTGGTGTGCTTGATGCGGAACTGCTGGCCCGCTTCCACGGGGCTGGGGCCGAACCAGCACAAGGTGGCTTCGAGCTCTCCCACGACTTCGGGCGCACTGTCCACCGTCGCCAGCATGTCTCCGCGCGTGATATCGAGGTCGTCTTCGAGCTGCACGGTCACCGACATGCGAGCCACCGCCTGCTCGAGTGGTCCGTCGAAGGTGCGAAGTGACGCTATCCGCGTACGTGTGCCGGCCGGTAGCACGACCACCTCGTCACCGGTGTGCAGCGTGCCACCGCTCACCATTCCCGTGTAGGAGCGACCGCTTCCGGGGTGCCATACGACCGACTGCACGGGAAGGCGCCCCCCGGCGCCCCTCTCGGTGGCCCAAGCTCCGGCTCCGGTTTGTTCGAGGGCATCGAGGATCGTGGGTCCTGTGTACCAGGGATGAGCGCGACGGAACTGACGCCACGTTGTCGCCCTCCAGGGCGGACACGGGCACCGTGATCACGTTCTCGATGCCCAGCCTCTGCGCGAAGGCGCGGATCTCCCGGTCGACCGCTAGGTAGGCGGAGCGGTCCCAGAAGGCGAGGTCCATCTTGTTCACCGCCACTAGCAAGTGGCGTACCCCGAGCAGGGCCGCGATACAGCAGTGCCGACGCGTCTGTTCGCGCAGCCCGGTGGTGACGTCGACCACCACCACTACGAGGTCGGCCGCGGACGCGCCCGTGGCCATGTTTCGCGTGTACTGGACGTGGCCCGGGCAGTCTGCGATCACCAGCTTGCGATACGGGGTTGCCGCGTAGCGGTAGGCGACGTCGATGGTGATGCCATGCTCGCGCTCGAACCTCAGCCCGTCAGTGATGTAAGCGAGGTCGAAGCCGTTCCCACCGTGCCGTCGACTGGCGAGTGAAATCGCCTCCAGCTGATCGTCGAAGAGCTGCTTGGTGTCGTGGAGGAGCCGGCCGATCAGTGTCGATTTGCCGTCGTCGACCGAGCCCACGGCCGCGAAGCGCAACAGCTCGGAGCTTGCCTCCACCGAGAAGGGTGCGGTGTCCGAGACCGTCTTCGCCGACCCGCCGGGCGGTGCCAGGGGCATCTCAGAAGTAACCCTCCCGCTTGCGGTCCTCCATAGCGGAATCCGAGAATTTGTCGTCTTCCCTGGTGGCGCCACGCTCGCTCACTCGAGAGGTGGCGATCTCGGCGATCACCTCGTCGATCGACCCTGCCTCTGAGCGGACTGCTCCCGTGCACGTGGCGTCGCCGACGGTTCGGAAACGAACGCTCGCCTTTTGTGGTGACTCGTCGGGTCGTGGAGAGATCCAATCGGAGATGGCCAACAACATGCCGTCTCGTTCCACCACCAGCCGTCGGTGAGCGAAGTAGATCGATGGTAACTCGATGTGCTCGCGGCGGATGTACTGCCAGACGTCGAGCTCGGTCCAGTCCGAGAGCGGGAACGCACGTAGATGTTCGCCCGGGCGGACCTGTCCGTAGTAGAGGTGCCACAGCTCTGGGCGTTGGCTCTTCGGGTCCCACTGCCCGCACGAGTCGCGAAACGACAGGACCCTCTCCTTTGCCCGCGCTTTGTCCTCCTCGCGCGGGCGCCGCCGATGCAGGCGTCGAAGCGGTGCTCGGCGATCGCGTCGAGCAGGGTGACGTTCTGAAGGCGATTCCTCGACTCCCCGGGGCCGGGATCGGCGACGCGCCCGGAGGTGATCGAGTCCTGGACCGATGTCACTACGAGCTCCTCGCCGAGCTCGACCACACGCTTGTCTCGGAACTCGATGACCTCTTCGAAATTGTGACCGGTGTCGACGTGCATTATCGGGAAGGGGAACCGTCCGGGGCGAAACGCCTTCTCTGCGAGACGCAAGAGCACCGCAGAGTCCTTGCCACCGCTGAAGAGAAGCACTGGCCTCTCGCACTCGGCGGACACCTCTCGCATGACGAAGACTGCATGAGCCTCGAGCAGATCGAGGTGGTCCGGGTGTCGGCCGCGACGAGTGGTGTCGCCTGGGGTTCCCGGGCGGGAGTGAACGCTCGTCCCCCACGCGCGCGGAGCATCGATGGTCACTTTCATTGTCTCGAGCTGCCCTCCGGCTGTTCAGTCCCAGGTGGCGCAAGCCTAAGAAAAGCAAGCTCGCCGGCCCCAAAAAAGGAGAAATCTCGATCGGAATCGTTACGTATAGTAGCGAAAAGGCCGGCAGTAGCGAAAAGGGCCGGCCAGGGAAGTCGCAGGAACCGGTGTCGGCGAAGTCGGGGTGAGGTTGGGAGCACCAGCCCTGTTCGGCGTCTCGCTGGTGATCAGGAGGGATCGAACCAATGGTCGCAGGTGCGCATGTCGAAATCGACCCCGCCGAGGTCAGCGCGCGGGCAGTCGAGCTCGAGACTGCCCCGGCCGCGAAAGCGATCGGCTGGGCCATCGAACGCTTCGCTGCCCGGGTGTCTGTGGCTTGCTCGTTCCAGGACTGCGTGCTCGTCGACCTCGCCGTGCGGTGTGACCCGGAGACCGAAGTGCTTTTCCTCGACACCGGGTTCCACTTCGAAGAGACCCTCGCTTTCGTTGAGGAGGTCCGTGCTCTGTACGATCTCAACCTTCGCGTGCTTCGGCCCGGCCCCGAGGCAGAAGGCTGGCCTTGCGGGACTGACAGGTGCTGCGAACTGCGCAAGGTGGCGCCGTTGGACAAGGCGCTCGAGGGACGCGAGGCCTGGATCACCGGGCTGAAGCGGTGTGACTCGCCTACTCGCGCGGACGCGCCGATCGTCTCTTGGGACGAGGCTCGCGGGCTCGTGAAGGTGAACCCTCTCGCCACGTGGAGCGACGAGGACATCGCGAATTATCTGGCTGACCACGACTTGCCCGTTCATCCACTTATCGCGAAGGGATACTTGTCGATTGGTTGTTCTCCTACCACCCGACCGGTGTCCCCGGGTGAGGACCCGAGAGGGGGGCGTTGGGCGGGGACTTCCAAGACCGAGTGTGGCTTGCACGCTTGAGGATCTCGACTGCGACTGTCCGTTGTGGAGATCCGCTGCAAGGAGCGGGTCGGTCCGGTTCGAGTTGCCACGTGCACACGCGTTTGCGCGGATTGCCCGCGTCGGCTAGAGAGTGAGTGAACCCAGGGAACTGCGGGGGCACGGACGGTTCCCGACCATCCACCAGTCGCGCGGGACTCTTAAGTAGGGTCCTCAGGATCGGAAGGTAGGTCGAGGGGTCTTGACAGTCGTGGTCCTTCTTCTTCTTGTCTTGGTGTGGGCGGTGGTGCTGGGGCCTAGCCTCTTGCGCCGGAGTACACAGCGCCGCTCGACAGACTCGATCGGAGCCTTTCATCGCCAGCTGCGCGTGCTGCGGCCCATCGGGCCCTCCCTAGTGGACCCGGTTCACCGGCTAGACACCTCATTGCCCGCGACCCACATCGACGCGAATCTGCGCGGGGGGAGTAGCCAAGGACTGATCGTGGTCCGTCCGGATGGGGCACTACCTGTCTCGGGTCAGCACGTTGGCGCCCCGTCGGTGCGGCGGCCCGATCCTTATTTCCGGCCTGAAGCGTGCAAGCGTCGCCGGGACGTGCTGGTTGCGCTGTTGTTTGTTGTGGTGTCCACCGGACTGGCAGGAGCGATCCCAAGTGCTCGTCCGCTGCTTGCGGTGACCGGCGTGGGAGTGGTGGCGCTTGTCGCCTACGTGGCTATCCTCGTGCGCTTGCGTAACGGCGCACGTGAACGTGAGGTGAAGCTGCGTTACCTTCCGCAGCCGGTGGATCGCGAGTCTTCGGTCGTGGTTCACCGAGTGGTCGCCCGTTAACGCGGTTGACCACGCCCGTGCCGGATCGTTCGTTCAACGCCGAGCTCGCAGAGTTGGGGCAACAAGCCCTGGAGCGCCTCAAGGCGGCGCATCGTGCTCGCGAGGAGGCTCTTGCACGTTGCCGGGAGACCATAAGAGCATGCGGGCTGGCGATCCGCGCGGTTCACCGTCTTGAACGCGAAGCTGTGTCAGAGCGTTTGGCGGAGGCGGAGGTGGCGTTGCGCCGCGCGCAAGATGCGCTCGGGCAGTTTCCCGCGTTGGCCGCGTCGGGCTTTCTGCACGACGCAGAAAAGGAGTACGCCGAGGCGCGTCTCACGGTTGCCCTCGTTGGCGGTGATCCGCTTCCGAGCTTCGAGGATATGAAGGTGGGGCTCGCCGCCTGGCTCAACGGTCTGGCCGAGGCGGCCTCGGAGCTCCGCCGGCACCTCCTCGACCGCCTTCGTGCCGGGGAAACCGCCAGAGGCGAAGAACTGCTCTTGGCAATGGAGGATGTGTACGACTTGCTTGTCAGCGTGGAGTATCCCGATGCCATTACCGGAGGACTGCGCCGCGCTACCGATTCCTTGCGTGCCGTGGTGGAGCGCAGCCGTTCGGACGTGACGTCTACGGTCCTCCAAAGTGCGTTACAGCAGACGATCGAGAAATCACTTCGCGGGACCTGAGGCACAGGCAGCGCGCTGGTGGCAGGTTCAGCGCCAATGCCGAGGGGGTTCAGGTGACGAGTTGAGAGAAGGTGGGAGCTATCCTGAGTGACCTCGGGGGTGTAGCTCAGTCGGTAGAGCGCTACGTTCGCAACGTAGAAGTCGGCGGTTCGAGTCCGCTCACCTCCACAGTGTTGCCAAGAACACAACGTTCTGGCTATCCAGAGCGTCAATTCTTTGTCCGGTCGCTCGACCACCTTGAGGGCCTTACTCGAACCCGCGGTGGACGATTCGCTCAAGGTCGCGCATAACCCCGTGGCGCAAATATCGGACGGGTTTTGTTCGACACAGCCCAGGGCGGTTCCGGGCGACCACCGGCAGGGATGCTGCGCAGGTGAATCGCCTACGTGAGGTTCAACTCGGCGTCGTTATGCGCTCCTACTCATAGTCGTGGAGAGTTGACTTCAATGCATAGATCGCCGAATTCATATTCCGGCACTTCCGGTTTCTTGGTGGTGAGAGCATGACCCGATCTTCGGCGCGTGATGGACTTCGCTTCCACCAAACCTCTTCTAATGGCTAGCTAGCCTTTCAAGCTTAATTTCATTCACCCACTCACCGGTCGCCACGGGGTACACGGGCCACGGCGGGAGATTGCTCTGGTCACTGTCATCAAGTTGCTCTTCTCTGGACCCACAGGTCGAAGAAGTCCTGCAGGTCGATCAGCGAGATGCGGCGCGACTTGTCGACGCAAACCGAAACAGGGGGGCCGCTTGGCGAGTGCCTAATCTGTATAAGTCTCAGGAGCTTGCGCGATAGGTGATTGCCGAGAGACGAACCTCACGATGGCTAGCCTTTTGGCGCCGATGACCTCCGTTGCCGAACCCAGCGCCCCATACCTCCGTCCCGGAGAAGACGATACGCAGACGACGACTCGGTGGGTTCGCCCCGCTCTAGCGGTGATCGCCGCCCTGGCCGCGCTGTCCTATGCCTGGTCGATCAACCACGACATGGTCGACGGTTACTACGCGGCGACGGTGCGCAGCATGGCGGGAAGCTGGCACGACTTCGTGTTCGGCGCGTTCGACCCCGCCGGAACGATCACGCTTGACAAACTGCCCGGCGCCTTTTGGATCCAGGCGCTGTCGGTCCGGCTGTTCGGATTGCACACATGGGCGATCGTGCTTCCCGAGGTGCTCGAAGGCGTCGTCGCCGTGCTCGTCCTGTACCGGGCGGTACGCCGTCTGGCCGGGCCGGTGGCCGGCCTCGTTGCAGCACTGGTTCTGGCTGCCAGCCCTGCCATCGTCACCTTGAACCGGGGGAACATCTCCGACAGCCTCATGATCCTGCTGCTGGTGCTCGCCGCGGACGCCACGTCGGCCGCCTTGACCAGCGGACGCCTGAGTCATCTGCTCCTGGCGGGAGTCTGGGTGGGGCTTGCCTTTCAGGCCAAGATGCTCGAAGCCTGGCTGGTCCTGCCCGCGCTCGGCGCCGCTTACCTGTTGGCCGCGCCCTCCACGCCGTGGAGAAGGGTGCGCTCGCTGGTGGCCCTCGGGGTCGTCACTGGTGTCGTGTCGCTGCTGTGGATGACGGCGGTGACCCTCACCCCCGCCTCCGACCGTCCGTACGTCGACGGTAGCTCCAACAACTCCGTTTACGCGCAGGTGTTCGTCTACAACGGATTTGGGCGCTTCGGTAACGAGACCCCCATGCAACTACTCGCCAAGGAATCAATCGGTGTCGCGATCACCTACCCGCCACCCAGCTGGAACCGCCTGGTGACCGGCTCGTCGGGGCGCGACGGAGGTTGGCTGCTGCCTGCCGCGTTCGCCGCGGGCGCATTCGGTCTTCTCAGTCGCAGACGACGGTCCCGGCGTGACGCAGCCCGGGCCGCAATCGTGTTGTGGGGGACCTGGCTTGTGGTGTTCTTTGTCGTCTTCTCCGTCGCGTTGAACGTGAACCCCTATTACACGGCGGTTCTGTCGCCCCCGATTGCCGCTCTCGTCGGAGTCGGCGTGGCCGCCTTGTGGGCGGCGCGCGACCGGCCCGCCTCGTGGGCGATTGTGGCTGGCATCGTTGTCGGGTCGACGGCATATGCAGTTTGGCTCATCCCTTCCGTGGGGACAGGCGTGCCAGCATGGCTGCGGCCCGTCGTGATCGCTGCCGGCTCCGCTGCCACCTTGGGAGTGGTCCTCAGAGCCCTGCTCTTGCTCCGGTCCCGGATGGAGAGCAGCTCCGACGTTTGCCGTCCTCGCGCGGGCATGGGCGCGGCCGCCGCGTTGTGCGGAGCACTGGCTGCTTTGATGGTCGTTCCGGCCGTGGCCTCCGCCTCCGTCGTGGTGCGCGGCGAAGGCATGTATGACACCCCGTTCGAGTCACCAGGTATCTTCCGTGGGATCGACCTTCTGTTCGTCCAAACCCTCGCCGCGGCCAGACGCGCATTGCCGCAGCTGGAACGCGCCCGATACGGAGCTCCCGACCTGCTCGCGACACAAACATCGACGATCGCCTCGGGGTTCGCCTACACCAGCGGGAAGGAGGTGTTGCCCATCGGGGGGTTCACGGGCACCATCCCCGAGCCGACGGTCACGCAACTGAAAACCGCTGTTGCCACTGGACAGTTCCACGTGGTACTCGCCGGTCGCACCCGCGACCCCCGCATCGAATGGATCGCTGACCACTGCCAAGACGTCGGTCATCCCACCAGCGCGATCACCACCTACTTCTGCGTGCCCGCCGATGCCCGCTGAGCAAGCGATGATCTCTCGTCCCTACGTTCGAGACGACGCGGCCGCACTGATAACCGTCATTGGCGGGGTGCTGCGCTTGGGGCCGGCGCATCCTGTGGCTCATACGCGGTGTCGAGGTCGTGGACTGCCCTATGAGGTTCCTAACCTGGCGACCGTCCTTCGTGGGACGGGTGGGATGCCAATCGGCAGCTCAGTTTGGGAAAAGGCGGCCTATCGCTCTCGCCCGTGGCAATCCCGCGTCCGTACGCCAGCTTTCACGAGGGCAAGTCGGACCGTGTTGGCTTGATACCCAATCTGCCTCGCAACATTGGCCAACGACTGCCCTGTGACGCAGAGCTCTTTCGCTCGGTCGATTTGAGCGGGTGACAGGGGACCGTTGCGGCGGGGGCCACGTCGTCTCTCAAGGAGCGATGACACTGTTGTTCGGTGGATCGCGAACTGTGTTGCCAGTTGGTAGACGGTGCCACCGGCCTGGTAGCGCGCCACCAGATCCTTGATCGCGGTTGGTCGCAGCCGTCGCTGCACCTGCTTCGGGACACGAGCATTGACTTCTGGGGACCCTCTTGGGACCATTTCAAGGTGCCTCCGTAGGCGTTCTCCCTGGTCAGAGTGGTTTGAGTAACGTCCCAGAAGGTCCACAGCGTTGTTATTTCGTCAACGTTTCTCCTTAAGGTACCGACATACTTGGTGTTGTCGTCGGCGATTGGCCCCATATGAACGTCCCAGCCTGGGCATGAACGGGGGCCGAGCTGCTTCCTGGCCGCTGCCCCGATCGATCAGTTGGGCGCAAATCCCAAAGCGATGGGACTATGGGCTCTTCCGTTCTCCGTTCTCAGCAGCGCACGCCGATGACGGAGGAAGGGAGACGGCTTGGCATTGCCCGACGAGTCGACCAGGCCGAAGTTGTCGTCGATCGTCGTCGGGTCGGTCCCGTCCTGCTAGTTGTAGACGAACAGATGGCCCGCTCACGGCCATTGCTTCGCTTGGTTGAAGGCATCGGTGATCATCTGCGCCTGGCTGGGCCACGATCCTTGCTAACCTTTTTCGGTCCACTTTCCTCGATAGATAATGAGCTGAATGAGAACTATCCATGAGCATCTTCCCATTCTCCGTTGCCCCATCACAGGATCATCGCTGCGTGAAGCCGACTCGGCCGTACTGGCGGCGCTAAACGAACGGGTGCGAGGCGAAGAGGCCCGTACTGTAACCGGCGCTCGAGTCGAGCGAGAAATCGACCAGGCCATCATCTCAGAATGTGGCAAGTATCTCTATCCCGTTGAGGATGGTGTGTACGTGCTACTGGCAGATCTGGCTATCGAGATGACATCGGGTTTGTCTGGAAAAGTCACGAAGCCTCTATTAGACGCGGCAAAGGTCAACGTGCGCGATTTCTATGACCGTGTCGGATGGCAATCTAGCTCTTCGGGCTTCACGGACAGCGCGTTATTCGAGGACCTTAGACCAGTCTCGGAGGAGTACCGTCATCACTGCAATCTACGCGTCACGCGGCACCTGCCCCCGACTGGCCGCTATCTGTTGGATGCGGCGTCCGGGCCCATCCAGTACCAGGACTACCTCGACTTCTCGGCAGGCTACGACGTGCGAGTGTGCGTTGACTTCTCGATGACCGCGCTTCGGGCGGCAAAGGAAAAGCTGGGTGAACAGGCGCTATGCCTGCTCGCGGATGTCACACAGCTCCCACTCCAGGACGGCTCCGTCGACGCAGCGGTCAGCTTGCACACCATCTATCACGTCCCTCAACCGGAGCAGAGGAAAGCGTTCCTCGAACTGCACCGCGTGCTCTCACCTGGTGGCACGGCCGTGGTCGTCTACTCCTGGGCCGGGTCGTTCACCGTGCGGTTGGTGCAGGCTCCAATGGGGCTCCAAAACCGTTGGAGTCGAGGCGTAGCTCGAGCGCGACAGCTGGCCAACCGCTCCAATAGCGTCCAAGTGGAGCCGATCTATAAAGACCTTTACTTCCGTCCCCAGAGCTACCAGTGGTTCCTCAGCCAGGGCTGGCCCTTCGACTACAGAATCTTCACCTGGCGAAGCATTGGCGTCGGGTCACTGAAGTTCTATTTCCCCAGTTCAGCTCGTGGAAAGCGGCGTTTGACTCGGCTTGAGAGGCTGGAGGAGCGCTACCCGTCGCTGTGCGGACGTTGGGGACTCTATCCACTGATCGTGATCCACAGCACCGGCTAGGAGCGAACACCTGCAAGACGCGCATGAGGCGGCTCACTCGACAGTCGTCGGCGAGCTGCCTTCAGGGGTGGCTGACGAGCAGGCAGCCGTTGCCAGAGAGGCGATGAGAATTGCTAATACGCCGATCCGACGAACCATCGCAAGCCCCTCGTTGCCGACGACCCTGAGGGAATACTCGCACGGTTGCTCCTTCAAGTGCCGTGCCGCCACGCCTACCCGGTGATACGGGACACTCGGACCAGATTTTCGGGGACATTGTTCAGGGTCGCCGTTCAAGGCTGTGATCGTTCGTACCGCCCTCCCCCGGTCGACTGGACCGGACTCACCCGCCAATTCGACGCCATCGTGCGCCGCCGACGAACGTAAGCTGGCTTGATGCGGGTTGCTGTCTTGGGTATGGGAAACATGGGCAGGGCCTTCGCCGCGAGAGCGCTCGAGCGAGGTCACCAGGTCACCGTTTGGAATCGATCACCCGGTCGGGCCGCGGAACTCGTGGTCAACGGGGCCGTCGAGGCCCAATGCCCCAAGACGGCTGTCATCGACGTAGATGCCGTGCTGGTTGTGCTCGCCGATGACGCGGCCGTCCTCGATATTTGCCTCGGCGACGATGGTGTACTGGCGTCGCTCGGTCCGGCCGCGGTGTTCGCCAACATCAGCACGGTCTCGCCCGACACCGCCCGACGACTAGCCGAGGCGGGCCCGGACGGACGGGTCCTCGACTCCCCCGTGATGGGATCGCCCGTGCAGATCGCTAGCGGTCTAGGTGGTTTCTTGATCGGGGGCCCCCTTTCGGCAATCAGCGCCTTAGATCCCCTGTGGAGCGACCTGGGTGCCGGGTATACCCACTGCGGGCCGGTCGGGACGGGGGCGACAATGAAGCTCGTCTCCAACCTGTTGTTGATCACTGGTGTCGTCGCGCTCGCCGAGGGCATCGCCACGGCCCGACAGCACGCGATTCCCGATGAACTTCTGAGGAACGTTCTTGCTCACAGCTTTGTCGTGAGTCCCGCGAGCAAGGTCCGGCTGGAGAGCCTGATCGATAACACCCACCCGGGTTGGTTCTCGCCGACGCTGGCCCGCAAGGACCTTCGCCTCGCAATCGATCTGGCCGAGCGGGCCGGGATTGGGGTGCGCATCGGCCCCGCCGCCGAAGCACTCTTGACGACCGTCATTGATGCTGGTGGGCAGTGGCCTGACTTTGCTGCGGTGATCGAGGCACTTACCTGACGGACTGCGGTCACGTTTGTCGCGTAGTACCACGAAGCGAACTGCCCAGTCGGCCGCGCGCCCTCGACGGTCTACGCGCTCACCCAGCTCTTGCTCTGATACGTAACCGGATACAGGGACCTGCACCCGGACGAAGACGTGGAGTTTCGAGCGGATGGATGGGGTCAGCCAAGATACGGGTCGGTGGTCCAATCGAGGAAGTGGAGGATCTTGGCTCAACATCTAGGCCGGACAGCTCCCGATCGAAATGGCAACCAAGCCCCTTGTCCCTGATGGCGGGAATCCCGACGGTGTTGTCGTGCCGCCTTACGTAACTCAGTATCCGTCGCGTCGAATTGCATCGGAACACATGCAGTTCCGGAACAACGAATGGACTGCGCAGGCAGAGGCGTGTGGCTGACGGCCCGCATGTCGGGTCCAGTCAAGAAGCGTCCCAATAAGAGTCCGCGCAATCCGGCAGCGCACGTTCGGGATTGCTCCAATATCGGTAGCTAACGCGGTCGCGAACACGCCGCAGCGAGGTCGGCAAGTGCTGCCGCCCTGCTTGAAGATCAAGCGGACCCGTAAGCAGAAGGCGAGGAGGATCGCCGCCCGAAACGTGTTGGTCAGATTCCCGGCGGTCGTCACGTCGTGTTCGACGACCTACGAAACTCAGCCCTCGATGATGTTGTGAACGGGCGAGACTTGCGGCTCGCCCGGATCAACCCCTAGCTCGGCGAGAATAGGCACCAGCGTCGCCCCGAAGGCTTGGAACGACTCTTGGGAGTCCCAGACGTCGAACACCTGGATCTGGCCGTCCGTTTCGATGGCGACGTGATAGAGCCTTCCGGCCGGCGCTCCGACACCAGCCGCTTCGAGCCGGCAGATTGCGTTGTCGTACCGTGCCGGCGTGAACGAGGTGGGTGTGAAGTACATGCCAAGTGCCATGTCTATGGTCCTTTCCGCGTCTCGCGGTTGCCTTCATCCGCGTTTCTTCGATGTAGCCTGCTTTGCGTATCCTGAGCAGCCCCTCGCCCATCGTTCGACCTGGGCGTTACTCCCAGTTGTCGATCACGTCGAGGTTGTAGAAAGTCGGCGGGCCATCAGCGAAACTCATCAGCTTCTTTGACAAGGCATCGGTCTCGGGCAACGCCGAGTTCTCCATGGCCGCTTCATGCGAATCGAAGAAGACGACGTTGAAGTAGCGCCCGGGGTTGTCTCGATCCTGACAGAGGACCCTCCGAAGCGCTTTTCGTTTGCCTTCGGTGGCCTTTTCCCATTCGTCGGCAACGGCCTGCATTTGGGCGGGCTTGGAGGTGCGGTATTCGATGATCTGTACAAATGCCATAGTCAGGTCCTTTCGGTTCGCACTCCGGTAACACGCCTGCGCGCTGCCGGAGGACCAAGCTGCCTTGTCGCCATAACTCCAACCCCCTGTGTCGATGGATCGTTCCCTCGCTCCAACGAGATGCAGCCATCGTTAGGGCGCCGAAGTACGGGGGACGGTATCGCGGTCTCCCAATAATGCGGGCAAAACAGTCGTTGCATCGAACGACGGTTGCGGCGGGACGTGAGCTCGTGGTGCCGACGCGCCGTGTGGAGCTCGGCGACCCAGAAGCCTGATTCATAGTTCTCGTGGGTGGGCGAGCGGCATATTGCCTACTCACGCGTGAACCCGTTCAGGAGACGGGCCAAGCCTGGGGAAGGGTTCGAACACATTCCGATCATCTTCACCAAGAAACTGGATCTCGCTAAGAGTGCGCCGCGCTTGAGCAGCTTCAATTTCCAAAAAAACTATTGGCGCGATTCCAGCGTGAAGAGATCCCATCACATTCCCATCACTGGCCAGTGCCCGACTTCTCGTCGCTGCCATCGTCACATGGTCGCGGGCACCTCGTACTCCCAACCAGGACTAGGGCGTGGGCCTGCCGAGCGGCGGACTGGCCGCCCAACCGCCGGGCTGCCTATCCTCAATCGGGCCATTCGGAACCGGTGTCCAAGGGCGGGACCGGTGCCGGTTCGCCGTGCATTGAGCGAAGAGGCCACGTCGCCTATCAGGTGCAGCGATCTGTCTCGGGCGAAGGGCACGGAAAGACCAACAAAGAGGAGCGAGAGGCGTGGACACCGAGGTTTTTGAACAGATCCGGTCCGTGGTAAGAGATTTCGTGCGCAACAGCGTGGTCCCGGCCGAGAACGACATCGACGAGAACGACGTGATCCCATCTGAGATCCGCGACGCTGCCAAGCAGATGGGCCTCTTTGGTTTCGCTATTCCCGAGGCCTACGGCGGCTTGGGCCTGTCGATGGAGGAGGAGAGCCGGATCGTCATCGAGCTCGGTTACACCACGCCGGCGCTGCGGTCGATGTTCGGCACCAACAACGGCATTGCCGGGCACGTGCTGATGGAGGGCGGTACCGACGGCCAGAAGAAGGAGTGGTTGCCGAAGATCGCTTCCGGCGAAGCCGTGGCGTCCTTCGCCCTTTCCGAAGCGGAAGCGGGATCGGACCCTTCAGGCTTAACCACCACTGGACGCCGCGAAGGTGACCAGTGGGTGCTGAACGGCGCCAAGCGCTATATCACCAACGCGCCAGTCGCCGACGTCTTCATGGTCTTCGCTCGAACCGACCCTGATATCAAGGCGACCCGGGGCATCTCGACGTTTCTGGTCCCTCGGGGCACGCCGGGGCTCTCTGTCGGACCACGCGACCACAAGATGGGGCAATTCGGAGCCTGGACCGCCGACGTCTATCTCGATGACGTTCGGGTGCCCGCCGACGCGCTCGTCGGAACCGAGGCGGGAGAGAACACCGGCTGGGGCACTGCCATGCGGTGCCTGGCTCACGGGAGGATCCACATTGCCGCTTTGTGCGTCGGCATGGCGGAGCGTCTGGTCGACGAGTCGGTGAACTACGCCCGTGACCGCAAGCAGTCGGGCCGACCGATCGCCACCTTCCAGCTCATCCAGGGCCTCATCGCTGATTCGGTCACCGAGCTCCATGCCGGACGAAGCCTGGTACTTGAGTCCGCGCGGGCATTCGACGCAGGCTCGGACCGCAAGGTCGGACCTTCAACGGCCAAGTACTTCTGCAGCGAGATGGTGGGTCGGGTCGCCGACCGAGCCGTGCAGATCCACGGGGGTACCGGCTATATGCGGGGGATCGCAGTCGAGCGTTTCTTCCGCGATGCCCGCCTGTTCCGGATCTACGAGGGGACCAGCCAGATCCAACAGGTGATTATCGCCCGCCACGTGATCGGCGCGGCAGCCGACGGCTGAACCGCACCGACTCTTCGCTGGTTTTTGGATGCTGTGACGACATTCATCTCGCGCCTCGACGGCGAGGGCACAGGGCCCCGCGTGGCTGTGAAGGACCTGTGGCGGTGGCCACCGGCGAGGCGGACGTGGCCCTCGGCTCGGACACGGGGGGCTCGATCCGAATTCGTGTTCCTCGGGATCCTTCTTGTTCGGACAAGCGCCGTGCGTTCACGGCGAGACCTCGAAGATCAATGATTCAAGAGCCTGGTTAATTCTAGACTTTCTCCCGGCCACACCGCCCGCTCCAGTACCGTCGCTGCTAACAAGCCACGTTCAGGACCCAAGGAAACTGCAGGTGATCAAGTACATCGGCTCCAAGCGCCGCCTCGTACCCGTCCTAGGCGACCTGCTCGCGTTGTCTGGGGCGGAGACGGCGCTGGATATGTTCACGGGAAC
>Ga0224558_1002655_pt1 | contig 16007 bp, 16 predicted proteins | sample 714S32024metaG_FD_180682 | JGI IMG/M metagenome (GOLD analysis project Ga0224558, IMG submission 180682) | Peat soil microbial communities from Stordalen Mire, Sweden - 717 S3 20-24 | ecosystem: Environmental > Terrestrial > Soil > Wetlands > Peat | place: Sweden: Norrbotten County, Stordalen... | reverse complement strand
CGCCAGGCTGGGCGGCCCTCCGGCGGCGGAGGACGGCGACCCCGTGGCGGAGGAACGACACTGCCATGGCCTAGTCTCGACGCCTGGGGCCATTCTACGAAGGTCCTGCTCAGGGCACCTCGATGACATTGTCGGCACCCACGGGCTCAGGCGCCGAAGTGGTCGAGATAGAGAGACGAGAGGGCAACGGACCGTTATCGCGATCACGATCAGTCCGTCAGACCAAAGGTACGAATACGAATCCAGGGTGTGTTCTTGTTTGGTACTCGTCCCCAGCAGTTTTGGTGATTTCCAAGATGTCATTCCGCACTGGAACGATCAACTTGCCACTGACTTCCAATTGGGAGAGCAATTCAGTGGGTAATTCATGGGCGCTAGCGCTTACTAGGATCCTTGCATATGGTGCATGGCTTATTAGACCGTAATGCCTACCGGCCTGGAAGAAAGAGGCGTTCTCTATACCAAGACGTCGACAATTGTCTCGTCCGAACTCTACCAACTGTGGAATTCGTTCGACAGCGAACACAACGCCGTGTGGCCCGACAATATTTGCAAGCAATGCTGTGGTCCATCCCGAACCAGACCCGACATCCAGTACCTTGTCGCCACGCTTTGCATCTAACCAAGAGAGCATCAGCCTCACGGTGGTAGGTTGACTGATCGTCTGGCCATATCCTATCGGCAATGGGGCATCCAAGTCCGCTTGTCCACGTAACTCAGTGGCAACGAAATTGCCACGAGTTACAGTTTGAAATGCCTCCTCAAGCCGATTCATGCTAGCAATTCCAATGTTCCTCTAGTGTCCTGAGTTGGTGTCCGGAGTTGGGGATTCGCAGGGTCTTTGTTGCATGATTCATCAGAATCTCATGCCACTATTGTGCCAGATGCAAGGACGCGGGTAATCGTTGCGGGTGCCGAGAATGTCGTCCGAGCCCCTGACCAGGTTCTTCGTCATTCGGTCGAGGCTGGTGGAGTTGGCCATGGCCCCGTCGTTTCTCTATCTCGGTTGTACCGGAGCTCTTCAGTCGCTGCGCCTGAAAAGGCGAGAGGGCAGCGATCTGGCCATCGAGGTGGTCATGCTCCGCCACGAGGTCGCCGTGTTGCCTCGGCAGATCACTAGACCAGCCCTTCGGCCTCCGGATCGAGCGCTCCTCGCCAGGCTCGTTCGCCTACTCGATTGTCGCTTCAGGGGAGGGTTCTCTGTCCAACCAGACACTCTGGTCCGTTGGCACCGCGACCTGGTCCGTCGCAAGCGGACCCAACCCCACTGCCCGAGGCGGCCCGGCATTCCCGCCGGCACCGTTGCGATCATCCTGCAACTGGCCCTAGAGAACCCCACCTGGGGCTGTCGCAGGATCCAGGGCGAGCTGGCAGGAGTGGGCGTGCTCCTGGCTCCGTCAAGCGTCTGGTCCGCCTTTCGTCGGCACCGCATCGATCCCTCACCGATGCGGACGGGTCCAAGCTTGACCGCGTTCTCCCGGACCCAGGCGTCTTCGTTGTTGGCCTGCGACTTCTTCTCGGTCGATGCGGTGCTGTTGAAGTGCCTCTACGTGCTGTTCTTCGTCGATCTCGACACCCGACGGGTGTGGGTGACCGGGATCAGCGCCCACCCGGAGGGATCTTGGATCGTCCAACAAGCCCGCATGCTGACTCTTGGTCGCCGCCATCTCGGGCCGGTGCTGGCCACTTACGTGGCCCAGTGCAACGAATACCGGCCGCATCGGAGACTGAATCAGGCGGCCCACACACAGTGGACATGCCACCGACGACCAGTGATCCCGAGCCAGCGCAGTTCCGCCGCGATGACGCCGTATTCGGTCTGACCCATGAGTACCGACTGGTCGCCCGACCTGGCCGGACGGGATGCTCGGCACCCACACCCAGCTTCGTGGCCATGGGCTGGTTCGCGAAAGTCCTGATCAGGGCCCGGGGCACCCGGATGACATTCTCGGCATGCACCGGGTCAGGTGGCGAGTTGGCGCCCGTGAATCAGATCGAATGGCTACTTCACGAAAGTCCAGTCGGTCGAGCCTGGATGAGATTCTCGGCACCCACGGGCGGCGACCGACGAAGAGAAACGACAACGCCGTAGCCCAGGTTCATCCTGCGGAGCCATTCGACGACAGTCCTGACCAGCGTGTCCGAATGACGTCGCCGACGCCCGAGAGCCATGTTGGATCACGGATACATACGCTCCCGGCATGCCCGCCGAATAGTTGGCCGACCGCCCGATCCGCCGTGCTCCTCCAGGAACCGGTTTCGCTCCGCTTCGTTAGTGAAGAGCAGAATCGTCCAGGCGTGGGTGGCACCGCTGCGTCGCAGCGTCTCGTAACGGTGATTCCCGTCCTCCAAGAAGTACTTGCCGTCGCGGTGCGACACCAGCAGCGGTGGAGGGTGCCATCCATGCTCGATGCTGTGCTCCATCGCCTCGACGTCGGACTCCCAGTCCTGCTCGGCCACGGGGACGACCACGTCGGTATCTTCGGGACCGGCCATCGGTGTGATCCGGTCGAGCTCGAAACGAATCGGTCCAAGGTAGGTCGCGTCGCTGAAGGCGAGAGCGGCAGCCAGAGGGGCGTTGTCGCTGCCCGGGCTGACGAGGAAATCGACCACCCACTCGGCCAGCCGATCCGCGTCCGCGGCGCGCTGGGCCGAGGCAAGTGAGAACTCCTCTTCGCGGTTCACGCTGATGGCCGCCCAAGCGAGGCCGCCGCGATCAACTCTGCGAGCGCGGCCAAGGATGGGACCCGTTCGTAGCTGGCGTCGAGGTGGAGGCCGAGCGGATCCATGAGGAATGGCCGGATCCCGGCCCGCCGGGCGCCGACGACGTCGATGGCGGGCATGTCGCCGACATACCAGACCTGGTCCACGTCGAGGCCGAGGAGGTCGACGGCTGCCTCGAAGATCCGGGGATCGGGCTTCATGACGCCGACGGCGCCGGAGTCGACGACGCACTCGATGTCCACGCCGATGCCGGGACCCACCTGGCAGAGCTCAAGTTGGGCGAGCCGCCAGGCCATCATGCCGTCGGCATTGGAGACGATACCGAGCCGGACCCCGGCGTCGGCTAAGGCCCGCAGACCTTCCCGGCTACCTGGCACGGGCTCGACCCAAAGCGCCGCATCGGCGAACTCGCTGTCGATGTGGCGATGGGCCTCGTCACGCCGATCCGGCGGTACGCCACACTCGGCGACGTAGGTCTGGAGGTAGTCGAGCCACGCCTCGGCCCAGTTCGCCTCGACGTCGAGGTGGGTCCCGAAGCGTACTGCGGCCCGGTAATGGGCATCGGCCAGCACCTCTCGACCGACGGAGCACTCGGCCCGAGTGAAGGCCCCCAGGATCCGGTCGGGATCGGGGAGGACGAACACGCCGCCGGCGTCGAGCAGTACGGCGGCGGGTGGGTCGCTGGTAGAGGCCATACCCAGAACGTACCCATACCCGGCCTTGCGAGCGCAGAAGATCCCGTCCGGCCAGGCCACGCCACCAGTCGGTACTCGTTGATCAGACCGAAGACGTCGCGATGTCCTGTACGCACGACCCAGTTTCGTCGTCCAGTGTCATGAGATGAAAGTCCTGGCCAGGGCGGTCGGATGACATTCTCGGCACGCACAGGATCAACCCGGACCGATTCACTCCCCGCCATAGGTCTGGTAAGCGGTCACCCAATTGCCGGCGATGGCCTGCTGTGCCACTGCCAGCGTGAGCTGACCCGAGCAGACGAGGCTGTTCAGCTTGTACTCGAGCAGGTCCTTCGTGTTGGAGAACGACGTGGCGTTCGGGTTGTCGGGTGGCTCGACCCACAGGTTGGCCGGGTCGTTCGGGTCGCCACCCAGTTCAAGGGGAACGAGGTGGTCGTACTCGGCGATGTGCAGCGAACCGGTGTAGCCGTAAGCGGCGGCGGAGGCATCCTTCTCGGGCTCGGTGACACTCTCCGGCGGACGCACGGTCGAGGTGTACCCGCTGGAACAGATCGTCGAGTCGATGTCGGCCTGGGTGACCTCCGGGTTGATGGCACCGGGCGTGCAGCGGGGATCGGGGAGTGGGTCAGTCCCGACGAAGGTGTAGTGGCACGAGCCGGGCGTGGGCTGGGGCTGGACGGTGTAGGTGGCCTGCGGTCCGGGACCGATCTGGATTCCGGCAGCCGACGGCGGGGCGGCAGCTGGGGGAGGCGACGGAACAGGGGCCGTGGTCGTCGTGCTCGGGGCAGTCGTCGTCGGCGGAGGCTTAGTGGTGGTGGTCACCTGAGCGGCTGGTGCCGAAGTTCTGGTGCTGGCCGCCGGTGAATCGGTCGAGGAATGCTGGGTACAGCCGCCTCCGGTCATGAGGGCAGCAGCAGCGAGGGTAAGTCCGAGCGTCGCGGGTCGCTTCACGTCGACCACCTTGGCACAGGGGTCCAACAGCGCTGCGAGAGCGACCAGGGCCCAGCTCTTGTCGGCGACTCCGCCGCCTGCCCTGTCGACGCTCAGACCCATGACCGATCCGGCGGCTGGTCGCCTGTACCGTCGCGAGCGCTGATTGGGATCCGGAGCCGTCGGACCGTGTCGAGGTCGCTCGCGTGGTCGATGCAGTGTCGGCGTGCGATCTCACCGACCACGGACAGATCCGATTCACCATTCGGGTCGATCCAAGTGCACGCCAGACAGGCCGCCTTGGCGATAATCGGAAGCCACAGCACGACCGGTGGGTGAGAGACCGGCCATGCCGAAGGATCGCTCCCTTGCTCAGCCTCCCATCGGCCCCAGGCCCGCTCCCGTGCGTCCTAGTAGTCCCTCGTGACGTTGACCGCGGTGGTGGCGTACTTCCACAGATGGAATCTGTTCCGAGGGCTCACGTGACCGGGGTAGAGCCGGCGGTAGTCGTCCGCCCATTCCTCGTTGGTGGGCTCGAACCCCCGTCGTGGGGCTGCTTCGTCCAGCGCCGGAACGTCGTCAGTCACACACTCGCTCGCCGTGGTCACCGGGACGAGCCGGGGTGTCGGTGTGGGCATCGCCCACCAACTGCTCCTGGCCGGCGTTACGGTCGTGGGCTGCTCACGCAATCCCCTGGTGGAACTGCCCGGTACTGCGGACATTCCCGGTGGCAGCGACCGCTCGGCCCAGTGGGTCTGCGACAAGGGCGACTACCGGGCCATCGATGAGTTCGTGGGTCGGGTGACCCACTCCACGCGGCGGCGGGCCTTCCAGGTCGCCACCGGCAATGTCGGGAGCGAGATCGTCACCAGGCTGCGCGATCATCCGGACCTGGAGCTCGTGGAGCTCCGCTGCTACTCGGCGGGCAAGGTCGGTCGCGCCGCCGGTAAGAACGACGGATTCTCCGAGCCGGCGCGCCGCAGCCCTTGTGCGTCGGATCACATGTGAGCGCACGTTTGACCGCGCCTTGGTACCGTATGCGGGGGCGGATCATCCACCCGAGCAGCAACTCATTCATCAGGCGGAAACGCACGATCAAGGGGGACTCGCATGAAGAGGGCATTGGTGCTGTTGGCGATGGCTGTGCTGCTTCCGTTTGGATTCCTGGAGGCAGTTGGTTCGGGTGATGCAAAGGATCGACAACCTTCGACGGCGACATCAGCTGCAACCTCCAAGGAACGGTGTCGGTCAAGCCGGCGATCACCACGACCAGCGTCGGGCCTTACGCCATCAAGGCCAAGATGACGAACAACAACTGCTTCGGACTCAACGGCACCTTGACCCCCCAGAACGGGGAGACGATCATCTCGGGTACGGAGAGTCTCACCTCCGTCGTCGCTTCGACAGGCGTGGAAGGTTGCGGCGCGCTGCTGGGCGGCGGTCCGACGGCGACTCCCGGAATCACGGTCAAGTGGAAGGGAACGAGCAAGATCACCTCAACGGTTCTCGGCGCCTCGAGCGCGGTGATCACACCGGGATCACCGAACACCAGGCTCTCACCGAGTGGGGTAGTCACTTCCGGTTGGAGTTCACCGGCTACCTATGCGATCAACCTCGGCATCAACACCGCCACCCTCGCGGCTGAGTGCGCGAGTTCGAAGGGGGTCAAGAAGTTCGCCCTGAACGATCAGGGTGGCGACAATCTCGAGATCGGGCCTGCCTTCTGAATCAGCAGCAGTCCGACACGGACGTACTTGGAGGCGGGGCTTCGGCTCCTCCCCCAACCGCGTGCAGGCGTAGATGTCCGGACCGGTCCGAGCATCTACGCCTGACACAGGAGCTACGTCGACTGGCTGGTGAATCACCCCCGTATCAAGAAGTCCATGCAATGGTCCGCCAGGAGTGATATCGAGAACGGAGGGGTTCGCAATGCGGCATGCGTTAGCTGAATCCGTGACGCGTGCCTCACGGTGGCGCGCACTATTTTTCGGTTCAGTGGTCATAGCCTTATCCGTCGTTGGCGTGTGCTCGGCTCGCTCTTCCATGTCGGAAAGCGCGGTAAGCAGCTGTCCGTCGCGACTGCAGCGCACAACCGTGGTCGGCGTGGGGCAACCCGCGAACTGTGAGACAGGGGCTCTCAATCCGGCAATGAACCAGTCCGTCTCCTCGAATACAGCAGCGATCTCGGACCCGTTCCCGAACCTGCTTCAGATAGCAACGCTGCACTGGTACCAGGCGAACCAGGCCGGCATAAGCGTTCGAGTCGGTCGGCTCCCCTGGGGCGTGGCCTTCGACGGTTCCGATCTCTGGGTGACGAACTCAGGAAGCGGCACCGTCACCCGGTTGGCTGCGTCGACCGCCGAGGTCATGGGCACCTACCGGGTCGGCGGCCACCCAGAAGGGATCGCCTTCGACGGGAGCAGTATGTGGGTCGTCGACAACGGGAGCAATGCGGTCACTGAGCTCGCGGCGTCAAACGGGCGCGTCGTAGGCACCTACCGGGTCGGCACATTCCCCGTCGGCATCGCCTTCGACGGAACCGACGTCTGGGTGGCCAATCAGGGTGCGGGAACACTGACTCGGCTGGCCGCAGCCACGGGTCGGCTACTAGGGACGTACCATGTCGGCACCGACCCAGAGAACTTGGCCTTCGATGGCACCTACCTCTGGGTCACCAATCCAGGCTCGGATGACGTCATCAAGGTTGAAGCGTCAACCGGCGCGGTCGTCGGCACCTATCAGGTCGGACGGTCACCATTCGGGGTTGCCTTTGACGGCACTGATGTCTGGGTGACCAATGCCGACGTCGGAAGTGACAGTGTTACGCGGCTGGCGGCGTCGAACGGGGCCATTGTCGGGACCTATCCCGTCGGGATCAACCCATTCGGTGTCGCATTCGACGGGAGCAGCATCTGGGTGGCCAACGGTGGAACCGACACCGTGACCAAGCTGGATGCATCGACTGGCAGCACGATTGGCACCTACAGACTCCCCAGCGGCGAACCGGTCGGATTGGCGTTCGATGGGACGAATGTCTGGGTGGCCGACGGCACCGATCGGCTCGCCAAGCTATGACAGCCCCGTGATGATCGACGACGGTCCTTCGAGGACGAGGCCACCCGATCCGGACGGGACAGTGCCGACCGCGTAGCAGGTCCTCGTCGATGGGCAGGCGACACCTTGGAGGAAACCGACCCCGGATGGCACCGGCTGGTCGATCCAGGTTGCACCCGAGTTGTCCGTGGCGAGGATGTCTCCCCGATAAGCGCTGTTCTCGCCCACCACGTAGCACGTTGTCGTCGATGGGCAAGCAACGGCCGTCGGGAAGGAGCTTCCCGACGGCACGGCTTGGCTCCCCCACGTATGCCCCTCGTTGGTGGTGGTGAGGATGACTCCATCCAACGAACTGGTCGTGCCGGCTACGTAGCAAGTAGTGGCTGACGTGCAGGCGATGCCCGCGAAACTGAGGATCCCGGACGGGACCTTCTGGCGCCGCCACTTGGTTCCCGAGTCGGTGGTCGCAACGATCTCCGCGTGATACGGACCCGTGGTGCCTACGACGAAGCAGTTGGTGGTAGACGGGCAGGCAACGGCGGCAGGGAAGAAGCTCCGAGAGGGGACGGCCTGGGCACTCCATGCGGCCCCAGAATCGGAGGTGGCGACGATGGTCCCGTATCCCTGGCTGTCGAACCCCGCCGCGTAGCAGGTTGTGGTCGATGGACAGGCGATGCCGTAGAGATCCGCTGTACCGGCGGGAAGGGTCTGGGCGATCCAACTGGAACCCGAGTCGGTGGTAGCGAGGATCGTTCCTTGAACCGAGCTGATGTAACCCACGGCGTAGCAGTCCGTGGTCGACGGGCAGGCCATCGAGTTGAGACCCTCGGTACCTGCCGGCACCGGCTGGGCGCTCCACTTGGTACCCGAGTGGGTTGTTGCGATGACGTCCGCGTAGTTCGCACCGTTGTCCCCCATCGCCAAGCACCTCCTGCTCGATGTACAGGTGACCGCGGTGGTGCTCGGAACGAAGGGGTATGAGGTGCTCAACTGCCATGACGCTCCAACATCTGCCGACGCTGTTGTGGACGCGGTCGTGATGGCCGCGGTTCTCACACCGCCGGGGGCTACACCGACAGCCGCGCCCGAAGCCGTGGCCCGCGATGGCGACAGTCCCAGGAGTGAGGCCATCAGCACTACAGGTACCAGAAGAGCCCTAGAGCTCGTTGTGAACTTCATTGGCGCACCCCCCGCTCTCCGACGACCCGGTCCCACCCTAACGAACACTTCACCGGTACACACGGGGCGGGACGTCCCCAGCGAACCGAACGCTCGGTGACGGGGGTTACGACCCGGCTCCGAGGACCAAGCTTCCCGACCGGTAGTCGAGGACGAACGATCCACGTGCGCTGAGGGTCTTGGATCCAATCAGACCTTCGGCACCGGGTGAGGATGTTTCGGACAGGGCAGCAACGATAGGCCCGGATCGCAGTGGGACCGAACCGCTCGCCCACGGACCACTCGCGACGACCTGGCCGTCGCGGGGACAACCGAGAGAGGTCACCGGCAGGGAGCGCCCGGTCTTGGCCAGACCAAGGCGGGCAGCCAGCTGCGCAGAGGCCTCCGAGACCGGGGCGCCGGAGGCAACGTCGAACAGGAACGGGCCGCGAGTCCCGAACGAAACCGGAGCGACCACCGAGGTGCCGGAGGCAGAGGTGGTGACATCGACGGGGATCGGGGTACCTGTCCCGGGGCTGAGCATGTCCGGAGGCACTGTGTCCGCAGTCGGACCATTGACGGACCCACCCGGCGACGGCGGCGGACCTTCGGGGCCGGCCACGGTGAGCAGCCGAGCGAGGTAGTCGATCCGGATAGCGCCGAAGCGGCTCAGTACATCAGAGCCGAGCAGGCCCATGGGCTGACCGCTGAGGCCGAAACCAGGCATTCGGACGACAGCGACCGACTGGGTGTTCAAGCCCACGGGGCCAACCGACCAGCGAGGCACCGAAACATGGAGGAGCACGGTGGCGCATCCAGGTTGGTGGAGGATCTCCGGTGGTGCATCTGCCCCCAGCCGGACGAAATCCAGGAAATGGGTATCGAAGAGGGTCGATGGTGCCCCGGTGTCCAACACGAAAGGAAAGGGCCCGTGGCCGTCGACGCACAGCGGGACCAACGTCAGGATGGATGCATCGATGTGCTCGATCCGCAATGGCACACGGTTCTGTAGGGGAATGCGAAGGGTGGATCCCGTGCACGTTGCTCCCGGGGGAAGAAGCGATATGGGCGCCACCCCCTCGCCTTGCACCGGCGAGGTTCCGCAACCGAGTGACAAAATCGCCACCAGTAGGAGGACGGACTGAACTCCGGGGGCGCGGACGCGCGCTCGTTGGAGCAATTCTCCACCGGATGGTTGGAGCCAGCCTCCCTTGCCCCGCCGTTGTGTGTCCACCCCCACCCCGCTTCTTGCTCCGAGCGAGTTCATTATGACAACTGCCCCAATCCGGTGCCAGCTTGCTCCCGAGAGAAGCACGACGTGCCTGGTCTTGACCCACTACGGCACACACGGGGTCATCAGCTTCAGTAGCTGAGGGCCGTGATCACGGCCTGGGCAGACGGTTGACCTGCCGGTCGCTGGAGCAGGCGCTCGATGCGCTGGCTGAGACCGAGGGCATATCGAAACAGGAGATCATCCGCCGCGCCGTTCTGGACCGGTATGAGCGTGCAGGTCATGCCAGTCGGGTTGAGGGTTCCGCGGAGCGGATGATCGAGCGCTGGGGTGATGTGATCGAACGTCTCGGCACCGAATGAACGGGGTCGAGTATCTCGACCCCGAAGACCTCGTGCGATTCGTGCGATTCCTCGGCGTCGGGCCCGTCCGCGACGTCTGCCTCCTGGATTCAGTCGCGGCGAGACCCTGTTCAAGTGCGTTTGGAGACGACGCCTACCCGTCCATCAGCCTCAAGGCGGCGGCTCTCCTGCACTCCATCACGAACGACCACGGCCTGATCGCTGGAAACAAGCGGCTGGCCTGGCTGGCGAACACGGTGTTCCTCGACCTCAACGGACTCGCCCCGGAGTTGTCCGATGAGGAGGCATTCGCACTGGTCTGGGATGTAGCGGCCACATCGCTCGATGTGGAGGAAATCGGACTCAGGCTCCGTACCACTGGGTGATGAGGGTGCCGTGGGTCCTGAACTTGCGACGCTGAGGGTGGCCGGTATCTCCGGGGCTCGACCGGAGGCTTCCCTGCCTGGGAGCTGACACCGGATTCGATTGTCGACGTGTCTTCGAACTACTCCGAGACCGAGTAGAACTGCCGAAACCACCGGCGGTACTGCACTATCGGGCCGTCGATCTTGGAGATGATCGGGCGCTCGCGGTAGATCTTGTTCTCCCAGATCGGGACGTCCTGCGTGAACTGCAGATTGGTGATCTGGTCGTTGAGTTCGGAGATCGACTCGGTCGACTTGTCGTCCTGCAGGCGCCTCATCGAGAAGAGCAGGTTCACCTCGGTGAACTCTTCGTCGATCGGAGTTTGCGTGATGTAGGTGAGCATCTCGACCGGGTCCTGGTTGACCTCGACCGCCACGATGCCGGGTCCGCACGTCGTCGTCTTGGTACTGACCTCGATGCCCGCCTCCGAAACTGCGGTCACCTTCAGGCTCTGTTCGACGACCATGGAGGCGCCGGAGAAGCTGACCTCGAAGTGCTGCCGTTCGGGTGGCTTCATATCGTGCACTGTCGAGAAGTGGGATCTGTCGATGATGTTCTCGGTCAGGTCCTGGACGTGGACGCGCACCCGGTAGCTGCTGCACCTCCACGGCGTCCAAGCCGCCTCGTCGTGCCGGTACCCGATCACATCGAAGTCCGGCGGTGCGTCGCCGGCGTGGTGCCAGACGAAGATCCGCCCGTTGCGCTCGCACACGTCCCACGCCCGAGCGGCGGCCCGCGGCGGGCGATCGAGCCCGGGCACCTCGACGAGCTCCCCTTTGCCGTCGAAGCGCCAGCCGTGAAAGGGGCAGGCGATGCCGTCCGCGCACACACGGCCTCCGACTCCGAGATTGGCCCCGAGATGCGGGCAGTGGGCGTCGAAGACCCGAGCGCTCCCGTCGTCGCCCCGGAAGAGCACCAGGTCGCGATCCAGGTATCGCACGGACCGCACATCCCCCTGAGCGAGATCCTCGGAGGCGCCGATGCTGAACCAGCCGTTGGGTGAGGCGGGAAACGGATAGCGCGTGCCCATCAGCCCTACCCGATCGGCTCGGCGGACTCGCCCGCTGCCTGCGCTGCCCCATGAAATCGGCCCGCGAACGCGCGCAGTGGGAGATCTGCACTGGTCAGGAGGCCGGGCTGCGCCTCGCACACCGACCGCATCGCGTTGAGCGCCGGCATCCCGGTGATGGTCATGCCCAGCGAGGCGAAGTAGTCCGCGTCCATCAGGCTGTGTGGCGTGCCGGTCGACGGGAGGATCATGTGGCGGTTGATGATCATGGGGTCACCCTCGATGGTGGTGATGTAACAGCCTTGGATGTTCCACTTTGGCTCCGTCTTCGGAGTCATCTGCCACTCGAGGTGCACCTCGATCTTCGGCTCGCCGTTCGACATCCCCTTGAACTTGGCGAGGCTCCCTCCCACCGACCCCTTCGGCAGTGTCCACCAGCCGAGCTCGACCTCCTCGGTGCACGCACCGAGCTCGCACTCGAAGACGACGTCGTCGATCGGTAGGTCGAGGCAGTCCGCCATCATGTAGATCGAGTCCGCGAAAACCGTGCAGCCGGTCTCCAATAGGCCCGGGATCTCGGGATCGTCGACGGGCCGCCCGTAGCCGATGTTCTTCCAGGTGTCGACCGAGTGGTGGCACGAGACGTCGACTGTCTCCAGGACGGTGATGTGGTCCACGCGTCCCATCCCTGCCGTCGCCACAACGCTCAGGATCTGCGCGAGGCCTGGGTTCATCCCGGTCCCGTAGAAGGTCGTCCCCCCGCGCTGGCAGGCAGCTTCGATGAGCTCGGTCGGCTTCTTGCCGGACGGATGCGGGTGGTTCCGGTCGCGATGGTGCCCGGTGATCCAGTCGGACGTGGTGACGACATTGATGCCGTGTTCGAGCAGGGTGCAGAACAGGTCGACATCCGGCCAGACGCCGTTGAAGTTCACGACGTCCGGCTTCGCCCTGATCACATCGTCGATGTCGCCGGTGGCCACGACTCCGAGGGGCGCGATTCCGACGATCTCGCCGGCGTCGCGGCCGACCTTTTCCGGTGAGTAGCAGTACAGGCTGACGAGTTCCAGGTCCGGGTGCTCGACGATGCGTCTGACCATTTCGGAACCCACGTTGCCGGTGGCGAACTGGGCGACTCGGAGCGCTTGCTTCGACAAGGTGAACCCTCCCACCACGCGGGCGCCAGTGCGGGTCCGCTGTCCGCGGTATCGTACGGGGAACTTGGACACCTGTCCAGAGAAGAGGCCGGAGGAGTGCCCAACTCGAGTCGGGCGCAGGGACGGAACCTGCCGATTGGACGAGGTGGGGCGGCGACGAGAGTCTGACCCTGGCCTCATGGCTGCTCGATCGGAGTCGGTGAGTCCATAGCCCGACGAGTCGCCAGCCGACGGTGGACGCAGGTGGACCGGCAACTGCTGACGAGCCATGCTGCAGGCTTCGGGTGGGCGAACTGCCTCACCCGGGCGTGTCGAGAAGGGGGAGATCCAGGTGAAGGTGCTGGTCACCGGAGGAACGGGGTTCGTGGGCTCGCACACAGTCGCGGCACTGCTCCGCCATGGGCACGAGGTCAGGGTCCTCGCTCGTACCCCGGAGCGGCTGCCACTCGTACTCGAGCCCCTCGACGTCACCGCCGAGGCGGTCCAGGGGGACGTCACGGACCCCCGGTCGGTGGCGGCTGCTGTCAGTGGTTGCGATGCCGTCGTACACGCAGCCGCCGAGATCGGCGTGGGCGGTGGTGCGGGACAGACCACGGACGTGAACGTCGTCGGAACCCAGACAGTGCTCACCGAAGCGCTCGCGGCTGGCTTGGACCCGATCGTCTACACCTCCACCATCACGGTGTACCTGCCGAGCACTGATCCCGTCGTGACACCGTCATCGGAACTGGCCGAGCCGCTCTCCGCCTACGGCGTTTCGAAGCGAGATGCCGAGCTGCTCGTCCGTGAGCGCCAGACGATGGGCGATCCGGTCACCAGCTTCACCCTGGGCGGGATCTACGGACCCACGTCGCCACACCTGGATGGGAGCTTCGGCGCCGTCCTCGGGGCTTTGGGTTCGATGATGCTCGTACCGCCCGGTGGCCTGGGAGTCGTGGATGTCCGCGACGCGGCAGAGCTGCTCGCCCGTGCGGTGGAGCCGGGCAAGGGGCCGAGGCACTACCTGGCCGGGGGGCAGTACATCACGTGGGCCGAATGGACCGAACTGCTCGGCAAGGCCGCCGGTGTCGATCTCCACGGGCACACGGTCACCGCCGATCAGATGGTGGACATGGGCCGGCAGTTCGACGCCCAACGGGCGGACGGGACACTGGTCGACGTTCCGCTGTCGGAAGAGGCGGCGATCATCATGGCCAGCGGCGTACCAACCGACGACTCGGCCACGCTCGCCGCCCTGGGCATGGCGTACCGGCCAATTCTCGACACCTTCCGTGACACGGTGACCTACCTGCGTGCAGGCGGACACCTGTAAACGCCCTGATCCGAACCCGGACGGAGCCTCGACGATGGTCACCTGGCCCGAGTTCGAGATCGTTGCGGCAATCGAGATCATTGATGGTGAGACGGTCGTGGCCGACGGTGCGGAGTCATGTGCATCCGCCTGAGGCGACGCCCGATGTCGACCCGCTAGGACGCGCACGAGTTCCTCGGCTCGGTCGGCCGAGGGCCGACCTTCAAGAGACGGTGCCCGTGGCCTTCAGCGCGGCAATCTGCGAGTCGTCGATGCCCAGCCAGGTCAGGATGGCATCGGTGTCCTTCCCGCGGGCGGGAGCACCCCTCCACACCTTCGACGGCGTCGCCGAGAACTTCGGGACCATGCCCGTGCCCTGTATCCTCCCCCCGACGTCGTCGTCCCATTCGATGATCATCTCGCGAGCTCGGTAGTGCGGATCCCTGGCGATGTCCGGAGCCGTCATCACTTTGCTGCAGGGGATGTTCCGGGAGTTGAGGATCTGCTCGGCTTCCTTAGCGGTGAGGTCGGCCAGCCAGGTCACGACGAGCTGCTTGATCTCATCGGCGTAGACGATTTGGTCGACGACAGTCTGGAGCTTTTCCTGGTCCAGACCCGGGACGATCTGCTTGAGGCGGAGGAACGGCCCCCCCATGGCCCCGATGCTGATGTAGCCCTCCCCGGTCGGGTAGACACCGTACGGCTGGAGTCCCGAAGGGTCGTCGTTGCCGGTCCGAGGATGCTCGGCGCCCAACATCAGGTGGTCCATCAGCCCGCACGCGAGCAGTTTGAACTGGCACTCGTACTGGGCTACGTCGACGACCTGGCCGCGTCCGGTGCGCTGAGCGGAGATGTACGCCGCCAACGCTGACCACAGTGTGAATAGCGCAGTGACGTAGTCGTTAACGAACGGGCTCATCTTCATCGGCGGACCATCGGGATCCCCGTTCATGCTCATGAACCCACTGAAGGCCTGTCCGATGACGTCGTACGACGCCCGCTTGTACGTTCCCGGGTCGCCGTCCTGTCCGAAGCCGGATACGTGGACGAGCACCAACTTGGGGTTGATCCCGAGTGCCCACTCGTCCGTGAGTCCCAGGCGCTCGGCGTAGGTCCCCGGCCGGGACGACTCAATCCAGATGTCAGCCCTCGAGAGCAGCGCTCCCAGGATCTCCTTCGACTCGAGCTTGGTGAAGTCGATGACCATGTCGAGTTTGTTGCGGTTCTCCTGGGCCCACCAGGTCGACACCGATTCGTCGCCGTTCTGGAGACGGTAGGGCGAAAACTCGAGGATGTCGGGCTCGGTTAGGGACAGCCGGATGACCTGCGCCCCCGCCTCTGCCGCGAGTTCGCAGGCGAAGGGTGCTGCGACGACCGTACCGGTGTCGATGATGGTTAGCCCCTCCAGGGCCCCGAAGAGGGGGAACCGTTCGAGAACGTGCGCCTGTCTGGCTCCGCTGCCCGTCATGTCCATCTCGGCGTGCCTCCCCGTCTTGCGAATTGTCATGGTCGTCTCGCCAGTCAGTGCAACGCCCGACCTCCAACCCACTGTGAGGCGTAGTCATTCGCTCTTGTAGGGCATTAGGTCCCGAACGAGACAGATTGACGCGCATGAGCCTCGTGCCGCACCCTTGGGGTTGCTTCGACCCAATCCGATGACAGCCGGATTGAGAGACCGCGGAGACTCAGGACTGAGGCATCTTCAGTCCTCAGTCTCAGTAGCTGAGTACCGGATCCAACCGTTTGTGTGAGGCCAGACCCGGAATCTCTAGAAGCAGTTCTCGCATAGGGCTCACCGCTGAGTTGATTGCGCAATCGCCGGCGGTTGAAGGGTGTAGTTCCAGTCACCGTGCCACTCGTGTCTGGTCAGCGGGAGTGCGTCCAGGTCCTTGTCAGTGACGACGACGCCCTTCGGATAGAAGTCGGTGTCGAGTTCGGCACGGATGGTGAGGCCGGTCTCGGTCGTTGTGGCCGAGATGAGTTCCACGATCGTG
>Ga0224558_1002654_pt1 | contig 16008 bp, 12 predicted proteins | sample 714S32024metaG_FD_180682 | JGI IMG/M metagenome (GOLD analysis project Ga0224558, IMG submission 180682) | Peat soil microbial communities from Stordalen Mire, Sweden - 717 S3 20-24 | ecosystem: Environmental > Terrestrial > Soil > Wetlands > Peat | place: Sweden: Norrbotten County, Stordalen... | reverse complement strand
GACCGGGAAGGAAGTACTCCGAGCGGACCAACCGCCGTATGCGGAAAACCGCACGTACGGTGGTGTGGGAGGGTGCCGGGGCGCAATCCCCGGCACCCGACCCGATCCTGCTTGAGCAACACTCCCTCACGTCGGCTCCTACGCTTACTTGAATCGGGCCTTCCATTCGGCGATGAGCGCCAGTTGGGACTTGCGCCGCGCTGGAGCGTCAATTAGAAATGCCGGGTCTCCCCCGCTGGGAGCGGGACGCTCCGGCGGGCAATCGGTGAGTCCATGAGCTTATTCGCAATACTGTAATATGAAAACACTTCGCCGCCTTCTCGCACTAATCCCTATCCTCGCCGCTTACCACCTCACGAGCGTATGTGCCGCGGACACTGAGTTTGACGGACTTGGTGTTAACCTCGGCAACCTCTACCGCGTCTCCAAAGCCGAAACACGGTCCATCAGCCCGGAGAACTTCACGGGCGAAAAGGGCAAAGCCGGCATGGCGACGGAAGGCACCGGCAAAGGGGCGGCGCGCGACCTGGGCCAAGGTTGGAAGGTTTCTCCGTCGGTCGGTATTAAGGCCAAGAGCACATTTGTCATGGGCGAAATCAAAGGCCCCGGCTGCATTCAGCAAATCTGGATGACTCCCACCGGCAATTGGCGCCGCACGATCCTCCGCATCTACTGGGACGGTGAGGACGAGCCGTCCGTCGAATGCCCGGTCGGTGATTTCTTCGCGTGCGGCTGGGGCAAGTACTGCCAGATCCACTCGCTGCCGGTATGCGTGAACCCGGGCAGCGCCTTCAATTGTTATTGGCAGATGCCCTTCCGCAAGAAGGCCAAGATTACCCTGGAGAACATGGATGACAAGGACATGACACTCTATTACCAGATCAATTACACGCTGACCGAGGTGTCGAAAGACGCGGGTTACTTCCATGCCCAGTTCCGGCGTGAAGCGCCGCTGCGGCAGAAGGGCCTCTACACCATCTTGGACGGCATCGAAGGACAAGGCCAGTACGTCGGCACCTACCTGGCGTGGGAGGTGCACAGCCCGGGCTGGTGGGGAGAGGGCGAGATCAAGTTCTTCCTGGACGGCGACAAGAAGTTCCCGACCATCTGCGGCACGGGCACGGAGGATTACTTCTGCGGTTCGTATGATTTCGACACGACCGGTCCGGACGGCAAGCCGCACTACACACCGTTTTCCACGCCCTACACCGGCCTGGCCCAAGTATTGCCGCCCGACAAGCACGAAGAACCCGGCCAGCGCTTTGGGCTGTATCGGTGGCACATCGCCGACCCGGTGCGCTTCAAGAAGGATCTCAAGGTCACCATCCAGGCCCTGGGCTGGCAAGACGGCGGGCGCTATCTGCAACTTGAGGATGACATTGCATCAGTGGGCTATTGGTATCAGAAGGAGCCGCACAAGCGGTTCCCGAAGCTACCCGCGGGGCTCTAAGCCCTGATGATTCAACACAACCACAGATGAACACAGATAAACACAGATCACACCTGGCCTCGCGGCGTCACTTCATCCAGACCTCTGTCCTGGCTGCGTGCGCCGGAATGATCCCTTCACCCGGGCCGCTGCTGGCGGCGGAGACGAAGAAATGGCCGGTCGGATGCCGGGACCTGCACCTCAAAGTAGCAGGCCAGCCCGACAGTTGGTCCTGCATGAAAGCTCTGGGAGCGGAAGGCACCGAGGTCTATGTCGGACTAAACCTGGCTTGCGCGAACTTGTTCCATCCGCAGCGCAAGTACACCGTCGCCACCCCCGACGGCGTTAAGGCGCTCAAGGACGACCTTGGGGCCAGCGGCTGCCGCATCACGGCCTTTATGATGTCCAACCGGTTCGACGAGCAGTTGGAGCAGGAGTTGGAGAGCGCGCGCGGCCTGGTCAAAGCGGCCCAGGCGCTTGGGGTGGACGTGATTCGCATTGACGTCGTGCCGCGCAAACTGAGCGGGGAGCAGTTCCTGCCGTTCGCTATTGACGCCGGAAAGCGCCTTTGCGCCATCGCCGAGGGCACGCCTGTCCGCTTTGGCGTGGAGAACCACGGCGAGATCACCAACAATCCCCTGTTCCTGGAAAAGCTGTTCGACCGGGTGGGCTCCGAGAAGCTTGGCCTCACACTCGATTGCGCGAACTTCTACTGGTGGGGGCTTCCGTTGAAGGAGCTTTACCCCACTTACGAGAAGCTCGCGCCGCGCGTGGTGCACACCCACTGCAAGAGCATCCGCTATCCGGCGGACAAGCAGAATGTCCAGCGCGAGATCGGCTGGGAATACGGCAAATACAATTGCCCCATCTATGAGGGCGACCTCGACTTCAAGCGCATCGTTGAGATTCTGCGCAAGGCGAATTACCGCGGCGACCTGTGTATCGAGGACGAGTCGCTCGGCAAATACCCGCCGAACGAACAGGCGGACATCCTGCGCAAAGAAATCGCCCTGCTCAAAGGGCTGGCGTAGGGGAATTCGGCGTTCACGGTTTGCTGCCGCAACGTCCCGGATCAGCGACCCGGCGCCACTGGCTCCCGGCATGCAACTGAAACGTCATCGCCGGGTTCGCTGCATCCGGTTTGTTGGGCCAGGTCATGAACTTCCTCAGAGACGGTCTCGATGTGGCTGGTGATCGCGATTCCACCGCACCAAAGCGGCGTCACTCATGTCTTCAAAAAGAAATTGGAGTTTCGGCGATTCAACATGTCCGTCGCAGAACAGCACGTTCGCTTTTCCTTGGTGGCGTGAATAAGATCTTAAAGTGCTCCCGCCTAAATCCTGCAAGCCGCTTGTGCGCTGTAGCCGCCCTTTGTTTTCTGTCGTATCCACGATGACGCCGCTGCCTCCGACGAATCCGTCTCCAATCGCCATCATTTCCAGCGGACCAACGACTTCTGATTCATGAACTGGGCTGGAGTCCACGTAGTTGGTGGTGCTATTGCCTTTGTGCCCGCCAAGGCCAAGCGAATCGGGGTCTTCCCATCTTCTCAGGCCATAGGCGTTGTAGCCGTAATTGGAGAGAGAATAAGTCGTGGTGCTGGTTCTGGTGCCCAACGTGAAGCCAGAAAGCGGGACAGCCGGACAATGCCAAACGGTGGAATGCCACCAGTTTGTTCCCAGCCGTTTCAGCGCCCACGGGTCATGCCCGGATAGGGCATCCTGCTCAAGAGCAGTCCGCCATGTGGTTGCGTGCTCGCCGCCATCGGACCAATGCAAATTAACATTCAGGGGGTACACATGGTAGTCCGCGACAAATTGCTGGAGTGCAAGACCCAGCTGGCGGACATTATTCACGCACCGGATTTGCTGGGCCTTGATCTTGGATTTGGAAATTGCCGGAAGTAATAGTGCTGCAAGAATTCCGATGATGGCGGTGACGACCAGCAGCTCAACCAAGGTAAAGCCGTCTCGATTGTCTCTTCGCATATCGATTGGACAGTTCCGTTGCTGAGTCGTCACGAATGCATGATGCAGGTCGCAGCCCAACGGCTCGTGGTCAGGCGAGGCGGGCCGAGCGCGTCCAATAAGAGACTGAGCGGGAATCCCGCCGTCGCCTGCACCACGCTTGTTCGCCTTGACGACGTGCCCCGTCATTTCTGCCCATCTGATTTGCGAAGCTGCTCGTGGATGGCGTTCAGGCCACTGATCACCTCGTTGAAGCCCTTTTGGACGCCGTAAAATAGAGCAACGACGAAAAACAGAATCAGCAGAAGTATAATGGTATTTGCCATAGGTTGCGTTGAGTTGGTTAGCTGTGAAAGTTTTCGGTCGGCGAACAGTATGTTTGGGACAAAGTCATAGATGGAAAGGCAAAGTCGGCACCTGGCTTTGGTTCCTCTCAGGCCGACACTTACGACTGCAGCCCTGCTCGCGCAAAGACAAAGTCGTGCAGAACGCCCACTCCGCCATGCAGATGAAGGCTGAAGGCTAAAGGCTGAAGTCGGGGAACACCGCCTGCGTAACGAGGCCGCCTGGGGGAACCTGTAGGATGCAGCGTTCAAGAAACTATTGGGGGGCCCCGTTCTCCGCTTGCAGCGGCAACTGGGCTTGGTCTTCAGGCACAGGTTCGGTGGCGATGGCGGCAACCGTGGCCCCATCCCCTCGCAGGCGCACCAGCGCGGGCCGGAGCAATCTTCCCTGGAACGTGTAACCCGTGGCTACCGTCTCTCCGACGACCGCATCGGCGGGCGGTTTGGCGCCTTCCTCGACCAACTGGTGCCGCTGCGCGTCGAACGGTTCCGCCTCGTTCGCGATGAACGGCGTTAACCCGACGCGGCGGGCGGCGTCGCGGCAGGCGTTCTGGAAACTGCCCATTTGCTCGATCAAGTTCGGCTGGCCGGATCGGGACGCGCCCTGGTTCAAGGCGAACACGTGATCGAGCATTCGCACCGCCACTTGCAACCATTCGCTTTCCACGCGGCGCAATTTCTCGACTTCCAGCCGCAGTGTCGCGCGCTCGGAGTCGTTGGCGCGCTTCATGAACTCGGTGAAGGCCTGTACTTCCCCTGTCATCCGTTCCGCGAGTTCCCTGGCCGACGCCGCGGTCTTGTCCGCCTGCTCCTGCGCGTCCTGCCACTTGCCGGTTGCGCCGCTAATCTGATTCGCAATGGCTTCCAGGTTCTTCAGTTGCGACACCACCGTATCGAGGGCGCCCGCTTCGGTCACTTTGACGAGCGCCTGGTATTCGAGGAGAAACGGCGCGACCGCCAGCAGCACGCCGCCCGCAACACATAGCAGGACAAGACAAAGTTCCCAATGCCCGAGCGTAAACTTGCTTTGATACGCGATGAAATAAGCGGCGCCCAGCAGGAGGCCGTCCCCGAGAAAGAACGGCCATTTGGACAACTTAGGTGCAATGGATTCGGTCATTGGCGCAAGGTGTAGAGGAAGCGGGGCGGGAGTTCAAGGCTGGACCGCCGGCAGGGCCGGCGGAAGTCCGAAATCCGAATTCCGAGATCCGAAAGAAGGCCGAAAACCGAAGTCCGAAGGAACATGGCCCCCAGGATGGGAATGGCGCTTAGTTAAGGTGTATATGCCCTGATTATAGTGACTTACCGATCAGCGCCGGGCTCTTTGCTAGCTTCATCGGAATGGGGACAGCAGCGTCCTTTATGACCCGCTCACATCTCCGTAGCCCCACCGTAGCCTCGCCGGAGCCTCACCGGATACTCCCCGTAGCACCTCTAACCCCGGATTAGAGGTGCTACGGCGAGTGTCCGGCGAGCGTCCGGCGAGGCTCTGGCGCGGCCCGCAGGATCTTCGGGTGTCCCCAGCGGTCCTGATTCTCTGCTTTCTCCTCGACTAGGCCGGGCCAGCGGCCCCAACAATGGGCCGTGCGCACGTGTGTCATCTTTAATCCGACGGCCCGGGGCGAGAAGGCCAGGCGCTTCCGCCACCACTTGGACGCCATCGGAGCGCAGAGCACGCTCAAACTCACTGTCGCCGCGGGAGATGCGCGCCGGCTTGCCGCTGAGGCTGTGCGCGAGGGTTTCGAGATCGTGGTCGCCGCGGGCGGCGATGGCACCCTAAATGAAGTCCTCAACGGCTTCAGCGATGTCCCGGATGGATTTGAGCGGGCGCGTCTCGGCGTGCTGCCGCTGGGAACCGTAAACGTGTTCGCTCGCGAGCTGGCTATTCCGACTAAACTGGACGCCGCCTGGGCCGCTATCGGCCAGGGGCGAGAAGTGAGGGTTGACCTGCCGATGGTGGACTACCACGCCAACGGCATAAGGGAGTGCCGCTATTTCGCGCAATTGGCTGGAGCCGGCCTGGATGCGCGCGCCATTGAACTGGTCCAGTGGCAGTTGAAGAAGAAGATCGGCCCTCTGGCTTACGTTGTGGCGGGGCTGAAGGCCTTGCTGGGCACCCAATCAAAAATCACTGCCGCGGGCGGGGGACACTCCGCGACGGGTGAGCTGGTGCTGATAGGCAATGGCCGCCTCTATGGCGGGCAATTCCGGGTGTTCCCGCAAGCCGACTTGCACGATGGCCGCCTCGACGTTTGCGTCTTTCCCCGCGTGACGTGGTTCACCCTCGCCCGCTGCGGCCCCAGCTTGCTGCTGCGCGGCACGCTGCCCGCTTCCGCGACGCAGGCTTTCCAAGCGGAATCGCTGACCCTCTCCAGCCCCTCGATCACGCCGCTGGAAGCCGATGGGGAACTCCTCGGCCACCTGCCCGCGACATTCACCATCCAACGATCTCGCTTGCGCGTTATTGTGCCCTGAAGGGCAAGGCTCAAGTTGGATGTTCTGTCCGCAGCCCCCGTCACGGGCCACGATTCACGTTTTACGTTTCAGAATTCACTCCCCCATCCCATACACCAACACCTTGAACGTGCCGGGAACGACGCTCGGGCGGCCCTTTTTCCCGCCAAACGGCTGGTCCGTTGCCCCGCCGAACTTGGCGCTGGCCAGGTAGATCCTGTGTGTCTTGGGGTCCAACGTCATCGTCCGTGCGCGCGGCTCGGTCTTGAGGGTCTGCACGACGGTCAGCTTGTCAGGTGAGTCCTCGTGCGCGATGGTGACCGTGCCGTCGCCGCAAGAGCTGAAAGCGAGCTGTGTGCCGCTGTCAAACTTGGTCGCGTCCACGCCCTGACCGATGGGCACCCTGGCTACCACCTTGCCGGTCGTGCTGTCCATCATCACCATCAGCTTGTTGCCGCAGCCCAGGAACAGGCGCTGATGATCCGGGTCGAGCGCCATGCCTGAGGCTTCTTCGCCCGGCGCAATCGGCCAGGTGTTCACCACCTTGTGAGTCTTGGTGTCAATAGCGACGACCTCGTTCTTGTCCTCAAGGTTGTTGTAAACCCGTCCTGCCTTTGGATAGGACACGGCAAATTCGGGTTTGCCGGACAGCGGGATGGTGGCCACGACCTTGCCCGTCTTCGCCTCGAACACGGTTGCCGAACCACCGCGCCCGTTGAAGGTATAGACCTCTTCCTGCCCCTCGTCGTAGAGGATCGCGTCGGGATTCTCGCCGGTATCAACCTTCGAGTTGGTCTTCAGCGTCTTGAGATCGAAGATGCTGGCCTTGTTCTCCCGCCCGTTGCTGGTAAACCCGAGGCCCAGCTTGGGGGCGACGGCAATCCCGTGTACGCCCGGTGTGTCGTCGATCTCGCCAACGACTTCTTCCTTGTCAATGTCAATCACGGCCACCTTCGTGCCGTGGCTTACATAGAGCCGGCGGGCGGCCGAGTCCACCTCCAAGTAGTCCCAGCTCCCGTCGCCGCTGACCGGGATTTCCTTGAGCAATTTGTAGGAGCCCGGCGCGGCGCCGACCGGGAATGTCAGGATGCCCGAGAGACCAAGCGCCGCCGCTCCGAGAAACCGACGATATGTTTGCATAGATTTTGGCTAGACTGTCGGATTGTTGACTTCCGTAGCAACCTACTCCCATCCCACCGCTTTGCTATAATAAAACACCGCAAGGCCTCAGTCATGGCGGGTAGGGCGGGCAGTCCTCTGCGCGCCGGGCCGGGATTATAGGCGTGCGGCGGCGTGCAGAGGACTGCCCGCCCTACCTCCTCCTGCCTTCACTGGGGCATTATAAAAAACAGTGTCATCTGCTCGATGGATGGTTAGAGTTTTCCTCATGAATCAGGACGACTCTCTCACCCGCCGGGCCTTCCTCGAAAAGGCCGCCACCATCACCGCCATCGGATTCGCCGCCCCGCACCTCGCCGCCGCCGCGCAGCCAGCCGCCCGACCCAAGCCAGGCCCGAACAGCCGAATCCACATTGGCCTGATCGGCTGCGGCGGCATGGGCCGCGCAAACCTCGGTGCTTGCGCCAGCCAACCTCATGTCGTCGTCACCGCCGCGTGCGATCCTTGGCAGGCGCGCCGGGACGCCGTGGTGCAGCAATTCAAGGACACCTGCAGAGGGTACCGCGACTTCCGCGAGATGCTGCAGCAGCCGGACCTCGATGCCGTGATCATCGCTCCGCCGCCCCACTGGCATGCGCTGATCGCCATCACCGCTTGCGAGGCGGGCAAGGACATCTACCTCCAAAAGCCGATGACGTTGCACCTGGCGGAGAGTTTTGCCGTCCGCAACGCGGTCAAGAAGCACAGCACCATCAGCCAGGTCGGCACGCAGATTCACGCGGGCGAAAACTACCGGCGCGTCGTCGAGTTGATCCGCTCCGGCAACCTCGGCCCGGTCAGCACCGCCCGCACTTTCAACGTAATGAACCAGATGCCCGATGGGGTCGGGCACAGTCCGCCCACTCAACCCCCTGCCGGATTCGATTGGGACCTATGGTGCGGACCCGCCCCGCTGCGCCCGTTCAATCCCATTCTCGCCAACGACTCCTATAACCACTGCTCGTGGATGGATTACAGCGGCGGCTGGACGCCGGGCATGGCACCGCACATCATTGACCTCCCGATCTGGGCGCTCGACCTCGGTTTTCCGCTCCGGACTAGCGCCAGCGGCGGCCGTTACTTTCTCAAGGACGATGGCGACGCCTACGACAACCACGAAGTCCTCTGGCAATACCCGAACTTCACGCTGACGTGGATGTCCTCCTTGACCAACAGCTACGGCTTTGACTTCGAAGGCGACCCCGCGCCGAAGCGGCGGCTTGGCATCTACTTCCATTGCGCGAACGCCACCGTCACTGCGGATTACGGCACTCTGAAGATCCTGCCGGAAGGAGACAAAATGAAAGACCTCGCGGCGCCGCCTAAATCTATCCCGCCTTCGCCGGGACACGAACGTGAATGGCTGGACTGTATCAAGTCACGCCAGCAGCCCACATGCAGCGTGTTCTATCACGTGCGCGTGAATGTGCCCATTTCGCTGAGCTTGCTCTCGCTGAAGCTCAGCCGCTCGATTCGCTTTGACCCCGCGACCGAGAAGATCGTGGGCGACTCCGAAGCGGCCAAATTGGCCGTGCCGATATACCGGGCGCCCTGGAAATTCCCGAAGCAGTATCTGACAGGCTAGCTGAGCGTTCTACTTGTGGCTGCTGCTGCGATCCTGGAGCCATGCGACGTCGGGGTTGTTGGGCGAGGCAACATTCAAGGTGATCAGCCCGTTGGGGCTCAAGGGCGGCGTGGTGCGGGGGTCACGCCATTTTTTGATTTCCGCGTGGCCATCCGCAAACAGGATGCCGGCGGCGCTGCCATGATAGCCGGCAGGATAATCCACAATGCGGGCACTGCCTCCGCGATCCTTCAGATCGGTCTGGGACAGGCCGTCGTTGATGCTGTCCTCCCGTTCGTCAATGAACACCCAGGCCAGGGAGGGCGATGGCCGTTGGATGTCCGTGAACTTCCGGAAGATGATGTACTGGTCCTGGCCGATGTCCACGTTGAGGATGTAGTTCATCCAGCAGTTCATGGACATACTGCGGACGCGCGGAAGCGACTGCGTGCCAAAACGCGCCACGCTGTGGTCGGCCGGACAGTGATAGACGGCCGGTGATTTCACGTAGGGGCCGATTTGCGAGTAGCGCGCGTCAGTCAGGTAGAGCGTGTTAGTGTTATCGGGATTGTTGCTGCTGAAGTCGAGCCAGCCGGAAACCCAGGTATCAGGGGCCGCGTAACCACCGCCGCTGACGCCGGCGATGCGGTCGTTGTTGTCCTGCGCGTACATGAACCAGCCCAGTTGGAGCTGCCGCAAGTTATTCATGCAGCTTATGCCGTTGGCCTTCAACTTCGCGCGGCCTAGCGCGGGCAGAAGCAGCGCAGCAAGAATGGCGATGATCGCGATGACCACCAGCAACTCGATCAGGGTGAAGCCGTTTGCGCGGCAGGAGTGCAGGCGGCGGGCGCTTGCGGGGTTGGAGGGGCATTGTCTCTGGCACGGCTGCATAGCGGAAGGCTAAGGATGCGGATGTTCTGGGTCAAGCGCGCCGTGGGCTCCGGAATAGAGAGAATTCACTTGTTTGTTGCTCCCATTGGCGCACAATTCGTTCCGCGCCGGCAAGGATGTGATGGCTGGCGCGACAGTCACAAACCATTAATAGAAACAGCCTGATATGAAGTCCCCAAAAATGAATGTCTCAAGTCAACGGCTTACGCTGCCCGTGTTAGCCGCGATGACGCTGTTCGGCTTGCCGGCGGCAAACGCTGACAGCTACCCGGACACCGTCAAAGCGGACAATCCCGTCGCTTATTACCGCTTCGAAGACCCCACGAACGCGACCACGGTCATTGATAGCAGCGCCTCCGGCGCTAATCCGGGGACGCTCGTGTTTGACGACTATGGAGCGTGGCCACAGTTAGGCCAACCTGGGCTCGGTTCCAATTCCATCGCCTTTCATTTGTACACCGATACGTTCGGAGTACCGGAAAAGTCCTACGTCAGCGTGCCGTATAGCCCGGACCTCAACCCAGCGGGGTCATTCACGACCGAATGCTGGGCGCGCGCGACCAGTTGGGGCGCCGAGAATCGTTGTTTCCTATCCAGTTTCCAAGACTACAGTGCAGGGTGGTGGTTCCGCCAGGAGGCGGGAACAACGCCCCGGTGGCTTTATGTGCAAAACGGGGGCGGGATCTACATGGCGGCAGGATACATCACCAAAAATGAATGGACTCACCTGGTCGTAACCTACGATGGCACGACGGTTTATTTCTACGCCAACGGCACCAATTTGTGGAACTCCACAGGCACGGTTCCGGCTCCCAATACCCTCGGCCCGTTATGCATTGGCGGCGACCCTGCCATTGGTAACGAGTTGTTCGACGGGAACGTTGATGAAGTGGCCATCTACACCAACGCCCTGACGGCGGACCAGATTAAGTTGCACTACGCGGTAGGGGTCACCAATTTCTTCCTTCCCCCGGTTGCCGCTTATGTGGTTTCCGATCCCGCACCTGCCTCTGCCTACGCCGGGCGCACCGCCACCTTCTCCGTTGACGCAGACGGAACCACTCCGCTGTCCTATCAGTGGTACAAGGGCATTACGCCGATCGACGGTGCCACCAGCGACATTCTGACGTTCACCTGCGCTTACGCCGACAATGGCGCGAACTACAACGTGGTGGTCACCAACCTTTACGGCTCGGCCACCAGCGCCCCCGCGGCCCTTACGGTCATGACGGACCTGACGCTCGAATCGAGCCCGGCCTCGATCACGCGCAATGTTGGCAGCAAGGCGGCCTTCATCGCGGTTGCCGGCGGGGCACTGCCGGTCACCTATCAGTGGTACAAGGGGGCGTCGCAGATCCAAGGTGCGACCGACCAGGTCCTGTGGTTGTCCAACGTCCAGCCCGCGGATGACCAAACAACCTACCATGCCTATATCGCCAATCCCTGGACGAATACCAACAGTGACCCGGCCACGCTGACGGTCGTCCCGCGGACAGTGACCGTGCCGATCACCGGCTATGCCAAAGTAGTGATGGCGGATGACCCGGTGGCCTACTGGCGTTTGGATGAGCCGGATGCGAGCACCACGGCTGTGGACGCCGCCGGCAGCTTCGATGGCACGTACACGCCTGGAGCTGGGTCCATCACCTACGGAGTCGCTACTGGAATCCCGCATGAAACCGACAAAGCCGTCTCGGTTAATGGCAACGCCCAGGTCCAGATCCCGTGGGCGCTGGAACTCAACCCGCACGGCCCGTTCTCGGCTGAGCTTTGGATTGAACCCCTTGCGCTTAGCCCGGGCGGGGATTCCATTGACGTGGCGACTTCGGAAGGGAGTGGCCCAAACGGTTGGTTGCTCTATCAACAGACCGACAATTCGTTGGTGTGGGTGCTCTTCAGTGAAAACTGGAATGCCGCCTGGCTTGGGGCTGGGCCTGTGGTTGAGGCCAACGAATGGTACCATGTGGTCTTTACCTACGACGGCACGCTCTTTCACAGCTATTTCAACGGCAACCCCGTGGCCCAGCAGGCCTACGACGCATTCGTCCCGAATGGGGACGGCTGGACCAGTCTGGGCTTCCGCTTCGACGGCAATGGCCTTGGTTTCAATGGCGCCATAGATGACGTCGCCTTCTACAACAAGGCCCTTACACCCGACCAGGTCCAGGCGCACTACAACGCCACCGTGAAAGTGGGCGTCACGCGGTCGGGCAACAACGTGATCCTGTCTTGGCCGTTCGGGACGCTCCAATCGGCGTCCATTGTCACCGGTACGTACACCAACATGCCGAGCGCGACCTCGCCCTTCACCAACGCGATAAGCCAGGCGCCGCAGTTCTATCGGGTCAAAGTCCAGTAATGGGGCGTTGACGGGTTGGAATTTGAGGCCGGGGTGGTGTCACCCCGGCTCTTTTTTTTCTGAAGGGAATCAAGGGCTGGCAGGCGCCAGCACGACGCGAAACCCTACGTCGGATGGGATCGAGGCGGGGGAATAGCCGATTCGCCAACTGGAACGGCAGTCAACCCAGGGAAAGGCGGATGCGCCGCCGCGGATAGCGTGGTAGGTGTCGTCGGTTGCGCCTCGGAAATCGGTCACGGGTTGGGTCGGCGCCGACCCGATCCAGTCCCAACACCACTCGAAGACGTTGCCGTGGACATCTTTGAGGCCCCAGGGGTTTGGCTGCAACTGTCCCACTGTGTGAGTGGTCCCCTGGCTGTTGGCATCATACCAGGCATAGGTGCTGAGCTGCGACTGGTCGTCGCCAAAGCTGAACCAGTTGGTGGTGCCTGCCCGCGCGGTGTATTCCCATTCCGCCTCCGTGGGCAAACGATAGACGTAACCATCGGGGAGGCGCAGGGCCCGGCGCTCCTGCTGCGTCAGCAGGGCGCAATAATCCATGGCATTGCGCCAAGTGATACTCTCGACGGGACGATCCAAATCCCCGGTTATAGTGGCGGGATTGGTGCAGGTCAGGTTCTGGTATTCAGACTGGGTCACCTCGAATTGGTTGATCCAGAAGCCGCGGGTCAAAGTGACCTGAAACTGCGGCAACTCATTGGGTGTTTTGTTCGGATCACTAGCCGGAGTGCCCATCAGGAACGTGCCGGGCGGGATATAGATCATGGAGTCGGGCACCTGGAGCCTGGGGAACCTCATGACCCTGTAATAGCGGGCTTCTGACTGCGCGAGGCCGTCTTCGATAGCGGAGAACCTGGCGCCGTTAGTGATCACCTGAGAACTGAGCGACGCCCATACGGCGTCGGCCAGGTTGGTCTTGGACTGGACCTGGAATTGGTCCCCCCGCATGCCCTGCCAATTCAGCATCAGGCTGTTTCCAGCAATGCTCGCGGAGAGCCGCGGCGGCACGAACGGGGCATAGTCGGTGTCCACGAAGGCCGCTTTGTAGTCGGAATACAACTGCTGCATCTGGGCCCGCCGGGTCTGATCCCAGCTTGCCAGGAAGGCGACAGGATTCATGTAGTTCAAGAAGTCAAAGGTGACGAATTCCTCGACGTATGGTGCCGTGGCCTCAAACTGCTTCCGAAGGCGCGTCGCATCGCACGGGCCGAAGGTGCCGCCGGTTATTCTGAAAGACTCGAGGTTGGCCCAGAACCTTACTCCTGTTGAATCACAAGCACTTTGGAAGGCGTGGAAGTAAGGGGCCACGCGCTGGAGGATGTTGGTCTCCCACTGTTGTGCGCCCACGCTGTCCTGCAGCAACAGGATACCAATGCCAGACTGGTCGAGGATTTGCCGGTAGAGTTGCTCGACCTGGCAGGGAGGCGGGCGGGAGCTGCTGATGAACGGCGAAACCAACAAGGGCATGTCGCCGGAGATCGCCTGGCAGGATGCATGGACGCCCTGGAAGAAGGAGCGCAGTCGCTGCACCTCGGCGGGCTGGTAGCTCGCCGTCCACGGCTCGTAGGGGAGGTACCATCCCGCAAAGGAGCTATGCCGGTTGCCGGACAGGTAGCGGTCCCACGCCTGCTGGGCAACGACCGCCATTCGGGATTGGGTCTCGAACAGGAAGTTGCTGCCGGTCATGTCGTGGTTCCAATTGGGTAGGTAAAGTCCCAGGAAGACTTTGAAACCGTTCGTGTCGGCGTAGTCCAGGATGGTCTCGGTGGCGTCAGGCTGGCCGCTGGGGCCGATGAAGGAATACAAGCTGCCGTTGTTATTCTCCCTGACCAGCATTTGGACGATGACCGTGTTTATCCTGACCGCCTTCGTGCTTTCGAGGACCGCTTGCCAGGTTTGAGGAGGCCAGCTCTGCATTTCCGTGCCGTACTGCATGAAGGTGCCGGAAAGACGCAACGCGCCCGAAGCTGCTGAGCTGGTCTGAGTTACGCAGCAGGCAAAGACGGCCCACACCAGGAATCCCGCAAAGGCAACAACGGCTTTCATCCGTCGCGTGGCCTGATTTCCCCAATGGCAAAACGCATGCATGATTCCTGACTGTGGAAGAGCGTATTGCCGGACCGCTTTTCACACAACTCTTCCTTGGAAGCGATTTTCGGTGGTGACATAGCGTCCTCTACCGTGCGCTCCCCCCTCCAAAGAGAAGCCCCGCTCAGGCTTTCGCGCCGAGCGGGGCAACGTTGTCCAGAGTTACCGCCTTAAGGCGTATAGAACAACTGGTAAAAGCCCTTAGGCTGGCCTGCCGGAATGGGCCAGGTCTGGCTAGTGGCAGTGGCCTGAATCGTGGTCGTGGTCCACTGCGAGAAATCTGACGTCTGCCGGAGTGTGTAAGTAGTTCCGGGGATAAGGTCGCTCATGCTAAGTTGCAGGCCATTCCCCTGCCGAACGACCGCCAATACCGGCGGAACGGTAATCATGATATTATCAACGGCAAAGGTTCCTGACATGGGCTGGGAATCAACCGTTCCCTGCCAGCCTTCCACCAGGACCCGCCATTGGACGAGGTTGCCGGTATCCACGACCGCTCCGCTCCAGAACTGGCCGAAACTGGCCTCCAACTTGGTCCACTCGGACGAGGTCACCGGGGCAGAGGTGGTGAAATTAATGGCGTTGCCGCCCTGATCGTAAAAGGAGAGGTAAAAAACTGTGCCACCGTCCGCGACCGAGGCCAGGGTGGGATCACCTTTGAACCAGAGCGAGGCCGTGGCATTGGTCGGGAACGAAAACGGCGTCACGTAAGCCGAATAAACAGCGCCCCACGGCCATTGGCCGGCGCCGAAATCAATGGCGAGCTTCAGGGCGTTGGTGCCCTGGGGGGCCGGCGTTTCAAGCGAGGCGGTGGTGACAGTAGGCCCGCCATTTACGTAATGGTAAAAATTGGTGAGAGCCGTCGAATCCGAGTAGCCTTCAAAGTCGTCAATCCTGGCTCGCATGGGAGACGGCGGTGGGAACTCGATCAAGGCCGTGTCGCGGATTTGCAACTCGTCAACATAGATAGTCGCGGTGAACGGAGCCCCCGCAGGGTCACCTTGACCGTAGATGAAAATCTTGAACTGCACGATGTTGGACAAGTCGGGCATTCCAAGAGTGTCCCAGGTTAACCCGATCGTGCTCGCCTGGAAGTTGAATGCTTGCCAGTTGGTGGTCGTTGTGGGGACGGATCCTCCCCAGCGACCGAACTTGCCGCTTCCGTCCCAGACGTAGATGAAGAGCTGCTGGTAACTGGCATTCGTGAACGCGGGGTCGCCGGCAATCCTGAGGGTCACGTATTGAGTGGGATCGATGGAGATCGGGGCTGGCAGCGGCGACGGGCTGAGCACTGTGGTCTGCCAGGCATTGGCGAGCATGTTGACGTCCACGCGCATGGAGTTCGTGCCGGTCGAGTGATAAGCCACGTAGGGCGAGAGAGTTACCATCGTGCCCTGGTCGGCGTTCCACACACCCTGCAAATCGTAATCGCTCGGGTATTCTTCGAAGTTCTCGATCATCATCTGCGCGTTGGCTGTTAGGGCAAATAGGCAGCCGCATACCATGCTAATACATTGGGAGGTTTTATTCATCTTCATGAGGACATTACGCGTTCAAAGTTTTACTAACTCTATGGCGAGTCTAGCAGGCGGGGGTATCCGGTCAAGCCTATCTTCCACGTAGGGCAAGGGCTAACTTTTTGAATATCAATGAATTACATGAACCTATGGCGCTCCTGGCACGTATCGAATCGGCAAACCAGCTCGCTGGGGTGGAATGAGCGGGATTAAGCGCAGAGGATTTTCCGGAAGTGA
>Ga0224558_1002653_pt1 | contig 16010 bp, 17 predicted proteins | sample 714S32024metaG_FD_180682 | JGI IMG/M metagenome (GOLD analysis project Ga0224558, IMG submission 180682) | Peat soil microbial communities from Stordalen Mire, Sweden - 717 S3 20-24 | ecosystem: Environmental > Terrestrial > Soil > Wetlands > Peat | place: Sweden: Norrbotten County, Stordalen... | reverse complement strand
CGTAAACCATGCTGTTGTGAGGGATGGCGACTCGGGCAAAATCGGACGGGAGGAAATGCACACGGGAACGGTAGGGGCGTATATGAGCCGTATAACGCGAAACCTTTTCGGTTGTCGATGAATTCCACGTGCGCCGGCCAAAGGTCTGGTTGAACCTGAACGAGGCGTTGAATCTGGCCATGTTGTTGTTGCAGCAGAGGGTCAGCGCGAAATACTTCGCTGCACTGGGCGCTGCGTTGTAGTCATCGCGCAGCCGGTGATACGCGGGCTTGTCGTCTTTGGCTACGCAAAGAGCCTGGGTATCATAAATGATGGCGTCTCCATGCATCAGTGCCTGTTGCGCCCCGATCAGGTCTCGGATGATGTCGTTCACGATGACGCGTTCGAAATGGGGCACAAGGTTGCACCAGACGCTGCCGCCGCCGGCGAACAGATCAACCAGTGTAGGCCGGCTGTAGTCAAACACTGGCATCAACTGAGGAAGGAGCCGGTATTTTGATCCGGTGTAGTTGAATGGTGGTTGGACCAGCACGGGCATTCTCGCAGCACCGGTTTGCTGGGCGAAGCCGGTGTCAGTTGAAGCTGCCCCCCTTGAAATGCATGCGCGTGACAGGTGCGCTAAACATCTCCAGCCATGCTGCACCGGCCGGCCGTGGGGCCGTGGCTTCTCAAAATTCGTCTATGGGTTTGCGCCGCTTGGGTTTGCCCAGGAATGCTTCGTAGTTTGGTGCCCGGTGTGTGATGAGCGCCTCCATCCGGTGATTTCCGTCCTGCATGGTCCAGTCCCAGGCCTCGTGATACAGCAATACGACGGGAGGAACTCTCTCGCCGCGCTTAAGCTGGCCGAGGTATTTGCGCACTCCACGCCGGTAATGCCCTTTGCGGCAAAATACGTCCCCGCCTTCTGGAATATCCAGCTTCAACATCACCGGCCCTGCCCACAGATAATCGTCGGGGTCGAAGGGCAATGCGAAGGCTGTCCCAGGTTTGTGAAACTTGGAGAACCCTACTCCAGCCGCCCGCCATTCCTGCCATTTCCCGCGGATGCTGCGGACTGCGTCATGTGCCGTTTCAAACACACGAGGTTTGCGTGCGCTCACAGCCATCTCACAGTCCTCCCGTGGATATCCCACTGCTCCCCGATAAGCGAAGCGGCTTCGCGCCGGGTCAAATCGGCTCTGACCAGCTTGTCCTTGCCGTCGAAGACATCCCAGCGACCACGGGAGTTTTTCTGGCGGTACCAGTGAGGAGGTTTTGGACTTGCAACCTTGTTGGTCCTGGGCTTTTTCATGCGACCTCTTCAAAGGTCGGTCGCCTGGCCATCCCGAATTCCCTCAGCAGGGGCTCGAGTTTGGGTTTCTCACGCCGCAGCCATTGGCTGGCGAATCCAGGGCATCCTCGGCAGCGCTTCGCACCGTTGGAATGCAGTCGTTCTTCGGCCTGGGGAAATTGCTCATGCACAGCCTTCAGCAGTTCATAGCGCAGGGCGAACAAGCGCAACGCGCCGTCCCGGATATGACCCAAGGATGCTCTGCCTCCATAACAGCAGATATCGCGGATGCTGCCGTCGGGGTTAATGGTAAATCTGAGTTCGGATGCAGGGCAGCAGAGCCCATCTTGCAGGCCCATTTCGTTCTTCAGCGCCCTCCCGGCCGGACTGAGACGATCTGGTTCTGTCCATTTGGCATCAATGCCAACATTGCCCGATTTGATTCCTTCAACCAGCAATGGGATGGCGTGATGCCCCGGTTGCATCATGCTCGCGTCCTTGGCCTCGTAGTATTCCTCCTCGGACATGCTCTCGCCACACGCTTCACAGCGGCGGCGGCCTTCCTCGTAAGCCAATGCTCCGCCGCATTGACACAAGGGCTCAGGCAGGTCGAACCACTCGTAGGGGTTTTCCAGGGCTTCCTGGAGGGCGCGCCGGTTGATGATGTGCTTTTCCCCTTTCCGGAACGGATCGTGCCAGGTTGAGTTGGAGATGCGAATGGCCAGCTCCTCGCGCGCCACCGCTTCGCCGACGATGCCTGCGAATCGACAGGTGTCCTTCCACGACCGCAACCACCATCCGTTGGTGGTCATTTCCATTTCCAGATCGTGGCTCAATGGGTGATGCGAAATGTGGCTGTGGATCAAGGCAAACCGCTCCAAATCCAAGGTTGGTTCGCCGCCCAACAAGTTCAGCCGGGTGCGAAAACCCCAATCCCGGAAGGTGCTTGCGGCCAGGAGGACCTCGTCAAGGACACCCGCTGGCATCCATTCGGCATTCGCTCCGGGGCCTGCGGCAAACATGCAGTGGGCGCAGGCGAAGCCGCAGCGTTTGGTCAGGAGGAGGGTGAAAGTGACTTCTCGATCCTCTCCACCCGTGAGAGCGTCCCGCCATTCTTCGAGCTTATTGGGTTGGCTCACTCTTTTCGAGTTTCGCCGGCTTTCGCGCTGCCGTTCGGGCGCCACTTCAACGCCCAAACCAAATCCTCCTCCGTCACTGGCTTCCCTCTTTGGATTGCCAGCAGTTTGACCAACTTGACCAGTTGGCGGATGTCCCGGCCGGACAAGTGGTGCTGTTGGGCGAATTCCCGGCAGGAAGCATCAGAAAGGTCAAGCTTCTGGATCTCGCTTTGAATGCGGAAAAGTTCTCTTCGCTCGCTGGGGTCCGGATATTGGTAGTCCAGATGAACCAGCGCCCTGGAACTGACGGCATCATCGATGGTAGTTCCCTTGTTGGTCGTGAGGAAACAAAGGCCGCTCAGATTCTCCAGCAAGCGCAGAAAAACGCCGACGATGGCGTTTTGAACGATGTCGTCTGCGCGGGCGTGGACATAGACGTCGGCCTCGTTGATCAACAGGACGGCGCTCCAGCGCCTGGCGCGCAGCAGGGCGTGCCGCAGATTCTCCTCCACTTCCGGGGGACTGATTCCGAGTTGGGAGCATTGCAGCTCGTAGAGCGGTCGGTGGTTTTGCTCGGCGAACACCTGAGCCGTCAGGGTCTTTCCCAGACCAGGATCGCCTTTGAGCAGGATCAGGCATCCTCCGGTTTTCCCGGAGATGACGTCGCGATCTTTGAGCCGGAGGGCATGCCGCAACACCTCGAGGAGCCGGCGGGTCTCTTGGGGGATCACCAGGTAACGGTCAATGTCATCCTGGTATCGATACGGTTTAAAGTCGGCGATATGGGCGATGATTTCCTCGTGCCCGAGCAGGTCGTAGGCGTAAACCAGGGGATGCTGCGGCATTTCAACCTCCCGGCCCTCCTCATTCCACTGGGAGACGTCTGCGACCTTCCCATCGTCTGCGTCCTTCAGATTGTGCCGATGGTCCATGACCACCAAGCCCGGCAGATCGGGATTCTCGGGCAAGCGGTATGTCTCCGGCTTCCAACTGCCTTCCGTGTCGCGGATTTGGACCCAGCCGTTGGCGACAAACTGTTCCCCGGTCTGCGCATGGTATTTCTCGTAGGTCTCCTGGTGCTGGCGGTATTCCTTCAGGAGATCCTCGGATTCCAAACGCACCTGGAATGCCTCAAGGATCTGGGAAAGGTTCCTGCCGCGCAGGTCCCGGCTGTAGAAATCCAGAGTGACTTCCTTCCGTTGACCCAGTTGCCAGGCGGCCAGTCGGAGCCGGACGTGCGGTGTGGAATATCGTCCCCCATTATCCTCGCTCACCCCCTCGACCACGTAAGGCAACCAGTGCAGCATCTCGGTGCCGTGGAGAAACACCCAATAATGAGGTAGTTTGCCCAGGCATAGGATCAGCGCCTCCTTCAGGGCGCCGACGGATTTGATTTTGTTCAGCAACGGGTTTGCTTGAACGTCAATCAGGCTCCTTAACTGGCGTTTCAGTCGGCTGATTTCCTTGGAGGGATTCTGCCGCTTTTGGCAGGCCTCAATCAAGGTGAGGCGGTCTGTCTCCGGCAGAAACTGGTGTCCGACCTCCACAAAAGGTTGTTGGGTCCGCCTGGCGATGTCGAGCAGGTCCTTTTTCTCCAACTTAAGGCCGCGGAACAGCTCGAGTGGGATTTGCAATTGCATGGATGTCCGGGTTGCTGGGAGAAGGTCCTTATCCACGCCGCCGTGGGCCTGATTCCTTGCCGCGACGCGCTTTGGTCGCCTCAAGAACTTGGCTCTCGCGCCACACCTTGTGCCGAGAGCAAACGAACAGGCGTTCCCCGTTGTCGGTCTTGGTCCGCTGGCTGTTCCAGTCCACGTCGGTCTCCCCGCAATAATCCACTTTCAGTCTCCCATTTTTGGAGAGGCTGACGTCGGCGCTGGAGGTTCCTTCGACAATCTCCAGCGTCCCGATAATCTCGTCGCCTTCCGGTGATACGGCGTTCATCTGTTTCTGGTTGCGTCCGGTTCCAGCCTCCATTCAAGAAATGGCTGGTTTTGGTAGAGTTTGCGAATGGTCTCCGCGCACGTAGCCCCAGGCTGAAGCAGGCCAAAAGGGTGGCGTTCAGGAGTCAGCCCGTAGTAGCCCGCCTGCTCCTGTCGGGTGTGCCGCAGCACGTCGCCCACTCGATACGGGGGCCGCCCCGTTGGCGCCAGGGCCATGATTTCGTCGCGTCGCGGACTGTGTAATGGAGACAGGCGGCGCTCGAGATACGCGCAGAGATTTGCAAACCAAACCCTGTCCGTTGACTCCTTTTCTCCGCACGCTTGCGTCCCGTTTCGCAGGTAAGCCAGGAAACCGGGAGCCAGGCAGAAGGGATCTTCTTCCGGAGTTACATCCATCAGGGCCTGGACCTCTGCCTTGGGCAGCAGATGGTAAGAGGTGCTCCATATTTGCGGCGGGAATTGCATTTGGACCGCCGGGACACAGTAGTCGGCCTTGATGATGTCTGCGGAGATTTGCGTTGCCGCATTCCACAGGGTGCTGAATCCGTTCTCGTCCAGGAGAAGGTGTTTTTGGGCCGCAAGCTGAACCACTTCGGTGATTTCGCTGAACCCTGGAAAGCGCCCTCGAGTCAAGCGGCACTGCTGCAAGGTGTCTTTGGTGTCCTGCATTCTTTGCCGCAGTCGCGCCTCCAGGTGCGCCGGGAGATGCAGCTTTTTCAGGAAAACGGGTGCTTTCGAGGCTTTGTGGTACCAGATGACGGCGCGATCAAAATCAACGCGCCGGACAGGTTCCTCAGGCGGGCTTTGTTTCCTGGCCGGGATGCAATCCACCAGGCATTTGTCGAGGTCCGCCTGGCCGCTGAAAAGGTAGTTCTCCGCCTCGGTCTTTATCAAGCAGGGGAAGTGCGCCAACAGTTGGCGGACGGAGGTGTGGTAAAGCTCCAAGCGCCGGTCCGAATTCGTTTCCTGGATTCCCTTTTCCAGCGCTGCCAGCGCTTCGTTCCAGCTTTGAACCGCGCAATAGCACGTTTCTCGCAACACCTCAAAGTTTTCCGTCGTCCAGGCCAACGCCCCTTCGGCAACGACCAGGTGCGGGCCCTCGCAACTTTGGCTACTGGGCAACCGGTTCAACAGTGTGGCCTCGGGCGTGAGCAGGTAGGCCCCCTGCAATTCCTTGTTTAGATCGTGGACGTGGGAGAACAGCTCCTTGAGAAAATAGAACGTCGTGCCATTCCGCAGGATCAGCAACGTCACCTGTTCGGCGTCGGGAAATGCGCTGCGAGCGGGGGGTAAAACCTTGGCGTGGATAATTTGAAACGCGAGTATCTGGTTGTCCGGGCTGGCGGCGATCCCGGTTGGCTTTCCCATCTCAGGTGCAACCTGGCCCCACAACTTTTGGAGTTCAGGGAATCGTTGGAATACTGCCTGAAGATCCGGCGACAAGCTCTTGCCTTGTCCAGTCAGACGCCGTTGAAGCAGGTGCGTCTGCGTCTCGAGTGCGTCGCGGAGGGAAAGGTTCATGAATCCGGGGCTTGGCGAGGTTTCTCAGTCTTCGATCTTGAGCCCCTTCAACGTCATTCGCTGCCGCCCGGCATTGAGGAATTCCGTCGCCGAGACCACCTCTTCGTCCCTGGCCCACCAGGTCCCGTCACTGAACTGGATGTCTTGCGCCTGACGTTCCACGCGAACCCGGCAAACCGGCTCCAGATTCCTGCGGCTGATAAGCCGGTAGGTGTAGCGGTCACCGCCTGGAACGCGCGCCACCATTACGGCGGCGTGGTCTTTGAAGGCTGCCAGCTCCGCAGGCAGCTCCTTGGGCAGAACGATAATTCGCACATCCTGGGAGCCTGCAAAGGGATCGAGCGTGACTCGTCGGTGCCCGTTGCCGGCGGCCAGGAAATTCAGCGGGCATCCATGTTCGTTTCTGATCCCGGTCCTTACGATGGTGAGGGCATTGCGGACCAGCTTGCCTCGCTGGCGTTGTGCCACGATGACAGTGTCGCCTTTTTGGCAGTTGAATTGCCTCGCCAGTCTCGTCACGGCTTTTGTTTGGCGTCAAAGTTTGCACGCATCGGCGGAATGGAAGTGGCTGGTTTGGCGGCGACGAGGTATTACTCCCGGTCCTGCCGAAACGGACTTGATAGTTGGGCGCTGGCGCATCACCGCACCGCGGTTGGGGCTACAAAGGCGCAGTCCCTGACGGCCCGTCCTCTTTCTTTAGAGATCGCGGCAGGCTGGCCGTGCAAGGGGCCAGGGCGGCGGATGCCCAGAGGAGAGACGTAAGTGCCACCTAAGGCAACGCGATCAAGGCTTGCCGGGCGCGGTGAGTTGGTTGGGATTGGCGCCGGGTTCTTCGGGCGGTGGTGTGTTCGTGTCGGCTGGCCGGACCGGATCGAACTTGGCGGGTTGTTCGGGGTCAATTTCCCTCAGGGCTGCCAATAGAGCGTAGCGGTAGTTGGTATTCGTGGCTGTGGCGATGGTATTTGTGAGGTCGGGTACGGCGGATCGGGCATGGTCTTTGAATTTGCCGAGGGCATCCAAGGCAAACATCCGGGTGTCCTCGTCCGCCTCATGGACGCATCGCAGGATTACGGGGACGAAGGTTTCGGACGTTCCGCCCAGCTTTCCGAAGGATATGGCCGCGTTGAGGCGCACGCAGCTCGCCTTGTCGTTCAGCATTGCCTCGAGCCTGGGGCGGAGCCGGGCGGGGTCGGCTCCGATGTCGCCCAGATCCCAGGCGGCAAGGGCACGGGCGACGTCGTTGGTATTCGAAAGCTCATCGAGCAGAGCGGGAGCCGCAGCCGGGCCGATTTTGGCGAGGATGAGGGCGGCTTTGCCTTTCACCAGGTCTTCTTTGTTCGTGAGCATGGCTATGAAGTGAGGAGTGGCTGCTGAGGCGACATCGGGAAATTCCGAGAAGACCCAGAAGGCCATGCCGGGGCGACTGGGGCGAAAGGTGGTGCGGATCAGGACTGGGCCGGTGTGAAAGCGGGAACGGAGCCAGTCGAGGGCTTTGCGGTATGCCGGTTCGGTGCCCGGCGGTTCGTCCTCAATGAACCATTTGAGCAGGAGAGGGAGGTTGTTGGTTCCGATAGTGGACACCGCAACCCGGGTTCGAGCCTGTTCGGCTGGGGGAAGACTTTGATTGTGAGTTCGTGAAAGCCAGTAGCGGAGGGGGTTGCCCTGGTAACGCGGCTCGGCTGGCGGGAGCGTGGAGATTACATAGAGCGGGATGGCGATGACCGACAGAAGGAGCGCGAGCTTGAGAAGTCTCTTGCGGTTGCGGGACGGGCTCGCGGTCATCGGCAGATGGTCTGTTGCTTCCTGACGCGACGGATTGGGCTACGGTGTCGTGTCTGGCGGGTCAATTACCCGCCACCAGAGCTCGCCGATAGCGTTGACGGCGGGGTCAAGGGCGCGAGTACGGCGAGGTTGCTGAGGAAACGGGAGCAGGTGCCTGGCGGACCGCCGGCATTAATGCATTGGCTGGCGGGAACGGCGGGGGCAGTGATGAACCAGAAAGCGAGGAGCGCGAGTGGCAAGGCGAAGGGGAATATCCAGCGGCGGCGACTGCGGACAGGGTTCATGGCATTATGCTGCAGGCGGGTCGAAGATGACGCCCATGAAAAGAATGGCCGCCGAATTCGAGTCCTCGATTAGGAATAGAAATGGCCGGTCGAGAATCATTTCGAAGGGTTTGGGCGGGTTCGGCTCGGGTGCTGACAGTTCCATCGCCAAGCCTGTGACTGCCGCGGCTTCGGTGCCTTCTTCGTTCACCTCGACAAACGCTCGCTGACGAACGGCCGATATGAAGAGCGGGTCATCGGAAATCCCGGAGAAATCGGCCTTCCCGAAGGCGGCTCGCATTCCCATCGCGATGAGGGGCTGATTGAGTTCCACGCTGTAACGCGCCCTGAATTTGGGGAGGACCACCATTCCTTGGCGCTCGGCAAAACCAGGACGGGCGACGCGTTGCCATTTGTCTCCGGTCATGATCGAAAGGAACTTTTGGGGCGAGGAATCGGGATCTGGGAGGAAGAGGTACATGGCTAGCGAGCAGCCTTGATATTCGAGGCGCACAGCCTGGTAGCCGGTCCCTCGACGGTAGGTGAACTTCCGACTCTGCTCCATCATGGGGAGTTTCTTTTGCGCGCTGCCGGACAGATGAAACGGGCGCTCACGGGTGGTCTTGGGATCGAAGGGTTCGAGCCATTTGCCTTTGAAATAGACGGCGTTCGCAAGGAAAAGCTCGGTCAGAGGACGGATCATGCCGTCCGCGATGGCATTGATTTTGCCGTGGGTTTTTTGGGCGACCCAGGCGTTCATGGTTTGCACCGAGCGGGGGTCGTTGAAGTCCAAGGCGGCGATGGTGGCGTCGAATGACTGTTGGTTCGCGGCAAGGAAGTCTGGTTTGATGCGGGTTCCGGCCCGGCACCAGATGGCGTTGGCGATGCTGAGGACAACGTTGGTACCGGGGGCATTCAGGGACTGCGTGAGCTGCTTGTTGGCGCGGGCGAGGTCGGCTGGTTGCAGGTTGCCGGTGCCGAGGACCTGTTGGATTTCGGTCTTGGTTTGGCCGCCGGCGCCGTTGCAGGCCATTTGCAGAACAGTGGACGCGCCGAACGGCGAGATGAGGATGTTGGCGCGAGGCTGGTCTTGTGCGAGCTGGTGGAGGAGTTTGAAGGCGAAGGCGGCGTTTGCGGCGGCGGGGGTCGGCGGGCCGGTTGGGCTTGCTGCCAGCGCTGTGGTGAGCGCGAGGCTGTAGAAGAGCGCGGTTGGGATTGCGAGGGCGCTGTGTGTCCTTTTGGCAGCGAAGGGGGAGTTCACTTTGGAATGGGCTGGTTGAAGGCGGATTGCGGGCGGGGTGGAGGCTTGTTCATGCGCGAGCGCGAGGCGGAACCAGGTTGGGGGCGGCCGGCGGAGCCAGTGGCAACGCCGGGCCGCCGGGAGTGCTGAAGTAGTCGTATTTACGTCCCGCGCCTGGCCGAATTCGCCTGGGCTGTCCGCGTGTTCCCGAATCAACTCGCGCAAGTCTTCGGTCGAAGCGCTTGTCGTTTTCATGTTCCTGATGTGATTGTCAGCGTGGTCCATGGGGCGGACCTTCGGCGGATGGGTTTGGGGGAGCCGAATCGGGCAGGCCTGACTGAACGAGATTCGCTGAGAAGGCGATGATGGCAACGAGGATTACCCGCACGGGGAGCGACCACTGTTTCGGCGGTTTCATAGGTTCCATTCGGAAAAGTTATACTGACATTCCTGCCGATTCCTGTTCAGCGAGGCTGATGGTACCGTGGGTGCTGTGGCGCGCAAGCGGAATGTCTGCCGCATTCTGGTGCGGGCTGTGCAACGACCACGTACCGAGAAGCTTTATGGCGAAGCGATTCTCCGGTAAGGCAAGAACGCTGGCTCGCATCAGAAGAAGCTGACTGGACGAGCCAACATACACCACAACTTCATCGGCGATGTCGGACGGAGAAACGTGGAGCCCTCGCCTGCTTCCACGGCGAGAATAGCTAAAGGCGCCCGGGGTGCGGGATCAGGTCCGGCACCGTTCGATCGGTGTTCGAGGTCGGCGATGTCGCCAGCCCTGCAATCGTTTAGGGCAGGAGTGGCCGGGCGAAGACGGCTGGGCCTTTCTTGACGAATGTGAGGCGCACCTCGATCCCCTCGGCGTTGACCGGGAATTGTCCGGTTTGGATGCCGCGGAACAGTTCACCCAGCTCCGGCGACGACATTCGGTAGATATATGGCTTGCCCGGCTCGGTGTCTTCAAACACCGCCACCGCGCAGGAACTCCCCTTGCCAGCATACGAGAAGCGGATTCGAGCGCAGAATTCGATATTCTCCTGAAGGGCGACGTTGGGCGGCGGCGAAACGTTGCGCGGGACGCCAACGACCCGGATGCCGGTCATTCTGGGATTGGCAGCTCCCGGGTACCAATAAAGCGGCTGGAAATACAATCGCCACCCCTTGCTCGGCCGTTTAACGACATCGCGCATGGATCACTCTTCACACGGGTAGGTCTTGTGCGGATCGAATTGCGACAGGCTGGCGATGTCGCCCTCCGAGAGACAGTGAGCGGCGCGGCCGGCGGTTTCCTCGTTTAGAAAGCGCCTTTCGTCGCGGGCGGAATAATCGATGGGATAGTTTCCCTCAGCGCGGACAACGCGGGCGCCTCCGAGCCCGTCTGCTTCCACCACAATGCGTTCATCCACATCGCCGTCATAAAGCGCAATGACTGCGTTGCGGTCGGAAATCTTGAGCCGCTGTCGCAGTCGTTTGAGTCGGTGTTCCAGGCGGCGGATCTCCCATCTGGTTCGGCGTGGATCTTCAGGGGTCATTTGGAGATTTGTTTGGCGAGCTACGGCATGGTTCTGGAGGCAGTGGTCCCCTTCATTGGCCTTAGGTTCAACGCCTCGAAGTCAAAGCGGCGCCGCCAATGGACTTGGTTCGATTTGGCAGGACCATGTCCTCGGGCGTAGGCGGGGTTAATCTTTGGATCGGGGGACCTTCATCGGGCTTGTTCGCGTTACGCGGGGCCACCGCTCTTGGTGAAGGCGCCAGCAGGGAGCTGCCACGAACCTTCCGGCAAGATGATGGGGTGGTTCCAATTCGGATCCAGGGCCTCCTCTATGAGTTGCGGGTTTGCGCAACCAGCAAACGGGCTGCCCATGGCTGCCATCTCCTCGATCGATTTGCTCCGGTGTATGGTGAACCCGAATTCCCGTTCGTATTCCGACAGAACAGAAAAGCCAACCGGGTCGATTGCTTTGAGAGAGGCCCATTGATCGGCCTGGCCGAAAATGCACGCGCGACAGGAAAGACGGCCCCAGCCGAGCCGGTAGGCCGGATGCGGATTGATACCGTGTCTCCGCACGATTTCCCAGACCTGCTGTTCCCTCCAGGCATGGATCGGCCTCCAGCGATGCACGGTCCTTTTGTCCGTGCTCGTCCGATCCATTTCGAATTCTTTGTAGCGGGCCCGACAGGGGCTTTCCTCGGCGCGCTCGCCGCTGATGAACATCGTCTTCTTGCCCAGGAACCGCGGCTGGTTGCGGAGGGCGATCACGCCGACATCAATCTTCAAATACCCTGAGCACCAACGAACAGAGATATCTGCAGAGACCTGTGGGAACCTGAGGCGTGTTCCGGGAGGGCCTTTTCCGCCGGCTTGTCCGAGTGAGCCATCCGGGTTTTCCCAGTTCACGGGTGCTGTAGGCGTACTGTCTCTGAGCATTTCCCTCTCGAATCCTCCGATTCTCCAAGAGAAATAGAGGGGAACGTCGAATGCCCGGGCAAAAGCCCCGCAATAGGCCGGCGTGCTCGGCCAATCCATCAGGTGCGACCCATCGCGGCCGTCGATGTCATGGTGCCAAAGCTCGATCCGGTCCTTGGGGACGTTTCGGTCAAGCAAATGGAGGAAAGCGGCGGTGGAGTCCTTGCCGCCGGAGAATGCAACCACGACATGGTCGTAATCGAGTGGATTGACCACGTCTTTTGTTTGGCCTGGTCAACCATTCTCGGTGCTGAAGAGTCCTCCAGCGTCTCAGGCTCGGGCTCTAAGTGAGTGCGGCCAGATCCTGCTGCAAAGCCTCTCGGGTCGCGGGGCTGGCATTCAGGATTTCGAAGATCAGCCCAAGTAATATGCGGGAGTCATTCGGCAGCTCGATGGCGCAGCGAGCCATGTCACGGCGGGAATTCTGGGGGGTGAGTGTGATTAAATGATTGAAGCTGTCCACGTAGATGCCCATCGTGATGAAAGTCCCGTTTCGACCCAGAGACCGCGTCGTGGTGCCTGGTGGGAATCGAACCAAACCACTTTTGAGGGCGCTCATGTGTGGTGGTTGGAGATCGCTTCCAGGGCAGCGGCGATTCCAGCGACATATCGGTGGTCCTCGACGTTAATTCCTGCGCAGGCGTGAGCCAGCACCAGGCTTTCCAAGCCATCAATGGCTGAGTTGTAGCTGGGTTGGTATTCTGCCCCGAAATCTTCGTCCGCTTCGGTGATGTGAAGCGTGGAGCTGCTGGTACCTCCGCCTCGCCCATCGAGTTGCAGGGTGATGGTGTCGGAGCCGACCCGGATCTCGATTTTCTTCAAGCCTTTGTGTTTGGCCCATTTCGGCGTGCCGCGGGAACTCTCTTTTAGACCGGGCGGATTCAAGCACATTGGCCAGGCTCGCAACCGATGCCAGGGGCGGCGCTCCTATTCGTGGCGCTCACGATTTCTCGAGGAGCGCCAGGAGCTCCTGTTCCGAGATGACCGGGATGTTCATTTTTCGGGCCTTTTGCAATTTGCTCGACCCGGAATCAGGCTCAGCGGCCACGAGGTGGGTGATCTCTTTACTGAAAGTATCCGTGTAATCGTGCCCCTTGGCCCGGATCAATTGCTCGAAGTGGCTCTTGGGCCGGGAGAGCGAGCCGGTGATGCAAAACCGATGTCCGCCCGCCTTGCCTGGCGCCGAGGCCTCCGGGGCGATTATCTCTACGCCGGCGTCGAGGAATTTTTGGATGAGCGGCTTTTGGGCACGCAGATCCTCCTGCAAACGACGTCCGGTGTTGGGCACCCCCGCTTGATCCGCCAGTCGAATCAATTTTTCCGAAAGCCAATCGTCCAGCTTTTCAAATTCGCCGGGGACGGCTTTTTGAATCAAGGCCACGCGGCGCTTGCCAAGTCCGAAGATGCCTAAAGAACCCAAGAGTTGGCTGATCGTCAGGCGGCGGCGTTTCTCGACCTCGGCCAGGAATTTGTCGGCGCGCTTCTCGCCCAACCGGACGCTGCCGCCCAGTTTGAGGGCGGCCAGTTGTTCGCGCCGGTGCTTGAGCGTGTACAGGTCCGCTGGATCCTTGACCGCCATGTCCTGAATCAAAGACTGGATGAGGTTCTCGCCGATGCCGATGATGTCCAGCGAGCAAAGGAAGCGGTCGATCTTCCCGGTGAGCTTTGCGGAGCATTCCGGATTGAGACAATAAAGAGCTGTGCTTTCGTCTCCCGAAACATTGTTGCGGCGGCCGACTTGCCCCTGGCAGGCGGGGCAGCATGTGGGCTCGGGGATGTTTGCGGATTCCGGCGCCTTTGCCACCACCTCCATGATGCGGGGGATGATGTCGCCGGCCTTAATGACCCGGACCTTATCCCCGATGCCAACGTTGAGTTGGCGAATGTTATCCCAGTTGCACAGAGTCGCGGAGGTAACGGTTGTGCCGCCGATTTGGACCGGGTCGAAGGAGGCCGTCGGCACCACGCAGCCCGTGTGCCCGACACTCACGGCGACGCCGCGAATGACGGTTTCTGCCCCTTCGGCTTCAAACTTGAGCGCGACCTGGCCTTTCGGGCGCTGGTCGGTCTCGCCCAGGGAAAGTTGTTCAGCGATGCTGTCCAGCTTGACGACGATGCCGTCAATCCAGTACGGCAACTTGGGCCGGTCGTGCTGGGTTTTCAGGTACCAGTCCCAAACCGCCTCGGCTGTCCCGGTGAAACTCGGGGCGGGTTCAAATCCCATCGCCCGCATGGCTTGAGTCTGTTCGGTCTCCGTGGCGCACAGCGGCCGGCCGCTGCGGTCAAAAGCGCGGAAGGCGAACACCTGAAGGAGCTCGCTTTGGTGCCCGTTTTTCCGGCGCGCAATGCCCACGCAGCAATTGCGCGGGTTGGATTGAGCGTCAGGATCGATCTGGGCGGACCAGTCCTCCGTGGACAGAATGACTTCGCCGCGCATGAATCCGGTGAAGGGACGGCCTCCCAGCCGGCACTGCGCGGGGATGCCGCGGAATTTGAGCGCGTTGGCGGTGATATCCTCCCCCACCAGACCGTCCCCGCGCGAAATGGCGGCAGCCAGGCGCCCATCCTGGAACTCGAAAGAAAAGGAACCCCCGTCCATCTTGTAGGAGGCGTGCAGCAATTTGCCCTTGGCGCCAATCCCTTTCACCCATTTCTGGAACTCCCCGATGTTGGTGGCTTTTGAGAGAGACCCCATGGGGACGGTGTGCTGCCGCTTCTGCAAGTGAGTTTGCCGAACGTGGGCGCCAACTCGTTTCAACCGCGGATCATCGGGTGCTGTTCGCGCAAGTTCCTCTTTCCACTGGTCGTACAGGGCGTCCTCCACGCGGGCTTGGCCGCGCGTGTAATAAGCCTCATCGGCTTCGTCGATCAGGCGCCTCAACTCGGAAAGTGGCGTATTCGTGCTACCATTATGGCTCATGGTTTTTTGTTTGGTAAGGTTTTCCTGGCGTGATCCCAAAGGAGAATCGGAGATACGGCAAGCACCGGAAAGTCTCTTACATCTGCCTCATTCAGACGGGGTCTGCCTCCCTGGGCGGCCCCTCTTCGTTTCCGCGACCCTTCACGGTTTTGCCCAGAACGGCCTGAATCGATTCCAGCAGGCGTATCGCTTCGGGAAACGCAACGCTGAAGACTGGGCCCCACACATCCATGCTTAAATCGTCCCCATCCATTAAAAATCGCATTCCGTTCCACGCGTAGATATAGGAGGCGCTCAACGCCAGTTCGTGTCCGAACGAGGCGCCGTACTGGCAGTTCCAGTCCTCTACGAAACTCTCCCACGAACGCTTGGGTGTGTTCTCTTGGTGCAGCTGGACCAAATCCGTGGCGATCAATTTGGGCGAGGCGCCGATCTTGTACTTTTTGACAGGCGAGTGCTTGTGGAGTTGGTTGAAACTCGCCGGGCGCGGGATTATCGCCATGCGGGCGCAACAGGGTTCGTAAACCAAGACCGGACTCCCGGGATTGCGTCCCGTGATGAGGGCCATCTGGCGTGTCGCCCACTTCGGCTGCAGCCGGGCCGCCCATTTCCTCACCTGCACGAACGTGTCCATGACCGCGACCAGTTCAGCCGGGTCTTTGTTCGAGTGGAAATTGATCCTCGGGCCGCCACTCGGCCGGATCTCAACCACTGGCCCATGGTAATAAATGGTTGGGGTGACGGACAGGGCGTATCCCACCCGCTGCACCACCAGACTGGTCGTCGCGGGGTTGGCGTGGGGGACAAGGCGTTCGGTGAAGGCAATTCCAGCCTTTTGCAAAGCGTCTTTGAGCTTATCGAGGTCCACATTTTTCAGTTTGACCCCGTACGGCAGCCCCCGTGGCGCCTTACAATGGAGATATGAAAGTGAAATTGCCCAGACCTGCCCCCAGTAATCAGCGGGTGCGTGAAATCCAGCAGTGGCTCGGCGCCTATGGGGGTAGCGTCGCCAATGCGTATGTCGTCAACGCCGGCGCTCTGCGCGAGCTGGGTGCTGAGCGCGGTATCCTGGAGAAGATCCTCTGGCGTGTGCCTCGGGACAAGCCTGAGATGCCGCTCACGGGGGAGGCCATGATGGAGCTTCTTGCCCCCAAGCGGCTAATGCGTGAGGTGCGCAAGCAGCTCAAACTGGACACCCAGGAGCACCACGCGCACACCAATGCATTCGAGCAATCCCGCCAGCAGCTCATTGCCAGCAAGATTCCTGCGAACGCCCAGAATCGGGAAGCGGTCATTCGGGAAGTGGAGTCCTGGTTCAAGATGGTGCTGCCGGAGATGCGGAACACCAAGGCCATTTTGCGCGCGACAGAACTGCGCCTGGAGTCCCGCCGCGACATTCATCCGGTGCTGCCTCCTCTGCGCGCCACGACTGAACTGGTTGAGCAGTTGAACAAGCGTGAGCCCGGCCGGGTTTATATCGACA